>Ga0256914_1001970_pt1 | contig 17590 bp, 19 predicted proteins | sample HulkmetaG_FD_191571 | JGI IMG/M metagenome (GOLD analysis project Ga0256914, IMG submission 191571) | Hydrothermal chimney microbial communities from Main Endeavour vent field at the Juan de Fuca Ridge, Pacific Ocean - Hulk | ecosystem: Environmental > Aquatic > Marine > Hydrothermal vents ... | reverse complement strand
GGATCCCTCTAGTGTCTTTATCATCTCCTCCCAGGCCTCTATAGTCTCCCTAGCCGTTTCAGGATCCATCTTCGAGATTATCACCCCTACGTGGACTATGACGTAGTCACCCGGACTCACCTCTTCGAGGGTAGCATCCACCTCCCTGAGCACCCCACCGAAATCCACTATCGCGGTCCTGTCCTTTACCTCAACCACTTTCCCCGGTATTCCCAAGCACATCACATCATCACCTCGATCCTCGAGGCTATCGCCGATACGGCCTCCATTACCTCTCTAGATGCCTTGTGCGGTAGTTTCCCTGAAGCTAATGCTTCCTCAACGGCTGGTTCCAGGGGAAGGCTTCCCAATACTTGAGTACCGAGGGAAGAGTAGTCCAAGGCCAAGGAGCCGAAGGGTCTGACAATATCCCCGCCACATCTGATGTAGGACATATTCTCTATGATCCCCAAGACCCTAATGCCCTCATCCCTCAGCAGGTCAAGGGCTCTCCTGACGATGGAGAGCGATAGTTTGGAAGGTAGTGTGACGAGGACCGTGCCTGACCTAGGATGTCTCTTAAGAGCTCTAATCGCTAGAATCATTTCATCTCCAGTTCCCGGAGGCAGATCGACCACCAAATAGTCCAGATGACTCCAGTTAGTCAAGGCCACCATCATCTTCAGGAGGGACATCTTGTCCTCGCCCCCCAGTGGGACGGGCGAGTCCCTCACTATGTAGCCCAGAGACATGAGCTCGAGTCCGTTCATTCTCAAGGGCTCGAGTCCATGCTTTGTCGCCTTAATGAGTCGCTCCGATCTGAACACTTGAGGAATTGAGGGCCCATGTACATCCAAGTCCAGCAGGCCTACTTTCCTCCCCATCTCCGACAGGGTGGAGGCGAGTGATATGGAGATGATGCTCTTGCCAACCCCTCCCTTTCCTGAAGCCACCATTAGAAGCCTATCCGCCCTTGAAACTCTCCTCAGAGCCTCATCCTGAAGTACATCGGGTGCTCGCATTATGCTACCACCTTGGAGACCCTCAGATCTTTGCCGCTGATCAGATCGAAGTCCCTGCTACCGCACTTGGGGCACCTCAGGAGCGTCCTTGCCAGATCAGGTAGGAAGTGTAGCGGGCTCTCCCTTACGCCTGCTGGCTCCTCCAATATCTCGAACTCCCTTGAAAGTATTTCATCGGCAGTTTTGAAGTCCCACTCAGCTCCGCAGGAGTTACACCTGAAGTATGCTTTCTCCTCCTTGAGAACAAGTTTCGCTCCCTCGAGGGGGGTCCCCTTCGACAGTTCGTAGAAGGCCTGCTCGAATATCCCAGTATCCAGTTCTAATATCTCTCCCCAAGTGACCTCTACCTCTTTAATCGAGTCCAGCCCCTCCGAGGCCATGAACCCCAGGAGCGACCTGACGACGGCATCAGCCAGTGACCACTCGTGCACATCATCACCTCAACAATTGATCTCGGGACATATCTCCCTCAACCTTTCCTTAAAACGGTGATCATCGATCGAAAACGGAAAACCCCTCTCCGAGAGCATTTCCCTGAGTAAGTGGAGGGCCTCTAAACAGCCTCGGGCAGCGGGTGTTGTTATCCCATCACCCAGATCAATGAGGCAGGGCACTATCCCAATCACGTAGGACTCTCCAGGGAGGTAACCCATTGCATCGGCAGCTGCCACTAATAGTTCGGGAACTACCCCGTGACTCCCGGCTTCAATTAGCATTCTAATGGCCTCTGATGGTTCTACCGCTTTAGGATTCACTTTGAAGAGTTTCACTTGTCCCGGTTCTCCGTCTCGTGGGTCGAGGGCATCCACTAAGAAGAGCATTTCCTTCCCCTCCATATAATCTATCAAGTTGAGGCCTCCCAAACCTCCATCGACCACCTCTATCCACTCAGGTAGGGTGAAGGTGGAAAGGGCCTCCGCGAAGCAGGATCCCACGCCGTCATCGGTAAGGAGCCTGTTCCCTATCCCTAAGATCAGAATCCTAGTTCTCTTATTAGCCTCTCCAGGTTCTTCAGCAGGTCCTCCGAGCACTTCCTGCCCACCTCTGAGATATCAACCCCTTCCACGTGAGGGGAGGGGCAGACGACCTTCCAGATTTCCCTCGGTCCCATCATCGCGATGAGAGCGGAGGCAAGGGATTCAGGATCGTTGACCCCCAATAGGGGAGGTGCGATGAGGTCACCGGCCTTCAGGTGATCAGAGGGAACCTCTAAGTTTATACGCTCAGTTACGGTCGATGTCCCTTCACCGCGCTCTACAGAGACTATCACGATCACATCTGGATCGAACTCCACTACCTCCTGGAGAGCTGCCAGGGGATAGGAGCTAGCATCGAACTTTCCGATGTTCCCCTTTACCTCCATCCTCTCCATTATCCTCAAGGGGATCGATCTGTCCCCTTCCAGTTCATTGCCCGAGAAGATAATCGCCAATCTCTTCCCGCCCATCCTGACCCTTCTCCTCTTCTCCGCCTTCAGCGCATTTCTTATAGCTTCTTCTAAGGAGCCCCCACCCAAGGCCCTCTTGACTTCCTCCTCCAGCTCATTGACATCTTCCCTCTCGGCATCTGGCATGTTGTAGAGGAGGAGTTTTTCTATTTCCAGTCTCCTCATGATCCCCTGCTTCACTGATTCTTCCAGCTCATTTATCTGGCCCATCAGGCTTCCTAGAAACCTTGCCAAACCCTTGAGATCCATAGGAGATCACTAAAAAATGGGGAGGGGGATCAGACTACCTCGATTTTGTCTAGGAGATATTGGACTATGTGTACAGCCTGGAAATCCCTGTCGTATAGGGTTGCCCCCTTGTTGATGTTGTATATGCAGGTGGAGCATCCGGTGACCACAATGTTGGCATTTATCTCGGAGATCTCATCTATCTTCTGCTTTATGGCCTTCTTGTAATCTTCTTCAAGTGGAGGACAGAATTTCTCCTCCCATTCAGCCGGTTTTATCTTCTCGCCAGTGAACTCCTCGATTAACTTCCTACCATCGCATGTTATGAGCGCGATGCCGGTGCCGCCGCCGCAGCAGTGGGAGTACATGCCAGTGCCACGTGGCAGGTCCTCGTAGTTCGTGGTGGATGCCTTGACCAAGATTCTAGGCTGTTCTATTACGCCACTTCCTCTAGCCAGTTTGCAGGGATCGTGCCACGTCACCTTACCATTCTCTTCCTTCTTTATTCGAATCCTCCCTTTCTCGTACAGATCCGCTAAATACTCGGTTACATGGACCACCTCGTAGGGAGGCCTCTCGTTCATCACGAAGGGCATTTCGAACCTCATTTCCATGTACGGCGTCCCTCCATGTGATATCAGCGCCTTCTTCCCACCCACCTTCGACATGTAAGAGTTGATCCTCCTGAACACCTTCCTCTCGGATTCCCTGTCTCCCACAATCACGCCCATGGGAGGTTCGAATCCGAGAGGCTCGGAGGGCATGGTCCAGTTAGCTCCGACCATGTCCAAGATCTTTATGGTGGAAACTATCACTTCCGGCGTGAGCATTGCCTCTACTAACCACGGTAGGTATACTATCTCAGCTCCCTCCTTATCAAGGGGTAGGTCCTTGCCTATCGCCTTTCTAGCCTCTTCCAGTATTCCTTCCCACTTCTCCCTGACCTTGTCGTTGATCAGGACGCTGTCGGATAGTTCAACGGATTGGAGGTACTTGAGGGTTGAGGGAGTTCTGCCCACCTTGTCCAAGATCCTCCTTAGCATTATCACCAGTTTACCGCTGTAAATCCCGAAGGCACAGGTCTGGTAGCAGTACCTGCAGTTGACACATCTGTAGGCCATGTTAACCATTCTGTCCAGATCCTTCTCGTCCTTGGGGTACTTCGCCCCCACTAGTGGGCCGAGCACCTTGCCAGCTATGGTCATTTTCTTCCTGTAGATATATCTCATCTCCTCGGCCTTGTCGGCAGGTTCGTAAATCGGGCCAGCTACTGTGTAGGGGCAGAACGGCGCGCAGATACCGCAGGAGACGCATGACTCCAAGAAGTGCAAGGTAACCGAGTCCAGATCGGAGAGCACGATATCAATGGCCTTCTCAATTCCCTCTATCATAGCCCCCTCCTCCACAGATCATAGGCCTCATGGAGCTTTCCGTACCAGAAACTGAACACGAAGTGGAAGAACTTGGTGAATGGCAGGAGTAACACGAGGATCTCAGCGGTGAGGATGTGCAGGCCCAGCATGAACTTGTAAGTCTCTATGTCGCCCGATGGGAGGTGATGAGTCGCCATGTATCCGCTGATCAATATAGATAGTAGGAGTAGAAGGGCGACGAAGTCTCCTAGCCTCACTCTAGCGAGCTTCTCCCTGAACTTCTCGGGTATCTTCTCCAGAAGTTTGAAGGTGGTACCTATTATGGCCAAGATCGCTAGGACATCTCCGTTAAGTATCACGGTCAACGGTCCCCAGATCGTATTCACGAAGCCGTGAGACATTCCCGTCACTGGAGTGAATGGAGCTGTGACTGTCAAGGCCGAGGAGGTCGCGCTTGTTGGTATGGCAAGTGGGCTCAGGATGCTATACGGTGGGAAGTAGTAGGACCACCATACTATGTGGTGGGAGAGCAGGAAGAGGACGGGAATGACCCCCAAGAAGTGGAGTAAGAAGATGCCGGAGACGAAGGTCACCTTGGATCTCTTTATAGCGGCCACTATTGCGTGTATGAAGGCATCTACGAGTAGATAGATCCTGTGGGGAATGGACGTCTTCCTCCACATCGGCTGAGCTGTTCTTTTGTAGAGGAACACGTATCTAGACAGCCTATATACCATACCGAACGTGAAGATCGCTATGGTCGGTATGAACATGTCATAGACCGCGAACTCATAGAGCCCCATTCCGACCCCCTCATACACCGCAAACGGGGGTGATGAGCTTCTCTATTCTTCTGTTTCCAACGAAGACGTGCACAGAGCACGCTATGCATGGATCAAAGCTCCTTATTGCTCTGACCAAGTCGAGTCCGGTCCACTGATCCTCGGGTACCTCCTCAGTTATGGCAGTTCCTATCACGGATTCTTCGTATGGCCCGGTCTTGCCCCACCTACCCTTTGGAGAGAGGTTCGCTGTTGTGGGGGCATGTATCTGGTAATTCTTTATTCTGTAATTCTCCACGACCATCCAGTGCCTCACGCTTCCCCTCGGTGCCTCGTCGAACCCGAAGGCCACGGAGAATGACGGTTTCTTCCAAGGCCTTGAGGTCTCGGTCTTGCCCGCCTTTGCCAGCTCTAACCCAGCTAGGAGGTTATGCCACGCTGCGGCCACATCAAGGGCGACATTGTAGGCCCTCGCCCTCATCCTCTCTATGGTGGTGGAGGCACCGACCTTGGGTATGTTCCACTCGAAAGTGATCGCATCCCATGTGCCTGAGGGTAGCTCGAGAACACCGTTTGTGCGTGGGAGCTCTATCTTAACCTTCCCTCCGTTGTGCAGGGCGTGAGCCCACATCCTAGCTATCGGTCCGACCTCTATCGGGTAGATCTTCCCCTTCCAGACGAACCTAACCGTACCGGTCCAAGTGTACTTGGATTGCCAGTCCTGAGCTTGCGGGTTGGGGATTGTGGTCTTGTTCCACGGATGGTACTTGGCTAGCTCGGCGTTGCCCCAGACGACTGGATTGCCCAGTGGATCTTTGTCGACGAAGGTCGTGTCCCAGTCCTTGTAGAATCCCCTATCAACCAGCTCGATCGTACCCAAGTTCATGTCAGTCAGCTTATCCGTGACTAGTTCGCCATCGAGTATTAGACCTGGTTTTATGAACCTCTTCCTCCCAGCCTCGTCTATGTTCGCGTATATCTCATCCGGACTCTCTCCTAATGAAGAGTAGACTTCTGGATCCTCGAATATACCGACACTGAGGAGATTAGGTTTCTCGTAGGTCATTCCCTGTTTCTCGTATCCTATAGAGTTGTAGAAGTTGGCGATGTCCTCCCAGACCGCCACTACCATCTTAACCCATGCTGTGAGCTTGGTTAAGCGGTAAGAGTACTCGATCAAGTTCTCAGTGGTCACAGTAGCCCCGATGCCTCCGGGGATCAGGGTCCTCGGATGTGGGTGGGTACCGTAGAACAGGACGCCGGCATGCCTAGCGATCCTCTGCATCTTCAGAGCCAAGATGTAGATCTTCCCTTGTAGAGGATTCAGACCATCCAGCAGATCAGCTACCGTAGAGAAACCGTGTATATCGGAGTTCTCCGCCTTGGTGGCCTTAGCCTCCTCGTACACGGAGGGAGTCAGCTTGGAGACTATCATCCCGCTATAGTCGGGACCGGCCAGTATGTTCAGGTGGGTTGGGTGGTCATACATGTGATCGGTAGCTGCCCAAGCGAGGTTCCTAATGACCACACCAAAGGGTTTGGGCACGGCACCCAACGCCATGTCGTTGGCCCTGACGGATGCGTTGGCATGAGAGGCTGCGCAGACCCCGCAGATCCTGCTGGTGAGGTGAACAGCATCTGGTGGTTCCCTGCCCCTGAGGAAGACCTCGAACCCCCTGAACATCGCGGAGAAGGCCCAAGCCTCCTTCACCATCTTAGTGGCCGTATCCACCACGGCATTCAAACCTAAATGACCCTCAATTCTGGTGATAGGGTCTATGAATATGGTCCTCTCCCCCATCTAATCACCTCCCTCCCCCTTCTCCTCCTTTCCGCCCTTTCTAGCCGGCTCACTCATTATGTAGCCAGCGGCGAGTCCCACTGCTGCAGCCCCGGCGGTTATACCAGCAAGAGTTGCGGTATCAGGCATGGAGGGAGCCTGGAGTGGTTTGTAGAAGGGCTCAAACCTGTCTGGGAAGCCAGGCATGGTGCACCCGATGCAGACGCCTCCGGTCCTAGTGGGACCTCCTATCCCATCAATCCATCCCACCCTGTTCCAAGGACAGTTGCTCACCGGTCCCTTGCACCCCACCTGGAAGAGACACTTGAAGTCGTTATCTCCGGGGTTCTCTCTAAAGTCCCCAGCGGCATAGAAACCCGCTCTGGGACATTGCTCGTGCGTGGTCCTGCCAAATATGTACACTGGTCTCCAGTACTCGTCAAGCTCGGGTAAGGGAAGCAGGCCGTCGACTGCCAGTACCAAGTGCCCCAAGACCCTCAATATGGCGTTACCGTTAGCGGGACATCCGGGTATAGCGACCGCGGGCCTCGCTTCTCCGGTCGGGGATACCTCTAGTTTGCCCTTCCCCTGTATGAAGTTCAAGAAGGGCTTAGCCTCCGGCCATCTGCTTACCGCTCCTTTTATTCCCCTCAGAGGATCGTCGAAGAAGCCAAAGGCCCCTGTAGGGCTCCATCCGTCGGCTGAGTAACCCGTTTGGTCCAAAACTTGGCTGGCGACGATGCCACCGTAGCAGGCGCAGCTGCCGACGGCGACCACGGCAACAGCCCTCTTGAGAAGTCGCCTGACCCACTCGTTTCCTGTGACGGGTCGTCCGTTCTCCTCCCCAAGGACAAACCACCAGCCTCCTGTCTTCGCAGCGGCTTCCTCATCTGGGAAGGAACCCTCTAAAACGAGAACGTAAGGATCGAGTTCTCCGGCTTCTGCCTTGTGAAGGTACTCTATAGCTGCCTCTCCCCACTCAGGCATTATAGTCTCATGGAATACGACTCTGACCTTTCCCGGGCCTATCGCTGGGTTCTCTCCAACCAGCACCTGAATCAGGTCGGGTGCGCTACCTTCTATCATAGAGATGGTGTTCCCTGCGCAGTCTTGAGACTCAAACCAGATCAGATTGACAGATCCCTGCTTGAGCGTCTCAGCAGCTGCCTTTTGGAGTTTTTGGAAGTCCGCTAAAAGTAGTGAGGCAGCTGCAGAGAGTTTCAGGAAGTCCCTTCTGGTAAGGGAGATAGAGGCTAGTGAACCCCCCTCTCGACGCTTCATCCCAAAAACACCTCACATGTACATGTGCGCCACTGTAGTAGTGAGCTGGTATACCTATAAATTTAGTTGAATGTTCAGCCGTAAGTTTGGAAATATGATTGTATCAAGGAGCGCTAAAAGATGAATCGGGGGTTTGAGGCGGTATAATCACGTATTTTGATACTTTAGGGAAATTAGAAATTAAAAAATTAGAAAAATCAAAAATTTTGATATAATGTATAACGACAACATAACTCAAGATTAACTAAGGTAATTCGCCGTTATTCATTTAAATATTTGTAAAAATGATCTCATGAGGAAGTCGTCGTCCCGTTTATTAGGTTTCACTTGGGATTACCTCTCCGGTGTATTCGAAGGGCTCATGGACTGCTGTGATGCTCAGGGTTAGTGGTATAGTGCAGGGAGTCGGTTTCCGGCCCTTTGTATATAGGATAGCCACGAAGACGGGGTTGAAGGGTCATATAAGGAATATGGGGGGGAGCGAGGTAGAGATCCTCATCGAGGGGAGTTATGATAGCGTAGCTGAATTTCTCAAACTGCTATTCATGGAAAAACCGCCTCCCGCTAGGATAGAGGAGTTGGAGTTCAAGGTTGTTCCCCCGGCCGGATACTCTGACTTCAGCATACTCCCAAGCGGTGGGGAGAGACATGTTTATTCGATGATTCCTCCGGACATAGCGGTATGCGATCATTGCCTCCGAGAGGTGTACGATCCTTCTGATAGACATTACAGGTACGCCTTCAACAGCTGCGCCTGGTGCGGTCCCCGGTTCTCTATGATGATGAACGTGCCCTACGATCGGCAGAACACCGCTATGGTCGACTTTCCGCTGTGTGATGATTGCAGAAGGGAGTATGAAGATCCCTCCAACCTGAGGAGGTTTCATGCGCAGGGGATCTCGTGTCCGCAATGTGGTCCGAGTCTCTGGCTGGAGGATTCCAGGGGAGAAAGGTTAGATGTAAGGGATCCCTTGGGGGAGGCCGCTAAGATAATAGATGAGGGGGGAATAGTTGCTATAAAGGGGTTAGGAGGTTACCACATCGCTTGCTTGGCTACGGATGACGACACAGTTTCCGAACTTAGAAAGAGGAAGAGGAGAAGAGAGAAACCCTTCGCCCTCATGGCCCTCGATTTGGATATCGCCCGACTACACTTCTATTTGGATGAGATTGCGGAGAGTGTTCTCACTAGTCCGGAAAGACCTATTTTACTGGTTCCTAGGAGAGAAGGAAGTCCCATCTCAGATCTGGTGGCTCCTGGATTGGGAACTGTTGGTGTGATGCTCCCCTACACGCCTTTACATCATATGCTAATCAACGGAACGAGGGATAAAATTTTAGTGATGACGAGCGGTAACGAACACAATAAGCCGATGTGTACCACTATCGAATGCGCAAGGGAAAGGCTCAGGGACATAGCTGACTACTTCCTCCACCACAATAGGCGGATAGTTAACAGGGTGGACGATAGCGTCGTTAGGTTCACAGCTGGGAGGATCACCATGCTAAGGAGAGGGAGAGGCTACGCACCCGCTTGGATAAGGCTTCCCTCCAAACTGGATCGACCTATCATAGCATTCGGGGCCGAGTTGCAGACAAGCGGGGCTGTGGGATTCTCAGATAAGGTCGTGCTCACCCAGTACATAGGGGATACTGACGAGTTGGAGAACCTCGAGTTTCTGGAGAGGATGCTCAGATTCTTCACGGGGATATACGGAATCGATCCTGCGAAGGCTGTACTGGTGGCCGATATGCATCCCAGTTACTCCACAAGGAAATTAGCTGAGAGATGGGCTGGCATTTATGGAGCGGAGCTTGAGTTAGTTCAGCACCACCACGCTCATATAACCTCGGTAATGTCCGAGATGAGGATCACTCCGGGTGATAAGATCGTGGGAGTGGCTGTTGACGGGCTGGGCTATGGGGATGATGGTACGCTATGGGGGGGTGAGGTCCTCGTCGCGAGCTATGAGAGGTACGAGAGGATTGGTCATCTCAAACCCCAGCCCATGCCTGGAGGGGACAGGGCCTCCAAATATCCGGTTAGGATGCTGATAGGGATTTTAAGCACATTTCTCTCAGAATCGGAGATACGAGAAATATTGAGAGAACGCGGCCTGATAGATAAACTCCCTAGGGGCGAGGTGGAGGTTGATTTCACTCTGAGGCAGTGTCCTAGGGCGCCGGTCATATCGAGTGTTGGGAGGGTCTTGGATTCTGTGTCGGCTTTGCTTGGTATCTGCTTTGAGAGAACTTATGAGGGAGAGCCGGCCATGAAGCTCGAGGCCTTTGCTGAAGGAGGGTCCCTCATCCATGATATGAGCATCCCGGTGAAGGGAGGCGTAGTAGATACCAGCGAACTCCTGAAGCAAATTCTCTACAGCGAAGAGAGTAAGAGGGACTTAGCATTCACATCGATCTACCTATTAGGATTAGCTTTAGGCGAAGTCGCCCTTCGAGCTTTGGATAGGGCTGACTCCGATGTTGTGGCGGTCTCTGGGGGAGCAGCCGTTAATACTCTGTTGATCAGGGGTATGGAGGATGTGCTGGGTAGAGAAGGCGTCAAATTGGTCTTGAATTCTAAGGTACCTCCAGGTGATGGTGGGATTGCGTTGGGTCAGGTTGCGGCTCAATTGGGTGATGGATGATGGAGATCTCCTCCTATAGGGATCCCAGAATTTCAAGGCTGATCGTGAGTAAGATCGCCGAGATAGCTGATGAGCTGGACGATCATGTAAAAATAATGGACTTTTGTGGGACGCATGAGTGGACCATAACCCATTACGGGATAAGGTCCCTGATGCCTGAGAATATTGAGCTAGTCGCTGGCCCTGGGTGCCCGGTGTGCATCACGCCTGGGTACTATGTGGACATAGCTGTCAAGCTTGCTATGGAGGGAATCAGAGTATTCACATTTGGGGATGTTTACAGGCTCCCGGGGAGCTCTAGAGGTGTTCCTAGGAATCTAGAGGAGGCTAAATCGCATGGAGCCGATGTTAAGATTGTTTACAGTGTAGCTGATGCCATAAAATTATCTGCTGATGGTAAGGAGTCAGTTTTCCTCGCAGTGGGTTTCGAGACTACGGCCCCTGCCACATTGGGCCCCATCCATAGGGGTGAAATTCCCGATAACCTGAGCTTCATTATCGTCCACAGATTGACCCCTCCCATAACCAAGTACGTCTTGGAAAACTATCCTAAATCTCCGATAAGAGGAATAATAGCTCCTGGGCATGTTTCAGCTATAACCGGTGCGTCTGAGTGGAAATTCGTGGCTGAGGATTACGGGATACCAGTTGTGGTGTCCGGTTTCGAGCCAGTGGATGTGCTCCTCTCCATATTGGAGATCATAAAGCAGATAAGAGAAGATCGTATCGAGCTGGTCAACGAGTACTCTAGGGTGGTCAGATGGGAGGGTAACCTGAAGGCGAAGGAGGTTATGAGGTCCACCTGCGAGGTTGTTAATGCAGGATGGAGGGGAATAGGCTTCGTCCCCGAGAGCGGGCTGAGATTGAGAAGTACCTACTCAAAGTACGATGCACTGACCAAATACGGTATACCAGAGCTCTCCGAGGAGATGTGGATGGAGGATCTCCCCCCGGGATGCAGGTGCGCGGAAGTAACCCTAGGCATGGCTAAGCCGACCGACTGTCCCCTGTTCAAGAGAGCATGCACACCTGAAAGACCATACGGACCATGTATGGTATCCTCGGAGGGAACATGTCTCATATGGGCTAAGTACGGCGGAGATGAGCTCCTCAGGGGGCTCAGGGAGGAGTTCCCGTCAATCTAAAGTAACACCATAACATATGTTTAGTAATACTTATGAGTAAAACCTAGGTGTGCTCGAGGGATGCGCCGTGCACATACCTGATGGTTTCCTGAGCCCCTTAGTGGCCCTATCCCTCTACGTGATCTCCTTAGTCGTGGTTGGATACTCGGGGAGGAGGTACTTCAAGGAGGGAGGCGACATCTACTATCTATCGGTCATGGCTGCGGGCATCTTCGCAGCTCAGATGTTGAATTGGCCGATACCGGGGGGGACTTCAGCGCATTTAGTAGGAGGGGCTCTTGCTAGCGTTTTACTGGGCCCATTCGGTGGATGCCTAGCTATGTTCATGAACCTGCTCGTCCAGTGCGTGTTGATGGGTGATGGCGGGATAACCGCGCTCGGAGCTAACGCATTCAATATGGCCATAGTGGATGTGTTCGTGGGTTATATCATCTACAGGCTCGTGATGCGCATGTCTGGTGGAAAGAAATTCTTGGCCGGCTTTTTGGCGGGTTGGCTGGCTATAGCTGCGGCTGCTGTTGCATGCGGAGTGGAGATAGGGCTCTCTCCTCAGTTCGGCTATCCATTGAGCGTGACAGTTCCCGTGATGGGGGCATGGCACCTCCTCCTTGGACTGGTGGAGGGGCTAGCTACCGGGTTCATCGTCAGCCGCGTGGAGGTGATAGGTAAATGAAGAGGTCCTACCTCCTGATCTTGATATTGGTTCTCGTGAGTCCCATCTTCGGGGTCGTAGGGGCTGAGATTGTGGGATACCATGAGCCCTTAGATGTGGCTGCAGAGATGATCGGGCTAGGTGAGAGCGAACCGATCTGGACAGGGATATTTCCAGATTACACCGTGCCAGGCCTACCGGATGTTATAGGGTACATAGTGTCGGGGCTGGTGGGCGTCGGGGTCCTCCTCCTGCCTGCTATGCTGAGAGGTAGAAGGGATTGACGTGGCTGGATGACGCCTTTGCGAACTTGATGAATGCGCTGGGGGATTGGATTACTTCATTTGAGCTGCTCAGAGGTAGGATCCAGGTATTCCCGCTTCTATCCTTCATCATAACCATTTTTCTGGCGTCCATTCCATCGTTCTCATCTGATGTCATCCAACTCGCGTATTCCTCCCTTATATCTATCCTATGGGGGTTCTGGCTCACGGGACGTTCATGGATTAGATTTCTGAAGGTCTCGTTAGCTTGGGCTGCCTTCGCTTCCGTGATGATGCTCCCCAAGGTATACCTGTCCGGCTCCTTGAATCCTCTGGTGACATCCCTTAGGGTGCTATCCAGCCTCCTAGTCTTAGAGGCATCCGCGGCCCTCTTCGGAACCAAGTCCGTGATTGGCGGTCTTGGTTTAATAGCGCCTCAGCTCCCTGAATCCATAGATATAATGCTCGGGCAGATCTCGTACTATCTGAGGAACGCTGGGTGGTTGATAATCGCGAAGGGATCTAGAAGTTTCGATGAAAATACTTCCGTGAAGTACGAGATATTGTCGCTCGCGGCCTCGGAGTTACTCAATCGTGGAAGAGAGAGAGCTTTTACGATCTCCTTAGCTAGAAGATCGAGGGTATGGGGCCCCGTTCTTAGCCACTCCCGCGGGTGGGGGGATACAGTTTTGATGGTGACTTTCCTCCTATCGATGTCTCTCCCCTGCGTGAGGTGGATCGTGTGATACTTTCACTGAGGAATGTCAGCTACATATACCCAGATGGGACACCGGCCCTCAGAAATGTGAGCTTGGATGTTAGATCGGGGGAAATTTCCTTTATTCTCGGGCCCAACGGTTCTGGGAAGACAACCCTCCTGCTCTTAATGGCGGGCCTACTCACCCCCACCGAGGGAGAAGTACTCCTCAATGGAAATCCGATCGGGAAATGGTTCAGGAGAAGGTGCGGCATACTATTTCAGGATCCCAGAGATCAGCTTCTAGCTCCTACGGTGTGGGAAGACATAGCTCTAGCCCCCAGACAGTTGGGCCTCGATGAAGGTACTGTGAGTGAGAGGGTCAGGGAAGCTCTGCAATTCTTCGGGATAGAGGGGCTGGTATCCAGATCGCCCCTGAGGCTCAGCAGGGGACAAGCCGCGAGGGTGGCCCTAGCAGGGCTCTTGGCGCACGACCCCGAGGTTCTCCTGCTGGACGAGCCTTGGGCTTCCTTGGATGCCGAGGGAACGGAACGCCTCCTCGACCTTGTAGATCGATTCAGAAGGAGGGATAGAATCGTGGTCATTAGCTCCCAGAACTCCGACTTGGCTGCCGAGATCTCCGATGTGGTCCATGTACTGAGGGATGGAAAAATCGTCATGAGTGGATCGGCTGCTGATCTGCTCGTGAGGGTGGAGGAACTACGGAAAATGGGGATAAGACCACCCCTTATTCCATCAGTTTCCAAAATCATCTTTCCATCCGATCCCCCTGTACTGAGGCTTGAAGACCTCCTCGGAAGACTTAAACGCCTGACTATGGGAGAGGCCCGCTCCTAACTCCGGGTACCTGGTCATTGCTAGTTCACGGTTATTAGTGGTGTGAATAGCGTTTTACGCGTGTCATTATCCTCACCACTAGAATTATTAGGAATCTCTGTGGGCTGTTCCGATAAGGATGGAAGCAGGCCTGAGAAAAAAGCTGAAGGAGATAAGGGTCCGCAAAGATGTTATGTTAATGTACAAGGGGCACGTCATCCTAGATGCGAGGCTCGCTAAGATACTAGAGGAGGTTGAGAGGAGGGGTTCACTCCTCGCGGCCGCCAGATCCCAAGGAATATCCTATTCTTGGGTCTGGAGTAGGATAAACAGGGTTGAGGAGCTCCTCGGAGATAAGCTGATATCGGTGAGAAGAGGGGGATCGAAAGGTGGTGGTGCTGTCCTGACGGATCTAGGTAGGGAACTCCTGAGTATCTACTTGGAGAATCTGACGGAGGGCAGAACCGAGCCAAAGAAGGAGTCCACGCTGGTTGGAGGATACGATCCCCTTCTGGAGAAGGTTGTGGAACCCCTCAGGGATAGGATGGACCTCACTTGGATTGGTTCCCTTGGAGGAATAGCTAGGCTAATCACAGGCGAGGCCGATGTGGCGGCTGTTCACCTGTACGATTCCGAGAGTGGGGACTTCAACAGACCTTTCATAGGAAGGTTCTGGCTGTCCAACTCGGTGGTATTGATCAGGGGGTACGATAGGGAGATAGGAGTCATGTTCAGGAAGGACATAGGGTTGAAGTGCATCTCCGACATCATAGAGAAGGGGTTGAGGTACGTCAACATGTCCCCGGGATCGGCCACTAGGTTGCTGGCTGACAGGATCCTGATGATGGAGATGAGGAGGATGGGTCTCGGGGAGACCGACCCATCTAAGTTCGTGAAGGGATACGACGTTCAGGTCAGGACCCATGTGGGAGTAGCAAAGAAGATACTTAAGGGTGAGGCTGACGTTGGATTCGGGATAAGGGAGGTGGCTGAGTCCTTCGGATTGGGATTCATGAGGGTTATGTGGGAGAGTTACGATTTCATAGTGTGGAGGGACTCCTTCAAGAAACCTTCCATAGGGGAGTTCCTAGACAGACTCAAGGGAGATGTGAAAGAGATGGCCTCCGAGTTAAGGGGGTACCGAATCCCCGACGACGCTGGTGAGGCTATCTCCTGACCGCTTGTAAAAGATTTTTAGCCCCGTACTAGATATTTGTAGTGGAGGTGGGAATTTGCCCCTCTTGAGGAGAAGGAGACACCTCCCCCTTAGGGTGGAGGATGTGATGAGCACGCCTCCCATAACGGTGGATAGGGAGACTCCTATCGAGCAGGCCGCTAAGGTGATGGACGATAACAACATCAGCAGTGTGATGGTGGTGGACAAGGATGGCAAACTCGTGGGTATATTCACGGATAGAGATCTGAGGTTCGCCGTGGCCGAGGGTAAGGTGGGAAAGGGACTTCCCATTCACATGCTCATGACTGAGAACCCTATAACCATCTCACCCAGCGACCTAGTCATCGATGCCATGAAGAAGATGAGGGATGCTGACATCAAGCATCTGCCGGTGGTAAATGGTGAGGGCAAGCCAATCGGCATGATCACCATGAGGGACATAATAGACGCTGCTTGGTTGCTGCTTGAGGTGCTCGCTCCTTCCTAACTTTTTTCCTCCGGGAACATGTCCTCTATCTCATTCGTCTTTGGGTTCCAGACCTTCAGCTTCGTGCCCTTCTTCTCCTTAGGCTCTATCAGGAGTTGGCGGTGAGGGGTCTTCGTGGGTATTATGAAGTACTCATCGACCCTCCCGTCTTCGTGGTAGAGGACCAGCTTGTACTTGTCTTCCGTTCTCTCCTTGGTGAGTGGATCCCTATACTCTATAAGAGCGAACCTTCCACGCGAGACGATGGTCCTTATTTCCCTCTTTCCCTTCTTACTTATGGTTATCGCTTCCTCCATCGACATCGGATATACTGACCGGTAATCCGTTAAAAATGGTTCTCAGGGCCTCAATACTCCATGCCACTCCCTGGAGAGAATGTCCTAACCTCCCCCTTCTTCATAGTGAGTTTCAGCATGTCTCCCACAGTCGGCCTTCCTAGGGTCTCGTACTCCTCTATCGTGAGGGTTATCGTCACAGTGGGCATCTGGACCTGACCCATGGGTATGGGGAGTTTCATGTACTTCTCCATCGCTCTTACGACTTGGAACATCATGGCCTCCTCCTCGCTTTCCGGTGGTGGAACCTCCTCCACACCGCGCGGCCTACTAAGGGAAAGGACAATCCCGGAAGGGGTCTTTCTGACCTCGGTCACCTCCAAGTAGAGCTCCAGCATGTTTATCACCAAACCTCTTGGCCTCACCTACTTAAGGTTTAGGTGAGTGCCCTTGAGCGTGTGAGGTTCTTTACATGAAGGCTCCTTTATTCAGCAGTGGTAAGCGAGTAAATTAAGAGAGAAGATGTTGCTGTGGGGAGATTTCTACTCTATCCTAGTGGTACTAGGCAATTATCGCATCCCACGATCTTCTTCACATCCTCCAACTCGTTAATATCATCCACATAGACTAAAATAACCTCATCTGTGAATTTAGTAAACCAAGGTGATCCTTTGACCGGGTCTATAAAGCTCCTCAAGTAGTTCTTATCCGTAGCTATTATGAAGGATGGCATTAGATTCTTCTCGGGAAACACCCCCACAACTCTACACGAGAAGGTCATATAGGATTCTCCCGTGTAAACCTCAGCCTCTATCCAATCCCCTAGTTTCTTACCATAGGCCTTTTTGAGGGCCTCAAAAAGCGGTTCCGAGATAGCGCAATCGTGGGGACTCGTGAACAGGTAATTATATCCGAAGACCCTAGCCATAATCCCCCTATCCATGCCCAAAATATCCACTGCCAGACGAACCTTTCTCAGATCTATTTGAGAGGAGATGGTACCTCTCTCTGATAGGAAGGACTTGACAAAAGCCTCCTCACCCGCTGCCATTAGTACTTCGTTAGGAAGATCTCCCTTCACCCTTAGGATAGTCGCATATGGTATCCCATGCGCTTCCAGCTTTTCAAGGGTCGTGGTAATTGTAGTCTTATCGCTCTCATAGACTAGCCCTATTAAGTAGAGGTTCCCTCCTCCGAACACCCAAGCTGGATTTGTTAGGGAGATGATGAGCGGGAATATCACCAAGAGGAATGCGATTAAAGATATGCTATGCCTCCTCATGGATTAACTCCTCCCTCGATCATGATGCGAACCGTACGACATTTCTCGAGGGCTTATCTTACCATCCTAATCCAATTTACCATACTGGCTTATAATCTTTTGATGTGAGGACACCAAAAATTTGGAAAGAACATCTGTTTATTAGAGAAATCTTAACAAGACTTTGCGGGTCAATCCGGGCATCTCAGCATGGAAGGGGGCTATGGATGAGTGGGTTGGGCGCATTTCACCACTT
>Ga0256914_1001969_pt1 | contig 17596 bp, 8 predicted proteins | sample HulkmetaG_FD_191571 | JGI IMG/M metagenome (GOLD analysis project Ga0256914, IMG submission 191571) | Hydrothermal chimney microbial communities from Main Endeavour vent field at the Juan de Fuca Ridge, Pacific Ocean - Hulk | ecosystem: Environmental > Aquatic > Marine > Hydrothermal vents ... | reverse complement strand
AGGAGTGGTTGGAATTGCAGGAGCAAGTGGGGAGGTTTCTTTCCCGATTTGCTGAAGGGTCCGACGCTCTGCTCCGTTATGTGGGGCTGACGGCCAATTCTAAAATCTATGGCCCGGCACTAACCCATATCACTCATCCACCTCCATTACCAGTCTAATTTCTCAAAATTCATTTAGTTGCCGGGCGTTTTGTGCGGCTTCCCCCCACGGACGATGGCCGCGGCCGAGGGTGTTGGGCCCCGAGGCGGCCGGCAGTTAGAAACGGCGGCCTTCGGTGGCGAAACCGCCGGTGGCGGTTGGGGCCCTCACCCCACTCCCCTTGCTCCTCTCATTCTGGCGCCGGTGCCGAGGGGTGAGGGGTGAGGGATGAGCCGGCCGGCAGTTAGAAACGGCGGCCTTCGGTGGCGAAACCGCCGGGGGCGGTTCCCACCAGCCCCGCGAGGGGGCTTGGCAAATGAAGCCCGCAACTTCTAGTTGCCGGGCGTTCTTCTCCGCCCCGCAGGGACGATTTCTGTTCAGCAGGCGAATTGATTCGGTTATCTTGCCTCCTTCTTTCTCTTCGAATTTGACAGCCTGCCCCACCTCCGGTAAAATCGAGTCCACCATTCAATTATATTTGAACGATGAACAGGAGGTGAACGCAACCGATGGCAGATTCCCAACCCTCCACCCCCGCCTATCCAGAACCTGTTCCGATGAAAATCATCCGGGACCTGGATACTCTGCGTGTGCTCACAGACCCTTTGCGCATGCGCATACTGGCTGCCCTGGACGAGAAGCCCCGGTCGGTCAAGGAGGTGGCCCGCCTGTTGGATGTTCCTCCCACCCGTTTGTACTACCACTTTAAGTTGTTGGAGGAACACGACATCGTTCATGTGGTGGAAACACGCGTAGTCTCAGGTATTATCGAGAAGCGGTACTGGGTGACGGCCCGGAACTTCACTGTTGACCGGACACTCTTTGCTCCCTCCGCGAAAACCGCGTCTGAAGGGTGGAACCTGGTGCTTACAAGCCTGGTAGATCGCCTTCGGGAGGATGTGGAGACCCTCATTGAGCAAGGGGTCGCGGCCAGAGCGATCCAATCTCAGCGCGAGGATACCCCTCTGATGCGACTTTCCGCTTCGGTGGCGCGGTTGACGCCTGCTCGTGCTCGGGCTTTTTACGAGCGGTTAGTAGCCCTGGCAGAGGAATTTACCACGGAGGCCGGTGAGGAGGAGACAGAGGAGTATGTCCTCTTTTTAGCCTTTTACCCATCTCCCAAGGAGCAAGACACCTCGTCCGGCGAGTAAATTTTTGCCCTTTAACTCGAAGAGGAGAAAATCCATGAACACGCGTTCACCTTCTGTGTGGGATATCCTCCACAACCGCGATTTCCGCTTTCTCTGGATGGGACAGGTTTTTTCCAACTTTGGGGATGGTCTCCTCAACCTGGGACTTCTCATCCTCATCGAGCACCTGACCGGTTCGACCGCGGCCCTGGCTACCATGGCAGTGGTAATGGCCCTTCCTTATGTTATCCTGGGGCCCCTGGCCGGCGTTTACGTTGACCATTGGAGCCGGAAACGGGTAATGATAGTCGCCGACCTGTCGCGAGGGATTCTGGTCTTAGGGTACATGTTGGGAACGCACCCCGACCGCTTGTGGGTGCTCTACGTTGTAGGGTTTTTAGAAGCCACTATGAGCACCTTCTTCACGCCCGCCCGCAGCGCGCTGGTGGCCAACATTCTGCCCACGGATGCTCTGCTGGCCGCGAATTCGCTCACCCAGATGACGCAAATTCTCATGCGCCTGTTGGGTATGGCTGCGGCCGGCGTTCTTTTAAGTCGGGGGGAACTGTATTGGCCCCTAAGCGTGGTGGACAGCATGACATTTTTCGCGTCCATGTTCCTGATCAGTCTCATTCGGACCCCTTCCACACCTCAGGTGGAGGTGGTAACCGATTCCCTCTCGGACGTGTGGCGAGAAGTGAAAATAGGGGTGATGACAATCCTCCGGTCTCGAGTGCTTACGGGTATCCTGGTGGCCGCGGGCGTTGCCATGTTAGGGCTTGGAGCCATAAACATCCTCTTCGTGCCCTTGTTGCTGAACGACTTAAAGGTTAGCCCCACATGGTTCAGTGCCCTGCAGGGAGCCCAATCCGCGGCCATGATTGCGAGTGGGGCATTGACTGCGTTTATCGCTTCCCGGCTTAAACCGACCACCATTGTCAGTTTCGCCCTGGTTGGGATCGGCGTGGGCATCGGGTCCATCTCCTTAGTGCGCTCCATCTGGCACGTGTTAGGCCTTCTCTTCCTTTTGGGGTGGCTTGTGACCCCATTAAATGCCTCCCTCTCCACGTTAACGCAGACTATGGTCAGCGACGAATTGCGGGGGCGTGTGGGTTCCTCCTTAAACATGCTTATTACCACAGCGAACATTGTGTCCATGGCCGCGGCCGGATCTGTCGCGGACATGATAGGTGTGCGCTCGGTGTTTGTCCTGGCTGGAGGAATCAGCATATTGTCCGGCCTGGCGGCCTTCTGGATCTTTTCCGGCCAATCCCCTTCTCCCCCCGTGTCACCCACCACCGAGTGAGGAAATTCTGACCTCGTCTCAAATTTACCGGGGTGTTGGTGAAATGCACTATAATGACAATCACGCAACGGCGCATCCCTGTAAGGGGACGCCGTTTTTCCATTATTATTTGTAGACCCGCACGAAGGAGGAGAACCATGAGAAAGGTTTACATGTTGACCGCCCTGGTTATTTTCACGTTGGTGTTGCTTGTGGCCTGCCAGCCGGCCACGCCCGCGCCCAAGGAACTGCCCGTGCTCAAGATCGGAACCCAGCCCTGGATTGGGTATGGTCCCTGGTGGATTTCTCTGGAGAAGGGCTTCTTTGAGAAGCGGGGCGTCAAAGTGGAACTGGTGGAATTCGTCACTGACCAGGACCTGAACTCCGGCCTTGCCTCGGGCCAATTCGATGGTGCGAACATCGCCACTCACACTTCGGCCATCCTCTACAACGGCGGCGTGCCCGTCAAACTGGTCCTGCTGGAGGACGCGTCTTACGAGGCCGACGCGATCCTGGCCAAAGAAGGGATCAACAGCATCAAGGACCTGAAGGGCAAGCAAGTGGCCTACGAGGAAGGTTCCACCAGCGACCTGCTCCTCAACTACGCGCTGATGCAGAACGGCATGAGCCTGGACGACATTGTGCCCGTGCACATGCCCGCGTCCGACGCGGGAGCCGCGCTCATCGCGGGCAAAGTGGACGCGGCCGTCACCTATGAGCCCTACATCTCCGCGGCCCTGGCCAAGGGTGGGGGTGTCCACGTCATCTACACCGCAGGCGAGAAGCCCGGTCTCATCGGTGACTTCCTCGCGTTCCCGCCCAGCACCTTGGAGAAGAAGGGCGACGCGGTGCGCAAGATGATCCTGGCCTGGCAGGACGCGCTGGACTACCTGGACAAGCACCCGGATGAAGGGCAAAAGATCATCGCGGACGCGGTGGGGAGCGACCTGGAGGAATTCAAGACCGCGTGGAAGGGCGTGAAGATCTACAACCTGGAAGAGAACAAGCAAATGATGCAGGGCGAGATCCAGGAGACCTACAAGGAGGTTGTTGAAGTCCTGAAGGCCACAGGGGCAATTGAGAAGGCCCCGGACGCGAACGAGGTGATTACGGACGAGTACCTGCCGAAGTAAATCCTGACCCGTGCACTTTAAATTCCGGCGGAGCAGGCAGTGGTCAAGATTGCGGGTAAGGGCACTTCCTTTACCTCATTGACCACTGCCTCTCGCTCTGCGTTACACATCCTGCATCACGCATCGCGTACCTGGAGGTCATATGCTGGACCAACTGCTTGCCTTACGCGAGGACATCCCGCGGCGTTATTACATCACCACCAGCACTGTGGGCTTGCTTGTGCTCTTCGTGGGCTGGTGCATCATCACCTACGGCGGGCTGGTGAGCCCTATCTTCCTGCCCACTCCCACGGCCATTGTGGAGGCCGCGGTCAAGGCCATTCAGGATGGGTCCCTGTGGGCAGATACGAAAGCCAGCGTGTACCGGATCATGGTGGGCTGGCTTATTTCCACCCTCTTCGCCCTGCCTATTGGGCTGCTCATGGGTAACTTCAAATTTTTCGAAGCCCTTTTTGAGCCGCCCATCGACTTCATCCGCTACATGCCAGCGGTCGCGTTTGTGCCCCTCTCCATCCTCTGGACCGGGGTGGGGGACACCCAGAAGTTCGTCATCCTCTTCATCGGCACCTTCTTCCAGGAGGTGCTCATGGTCGCGGATAACGTCAAACACGTGCCCAAGGAGATCATCAACGTCTCCTACACCTTTGGGCTGAGCAAGTGGGAGGTGCTCACCCAGGTTATTTTGCCCTATGCCATGCCGGGCATCATGGACACGTTGCGCATCACTCTGGGGTGGGCCTGGACGTATCTGGTGGTTGCGGAGTTGGTCGCGGCCAAGGTGGGCTTGGGTTACAGCATCATGCGCGCCCAGCGTTACCTGCAAACGGACAAAATCATCCTCGGCATCCTGGTCATCGGCATCCTGGGACTCATCACTGATTACTCCTTCAAGTTCGCATCTTCGGTCCTCTTCCCCTGGGCCAAAGGAGGGCGCAGCACATGAGCGGGCCGGTCAAACTGCGAGCAGAACACGTGCGCAAGGTCTTCGACGTGGAGGGGAAACCCCTGGTCGCGGTGGAAGACGTGACCATGACCGTGCGCGAGAACGAGTTCGTCACCATTGTGGGCACCTCTGGCTGCGGCAAGTCCACCTTCCTTAACATGGTCGCGGGACTCATTCCCATCACATCGGGAATATTGGAAGTGGACGGTAGACCTGTTACCGGCCCGGGCGCGGACCGGGGCATGGTGTTTCAGAAGTACACGCTTTTTCCCTGGCTCAAAGTGCTGGATAACGTGAAGTTCTCCCTCAAGAAGAAAAAGGGGCTCTCCGCGCAGGAGAAGGACAAGATCGCACGGGAGTACCTCCGCCTGGTGGGACTGGCCGGCTTCGAGGACGCATATCCCTCCCAGTTGTCCGGCGGCATGCAGCAGCGGGTGGCCATTGCCCGCGCGCTCGCGTACAAACCCTCCATCCTGCTCATGGACGAGCCCTTTGGCGCGTTGGACGCGCAGACCCGGGGGCTGATGCAAGAACTTCTGCTTAAAGTGTGGGAGGAGCACAAAACCACCATTCTCTTCGTCACCCACGACATTGACGAAGCCATTTTCCTCGCGGACCGAGTATACGTGATGACCGCGCGGCCGGGCCGGATCAAGCAGGAGGTTGCCGTGCCCATCCCCCGCCCGCGGGATTATCACACCATGACCACGCCCGAGTTCATCGCCATTAAGCGACAGGTGATGGACCTGATTCGCGAGGAGAGCATGAAGGCCATGGGGTGAGGCCCAGCGGGTACACCACTGTTCTGTAGGGCGATCATCTCAGGCCCGTTTCCATCGCGGACAGAATGGCCTGGTGGACGGGCACTTGTGTGAGGTAGATAGACCGGTCGGCCTCGTTGAGTGTGGCCGCGGTCTTTTGTAACCACGCGTGCACTCGCCTCAGGGCCTGCTCCGCGGCGTCCACGTCACCCAGGGCTTTGCGGACTCGGATGACCAGCCACCAATCCTCAGGGCTTGGTTCATCTTCTTCCATGGCGATCAGGTCTTGAAAGCGGTTCAGCCACGCTTGGGCTTCTGCCAGGTTGCCTTGTTCCATGTAGGTGTAGGCCAGCAATGCCAGTGTGGAAGCATGGCCTGGGTAGTAGTTGTTCTCGTAATAGGCCTCCGCCTGGAGCAGGCGTTGTACGCCCTCGTCCACATCATCCTGGGCCAGAGCACACCGAGCCAGCCCTTCCCAAATTTGTGGGCGGTAGAAACGGGTACCCATTTCCTCCTCAATGGCCAGGGAGCGGCGATATGCGTCCTCTGCCTCGTCCACCCGGTTCAGGGCCAGGTACGTTTCTCCCAAGCAAGCGTGGACGTACGATTCCAGGCCCCTATCCTGGATGTTGCGAGCGAGGTCCAAAGAACGGTGGTAACTTTCCAGCGCTTCCTGGTAACGTCCAATCGTGTAGTAAAGAAGCCCCTGGCTGGCGTAACTGTGAGCCTCCAGGCCCAAGTCTCCTGTTCTGGGGATTAAGTCTCGAGCCTCTTCCTGGAGAGCCAGCGCGCGGCCATAGTCACCCAGGCGGTGGTAGAGCATGGAGAGGTTATTGCACGCGATGGCCCAATGCCAGAGGTCCCCCAATTCCCGCCAGTACGCGAGCGCAGCCTCCATGTGCCGTCGGGCGTCTTCCAGCCGGTTGCGGTCCAGGTCGATGATGCCCAGGGTGCCCAGGCAAAGGACCTCTCGGCGGCGATCGCCGATTTCCTGGCTCAGCCGGAGCCCTTGCCCACATCGCGCGTGGCCGCGCTCGAAATCTCCCACACGTATGTGGCACATGCTTTCAATGCGCAGCGCGTCCACGACCAATCCTATGTCTCCGGCCTCGCGAGCCAGACGTTGTGCGGCTTGGGCATCGGCGATTCCGGCCTGGAGTTGGGTGGTGCGCATAGCCCATTCCGCGCGGCGCAAGAGTACCTCGGCCTGACGCGCTGGGTCGGCCAGGGTTGTGGCCAGCGTCCACAGCACGGTCAAATCCTGGGCCTGGGCGTCCCGCCGAGCCAGTTGGTTGTACGCGCGCTCACGACCGCTTAGCGCCCGATAGCGGGTTTCCGGGTCCTCTTTGGGGATGATCTCCAGGGCCTGGGTGTAGAAGTCAATGGCAGCTTCCTGGGCCTGACGGGATTGGACAATTTCCCCAGCTGCTAACAGGTAGTGGACCGCCTTTTCCCGCTCCGGGCTGGCCGCAAAGTGATAGGCCAGGGATTCGATGACCTCCTCCTCGCGGCCGGCAAAGAGGGTTTCCAGCGCATGGCCCACGCGCGCGTGCAGTGCCTGCCGCGTGGCGGGAGGAAGGTGCTGGTAGACCACCTGGCGGATGAGAGGGTGGGTGAAGTTGTAATGGGGAGTGGGCTCCTCGGGCACGGGATGGACCAGCCCGCGTGAGAACCAGGTGGTCAAGACCTCATCGACCTGGCGTATGGGGGCGTCAGCCACCGCGCGCAGGAGGTCTCTGGAAAAGGGTTCCCCAAGCACTGCGGCCACGTCCAGGAGTTCACGGGCATAAGGGGGCAACCGTTCCACTCGGGCCAGGATCATGTCCTGGACCGGCGTGGGGATGGTGGCTGGGCGGTGGCGCGTGAGCATAGGGGAATCATCCATAACATTTTGCAGCCAGGTTGGGTCCACATCCCATCCCTGTGGCGTCTGGCGCAGGATGCCTCGCTCTGCCAGGTCGCGCAGGTGTTCAATGAGGATGAAGGGGTTCCCCCGGGAGCGAGTGTAAAGGTAAGTGCCCAGGAGGCGGACCTGGGCCTGGGGGAGGGCCAGCCATTCCCCAAGGGTGCGCAGTACACTCTCCTCACTCAAAGGGTGCAGGCGCAGGGTTTGCAGGCGACGAGCCTGGCCCAGATCGCGGCGTAACAGGCGGAAAGGATGCCCTGGGGCCAGTTCCTCACCCCGGTACGCGATCACGAACCAGATGTTCTCCTCGGCCAGGCGGTTAATGAGGTAGCGCAGCATGTCCACGGTGTCCGCGTCGGCCCAGTGAGCATCGTCCAGGAAGAAGGCGAGTCCCTCTTCGTTGAGGGCAAGGAAGGCTTGCGCTACGGCTTCGAAGAGCCGTTGGCGCGCGGCGGTGCTCTTTGCCAGGGGCACCGGCGTGGGAAGGTGGGGGTGTGCGCTCAAGAGTTCGGGTAGGAGACGAGCCAGTTCGGCCAGCCAAATAGGGGCCAACCGCGCGAAGGCTCCAGAGGAGCGACGCAGGAGGTGACGCAAAGCCTCCCCAATGGGGTGGAAGGGCACGCTGCTACCAAATTGGTAGCAGCGCCCGTGCAACACGGTCACTCCTAAGCCGCGCAAGTGGCGGAGAATTTCCTCCACCAGGCGGGTCTTACCGATGCCCGCTTCTCCCTCGACCAGGGTGAGGATGCCCTGGCGCTGTGCCCAGCGCGCCAGGAGCCAGGCGTGTTCTTCACTCCGCCCAAAGAAGGGGATGGGGGGCAGACTGTCTGTGTGCCTCGCGTCCTGGTCTGTTTTTGCCAGGGTGCGGGTGAACAGGTGGGGATCACGGATGCGTTCGTACAGGCGCACAGTTTCGGGAAGGGGTTCGACCGCAAGTTCCTCCTTGAGGATGCGCCGGCAGTGCTCGTACTGGGCGAGCGCGTCCGCGCGGCGTCCGGCCAGCGCGTAACAGAACATCAATTGGCGATGGGCCCATTCAGACCAGGGGGCCAGGGCCAGGAGACGGCGGAGGGCGAGGATCGCGTCTTCGTATTCTCCCCGGGTGGTGTGCAGTTCGCTCAGGCGAGAGAGGGCCTGGAGAATGCGTTCCCGGTAGTAGGCCCGTTCGCCCAGGAGCCAGTTCTCAAAGCCGGGCGCATCGTCAATGTACACCCCCTCCATGAAATCTCCCCGGTAAAGGCGGACACACGCGGCCAGGTGTTCAATCGTGGTGGTGTCCCCCTTCTGGGAGGAGGTGGCAGGTTTCTTTTTCTCAACCGCGCTGATGTGTCGCTCGAAGATCTCGATGTCCAGCGTGTAGGGGCTGTGGTGGTTAAAGCGGACATCCTGGCGGGTAACAATGAGGAACGGGCACTCCTTGGTCCTCTCCTCCGGACACAGGACATGGCGGATGTTCCACAGGGCCCGGCGAAGGCTGCGCGCGGCGCGCGAAGGGCCTTGCTCGCCCCAGAGGAGGTCGGCCAACATGTCCCGTTGATGTGGGCCCGGCCGCACGACCAGGTAGGCCAACAAGGCGAGGGTTTTAATGGTCTCCAAATGTACAGGGCGGTCTCCCAGGCGGATATCCGGTCCTCCCAGAAGACGGATGTGGAGAACGGGGTTCATGGTATTGGGTTCTTTTCAACGGTCCTTCAACGTTCCCCGGATACCATAGAGAGTGTGGGGAAATCTACCACGATTCACGGATTCACACAAAACATTATACCTTCCTCTTCCCAGGTGCTCAAATGGATCATCATTTCATTTACCTTTTGCACATTTGGACGGAAAAACGAGAAGGGAAAAAGCGCCCCTCGCTTACTCGGGCGGCGTTAGAAGAGCCTCACACGGGTCAAAAGTGGGGTTTCAAGGATATGGAAGGGCTGGTCAAGTTTATAGAAGAGGTGTTGGTAAAGCAGGAAGAACGTAGTGTGTAAGATGCAGGGCAACGGTTGGCGACCTCGCCAGAGGGTACAGTTTACTGTTTGTGCCTCCTCGGTCCCACCTTCCACCTTGCATCCGCCTCGGGGTGCCGGTTGTCCCGTGATAACACGAGGAAGGCAGCGCGCAGGAAGGGAACTGTGACAACAGGGGAAAGACAGCCTGTAAGCGGTGTATTGCCCTTGCTCCTTTTGTCTCTTGGTCCAAGCGCCATTCAGGCAGACCCAGGCGCCTGGACCTGGTTCAATCCATTACTTCAAGGGAATACCGTAGAGCATAAAGCGCAATGCGTGGATATCATCCATAAGTGAAAGGAGGTCACTTATGAACATACAGTTTCGTCGTCCGGCTCGCTTTGTTCTCCTCTTCATGGTTCTGATGATGGTCACTGCAGGGTTCATGTTTGTACTTAGCTCGCCCGTTAGAAGCGAGGAAGGCAGGCCTGCATCACTTCAATCTGTTCAGGCTGGTTGGAACACCATCGATCTTTCTTCCATTGTGGGAACACCGGGCAAATTTTTCCACATCGACGGCACAGACTCGGATAACATTTACGCATACGGCATTGCCTTCTATGACCACACCTTCGTCCACTATGACGGCTTAACCTGGTCGGTTATTCCCGCCGTGAGCCCTATTAACGTCAGCCCGATGCGGGACATCGCCGCAGCCCCCAACGGACTCTACGCGCTGCACGGTTATAACAGTAAAGTCAGTTTCTATGACGGAAACACCTGGGTTGAGATCTCCGATGAGACGGCCTTTCCCACTGCTCCCCAGGACTGCAATGGTCAAGGCCGTAGCACCGGCTACTGGATTGTCTTTGGCGGCCTATGGTGGAATCCGCACACCAACGCCCTCTACGTCGCCGGAGGTTCCAATGGATGGACACGTTGTATATGGCGCTACCAGAACGGCACATGGACCTCCCTTCTAGAGGAAAATGGTTCCGCGTTTGACTACATTACAGGCCTGGCGGATGGAAGCATGTTCGCTTTAGAACATTCAGATGACAAACTGTACGCGTTTACCGGATCTTCCTGGCAACAGGTAGGGACCTTTCCTTCTGACGCCAAGATGGACCTTTGGGGGCCCAACGCGAACAGCATTTACATGCCAGGTGAAGAAAAAATCTACCACTCCACCGACCTGGGTGCTACGTGGACCTCGATTCCCATTCCTCGGCCATCATGGTTTTCCAGCGGGTATGTAGATTACAGCAGCATTTGGGGAACCTCCGATAATGATTTTTATGTCGGCGGTGAGGACGGCGCCATTGTCCACTACAACGGCAGCACGTGGGAAGATGTGAGCCCACCTTTCAACACGTATAACGATTGGATCCGGGACCTGTGGGGCTACGGGAACACCGTGTACGCTGTGGGTGTGAACCACCCCTACATTTTGTCACGCCAGACCTCGGCCACACCCACCCCTACACCCACCCCGACCGGCCAGGTCGCCACCCCGACCCCCACGCCTACGCCCGTGCGCAACTACCGCTTTTGGGGTGACATCACCTCCGAAAACGGACAACCCCTTGCTGATGTTCTTATCAACCTCCTTGCCTACAACTCTGAAGCCGCCGCGTGGGATCAAATAGGCCAAACACGCTCCCACGGCAACGGCCAGTTCTACCTCTTCCGCTGGGAAGACAAAGGCTACACCCGCTATCGCATCGTCGTCCAACCTCCACCCGAATGGGTCGCCATCCGCGCCGAGGCACCCTATCCTGCCAAGATTATTGACAGCTACACCATTGAGTACGAAAACATCCCATCCGGCTATTACAAAAACAATCGCTTCACCCTCGCCCGCCCCACACCCACGCCTACCCCCACGCCCACGCCCGAAATCCCCACCCTTACCATGAGCGGCGGGGGCGACCCGCAGCAGATGTGCCCATCGAAAGAGGAGTGGAGCGTCCAGCGGGTCACCATTGCGGTGAACGAGGTTTCCGACTGGAAGGTCTCCCGCATTGGCTTCAGCGCGTCGGGTACGGGTAACGAGGCCCGGGACATCAAGGAGGCCCGCCTCTACCGGGGGAACCAACTCCTCGGCACCGCCACTTATAACCAGGACAACGGCGCCATCTCCTTTGACGTGGACATCACCATTCCCGCGGGTAGCAGTGTCTCCCTGGAACTGCGCTACCTGCTGGACCTGGACAAACTGGAGTGGGACAGCGAGAAGAACAAGGGGGCCAAGACCTACATGACCGTCACGGGCATCAACCGCCTGTCTGCGACGCCCCTGAACGGCGCCACCGAGTACAAACTGCTGCCGCCCGACCCCATCCAGGGGCCGTTACAGCAGGTGGCGCGGGTGTGGAACACCTCGGTCTCCCCCTGGCAGGGCTTCGGCGTCATCCAGGCCGCCATCGACGCCGACATCACCCAGGACGGCCACACCCTGCAACTGTGTCCCGCCACGTTCGTCGAGAACGTTCAGGTCACCAAGGCGCTGACCATCAAGCCCATGGGGGACGCCGCTCCGGCAGTGCACGCCAAAAAGGCCGACCAGTCCACCTTCACCATTCGCAGCAGTGGCGTGACCCTGGAAGGGCTGACCATCTCCGGGGCCACGGGCAACGGTGCGGCCGGCGTGTTGGCGGTAGGCAAGGATTTCCTGAACGTACTCACAGGGATCCTGCTCAAGGGCAACGCCATTGAACACAACTTCTACGGCGTCTTTTTCCGCCATGTGGATGACAGCCGCCTGGAGAGCAATACTATTCAACGAAACACATCCTACGCCATCTACATCAGTGAAAACCATCCCGACGATGAGGCCTTTGTGGCAGTGGGTCCTGACAACAGACTCACCACCGCCGATGCTGGCGTGGTGGTGGATGACGCCTGGCACACCCAAATCTTCCAGAACCAGTTTCAGGGTGTCGCTTCCATGACCGAGCTGAACGCGACGCGCGCGGCGGCCGATCTCCCCGATGCCCAGAAGGCTCTCATCTACCTCCGCAACGTGTCCTACGCGTTGGTTCAGAACAACACACTCAACGGGGGCAACCACGGCATTGTGGTGGAAAAGGGGAACGTCGGCACAGTCACGGACAACCGTCTGGAGGGCAACGTCATTGAGTTTGCCCGTGAATACGGCATCCTGCTGCGCGGGGCAAAGAATACTGTGTTGGTGGACAACAAGGTGAGAGAGAACACCAAAGGCGGCATCTATCTGGATGCTACGGAAAACACGTGGGTGAAACAAGAGAAAAGCAAGTGCTTGGTATCCAACTGGGACACAGACGCCCCGCAGGTGGCCCTGGTGAGCGCGGTGAACGGAGCCAAGCAAACGCGCATCTATAGGTGCAAACTGGAGGCGCACACTAAGGGTACGGGGGTGTACATGGAGGCCAGCCAGGGCCTGAGCCTTCGGGGCTCCCGGGTACTGGGGGGCGCCTACGGCATCTACATGAAGAATGCCTCTGGCCTCCTTCTGTGGGATAGCGTGCAGGTGACTGGCCAGGCGAAGACCGGCCTGTACTGCGAGGATTCCACAGGCATTGAAGTTCGCAACGGCACCAACGTCTTCCAGGGTCAGGACGAATACGCGATGGCTTTCTTCCGCTGCACCGCTCCATCGCAGGGCCGAAACTCCATTCGCTACGCCCGGTTCGACGGCGCGGGGAAGGCTCGCCACGCCATCTACCTGGAGGAAAGCGCCGACTTCTTCCTCGGCCACAGCACCTTCACGGGCTATGTGGACGCCGCTATCGCCATCACCGCCACCCAGCAGGTGGATGTCCTCAACAACACCTTTACCGGCGGCCCCGTGGGCGTGGAAGTCACCGCGTCCCAGGATGTCCGGGTGGAGAGGAGCACCTTCAAGGGCCAGGCCGAAACGGCCGTGCGCGCGCAAAACGTCTCCACCCTGGCCCTGAAGGAGAACACGGTCACGCCCGCTACCGCGCAGGCGAGGGCGCGGCAAGCCGTGGCTGCTGGCTCCGGCCCTGACGGCTTCCGCCTCACCGAAGTGCAGGGCGGTCAGGTGCTGACCAACACCGTGCAAAACCTGGCCGGCCAGGGCATCGTGGTGGAGGGCGGTCAGAACGTCACCCTCGGTGGCAACAGGCTGCAGAACCTGGGTGGCCGGGGCGTGTACCTGCGCCAGGGACAGAACCACGCGGTGCGGGGGAACACCATCAGCCAGGTCCAGGGGGGCATCCTCGCCTGGCAGAGCAACGCGCGGGTGGAGGGCAACACCATCACCGACGCCAAGGGCTACGGTATCTTCCTCTACGAGGTGGAAGGTGCGACCGTGGCCCAGAACAGCGTGCGCAACACACGCAAAGGCTCCTCCGACCCCGACACACCCTACGCCACCGAGAGCGGCAACGGTCATGCCTTCTACCAGTTTTGGGGGTACCAGAATCGGGTGGAGGACAACCAGTTCTGGGGCAGTGATGGTTCTGGTGCTTTCCTTGAGTGTGGTTCCTCCGCTCACTCCGTCGGCTGCGCCCTCTCCTCCCTGGTCAAAAACGATGTCACAGACAACAACAGTTTCGGCATCTACCTCTTCTTCGCCGACCATGTTCACCTCCAGGGCAACCGTGTCGTGAACAACCGGGGAGCGGGCATCTTCCTCCACGGCGCACAGGCCTGCATTGTGGACGATGCCTCCGACGACACTCACACGGTCATTCAAGGCCACACCCACGGCGTGGTCATCAAAGAGGGTGTGGGCAACACCGTGCGTGATGCCGTCATCACCCGCCCTGCGGAGCACGGTATCTACCTGGTGGACACCCAACTGAACTCCCTGCAGTACAACACCATTACCGAGCCGGGCAAGGACGGCATCCGGGTGCTGCGCTCGCCCCGTAACATCCACTGGAACCGCATCGGGTCCATCGGTGGCAACACCATCACCAAGCCCGGCCAGTACGGCATCTACCTCTCCCAATCCCCCGAAAACCTTCTGGAACTGAACAAGATCAAGGAGGCAAGCCAAGACGGCATCTTCCTCCACCGCTCGGACAAGACCGTGATGAAGGTGAACACCGTCACCAACAGCGCCCGCTACGGCATCCACTTGCAGAGCACCCAGCAGGCTACTGTGAGCAAGAACTCGGTGGAGGGCAGCGGCGACCACGCCCTCTTCCTGGAAGGAGGCGCTAACAAGAATCTCATTGAGGAGAACACCCTTGGCGGGGAGGAGGCGCCCAACCAGGGAGACGGCATCCACCTTGCTTACGCCCACTTCAACCAGGTCAAGGGTAACACCATCCAGTACAACCAGGGTCACGGCGTGTACATGAGCGTCACCGAGGGCAACGTCTTCCAGGGGAACACCTTCCTGGAGAACCGCGGCGACGGCATCCGAGCGGAGGGTTCCCGCAAACTTCTCATCAGGGGCAATACCTTTGAGGACAACTACGGCAACGCCATTGCCCTGGTGAACAGCCAGGTGGACAACCGGGCCAAGCGCTCCCTGGTGCGCGACAACCGGGCCTTCATCAACGACTACTTCGACGGTGGCAAGAACGGCATCTATATCGACAACGCGGACTACATCGACGTGTGGCGGAACCGGGTGACCGGCTTCCCCGAGAGCGGCGTCTTCGCCCGCCACACCGATCACACCACCATCAAGTGGAACACACTGCTGAACAACTGCAGTGGCATCACGGTGGAGGACAGTCTGTTCGGCGTGGACTCGGTGGCTTATAACACCGTGCGTAACAGTTGGTGCATCTTCACCGGCATTCACATCACCAGCAGCACCGCGGACCTGGTGGGCAATGACATTGCTCAAAACACCGGTGACGGCGTCATCGTGGACTCGGGCTCGCAGGTCACCCTGCGCCGCAACGCGCTCCAGAACAACGGCCGCGACGGCGTGCGTGTGCTCAGCGGTGCCCAGGCCACCTTGCGGGGGAACACCCTGGCGGACAATGAGGGCCTGGCGGTGAACAACCTGGACCCGGATGTGACGGTGGACGCCCGCGAGAACTGGTGGGGCGACGCCAGCGGTCCGGGCGGCGAGGGGCCGGGCACAGGCGATGAGGTAAGCGCGGGCGTAGAGTACAGCGACTGGTTCAACGCTCCTGCGGGTTTGGCGGTGAGTGCGTCGCCCACCACGGTCCTTGCTCTGCCCGGCAGTCAGACCGCAGGGTGGGTCACCCTGCAAACCCTGGATTCGGTGCCCCTCACGGTGACGGTGAGGGCCGGGGATGGTGCTGGCTGGGTGCCCGTCGGCTTTATGCAGACGGTCGTTCTCACCGACACCGCGGGAGTAGCGCTGCCTGTCACGGTCACGGTGCCCGCGGACGCGGCCGCGGGGACGGCCAACCCGGTGACGGTCACCGCAGAAGGGGATGGGGTGATGGTCCGCACCACCTTCACGGTGACGGTGCTGCAGCCTGTGCGCGGCGTGAGCATCCTCGGTCCTTCTGTGGTGAATCCGGGCCAGGTCGTCACCTACACGGCGGTGGTCACCCCGACCGACGTGGCCGAGGTCACCTACCTGTGGTGGCCCGAACCCCAGAACGGTCAGGGCACGTCCACCGTCACCCTGGCCTGGGATACGCCGGGCGTGTACACGGTGGCCGTGGATGTGGAGCAATTGGACGCAGTGATCCGGGCTGATTGGACTGTTGTCGTACGTGGTGATCGGCGGATGTACTTGCCGTTGACGATGCGGTAAGAAAGGTCTCCCTCGCGCGGCTTCCGGTGAGGTAATCATCGGGGCCGCGCGGGGGGAATAGGTCGGGTATTAGGTATTGGATATGCAGGTATCGGGTGTTGGGTGTTAGGTAGGGGGATCCTCCAGGCTTTCCCTAACCCTTAATACCTGACACCTGATACCTCTCTCTAATACCCGCCCTCTGCATGATGACAACCTTTACATGTACAAGGAAACAGCGATGAGAAGACGTAGCCTGTTGCCTTTGCTTGTGTTGCTCCTCGCTTTCTCCGCTTTGCCCGTCGCGAGTGCGGATGGGTCGGGCTGGACCTGGCTCAACCCCCTGCCCCAGGGAAATGCGCTGCACGGCGTGTGGGGTTCGGGGCCGGATAATGTGTACGCGGTGGGAGAACAGGGAACCATCATGCACTACAACGGAACGTCCTGGCGCGTTCTCGACAATCTGCCCGGAGACAATTCCCTGCTGGATGTGTGGGGCAATGGGGTGGACGCCATCTTCGCGGTGGGAGACAGAGCCCTCTGGCGCTATGACGGCGCATCATGGAAGGCCATGACGCCCCCCTCCAATCTCTCCACCTTCCACCTGTGGGGGGTGTGGGGTGCGAACGAAAACAACGTCTATGCCGTGGGATACACTCCACACAAGGCCCTCATCCTCCGCTACACCGGAAACGCCTGGTCACAAATGAATATCCCCTATCTTCCCTTCACAGAACTGTACGACGTGTGGGGCTCCAGCCCGGATAACGTGTTCGCGGTTGGGGATAAGGGCGCCATCCTGCATTATGATGGCCAATCGTGGAAGACCATGTCCAGCAACACGGAAGCGAACCTCAGGGGCATCTGGGGGGCAGGGCCCAACAATGTCTACGCCGTAGGCTGGCGATCCCTCCCTTTCGAAGGGGTGGTGCTCCGATATGATGGACACTCCTGGCAAAAAGTGTTGAGCGAGGACGCGAAATTTCAAAGCATCTGGGGCTTTGGCCCCGATGACATCTATCTTCTGGACGACCTGGGCAACCTTTACCACTTTGACGGCCAATCCTGGCAAGAAGAAGGATACATCACCCCACGAAACGGGCGCATTTACGACCTGTGGGGAACCGGACAGGACGACATTTTTGTCGTGGGCGAGTATGGCATCCTGGTTCATTTTGATGGCTCCGAATGGCAGGATCAGGCTCAAGGCCCCAACTTCTGGGTGTACGATGTGTGGACCGACGGGACCCGCGTGGTGAGTGTGGGCAATGGCCCCAGTGCGCTGGTATATGACGGAACGCGATGGATTTACTACACGCTGCCGTTTGACGTGCCCAACTCCCATTGGCTCAGCACCCATCTCTACGACCTATGGGGAACCCGGTGGGATGACCTGTACGCGGTGGGAGACGGGATCATCTGGCATTTCAATGGCCGTGTGTGGCGTCGCGTTCACGTTGTTCTGGACGATGAAGGGACTATCGCCATTTTGGAGGGCATCTGGGGGTTTGGACCGAACGATATCTATGTGGTTGGAGGCTGGACATACCCGGAGGAGCAGGTGATTCTTCATTTCGACGGCATGCACTGGTCCACGGTTTACCGGGCACCGGGGCCGAAGTTGCTCAGCGTGTGGGGGTCCGGCTCCAACGATGTGTTCGTTGCCGCGGGCGATGGCGGT
>Ga0256914_1001968_pt1 | contig 17606 bp, 16 predicted proteins | sample HulkmetaG_FD_191571 | JGI IMG/M metagenome (GOLD analysis project Ga0256914, IMG submission 191571) | Hydrothermal chimney microbial communities from Main Endeavour vent field at the Juan de Fuca Ridge, Pacific Ocean - Hulk | ecosystem: Environmental > Aquatic > Marine > Hydrothermal vents ... | reverse complement strand
AGGAGCTCCCACACGCCTCTCGAAGAGGGGCTTCACACGCGGTTCAATGGCTCCAGAAGCTTCCAATCTCTCTGAAGTGAAAACACAAATCCAACGCCACCAAGGAAATGGGCGCATTCCCCGCCTCCTTCAATGCACGGCTCAATCGCCACGGTTCCCTCGACCTGTTCGAGATCGTCACTTTGGACGCCGGCTTCTGCTCCCTGGCAATCGCAACCCTGATTCTCCAGGCGAACCGGGGCCATGTCATCGCCCTCAGGAACAATCAGCCTGACCTCCTGGCCGAGGCCAGGCGGGTCCTGCCCCCCCTGACCCACCAGAACCCGGACGCCGTCACGGAGTGGGAGTAATCCGGGAACAGACAAGTCCGGCCACGACTCCGTCGCACCCGGGAAATGACTGGCTTCCTCGGATGGACTCAATCTGCGGCAGATCTGGGTCGTGATTCAGGAATCCCGGGACAAGAATGGAAACGTTCAACCGAGGGTGGAAAGGCCGTCGCCTCACCCTCTGCCATGAACCGATGCGTTTCCCGGGGGACCACGAGGCCACCACGCACCGTTTCGAACTTGAGAAGCAGTTGCAGCGACCGGTTCACCCCCTGGCATGCGTGTTGCATGCGGGCGCACTGTGCGCCTGGGCGCCCCCTTCCTGCTCGAAGATGAATAGAATCTGGCCCCAGGCGAACAGGACTTGACCGCCTTACAGGGATCGCGTATGTCTGAGGCTGCCTGTCGTGCCATGGGTGGATTCGTAGCAAAGGAGTATCGAAATGTTCGACAATGTGCTTCTCGAGTTCGAGGGTCGTATCGGCATCCTGACCATCAACCGTCCCAAGGCGCTGAACGCACTCAATCGTGCCACGCTCAAGGACATTGGTGCGGCACTGGATCACATCGAGTCGGAAAAGGCGGCGGATGTCCTGATCATCACCGGGGCGGGGCCGAAGAGCTTTGTGGCTGGCGCAGACATCGCCGAGATGAAGGACATGGATCAGGAGCAAGCTCGAGCGTTTGCCTGGGCTGGTCAGAACCTGTTCAAGCGCCTTCAGTCCACGTCCATGCCGGTGATTGCCGCGGTGAACGGATTCGCGTTGGGAGGTGGGTGCGAGCTGGCCATGGCATGTGACGTGATTCTGGCGTCCGAGAAGGCCCGTTTCGGACAACCGGAGGTCAACCTTGGGATCATTCCCGGGTTCGGAGGAACGCAGCGGATGGCCCGCCTGATTGGGCCGCAATGGGCCAAGTATCTGTGCATGAGCGGCGAGATGATTGGTGCTGAGGAAGCGCTGCGTATCGGGTTGGTGGCCCGAATCTATCCCCCGGACGAACTGATGGAAGCGGCGAAGAAGCTGGCGTCGACCATTGCCGGGAAGGGTCTCATCGCAGTGGGCCTGGTCAAGCAAGCGGTGAACGAGGGCCTTGACGTGCCCCTGGCCCAGGGCCTGGAGATCGAGGTCGACAAGTTCGTCGAGGGATTTGGGACCGAGGACCGCAAGGAAGGCATGACTGCGTTCCTGGAGAAGCGGGCGCCCAAGTTCCAGGGCCGATGAGGAACGGACCATGGCAGAACGGATGTGGCGCGTGCTCATCGCCAAGCCCGGACTGGACGGGCACGATCGTGGTGCCAAGGTGGTGGCTCGAGCCCTGATGGACGCAGGGTTCGAGGTCATTTACACCGGGCTTCACCAGACGCCGGAGATGATCGCCAACACGGCGATTCAGGAGGACGTGGATGCTGTGGGCCTCTCGAGCCTGTCAGGTGCACACCTGCGGCTGTTCCCGGAAGTCGTGCGCTTGCTCCGGGAAAAAGGTGCCGGTGACATCCTGGTGTTTGGAGGCGGCGTAATCCCTGACGACGATGTTCCCGCCCTCAAGGAGGCCGGGGTGGCTGCCGTGTTCGGTCCGGGCACGGACACCGCCGACATCGTGAGTTTCCTCCGATCTCAGACCCGCCCCCGAACCTGATTTCAAGCGTCCGGAAGCAAGACCACCTGGTTCATCCCCGCCCCCCGGTTGCCGGCTCGGTTTCACGACCGCGCAGACAGCCCGCTTCCATCGTCAGTGAACGAACTGTCAAACCTCCGTCGGGCCTGAAGGAGCTTGTCCCGGTGACGCAGGTCTTCCTCGTGCAACCTGGAAACCAGGTCTCCGATGTCGCTGCGGTCCACCATGCGAAAGCTGTGGGTCTGAGCCTCGGCGACCTGATTCTCGATATGATCGGCGAGGGCAAACGCTTCCGACACCGAAGGCTCCCACTCATCATCCTCGAGCCTGGCAATCTGTTCGTCCAGGTAGGAAAGCATCTGTTCCACGTCGGCCTTCCAGGCGTCGATACGCTCCCGGGTCGCCGCGCCCGGGTCGATCAAGTGCTTCTGCATTTGAATGATCAACGAATGGTATCGCTCTGCCTCGGCAAAGAGGGCCCAGAACCGGGAAAGGGCGGGTTCATCGTCGAAGACCCTTGCCAGCGCATCGTACACGCGTGCGACCTTGAGTTCCACCAGGCTCGAACGGTCCATCAATTCCGTGATTTCCGGATCCATTGTGTCTCCCCATCTGCCGACACAGGGCAGGTCACGACATGAACTCGATGACTTCGATCTCGTGAATCCCCAACGCGACATCGCTGCCATCGTCCGGTCGGGTCCCGCGAAACACGCGACGGCCGACGCCAATCTGGATACCCTTGTACAGCTCCTTGAACATGGAGATCTCGCCGTGCGACAACTCAGCCATGGTGCTGTACCGGGAGCCGTAGTAGAGAGCCGGTACCACCACTGCTCGAGACGCCCCGCCAGCCACATCCACCCGGGCTTCGGTGAACTCGCCGAACCTTCCGAACCGGACACGGGCCACGTCGACAAGGGGAAGGAAGCGGGTGCGCCCATCCTCGATGGTTTCCAGGTGGCAACCGGTAAGGTCGTCGCTGTCCCGCAAGCCCAGGAGGTCCACGCTCGACCCGTCACGCCTGGTCACGCGGACCCGACGTTTCTTCCACGTCCTTTCTGCGGCGGCCTGGTGTTCCAGGAAAACACAGGCCCTGTCCAGGACCCCTCGAGCCTCGGCCAGTCGCCGGGCGAACACACGAGCCGCGCGTCCCTTCATCCTGCGCTGCATGGTCTCGAGACTGTCCAGAACGCAGGCATCCGGGTCGTCGGTATCGAACCTGCCGACTTCATACCACATTTGCGACGAAAGCGCCGCTCCAACCGCCTGGTGAAGGTCGGTGAGGCTCCACGCCTCGGGCTCCTCGGGCACGGCCGGTCGCGCAGCGAACAGAGCCCAACGAGGCGACGCAGGTTGCCAATGCTCCTCCCGACAGATCTGGAAAAAGCTCACCCGGCACTGATAGAAGTCCGGCTTCATCGCCAGGCACCGGGCAAAGTTCGCCTTCCCTTCTTCCAACTTGCCCCGCTTGGCCTGAATTCGCCCCAAGATGTAGTAGGCAGTGCTCGAGGGAGGTCCCCGGCGGGCCACCTGCTTGAATACCCATTCCGCCCACAGGAAATGACCCAGGCTCTCGAACTCGCGCCCCAAGGCGGCCAACCGTTGCGCGGCAGTGGTCGATATGGCTGTTCGCGTCGACATGGGAACGTTCTCGAGCACCGGTGTACAAAACGCTTGACGGATGGTATTCTAACCTGATTTGTATACGCCTGCTATCCCCTTTCCCCGGCCTGGTGCCAAACCGGGATGCTCGCTCGCTCCAGCCGCGGACAGGGAGCGGGTCCATCCGGGCATTGGGTCATTCTAAGGAAGAGGACGCCGGCCTGGGTGTCAGGAAGAATACAGATAAGATTCTTTTCGGCTATGTTGAAGCGTGGAGGTCTGTTCCATGGTGATTCCACGTGATCAGGAACGGACGTCACGGCGGGAGCGGGAACGAAGGCGCTCCGAGTGGCGCCCGGAGCCACTATACATTGATGCACCTGACACGGGCCGTCCCAGGCGCGAGTCCAATGGGTCTCGAGAACGCGGGGATTCCACGCCCCGGGGGCGCGTCATCATCATTGATGAGGGAGAGGAGGAGCAGGCGGACTGAAGTGGCCTCGAGGTCGGGTTCCCCACGCGGCCACCTGTCCGCCCTCAATGCCTGCCGGGCGCTGCTTGCCCGTCCCCCCCGGACCTGGGCGCCAGGATCGCATAGAGAGGAAGTCCCACCCCTTTGAAGCGAGCCACCACGTCCTGGGCCGGCGACGCGTTGATGTCCTCGGCCTGATACTTGACCTTCACATGGTCCTTGAGTGCTTCGAGCACTTTCGGGTCCCGCAGCGTGGTCTTGTCCATGGTGTAGCAGTTCTTGCACCAGGTCGCCCACACGTCCACCAGAACCTTCCGGTTCCCGGCCTTGGCCTCACGCAGACCTTGCTCCAACGACGTGTACCATCCCCCCTCCTTCACCGCTTCTTGAGCCACCTCTACGGAATCGCCATCTTCCTGCGTCCAGGTCTCGTAGGCCAGGTAGCCGTAGTAGGCCGAGAACCCCAAGATCAGAATACCAAACACCTGCTTCACCCGGTTCATCCACATCCCAGGTCTCGGAAGCGCCGAAAGACCTGCACCGGCAAACGGCCACGGCAACGCCATCCCAATCCCCAGGACAAACGGAAGCCCCAAGGCCAGACTGTGGCCTCGAGCATACAGGTCACTCGAAAGCACGATGACCTGGATCACCACCGGAGCCACGCAGGCACCGGCCAGCAACGCGGCCACCGCCCCCATCACGAAGGCGAGCAGATAGCTCCCCTTGGCCTTGCCGCCCAGATCCACCTTGGATTGAAACCGGGAAAAGTCGATCGTGATCACATCGAACATCGCCAGGGCGAGGACCACGAACAGGACCGCAATCGCGGCATTGAACCAGGGGGAGGCGTTCAGCGCGCCAAAAGTGCTCGAGGTCAGGATCACGACCAGTCCGAGCAGCCCGTAGGCCAGAGCCATGCCCAGCCCATAGGTGCCGCCGAGAGCAAACCCCTGGGCTCGATTGTTCGCCTCGGTCCCGGCCCCGATGATGGCGAGATTGATCGGGACCAGAGGCAATACACACGGCGTCAGATTCAACGCGAGCCCCCCAATCAGAATCAACACGAGGAGGGCGATGGGCCCTTTGTCCGCCAACCCCGACCCCGCTCCGCCCGATGCCCCGCCCTGTTCGGCCGACGCGATGAACTCGAGGAACTGCTCGGAATCCAGATTCCCCCCTGCGGTCGCCAGCACGTCGAATTGTTCCAGCAGCTCGAGCACATTGCTCGACTGATCCCCACGGGTCGAGCCCGCCCCCGCCCCGGCCCCCGGGCCTTCCTCACCCCCTCCGGCTGCCGGACGGTCCGAGAACGAAATACGCTGAAACAGATCCGCGTGCTGAAAAACCGGCGCGCCCCCGGGGGCGTCCACCCGGAACGAGATGGTCACCTCCTGGGTCGCAGGAAAAAAACAAACATGGTCATCGCAGGCCTGGTATCTGAGACGGGCGGGCATGGTCCGTTGCCCTGGTTCAGCGTCTGGAGCCACATCCAGTGCGACACCCACCAGGAAACGCCCGCCATAAACCGCGATCGGCGTGGGAGAGCCACCAGTCTTCACCATCTCGGGCTCGGGATAGACGATTTCCCGCACCGAGACACCTGCAGGAGCCTCCACGGTCAACGTGGTGGGGATGAGGTGCGATTCGAGCGGTTCATGGGCATTCACATGGAACTTTTTCGGGACTGTGACCTCGAGCGCGGCGTAGGCGGTGGTCCCGGCCGAAACCGGATCCCGATCCACGAACGGGCGTATGGTGAGGGCCACCTTCTTGGGTTGGGCCGAGACACTGAAAGCAATGGCTACCGCCAGCCCGAGCAGAGACCAACGGGCGACACGGAGGAAAGAGCGTTTCATGGCGAGGACACCTCACAGATCGAGTGAACCGTGGCTCACGCGCCGGAACGGCCGCATGCGATATGTACACAGTCTCTCGACCCACGTAAAGTGTTTCACCCGCCCCGAAAGCGCGTCCAGGTCTCTTCCTGGACTATCGGGTCCTCGCACCAGGTGAGCGGATATCCCGGCTCCAGGCTTCCTCGGCCGCGCTCGGCTGGGCCACCGACGCTGCGGTCACCAGTGCCTGCCGCACATGTTCTGTCGACGACATGTAGCTGACCCCACCGCCGAGTGACAGGGTGAAGAGCGTGCCCAGACTCATTGCGATGGCCATGACGCCCAGGATGGCAAGCTGTCGAGAAATCCTCACAAACGAGTTGTCCATGAACCACCTCGGATACCAGCTTCGGTTGAACTGCTGCACACTATGGAAACCGGTCCGCCATTCGACCGAGAATGTCCAGGGAAGCCAGCTCGTGGAGAATTCCCCGTGTTCTCTAGTACGGGAAGCGGGACGAAGTGGCTTAGCTTTCGCAGCCGTGGTGGGGTGGGAACATCCAGGGACAGGAGACAACGATGGGGGGACGGCCAAGAGGCACAACCTCGGCACCCGGTCAACGACCGTACAACTGTTCCTCGAGACGGATGTTGACATGCACGTCGCACCGCACCCCCTCGGGATCAATGACCACCACGTCCCGCAGCGACGTGCGCTCGATCGCTTCCATCAATTCTTTCTTGATGTGGGCGAGCACGGCATCTTCCGTTTCGAAACTCTGCTCGCCATCTTTCGTCACCATTCTCCACCGCGCCATGTCACCTCCAGGTCGAAACAGAAGTCAGTCCGGTCAACGGGATATGCCACCACCGAGCAGCGTGTAGCCGCGTGCTTCGAGCGCCTTTACGGTGCGAGCCACCCGTTCCAGCCCCCCGAATCGTACCGCCAGCTTCTCCACTCGAGGCACCTCGCCCTTGTCGAGGAAGACGCCGTGACACCCGGGACAGATGTCCACGAGCAGCGGCTCTCCAGGCACATAGTGGGTTTCCACGAGGTGCTGGTCGCACCGGGGACAGGGCAAGGTGGTCTTGCGGCCCGCGGCCAGTGCTGCGTCCATGTCGGGCACATCCTGCTCGGTTTCCACGTAAAAGGCCAGTTCGCCTGCGTCGAACCAGATCCCCTTGCACCGAGAGCAAAAATCGATCTCCACACCTTCCACCTGCCCGAACCCGTGCAACGAGTCCTCCTGACACTTGGGGCAGTTCATAGGACCTCCTTGGATTGTCTCCTCCGAATGCCGTGCAGCGCCGCCACGGACCGCGAACGGCAGGCTCCCCGCCCTTGCCCGGACCGCCGACTGCCATCCTGCCTATTGCACATCGAATCCTCTCCGAGATCAAGTGCGTTTCAAGCAATCGCGGGCGTGCACCCTCAACCCAACCGGGCCTGGTCAAGGCGGAGACACCGGCTTCCCCGGATGCGCCTGCTCCGTCCTGGTCGGCCGCGCCATCTGCCGCGTCACTCCTCAAGTCCGTCTCAGAACCGACCGTCAAGAAAGGTAGGACCTCTTTTTGCTCAAGGATGAAGCTTTACCTGGATCGCCAATGGGACCGCCGTAACTCCAGCCCGGCTCCTGGATGGCTCTCCGGAGACCCGCCGGCGAGGCTCGAGGGCAAGACTCGCAACACCTGGATCGGTGCGGGCTTCCTCCGGACACGGGCCACGGTTGGAAAGGTCAGGCACGATGTCCCGTGACCAATATCCAAGGAAAGGCGCGGGGTCGATGCCTGGGGTTTCGGTGACAGCCACGAACACGACAGATCGAACGCAACGCGCCAACAGCGGCCGCCTCATCCTCGCGGGGCTGGCCGTCCTGTTGCTCGTCCCGGACCATCCTTCCCCGGCCGCTTCCCGTGATTCATCCCACCCCCCCGAAGTCCCGGTGGTGAGGCTCGCTCCACGCGAGCCATACCAGCAGGTGGGCGACCGAATGGCCTTCCTGCTCGACCGCGACAGCCGCCTTTCCGTCGAGGATGCGATGGCGGCAGATCGGCAAGGCCGCTTCCGACCCGTTGTCGGGGGGTTCATACGGGACAGCACCCCCGGAGACGCTGTCTGGTTGCGGATCCGCGTCGATGCCTCCACCTGGGCCACGCACGCGGAGCGCGAACCCCTCCTCCTGCTCCTGGACTGGCCCAACCACGGGTCCGTCCAGTTCTTCACCACCCCGCCCAGGCCTCGAGGCTCCTTCTCCCCTCACTCTGCCGTAATCGCCGGAGACATCCCCCCCGGACAGGGGGACGACATCGCGCGCAAGCCGCTGCTCTTCCCTCTTCCCCCCAGTGCCCACGGCATCATCACCTGCTACCTCCGAATCCAGAGTCCCTGGACCGTCTTCGTGGCCGCTTCCATTGGAACCACCGCCGCGGTCCACGAACGCCTCACTGCACGCACGCTCCTCTTCGGTGCCTACTATGGCACCATGCTCATGCTCGCCCTCACCAGCCTGTGCGTCGGTCTGGTCGTGCGAGACCGCAGGTTCCTTTTCAACTTCGTCCACGTGACAGCACTCGTGCTCTACTTCGCCGGAATCAACGGAACGGTCACCCAGTTCTTCTTCCCGGGTTGCTCCGACGCCGCCGTCCGATTCACACTCTCCGCTCTGGGCGTCTCCATGGTCGCCCTCATCCTCTTCGTCCGCTCCTACCTCGCCACCGCGTGCAGAACCCCAACCCTCGACCGCCTCCTGCTCGGACTCGTCGGCGCCGGCCTCTCCATCCTCGCAGCCACCCCACTCGTCCCCCCAGCACTGGCCAGCCGCGGATACCAGGTCCTCGGCGTGCCATACGCCATCCTCCTCGCACTCCCGGGAATCGCCATCGCACGGCAAGGATCTCGACCCGCTCGTTTCTTCCTCGTCGCCTGGTCCGTCTTCTCCTCCGGCATGCTCCTCTACCTCTTCGTCTTTGCAGGCTTCATTCCTTTCAAAAGCTGGACCATCCACAGCTTCCAGGGCTCCTCCCTCGTCGAAGTCCTCGTGCTCTCCTGGGGACTCGCCGACTGGATCCACGCACTCTACCGCGAACGGGAAACACTCCACCGAAACGCGCTCGCCTATCGCGCCATGGCCCACACCGACGCACTTACCCGCCTCTTCAACAAACGCCGCTTCCTCCAGTGCCTCGCCGAGGAGGTGGAACGCGCCAATCCCCCGGAAAGACCACTCTCACTCCTCATGCTCGATATCGACGACTTCAAACAACTCAACGACCACTATGGTCACCCTCAAGGCGACCACGTGCTCGCCGCCGTCGGCTCCGTACTCCGACAAGGCCTCCGCGCCACAGATGTCGCCTGCCGCTACGGCGGCGAAGAGTTCGCTGTCATCCTGCCGGGAACTTCCTGGCGGATAGCCCGGGAAGTGGCTGAGCGCGTTCGACGCGCCATCGAGTCGCAGATCTTCCGCACGGAAGCAGGTCTCCGGTTCCGTATCACGGTGAGCATCGGATGCGCGGAATACCAGGCGCGCGAAACGCCCAACCAGTTCGTAAATCGCGCCGACCGCGCACTCTATCGCGCCAAATCAGAAGGCAAGAACCGCACCGTCCTCGCGACCACACTCTCCATTATCGTGGGACCTGAGGCGGCAGGACAACCGGAACCACGTTGATCCCCCGGGCCTGAACAACCGAACCATCCACCCGGACCGGCCTTGCACGATTCCTCTTGACACCCGGCGTATGCACGAGTACCATTGCCGGTGCCGCGTGGCTGAGCGCCCGTAGCTCAGGTGGATAGAGCGCTGGCCTCCGAAGCCAGAGGCCGCAGGTTCAAATCCTGCCGGGCGTATGCGTACCCCGGGCCCACGATGTGGGCTCGGGTTTTTTTGTCCTGTCTCGACGCCCCCGAGATCAGACGCCCCCATCCCATGCCAACATGCCAATTCGCACCGTCAGCCATCAGACCGGGCCGGCGTCGATGTCTCCAGCCGGACGTTCCAGAATCCTTGCTACCCCTTGACACCGCCAGCCATCAAGCCGCTGACCAGGTGCTGCTGCAGATAGAAGAAGAGGGCCACAATGGGGAAACTGACCAGCAGCGAGGCTGCGGAGAAATGCCCCCACTCGGTCGAGTACTGCCCGACCATCATCTTCAAGCCCACCGGAAGGGTGTACATGCTCTCCTGATTCATGAAGGTCGCGGCCAGGATGAACTCGTTCCATGCACTCATGAAAGAGAAGAGCGCGACCACGGCAATGGCCGGTCGGGCCAGGGGTATGATGATCTTCCAGAAGATCATGCCTCGAGTGGCCCCGTCCATGATGGCGCTTTCCTCCAGGTCCTTGGGGATCGTGTCGAAGTATCCTTTCAGCATCCAGGTGGAAAAGGGGAGCGAAGTGGTCGAGTAGACCAGGATCAGTCCGGTCAGGGAATCGAGCAGCCCAAGCCATGAGATGAGGAGGTAGAGGGGGATCATCATCATCACGCCGGGAAACATCTGGGTCACCAGAAAGCCCAGAAGCATCTCCTTGCGACCCGGGAAGCGAAACCGGCTGAAGGCGTAAGCGGCGGTACACGAGAAAAAGATGCCCACCAACGTGGTGGCAGCGGCCACGATGAGCGAATTGATCCCCCACTTCACGAACTGGGTTTCCCTGAACAGGTAGACGAAATTCTCCAACGAAGGATTGGACGGGATCGGGTTCAATGAGGTGCTGAACCCTTGCACCGGGGTGAACGCCATCTTGAGCACCCAGATCACCGGATACAGGGTCAAGATCGTCACAAATATCAGCACCGCATGGCTCAACAGCCTGGCGTTGGCCAACCGTTTGCCCGTGACCGTCGCATTTCTGTCCATCACGCCACGTCCCCAGGTTGCAGCCGGTTCCCCCCGCTTCCTCGAGCCCCGGCTTTCCTCATTCGTACGCCCCCTCGGTCGACTTCGTGATCCGGTTGGTCACGTAGGTGTATCCGAACAGGATCAGGAAGATGATCATCGAGTATGCCGAGGCATACCCGTACTGATACTTCTCGAACGCCCAACGATATGCCTCTGTTATCAGGATATCGGTCTTGTTGTCCGGAGCGCCGGCCGACACCAGGTAGATGATGTTGAAGTTGTTGAACGTCCAGATGACTCCGAGAATCACTGCAGGAAACAGGGCCGGCTTCAGCAGGGGCAAGGTAATCCGAAAGAACTTGTCCAGCCGCCCTGCACCGTCCACGTCGGCCGCTTCGTACAGGTCCGCCGGAATCGACTGCAACGCCCCCAGGCTGATCACCATCATGAAGGGGAACCCGAGCCATACGTTTGTCACCAGGTTGGCTGTAAACGCGCCCCAGAACGTCGTAAACCAGCTTATGGGCTCGATGTGAAGCCACTCGAATACGTGCAATTTCTCCAGCAAAGCATTCACCGCGCCGTACTCCTTGTTGAACATTCCCTTCCAGATCAGCGCCGTGATGTAGTTCGGGAGTGCCCAGGGGATGATGAGGAGTGTCCGGTAAACCGGGGTGAACTTGAGCGACTTGTCCTTGAGCAGCATGGCCAACCCGAGGCCGATGGATACGTGGAGGGACACGTTCACCACGGTCCACATGACCGTGACTCCAAGCGTCCGATAGAAATTCCGGCTTTCGGTGATCCTGAAGTTGGAAAGAATCTCGATGAAATTCTGAAGTCCGACGAATCGGTACGTATCGTAGACTCGAGTGTAGAAAGCCAGTCCGATCGCGAACAGGAACGGCCCGAACACCAGTACGACCGCCCCGATGACGGCCGGGGCGACATAGGCGTAGGCATACCAGTGCTCGCGGAAGACCGCGGCCGCGCGTTCGGTTTTTCCCGTCATCATGAGCACGATGTAGAGGGCCACCATGAACGCGATGACGCCGAACCCGCGCCAGATCCAACGGCTATCCACACGGAGGTCCTCGCCGGGTCGAAGTTGCTGTGCGGCCGGGGGTTCTGCTTCGGAGGCAACCAGGGGCACTCCCGTCTTACCGGCCGGCTCGAACCACCGGGCGGGGTCTCCGTTCCGCGTCAGGTCGATGGCCTGAAGGAACTCGTCGCCGGAAGCCGGGGCACGGAATGCCGAGGTCGATGACTCCGCCGCCACCGTACCCTGCCAGAGGGCGAGACACTGTTCGGCGGTTCCGGACACGGTGTCCCGAACTGCACGATTGGTGATATCAACATGGTATTTGAGCACGAGGCCGGTGGCGAGGAGGAAGAACACCCCGGACGCGGCCCTCGCCGAGGAGCCTCCGAACTGTACCGTCAACCACGTCAGCACGATGATGGCAGCCGCACCCAGGGACAGCCAGAAAACGAAGCGCCCCTGTTCCAGCGGTGGCGGGGGGCCCTTGATCGCCACGATCCCACGGACATCTCGCTCCCCCTCGAGGATGGGTGCGGCAACATAGACCTCGTCCGCCGAGGACTCGATCGCCACCGTCGCATAGGGATTCTCCTCGAGTTCCGGATATTTCTTCCGTTCCTCGGCGTTCCGTTCCAGGTGGTCCGCCAACTCGTCGATGTCGTCGTAGAGTACCTTGTGCTCGACGGTCCGCTTGAGCCGCGTGCCGGCGAGCGTCGGGTCGGTATGGGCGATGAAGGTGACCCCCTCGAGCACAAGGATTTCCCGCGTCCCGGGCAGGACCTCCTTGGCCCTGTCGACGAGTTCCTGAATGCGGGCCACGCCGGTATCGGTGCCGCTGTCGATCCGGGCCACCAGGTCTGCGAGGGTACGCGCCCGGATGATGGCATCGAGTTCCGCAACGTTCCGGCTCCATGTGACGGAGAGCACGGCAAGCAGGACGAGGAGCAGGCCGGTGCACACGGCCAACACCACGGAAATCCCCACGGCCGACGGACGGGAAGGAGGGGTCTCCTTGTTCGACTCTGGACGGGCGGGCACGACGAGGATCCTCCCTGAACGACGTTGTGGGCCGCGAGCAGGCGAACCGATCGCGGTGACAGGCATGCACCGAAGCGGCCCCGTCCCTTACCTGCGGGACGCTGCGATACTCTTTTCGATTTCGGCCTGAGCCTTTCGAAGCTCCTCCGCCGGTGCACTGCGCCCGGTGACGACCGCGTTGAGCGCATTGGTGACCGGACTCCACACCAGGAGCATCTGGGGTGTGTTCGGCATGGGCACACTGTTGTCCAGTTGCGCCCGGAACACCTTGATCATCGGATCCGACACCGACTCATAGGCCCCGGCCGTGGCCACCGGCTGTTTCCCAACATTCATGCGGATCACGGCTGCGTCCACGTCGGTGAGATAGGTCATGACCTCGAACGCCTCCTCCTGATGCTTCGACCGGGCACTCATCAAAACCGCCTCAGACCCCATGAACGGACGGGCCGGTTGCTGGGTCGCCGATACGATCGGGAGTGGCGCGACGCCATAGTTGAGCCCCGGCTTCAGTTCGGCCCGGAACCACGGTCCGTTGATCACCATCGCTGCCTTGCCCTCGTTGAACAGGGAAGTCACCAATACACTGGTGGATTCCTGGGGCACAACCTTGTACTTGTTTCGCAAATCCTGGGCGAACTGGAACGATGCAGCCGCTTCGGGTGTGTCGAGCGTGACATTGCCGGCGTCATCGAAAACTCGAGCGCCGAATCCATGGAACCAGGCGGCGTGCATGTAAAAGTTGGCAAACTCGTAAACGAGGCCGTAGCTCTTGGTCTCTTTGTTCGTGTGCTGCTTTGCCAGCGCGATCATCTCGTCGGTGGTCTTGGGCGGGGTCTGAATGAGATCCTTGTTGTAGAAAAGCACGGTACTCTTGAACGCCATGGGGAGCCCGTAGAGTTTCCGGCGATACTTGAGGGGTTCCACGGTCTGGGGCATGAACCGGGCGAGCACCTGGTCGTCCGCCCAAAAGTCGATGGGGGTGATCACCTTGCTCTCCGCCCAGTTTCCGATACGGTCGTGGGCAAAAATGAAAATGTCCGGCCCCTTCCCCTGCGGAATTGCGTTGGTGATCTTGTCCGGAAACGCATCGAAGGGCACCGCCAACATCCGGACCTCGATGCTGGAATGGGAGGCGTTGAATGCCTCGACCACCTGCTCCAGGGCCTTCCTCTCTGCCCCCCGATAGGAATGCCAGAGAACCACCTGGGTCTTCTCCCCTTGTGCGAGCGCCCCCGGAGTTTCACTGAGCCCCAGAAAAACGACGACGGCGGTGATGATCAGAACCAGTCGATGGAATCGCATGAGCGCCCCCTTGCTGAAAAAGCGTTAGGTGTTGCGACGAAGGGCCGATTCGGTCCGTGGGTCGAAGACGTGGCAGGCAGCAGGGTCCACCGAGAACACGATGGTGTCGCCTTCGCGGGCCTCGTAGTCTGGAGCAAATCGCCCGACCACCTGCTGCTCTCCCACCGAAAGGTAGACGAACGCCTCCGCGCCGAGAGGTTCCCGCACTTCCACCCGTCCCTCCAAGGTTCCCACTCCCGTGCCATCGACCCGGACCGCCTCTGGTCGAAGCCCCAGGATTACCTCCTGTCCCTGGGTCACACCGGCCACGTCCAGTGGCTCGACCGGGACCTGGAACCCCTCTCCCCGGACCTCTCCTTCCTCCACCGTTCCTTTCAGAAAGTTCATGGCCGGACTCCCGATGAACCCCGCCACGAAACGATTCACCGGCTTCCGGTACAGTTCGATCGGACGGCCAATTTGCTGGATCACCCCATCCTTCATCACCACGATACGATCGGCAAGCGTCATGGCCTCGACCTGGTCGTGGGTCACGTAGATGGATGTGGCGCCGAGCCGCCGATGAAGCTTCGCAATCTCGGTCCGCATCTGCCCCCGCAGCTTGGCGTCCAGGTTCGACAACGGCTCGTCAAAAAGAAAGTACCTGGGCTTGCGCACGATGGCCCGACCCATCGCCACCCGCTGTCGCTGCCCCCCTGAAAGCGCCTTGGGCTTTCGACCCAGGTACGAAGTAATCCCCAGAATCCGCGCCGCTTCCTGCACACGCCGGGTGATTTCGCTCCCATTGAGCTTGCGCAGCCGCAGGCCAAACGCCATGTTCTCGTAGACAGACATGTGCGGGTAGAGGGCGTAGCTCTGGAACACCATGGCCACGTCCCGGTCCTTGGGCGGTACATCGTTCACCACCCGGCCACGCATGATCAGCTCCCCTCGTGTGATCTCCTCCAGACCAGCGATCATCCGAAGCGTGGTCGACTTGCCGCAACCCGACGGTCCCACCAGTACAATGAACTCCCCGGCGTCGACCTCCAGGCTGAAGTCCTTGACCACCTCGAGGTCACCGTAGCGCTTGGTCACCTCGCGCAGTATGAGTTCCGACATCTATCCCCTCTCCCTTCCCGTGTGGCAGGTCCGCCCCCGGCGTGTTCCTCCAGGGATTCCTCGCGCGGCCGAGCCGGCTTCCTAGCTTATCACTGGGCCACACCCAGGTCAACGTGTAACCCGGCGGTCCGCGCCCGCTTCTGCACCGGCGTACCAGGCTCGAGCCAGGCACTGAGCCGCGGGCCACACACCCAGGGAAGGGCCCGCAGATCCGACAGGGTTCGGGACCCGGTCAACATCATCGTGACCTTGAGCCCTTCCACCAGCGCCAGCACCTCGGCCTCGACCGCCTCCTCCCCACCGCGGTGATAGGCCCTGAGCAGGGGACGCGCCACGCCCACCACCTCGGCACCCAGCACCAGGGCTCGAGCCGCGTCCAACCCGGTCTCCACTCCGCCCGAAGCAACCAGGTGTGCGCCCAGCCCTGAAAGCTGACACAAACTCGCAGCCGTGGGTACCCCCCAGTCACGAAACAGGTCCCCCACCGAGCCGGACACCCGGCCTCGAGCCAACTCCACCGAGACGAACGATGTGCCACCTGCTCCGGACACATCGACCCACTCCACACCCCACTCCTTCAATCGAGCCCCCACAAACCGCGACAGCCCGCACCCGGTCTCCTTCACGAGGACCGGTACCGACAGCTCCCGGCTCAATCGCCGGATGGTCCGCCCAACCCCACGAAAGTCCCGGTCTCCTTCGGGCTGAAACAACTCCTGGGCCACGTTCAAGTGGAGACACAGCCCGTCCAGACCACAGGGACGCACCAGCCGCCGCTCAATCGCACCGGTATCGACCTTGCCCGCCTGCACCGCCCCGAGGTTGCCCAGAAGCAAAGTCGTGGGGGCCACGTCTCTCAACAGAAACCCCTCGACAGCGCTCGAGTCCTCCAGCATGACCCGTTGACTGCCCAGGGCGAGCCCGATCCGATGCCGCTCGGCGACTCGAGCCAGCACCTCGTTGAAAGCCCCGGCCTCTGGCGTACCGCCGGTCATGGAGGCGATCAAGATCGGGGCTGACAGCCGCTTGCCGAACATCTCGACAGAAAGGTCGAGCGCGTCCCATGCGAGTTCCGGAACGGCGTCATGGATGAGGCCCACCTGGTCCAGGAGGGCGCCGGTCGCCGAACCGACCGGTCGAGTGGCGCAGATCTCGAGGTGCTCATTCTTGCGCTTTCGGGTCAGGTCTCCACCCATGGGTGTCCTCCAGATATCCGGGCGTACCGGGCGCTGCCGGCCCGGCGCGTTCTTCGGTGGTGAGTGCCGTTGCCGAGCTTCCCCGGTGGAACGGGCCTGGAGCGATGAGGGACCGGGAGAGGAGCGCGAAGCCGGCGAGCTTGTAGAGGACCCGGGCTCCCACAATGGCGTCCAGGCTGTCCGGGTCGGGTCCCGGGGCGACTTCGGTCAGGTCGAATCCAACGATCCGACGTCCCGAGGCCACCAGGAGGTCGAGCAGGGTGACCAATTCCTGAAAGGTTGGTCCTCCCGGGACCGGGGTGCCGGTATTGGGGCAAAGCGATGGGTCGAGCCCATCGATGTCCAGGGAAACATAGACTGTTTCAGGAAGTTCGTCCACGATCTTCCTGGCAATCTGAACCCACGGGACACCTTGTTGTTTTGCGGCCTGGAGCCAGGGGTCGAACCAGGTGGTGATCCGCCCGGAGTCGGAACAGATTCGCCGGTACTCGGCCTCGCACAGGTCCCGCACCCCCACCTGGACCAGACGGGCCACCTCCGGGATCCGGTCCAGGACATTGGTCATCACCGAGGCGTGGGACCAGGTGAATCCCTCGTAGGCGTGCCGGAGGTCGGCATGAGCGTCCACCTGGAGCACACCCAGCCCGGGCCTACGTCGGGCCACAGCCTCGATCGCACCGAACGCCACCCCGTGCTCCCCGCCCAACACCCCGGGAATCCGGCCGGTGTCCAGTATCTCTCCAACTTGCCGGGCCACCCATTCGTGCATCTGGGCACACAGCGTATCCACCTGTTGGACCAACGGCTCGAGTGCGGTCGGATCGGTCTCGGCCCCGCCGACTTCCACCACAGGCCAGGCAAGCCGCCGCGCGTTCTCGGCCAGACGCACCATCTCCTCGGGCGGATCGATCATCCCGATTCCGGCCTCGTGCGGTCTCCCGGTGTGCAGGTCGAACAGATCCACCTGGTGACTCGCCTCGAGAATCGCCCGAGGGGCTTGAGCCGTGCCCGCACGATAGGACACGGTGGCCTCGAAAGGTACAGGCACGATCACCAGGCGGGCGTCTTCCGGGGTGCAGGACAGGCCGAACAGGCCGGATGCGGGGTCCGCAGCTCGCTCGTCATCAATCCCGGAACCGGGTGTCGGCCTCTCCAGGGTCTTCTTGACGCTCATGCCTTCAATCTCAACTTGGCCATTGCACCCTTGGAATGAAAGTGG
>Ga0256914_1001967_pt1 | contig 17608 bp, 16 predicted proteins | sample HulkmetaG_FD_191571 | JGI IMG/M metagenome (GOLD analysis project Ga0256914, IMG submission 191571) | Hydrothermal chimney microbial communities from Main Endeavour vent field at the Juan de Fuca Ridge, Pacific Ocean - Hulk | ecosystem: Environmental > Aquatic > Marine > Hydrothermal vents ... | reverse complement strand
TGTAAAACACACCCTTTTTTAGGCCACAAATAAACATAACTACCCTAGTGTTCACCAAAATATCAAAGCTTTAGTCGACATAAACCACAAAATCCCCACCTTTTACGCGATGCTGTGTTGGATATTGTGGGATACTGTGGGATAAAAAAGCATTTTAAGAAACACAAGCTGGGGCATGATGTCAAGCATTTCACTACAATGCACTACTGCTTTATGTGAAGTTCCCAAGCGCAGCTAAATGAGGTAGCGCTCAAATCTTCCCACTAATGATGCCGGTAAACGCCCGCTAAGGCGCACACCCGTTTCTTCGTGAGAACTGGATTCGACCAGGCCCAAGCTGTGAAACAAATCCACCAAATCTCCCTGGGCATAAGGCAAAAGTACCTGAACCGGGCGCATTCGCCGCACAATTTCAGCTTCGATGCGTGAAAGCAATGCCTCGAGCCCCAGAGCCTTTTTAGCGGAAACAAGCAAGGCATCTGGATAGTCCTCCGCCAAAACGGGCCAAAGGCGTTGTCCCGGGAGCAAATCCTGCTTGTTGAAGATGGTAATCACTGGAATATGGCCCGCGCCCAAATCATCCAGCACCTCTTCTACCACACTGGCCTGCTCCAGGGCATTGGCATGTGAGGCGTCAACCACGTGCAAAATGATGTCCGCCTCTAAAATTTCTTCCAGCGTAGCGCGAAACGCAGCCACCAGGTCAGTGGGCAACTTCTGAATAAAGCCCACCGTGTCTGTGAGCAGCACCTCGCGGCCCGAGGGCAACGCCATCTTGCGGGTGGTAGGATCCAGCGTGGCGAATAACTTATCCTCGGCCAGCACCCGGGCGGGCGTCAGCGCATTGAGCAAGGTCGATTTCCCGGCGTTGGTGTATCCCACCAGCGCCACCAGGGGCCGGTGAGACTCACGGCGTCGGGCCCGATAGCGCTCGCGATGCGCCTGCACCTCAGCCAGTGCTCGTTTGAGCTGCGAAATTTTACGCCCGATTTCCCGACGATCAATCTCTAGCTGGGTCTCACCCGGGCCGCGCACCCCCACCCCACCCGCGGCTCCACCCGCGCGCCCGCCCGCCTGACGCGCCAGGTGCGTCCACGCCCGCGTGAGACGAGGCAATCGATACACATATTGCGCCAGCTCCACCTGCAAGGCCCCCTCACGGGTGTGTGCGTGCTGTGCAAAAATATCCAAAATCAGTGCTGTGCGATCCAGCACCTTGACCCCATCCGCATCGATAGCCCGCTCGATGTCGCGTTGCTGCCGTGGACTCAACTCATCATCAAAAATGACGACCTGAATGTCAGCTTCGCGGACAAATTGCACCAATTCCTCCAGCTTTCCCCTGCCAATCAGCGTGGCAGGATTGGGTGCGTTCAGCATCTGTGTTAAGCGTCCCACCACACGCACCCCCGCTGTCTCAGCCAGACGCGCCAGCTCGTCCAGGCTGTCGCTCAGTGAAAAAAGTGCTGGTTCCCCCTTGATGCCAACGCCCACCAGCAAACCACGCTCAATGATAGGCTGAATTTCGATAAAAGTTTGCTTCATGTATTTTATGTCTACTTTGTCGAATCATTCCCCTGCCAACGACGTGGCAATCGATAGGAAATGATTGTTTTCGAGATACGATTCCAGCAGCGTGCCCACAGCTTGCAAGGGGGCTTCTTGCAAAGTATCACACGCATCTGCTGCGCTGGATTGCGTTAGTTTGACCGCGGGAATGCCTGCCTGCACAAAAACGGTCATGGCATCGTTCTCCGACTGCCCCAGTTCATCCACAAACCAGTCTTCAGAATGCAGACGCCTGGCATCAGACCAAAGATGCCGCTGCAAAAGTTTGTTAGCGTCCGCTACTTGGCGAATGGGCTCCCCTCCCCCAAGCTGGTTGAGATAGATGACGGCGGCGGGATGCCGCACGGCGATGAAATTTGGTGCGCCGGAGGTTTCGGGCCAGTTCGGAGCGGTCTCACCATCCAAAAAGAGTAACCAGACACGATGATCTAGCTTTTTTATGTCGAGAGATCGAGCCAACTCCAGCAGCAAGGCGGTCTCCCCTGCCCCACCGCCGCGAGAGGAATCGTAATGGGTGGCAATCACCAGCAGTGGGCCCGAATTGCCCGCCATGGCCACAATGTTGCGTAATTGCAGATTATCCACCGCATAATCCTGCACCGCAATCTTCCAGCCGGCCTGGGTGAGCACTTCGGCAATGGTGTCGCCCAGGGCCCAGTCGGCAGCGGACCCCGCGGGCCGCGGCCCTGCTTCGCATTGGGCGCGGGCCAGAAGCAGGGCTCGCTCGCCATCGAAACCGACCTGACTGGCACTTTGACCGGGTAGCAGGCCCCAACCCAACCAGGCCAGATAACCCAATGCCACCACCAGCACAGCCAGCGTGGCGATTTGGGAAAATCCTTGTCGCTGCATCGTTACTTTCGATCCTTACCGCGCAATTTCAAGCGAATGGGTGTCCCCTCGTAGGGATAGCGCTCACGAATTTTGTTTTCGAGATAACGCATGTAGGTAAAATGCACCGCCCGCGGGTCATTGACAAAAAAGACAAAGGTCGGCGGGTCTACCGCGGCCTGGGTGACGTAATAGAACCGGGCCCGACGTCCCTTGAACGTTTTGGGGGGCGATACCGCAATGGCATCCTGCAACAGCCGATTCAGCTCACCGGTAGAAAGCCGCTGTTCCCGTTCTTCCTTCACACGTAGCGATGTCGGCAGCACTTGCGTGACCCGCTGCTTGGTTAGCGCCGAGATGTACAAAACAGGCACATAATCGAGAAATTTCAACTCTTGGCGCAAAGACTTGTTGTATTCCGCCATGGTGTGGGTATCTTTGGCAATGGCATCCCATTTGTTCACCACGATGATGAGACTGCGGCCCTCTTCCAGGATGTAGCCGCCAATGTGCGCATCCTGCGCCGTAACGCCCTCGGTGGCATCCAGCAGCAAAAGCACCACATCAGAGCGCTCGATAGCCCGCAACGAGCGCATGACGCTGTACCGTTCGATGCCGCGCTCGATGCGCCCGCGTCGGCGAATGCCCGCGGAATCCACCAGCACCACCTTGCGCCCATCCCAGGTAAGGTGCGTGTCCACAGCATCGCGGGTTGTACCGGCAATGGCGCTGACAATGGCCCGATCTTGCCCCAAGAGTGCGTTCAGCAAGGAGGATTTTCCCACATTGGGACGCCCGACAATGGCGATGTGCAATGTTTCATCATCAGGCTCTTCATCATGGTCATGCTGCGGCAAATGCTGTACCACTACATCCAGCAAATCGCCCGTGCCCGTGCCATGATACGCAGAAATCGGGTGCGGTTCCCCCAAGCCCAATGCGTAAAACTCCAACGCATCCAGCCGCCGCGCCGCATTATCGGCCTTGTTGGCCACCAAAATCACCGGTTTATCGGCATTGCGCAGCAACGAGGCAACATCTTCATCCGCGGCCGAAAGCCCATCCTTGGCATCAACCAGGAACAGAATCACGTCAGCTTCTTCGATGGCCAGCTCTGCCTGCGTGCGAATTTCGGTAACAAAACCTTTGGAGGCAGAAGCCAGCGGGTCGTCAGGCGTTTTCGAACGCCCATCCCGTTCACGTATGGGCTCGATGCCACCGGTATCGACCACCACAAAGGGGACGCCTGTCCATTCGGCATCGCCGTAAAGACGGTCGCGGGTTGTGCCGGGCAGGTCTTCGACAATGGCTTGCCGTTCACCCACCAGGCGATTGTAAAGCGTTGATTTTCCTACATTGGGGCGGCCCACCAGGGCCACAATGGGTTTGGGATGCTGTTTGCTCATAACTTATCAAAGGCTCGCTACGGAGTCGGTGTTGGTGTGGGAGTGGGGGTTGGTGTGCGGGTTGCTGAGAATTTCAGTACCGGCTCAGGGGATAAAACAACGGGCGTAGGCTTGGTGATGATAGTGACTTGCACGGCCTCGGGCAAAATGGTTTGCACACTGACCCCCTCGGGCAAAACCAGAATCGGGGTGATGGTATGGGCGCCCACATCCAGGCCCGAAACATCCAGCACCGCCCGCACGTTAACATCGGCAGTCAGGGCTTGCAGCTTGGGAAGCGGCCCTTGCAGGATGACATCGATGGTTTCGGGCGAGACATTTTCGATGCTTAGTCCCGGAGTCAGGCCTTGAATCACCGGGCGCAATGTTACGGTCAGGCTGCCCTCGATGGGCTCGATGCGTACATGCACCACCACCGCCTGCTTGCCCACTGCTGCCACCGATTCAGGCAGCACAATGGGGACGCGCTCCTCGATATCGGCCACGGCGCCCTGAATCTGCACTGGCACAGTCTCGACAAAGGGAGGCATGCCATCCAGCGTAGCAGGATCACCCAGCAGCGTGACCGTGGTGGGTGTAACAGTAATGCCTGTGATGCGATAGTTGGCCGCTGGCTGCCCCTGGATTTTGGGCAACACGGTCTTTTCGGCAAAGCCTTGTTGCTGTTTGATGGGCGTTAGCGCAGAAACAGTGGGTGGATCTGCCTCCAGGCCCGAAACCACCATACCATACGCATCCCGCAAACTCACATAATCGGTGATGCTGATATCCTGACGGGCATCGGTAAGGCGGATGGCAATTTCGGCCCGTTCGACGCGCTCAACAATGGGCTCGGGCCCACGAATGGTGACCGTAGCGGGTGTGATGACAGTAGAGCTGGCCAGCATGAATCCAAAGGGCAGGCTGCCCACATAATTGGCTCTGACTGGTACTTCTTTCTCAACCTTGCGCACCAAATCCACCACCACCGCTTCGGGATAAACATCCAGCACCTTAACGCCCGCCACATTCGATTGCACGCCAATGCGAACCTCCTGCGAACCAGGTGTAACATCTTTGAGATTGATGGAGGCAGTGAAATCGGAGGGGGCCAGGGTGTTGATGATGCCCTGGGGCCCGCGTACCCGAATATCAATAGCTGAGGGCAAGGCTGGCTGCTGCTCGGCATAAGCCAGATGCTCAGGCAGATTTTGCACCCGCACCGAAACACCAGATAACAGCACCGTGACCATGGGATTCTGTTGCTGCATGGCCGCACTCCAGACCACCAGCGCCAGCACAAAGGCCAGGGCCAGCGTACCCAGACGGCTCAGCCATTTCGAGTAGGCAGATGCGGTAGAATCTTGCTGCATCATATTGTTTCTATCCCCTCGAAAAGATCACGTCGGGCCTCGTAAAAGCGTTCAAGAATTCGGCGTAGTCGTTTTTCATCCAGAGGACGGGCCAACCCTCCATGCCAGGCTGCGGAGATGCTGCCCGTTTCTTCACTAACCACCAACGCCAGCGCATCAGTATCTTCGGTAATGCCCAGTGCGGCCCGATGCCGTGTGCCAAGCGTTGCATCCGGCAAGATGCGTTGGGTTAAGGGCAACACGCTGGCCGCAGCCACCACCCGATCCTTGCGGATGAGTACCGCCCCATCGTGCAGCGGCGTGCCCGGATAAAAAATAGTAATCAGCAATTCCCGGTTGATGGCAGCATCGATGATGACACTCTTCTCAACATACATCTCCAGCCCTACGCGGTCTTCAAACACAATGATGGCGCCGATTTTTTGCGTAGCCATACGCTGACACGCAGCAATCACCTCGCTGACAATTACCGAATAGCCGGTGTTGCGCCGCTGACGACCAAACAGAACATCGGTGCGCCCCACACGTTCCAGAGCCCGCCGCAATTCTGGCTGAAAGATGACCGGCAGCGCAATCAAAATGGCCAGCGACGAGGTGCGCACCAGCCAGCTAAAAGCAATCAGCCCCGAAAAGCTACTGAGCAAGGCAATAATCAAAAAGATGATAAGCAGCCCGCGCAAAAGCTGCACTGCCTGCGTGCCCGCAAACAAGCGCAATAACGTGTAAAGAACGAGCGTCACCAGCAAAATATCCAGTGCGCTCTGCCAGGTAAAAAGCTGGCTGGCAAGACCGAGAAAGTTATCCATCGTTGCTATTGTACCCTGCTTTGTCCGGGGATGAAAAAACGTCCATGGCTCTGAGTTGGCTGGCAATACCGGGCAGCGCTGCTCGCCCGGGCGAAGCAAATGAGCCCTCCTTGATAGCAGTCACCCATTCGTAATCGACCAAAAAGGGACGAATGCTGATATTCTTCATCGAAAGGGCTTTCAGTAATTGAAACACCTGAGAATGCGACCAGGTGCGCCCTGGCAAAAAACGGGATTGCAAGCCGATGCGATTAGTGATGAACAACAATCCGCCCGGGCGCAGAACTCGCACCAGCTCTGCCAAGGCTGCTTCTGGGTTCGGAAAGAACTCCAGGGCTTCCAGGCAGGTCACCACATCAAAAAAGGCATCCTCAAAGGGCAACTGCTGTGCGCTGTGCTGAACAAAATGCAGATGTGCGCCGGGCTGCAATCGGGCCCGGGCCTGCTGCAACATTTTCAGCGACGCATCCAGCAATACCCAGCGGGCCTCGGACAACAAACCGCCAAGCTGCACCGCCAGCGGCAATCGCCCGCTACCCGTGGCAACATCCAAAATGAGCGGCGGCTCCCGCTTGGCCTCAACCTGCAAAACAAAGGGCTGAGCCAAATAAACCACCTCATCCTCGATGTCCCAATTCTTGATGGCGTCGTAACGCTTGGCATACAAATCATACAGCCAAATGACCACCCGCTCCCCCAAATACGCGCCCTCAGTCAAAAAAAAGAGCCAATAGAGGAACAATGCGCCAAGAAAAATCAGGGAAAGAGCAATGAACAAATTCAAGAGCAGCCTTGAGAAAGCCCCAACCCAATCAGGGTGAGACAGAGACGCAGAGGTCACAGAAGAAAAAGCAGCCGTATTGTACACAATAAAAGAGCCATGCTGCAACCTTTTCTGGCACTGCAAAGGCGTTTTCTGCGCACGCGGGCGCATGATGCGTGCGGGAACGCCCAACCGCTGGATAACGGGAACCAATGCCCCCCTTGTACTTCCACATCTGCCCCAAAATAACGTATACTTGAGCCATAAAATTCAGACAATTATCACCAGTGTCGTTATTATCGATGAGGATAAACCGAATGCGAGCAGTAGACATTATCATCAAAAAACGAGATGGCCTCGAACTTTCCAGCGAGGAAATTGATTTCTTCATTCAGGGCTACACCCAAGGCGATATTCCCGACTACCAGGCCTCGGCGTGGGCCATGGCTGTAATGCTGCAAGGCATGAGCGATCGCGAGGTGACCGATTTAACGCTAAGCATGGCCCGCTCTGGCGACATGCTGGATATGAGCGATGTGGAAAAACCGGTGGCCGACAAGCACTCAACTGGTGGCGTGGGCGATAAAGTTACCCTGGCGCTGGCCCCCCTGGTGGCAGCAGCCGGGCAGCCCATTGGCAAAATGTCGGGCCGGGGACTGGGATTTTCCGGTGGCACGCTAGACAAGCTGGAATCGATTCCCGGTTGGAGTCCTGATGTCAGCGAAGCCGACTTCAAAAAGCAATTAGCCGAAATCGGCATTGTTGTTGCCGGACAAACCGCCGACCTGGCTCCTGCCGATAAAAAACTTTATGCGTTGCGAGATGTAACAGGCACCGTACCCAGCATGGCCCTCATTGCCGCGTCCATCATGTCCAAAAAACTGGCTGCTGGTGCCGATGTCATCCTGCTGGATGTGAAGCAAGGCAACGGCGCATTCATGCAAACCCTGGATGAAGCCATCGAGCTGGCACGGCTGATGGTGGCAATTGGCAACTTGGCCGGGCGCCAGGTAGCGGCCCGCGTCACCGACATGAGTCAGCCTCTGGGCCTGGCCGTGGGCAACAGTCTCGAAGTCAAAGAGGCCATTGCCACGCTCAAAGGACAGGGGCCCCCTGATTTCACCGAGCTCATCCTGGCCGAATCTGCGCATCTGCTGCACATGTGTGGTCGTGTAGCCACCGTGCCCGAGGGACGTGCGCAAGTGCAGGCAGCCCTGGAAAGTGGCGCGGCGCTGGAAAAATTCCGGGCCTTCGTCACTGCACAAGGGGGGGATGGCCGCGTGGTCGATACCCCTGACACCATTCTGCCCCAGGCTCCCGTCATCCTGCCCCTGACATCTCCGCAAGCTGGCTACCTGCAGCAAGTACGCGCCCGCACCTTTGGCGAAGTTGCGGTCAAATTGGGCGGCGGTCGGGCCAAAAAGAGCGACACCATCGATCCCAGCGTGGGCATGATTTTACACGCTAAGGTGGGCGATGTCGTGCAAGTGGGCGACCTCCTGTGCGAGATTCACGCCCGCACCCAGGCCCAAGCTGAAGCCGCAGCCCAAGAACTTCTAACTGCCTACGCCTGGCATTCTGCCCCCGTCCCCGCTCCCGAACTCATCAAAACCACCATCACCTAACACCACCCATCATGCCCCACTCACCAGGAGATTTGAAATGACCCATTCTATCTTTCCGGTAATCCTTGCAGCAGCACGCACCCCAGGCGGACGCATGGGCGGCGCACTGAGTGGCACGCCCGCAGTCCAACTGGGCGCACACATCATTCGGGCCGTTGTTCAGCGCGCTGGCATCGAACCCAGCCACATCGAAGAAGTATACATGGGTCAGGTGATTCCCGCAGGCGCGGGCCAGGCCCCCGCGCGTCAGGCGGCCATCCACGCAGGCCTGCCCGCGAGCGTAGGCGCTGTGACCATGAACAAAGTCTGCGGCTCGGGGCTGCGCGCAGTCATGTTTGCCGCCAGCAACATCAAGGCTGGGGATGGCGAACTGTACGTGGCCGGCGGCATGGAGAACATGAGCCTCGGGCCCTTCATGCTGCCCAAAGCCCGCTTTGGCTACCGTCTGGGCAATGGCGAAATTCTCGACGCCACAGTCAACGATGGCCTCATCGATCCCTTCCACAACATCCACATGGGCAACGAGGCAGAATGGATTGCCCGCACCTTTAACATCAGCCGAGAGATGCAAGACGCATTTGCTTATCAAAGCCACATGCGAGCTGCCGAAGCCACGGCTGCTGGCCGCTTCCAGGACGAAATTGTGCCCATCACGGTGCGTCAAAAACGAAAGGAGATTTTGATAACGCAAGATGAACCCATCCGCCCGGATACCACCCTGGAAGCTCTGGCCCGCTTACGTCCCGCCTTCGAGACGGGAGGCACAGTAACCGCAGGCAATGCCCCACCCATCAGCGATGGCGCCTCGGCAGTGGTGGTGGCCCACCCCGATTACGCTGTCCAAAACAATCTCAAACCTCTGGCCCGTATCATCGGCTACACCTACGCCGCGGTCGAGCCCATGGAAGTCTTCACCGCGCCCCCCTTTGCCATTCGTCGCCTGCTGGGCAAAATCGGCTGGAGCCTGGAAGATGTTGACCTTTTTGAACTCAACGAAGCCTTTGCCGCCCAATCCCTGCAAAATATCATCGAGCTGGGATTAGATCAGGCCAAGGTCAATGTGAATGGTGGCGCCATTGCCCTGGGACATCCCCTGGGAGCCAGCGGTGCCCGCGTTCTCACCACACTCATCTATGCCTTGCGTCAACGCAATGCCCGCCGCGGTGTCACGGCCTTGTGCCTGGGTGGCGGCGAGGCGGTCGCCATGGCCATCGAACTCGCATAGAACAACCAACTTACCCATGCCCATCAACAAACTTCCCATCGCCATCATCCTGCCCCATGCCTCGCTGGCTGTGCCTTCCGAACTGGAGGAGCGATTGGCTCTGACCGAGGCCGATATTTTCAACGAAGCAGACGTTTATACCGATTTACTTTTCGATTTCCGCGATCGTGTTGCTCAGTGGCACTGCTTCCCCTACGCCCGCGGCATCATCGATGTCAACCGCCCCGAAGACCCGCGACTGCTCAAGCGCGCAGGCGATGGCGTGGTCAAGGAGCTCACCAGCTACGGGCGCGCGGTCTACAAACCTGGCATGCGACCCACCCCGGAAGAGGAAGCAGCCCTCATCGACCGTTACTGGCGGCCCTGGCACGCCATGCTGGAGGAAATCGCATCGGATCCCAACATCAAATTGGTGATTGATGGACACAGCATGGCGGCCCGCGGCCCGAACAAGTATGACCCGCACGAAAAACTGCGTCCGCGGGCCTGCGCCTCTAATCTGGGCGATGCCAGGGGTGCGCCCCGCCCTGGGCTGCCCGGAACCACCATGGCCGCAGAGACTCTGACCTTTTTGGCCCGGGCCATTGCCCGTAACTTCGAAACACTGCCAGCGCTGTGCCCCGAGGCCACGCCGGGCCCGGTGCAGCTCAACGCTCCCTACGCGGGCGGCTGGGATCTCAAGGCACACGGCATCAACAGTCAACAACCCTGGGCCATGATTGAAGTGAGCCGGGCGCTGTACATTGGGCCGCAACTGGCCAATAGCCCGGTGCAACCACCGCAGCCTCAACAAATCGGCGACCTGCAAGAAGCACTGTGGGAGGCGATTCTGGCCCTGTATCACCATCTGCAACAATGACACTTTCCCTGCTCATTGCAGGCATCATCTTCATCGCTTCCCTGCAACAATCGCTCTCCGGTTTTGGATTTGCCCTCATCTCCATGCCTATCCTGGTGCATGTGGCGAGCATTCAGGTAGCCGCACCGCTGGTGGCCATTTTGGCGCTGCTGCTCAACATCATCAATGGCTACCGCTGGCGCGATGCCTTTGATCTCAGCGAACTCAAGCGCGTGGGCGTTTGGATGCTATTGGGCGTTCCTGTGGGCATTTGGGGCATCCTTGCCCTGGACTCACACGTGGTCAACTGGGGATTGGGCATCCTGCTGGTGGCTTATGCACTCTTTGCTCTGCTGCGCCCCGATGTGCTGCCGATGGTGTCATCGCGTTGGGCCTATCCTGCCGGCTTTGTGGCCGGTGTTTTGGGGGGCGCTTACAACACCGCGGGCCCGCCGCTAATTTTGTATGGCAGCCTGCGATCCTGGGCCAACCAGAAATTCCGGGCGGTTTTGCAATCGCTGTTTGCCGTTTCGGCCAGCGTTGTGGTACTGGGACATCTTTTGGCGGGGCACTACACCAGGCCCGAGCTAACACGCATCACCTATGCCACGCCCGCCCTGCTCCTGGGTATTTTTCTGGGAGCCCGGCTGGAACGACATCTCAAACCTACCTGGCTCAAAAAATGGATGACGCTTATCACGTTATTCTTGGGCCTCTCCCTGCTGCTGCGCTAATCATGGCCTCACAACATGAAATCACCCAGACAGGCAAGTTGCTACAAGATGACGGCACGCTGACACAAAGGGGTTGGGCGCGACAGCCCCTGTTGGATTGCAACCTGGAAGCAGCACACTTTTATCCGACCCTGCTGCGCCCGTGGCAGCGAATGCGCCTCAAAAAGTGGGATTATTACGGCGTCACCACGCCCAACCTCTTCTTCTCCGCCACCATCGCCCACCTGGGCTACGCAGGCAGCATCTTCATCTATCTGGTGGACTTTCAGCGCAAAAGTTGGCACGAAGCCACCAAAACCATCCCTCTGGGACATGGCATTACCCTGCCCCGCAACAGCACCACCGGCGAAAGCACCTTTGCCGATAAAAGTACCAAGCTACGCTTTTGGGTTGAAGAGGACGCCCGTCATGTGCAAGTGAGCTGGCAGCATTTTGCGGATGCGTCTCTGCATGCAGAGATCACGCTGGCCCACACACCCGCGCACGAAAGCACCGTGACCATCACCCCCATGGCCAAAAAGCGATTTTATTACAATCGCAAAATCAATGCCATGCCTGCCACAGGCCACATCAGCATCGGCCAGCACACCATCAACCTTGACCCGCAAACAGCACTGGGCAATCTGGACTGGGGCCGTGGTGTATGGCCGTATGATTCCTTTTGGGTTTGGGCCAGCGCATCGGGCCGCCTGCCTGATGGCCGCCTGTTGGGGTTGAACATGGGACACGGCTTTGGTGATACCAGCGCAGCCACCGAAAACACCCTGCTACTGGCCGGGCGCATCCACAAACTGAACGAGATTGAAATCCGCTACAACCCGCGCCAATTTATGAGCCCCTGGTGGATGGTTTCGGCAGAAGGTCGAGTAAATTTGCACTTTCATCCCCTGCTGGAGCGCGTGGCCCGAACGCCATTGCTCATCATCGATTCAGAGGTGCATCAGCTTTTTGGGCGCTATTCGGGCCAGATTGTGGCTGATGATGGCGAAATCCTCATCATCGACGGCCTTTTGGGCTGGGCCGAAGAACATCGGGCGAGGTGGTGAGGGCTGCTCGGGCCAGATTGTTCAACTATCGCCATTGGGGCTATAATGAGGGTTGCCGAAAAGTCACTGCAAGAGAACAAAGATGAGGGATTGAGTGCTACTCTGCTGAATCCCTGATCTTTGTTCTTTAATCACAATTCACCAAGGAAGTCTCCATTGACTACAATCCCCACAAAATGGGAACTGCCTAGCCCAGTTCCCCGCGAGATACGCGCCCGGCTTGATTATCTGCACCCAGTTATCCTCCAAACCATCTTTAATCGTGGCATCACCTCGCCTGAGGATGTTGCCGAATTCTTCGGTCAAACCATCCGTCCCGATGACCCCTTTCGCCTGATTGGCGTGCCCGAGGCTGTGACCCGGCTGCGAGATGCCATCAAACATGGCCGCAAAATTGCCATTTACGGCGATTTTGACGCGGATGGCGTAACCTCCACCGCCGTGCTGGTGCAAACCCTCCGCGCTTTGGGCGGCGATGTCATCCCCTACATTCCGCATCGGGTAGATGAGGGCTATGGCCTGAACACTGGCGCGCTGGAAGCCTTGAAAGCAGATGGTGTCAGCACCGTTGTTACTGTAGATTGCGGCATTCGTGCCGTGGAGGAAGTGGCCTTCGCCAAAAGCATCGGCCTGGAAATCATCATCACCGACCATCATTCCATCGGCCCGGATGTGCCGGCCGCGGATGTGCTGGTCAATCCCAAACTGCCTGAATCAACCTACCCCTTCCGTGATTTTGCGGGCGTGGGGGTAGCCTACAAGCTATCGCAAGCACTGCTGCGGGTAGAGCAACAAAGCCCCATTGCTCCGCAGCCAGTGACACTGCGCGAAGAAGCGTTGTTGGATTTGGTGGCCCTGGGAACCGTGGCCGACATCATGCCGCTAATGGGCGAAAATCGGGTGCTGGTACAGCGGGGCCTGCTAAAATTGCAGGCAGCTCAACGCCCGGGCATCCGCGCCCTGGCCCAACGCTCCGGCGTGAATCCCCGCGAAATCGATGCAACAGCCATTGGTTTTCGCCTGGCTCCACGGCTCAATGCAGCCGGGCGGCTAGAAAGCGCCAAATTGGCCTATGACTTGCTGGTGGCTCCCGATGATGCCACTGCCGAGGATGTTGCTTATCGTCTGGATCTCATCAATCGCCAGCGCCAGCAACTCACTGCCGAAGCAGTTGAATGGGCCGTGGGCGAATTGGGCAGCCGTCCCCCGGAAGATGTGCTGTTTGTGGCCAGCACAAAACTCAATCCCGGCATTGCCGGACTCATCGCCAGCCGACTCAAGGAATACTACTTCCGTCCTGCCATGGTGGCGCACCTGGATGGGGATGAAGCCCGCGGCTCCGCCCGTAGCATACCGCAGTTCCACATCACTGCTGCCCTGGATCGCTGCTCGCATCTGCTGATTCGTTATGGCGGGCACGCGGCCGCGGCAGGTTTTACCGTAAAAATCGACAAATTGCCGCAATTGCGCCGCTGCCTGAACGAGATTGCCGCCGAACAAATCAAGCCGGAAGATTTGGTCAAAACGCTGGCGATTGACGCCATTGCCCCCCTGCGGGAGCTGGATTATGCACTGCTGGCCAAGTTAAAAACCTTAGAACCCACTGGGGCAGCCAATCCTACCCCTGTACTGGCGATTCCCAATTTGCTAGTCAAGGGGCAGTATTTGGTGGGCGCCGAAGGCAAGCATCTCAAGCTGCGCCTGACCGATGGCTATGTTACGTTTGATGCCATTGCTTTCGGGCAAGGAGTACGCTCTGAGCCACTGCCCATGCGCATCGATGTTGCCGCTTATCTCAATGAAAATGTGTGGCGCGATCGCCGCTCGCTGCAATTGATGATTCAGGATATTCAACCTGCGGGCAAAGGTGTTCCCGCTGAGCTTCGGCCTTAGGCTGGCTGAAGCGCGCCCATGCAAAGGAAAAGCGAGAAGATGAAACGATTCCAACAACTTTCCGGGCCAATAAAGATTGGTCTGGCCGCGGCGGCTTTGGCCATTGCGCTGGTACTCATCGGTATCGCCAAAGGGACAGTGCCTGCCAATCCGCTGAGCGTACTGCTGGCACTGCTGATTGGCGGCGTGAGCTGGTTCAGTGTGGTTTGGGCCATTGCTACTGCTGCCCGCGATGTCGAAGAGGATTTGGCCAGCGTACCACCTGCCGAAAACGACTAACGTACCCGACTTCAATCACCACAAAGGCGCAAAGACACTAAGAACACCAAGCATTTCAAAGCTTTTTCTTTTCTTCGTGCCTTTGTGGCTTCGTGTCTTCGTGGTTTCTAGCCGGGCTACCTTAGTCGTAACACATTTTCTGTAAAAATCTGTGCGAAGCATCACCTACTTGACCACTACCCAAAAACGATTATGCCTCTGAAATCTCCATTTGACCAATACCAGGGCTGGCTCATCGACATGGATGGCGTGCTTTACCAGGGCAAACGTCCCCTACCGGCAGCCCCAACCTTCATCGCTGCCCTGCAAGATGCGGGCACGCCCTTCCTCTTTTTGACCAATAATGCCACGCGCACGCCCGAAGCTTACGTGCAGCGCCTGGCCGAGATGGCTATCCATGTGGGCCCGGACGCTATCTTTTCCTCCGCCCTGGCCACCGCACTTTATGTCAAAGAGCAATTTCCCCCACCCCGCCGGGCCCTGGTAGTGGGCGGCCCAGGCATTCAGATAGCTTTGCAAGAGGCTGGATATGAGCTGGTGCATGGGGCCGATGAGGCTGACTTGGTGGTTTCGGCCATGGATGTGAAGGCTACGTATCGCAGCATGGCGGAAGCAACGCTGGCAGTCCGCGCCGGGGCTCCCTGGCTTCAGACCAATCCTGACCCGACGTTTCCTTCGGAACGGGGCATTATGCCAGGAGCGGGCTCGATTCAGGCCTTTTTGGAGACCGCCACCGAGCAAAAACCGATCATCGTGGGCAAACCGCAACCGGGCATTTACCGACAGGCTCTGGCCATGCTGGGCGTTGCGCCCGAGCGTGCGGTTATGCTGGGCGATCGCCTAGAGACCGATATTCTGGGCGGACATCGGGCTGGGCTGCACACCATTTGTGTTCTGACCGGCATTGCCAGTCGGGCCCAAGCCCAGGCCTATCACCCCGCGCCCGATTGGATTATTCCCGATTTGATGGCGCTGGTTTGAGGGCGATTTGTTGAAATTCAGCAGCGATTCCTGGAGCTTGGGAGTCGCTTTCCAATTAGCTTCGTGAATTATTATGTCAAAAACGCTTCTGCTTGACCTCACCCGCTCCGACCTGCGGGCTTTGATGCAATCTTGGGGAGAACCCAGTTATCGCGGCAATCAGATTTATGAATGGTTGCACAAGAATTTGGTGGATGATTTCTCGCAGATGAGCAATTTGCCCAAAAAATTGCGGGAACGCCTGGCCGCTAAAACAATCATCAATCCGCTGACATTGCTGCTGCAGGTGGATGATGACGCGGGCGAGACTCGCAAAGTGCTGTTTCGCCTGCCCGATGGCAGCACCATCGAGGTGGTGCTAATGCTTTATGACAAGCGGCGTACCGTTTGTATTTCGACACAGGTAGGCTGCGGCATCGGCTGCCCCTTCTGCGCCACCGGCTTGGGCGGTCTGGTGCGCAATTTGAGTCCGGGCGAGATTATTGCCCAGGTGCACTGGTTCGAGCGCTGGTTGCGGCAAGAGGTGGGCGATAGTGAGGGGTTAGCTGTAAAGCGGCCTACACGTATTACCAATATCGTGGTTATGGGCATGGGGGAGCCTATGGCCAATTATCGGGGCACGCTGCAAGCCCTGCGGGCCATTGCCAATCCGGAGACTTTTGCCCTTTCCGCCCGAAACATCACCCTTTCGACCTCGGGCCTGGTTCCTAAAATCGATAAGCTGGCAGAGGAGAAATTCCCGGTGAGGCTGGCGATTTCGTTGCACGCACCTACCGATCGTCTGCGAAACAAACTGGTCCCCATCAACAAGCGTTACAACCTGGCCACACTGATTTCGGCGCTGCATCGCTTTCAGGATAAAACCAATCGCCGCATCAGTTTTGAGTATGCCATGATGCGGGGCATCAATGACGCCCGCGAGCAGGCGCATCTGCTGGCAGATTTGTTGCTGCCCCTGAAAAATGCCCATGTCAATCTCATTCCCCTGAATCCTACGCCCGGCTCTCCCTATCAGCCCAGCGCCCGAAATGTCATCCTCGAGTTCCAGAAGGTGCTGGAGGATGCAGGCATCACGACTACGGTGCGTTTGCGGCGGGGTGTGGAAATTAGTGCTGGCTGCGGGCAACTGCGTCAGGCCAGCCAACAACCTGAGATGCTGACACTCAAACGTGTGCTCTAATCTTTGTGATAAGGAAGTGTGCCGATGATTCGTACTGTGTTTATGGGAACGCCGGAGATTGCGGTTCCCAGTTTGCAGATGCTTTTAACCTCGTCTACCTATGATGTAGTGGGCGTGGTGACACAGCCTGACCGCAAGGCGGGCCGCGGGCGCAAGCTAAAGCCCTCTCCCATCAAGCAAGTGGCGTTGGAAGCGGGCGTTCCGACCATTTTGCAACCACGCAGGCTACGCGAAGCTACCGCCTTCGAGGCGTTGGCCGCGTTGCAGCCGGAGTTGATTGTGGTGACAGCGTATGGACAAATTTTGCGCCCGGAGGTGCTGGCTTTGCCCCGCTACGGCTGCATAAATGTGCATGCGTCGCTGCTACCCCGCTGGCGTGGGGCCTCGCCCATTGCCGCGGCCATCCTGGCGGGTGATGCGCAAACCGGCGTGACGCTTATGCAAATGGACAAGGGGATGGACACCGGGCCCATTCTGAGCCAGCGAGCCGAGAGTATCAGACCCGACGATACCAGCATCACACTGGGCGAGCGATTGGGGCGCGCGGGAGCGGAGCTGCTGGGTGGGGTGCTGTCATGTTATTTGGCGGGCAGTATCCAGCCCTATCCCCAAACAGAGCAGGGAGCAACGGTGTGCCGGTTGATTAAAAAGGAGCACGCCCGCATCGATTGGCAGCGCCCGGCTCAGGAAATTGAGCGCATGGTGCGGGCTTATCAGCCATGGCCAGGTGCTTTTAGTTGGTGGCAAGGACAGATGGTTAAAATTGGCGCGGCACGGGTGGTAGCGGGTACTGCAAAACCGGGGCAGGTGATGGGTGTTGATGGCGGGGCCGCGGTGGGCACAGGTCGCGATTTGTTATTTATCGAGGCGTTGCAGATTCCTGGCAAGCGAATGATGGCAATTGCTGATTTTTTGCGAGGTCGTTCTGGTTTTGTTGGTTCTTTTTTGGGTGATGAGAACGAATAGTCATTGACTATGCGCAAAATTCTCCTCGCCATTTTTGTCGCTCTGCTGCTCGGTGCAGGTCAGGCGCGAGCCGCTACTGAACAGCGGTTGCAAGTCTCGGCGTGGTTGCCCACT
>Ga0256914_1001966_pt1:15000-17610 | contig 17610 bp, 16 predicted proteins | sample HulkmetaG_FD_191571 | JGI IMG/M metagenome (GOLD analysis project Ga0256914, IMG submission 191571) | Hydrothermal chimney microbial communities from Main Endeavour vent field at the Juan de Fuca Ridge, Pacific Ocean - Hulk | ecosystem: Environmental > Aquatic > Marine > Hydrothermal... | reverse complement strand
TCCTGCTCAATTTTATCTCTATTTTCCTGTAGGACTTTATTTAATTTTAAAAGCCATGCTTTATGATTATCTTCAGGTTTGTAATCAGAAATAAATTTTTGGATAGATTTTAATAGCTTTTTTCTAAATGTTTTTGAAATTTCTGTTACAGTTGCACAGGGAGTTTTTGCCGCACCACTTCCTTTAGTATCCAAGCGTAAGTATCTATTCTTTTTTTGAAAATCATTTTCCTCAAAATCAACTCCAAGATAATGAAAATTGTCTTCCTTTTCTTCAAACTGAATCTTCAAAATATAACGATACTTCTCATCAATGGACAACACCAACTCATTTAAGATATCAATAGACTGGACTTTTCCTATTTGGTACAAGGCTTCTAACATTATTTAAACCTCCAATTGACCTTCCCATCTCTCCCACATCCCAAGACCTAAGCTGTTCTTTTCTCCTAAACCAGTGGAGTAGGAAAGTTTTATAAGTTCTGGTGAACCTTGCAATTCATATATTCCATCCCATGCCTTTATCACAAAGCCTCTATCACCTATAACTATCCTCTCTCTTACACGACCAAGAGGCTTTATTTTCAGATCTCCATTCATTTTCTCACCGTAGACTATCTTGTATTTCTTAACCATATTTCTTTTCATCAATTCGGAAAATTCTCTTTCAAAAGGCGAGTAATAATAGCTTTTTTGCGTGTTGTTATGAGTAAAAAAAGTAGAACGAATACTCATTGGTGAGAGCATTTTTATCTTTACCCTTTCTGAAAATTCTGGACTTTTTTCAACTTCAATGGATCTTAAAAAACACCTGTTATCACCCAACATTATCTCTTCATTTGTAAGTGCCGAGCTTGCCACATATTCCAAAATCTTGTTAATGGGAGAGGCCACATACACATAAATCCTTTTATTAAAGACAAGGGGATACTTTCTATTTCTTTTGTCTTTTATTCTCTTTCCAATAATCCTTGAAAAAGTGAATAATTTAAAACTTCTTTTTTCATATTTATACCCAATATCATGCAAAAAAGAGGCAAATTCAGAGGGAAGAAGTTGGTATATAAGATTTCTCAAAAAAACATTGTATTTGTATGGTAGACAAATAAGATTATTTGAATCAAACATTAACTTAATTCGCATTTTAGCCCCTATTATCTTTTTGGAGAATATTAGCATAAATTAACTATTATTGTAAACATTAAATTTAAACGTATATTAGATTTCATCTTATTACAAACCAATTTTATAAAGAGAAGAGAATAAGATTTCTGCCCTTTTTTGAAAGAGTAAACTGACGTCAAATAACCTCATGGACATTAAGAAATATGATAACTGTATAACTACAGATAACTCATAAGGAAATCTTTAAGGTTGTGGGGGTATAAACGGATGGGACAGGTGAAGTGGAAAAACTTAAAAATCCAAACAAAAGGAAAGGCATCCCCTTACTAGAATCAAAGTTAAGTTTAACCCCTAGCTAAAGAATTACAACAAAGGGTTAGGGGAAGTTCAAAAAAAAGACCCTCCAGAGGAGGGTCCTAAAAAATTCAAGCTCTTTCTCTCGTTCTAACCTAAATCTGTTTTAAAGGGAAAAAATATTATAACCTTATGAAATTATTTGGCGTCCCCAAGGGGATTTGAACCCCTGTTACCGGCGTGAGAGGCCGGCGTCCTGGGCCGAGCTAGACGATGGGGACGCACCATGGGTCGTGCAGGATTCGAACCTGCGACTCTCGGCTTAAAAGGCCGATACTCTACCTACTGAGTTAACGACCCGACTTGCCGGATTATAACTGTTATCTCCCACAGGTGTCAATGAAAATGTCCTGGCAGCTACCTACTTTCCCACGGATTATGTTCCGCAGTATCATCGGCGGAGGAGGGCTTAACTTCCGAGTTCGGAATGGGATCGGGTGTTTCCCCTCCCCTATGGCCACCAGGACGAAATTTATATACAGGTGAGGGGGAAGGATTATAGGGTTAAGACGCACGGCCTATTAGTACCCATTGGCTCAACGCATCACTGCGCTTACACCTTGGGCCTATCTACCTGGTAGTCTCCCAGGGGCCTTCAGCCGAGCACCTAATTTAGGTGCTCGGGGGAGACCTTATCTTGGGGGGGGGCTTCCCGCTTAGATGCCTTCAGCGGTTATCCCGGCCGATCATAGCTACCCTGCTGTGCAGCTGGCGCTACAACAGGTCCACCAGAGGATCGTCCACCCCGGTCCTCTCGTACTAGGGGCAGCTCCCCTCAAGTCTCCTACGCCCGCAGCAGATAGGGACCAAACTGTCTCACGACGTTTTAAACCCAGCTCGCGTACCACTTTAAACGGCGAACAGCCGTACCCTTGGGACCTGCTTCAGCCCCAGGATGTGATGAGCCGACATCGAGGTGCCAAACCGCGCCGTCGATGTGAACTCTTGGGCGCGATCAGCCTGTTATCCCCGGCGTACCTTTTGTCCGATGAGCGATGGCCCTCCCATGTGGAACCACCGGATCACTAAGGCCGACTTTCGTCCCTGCTCGAGGTGTCCCTCTCGCAGTCAAGCTCCCTTATGCCTTTGCACTCTAACGGCTGGTTTCCAATCAGCCTGAGGGAACCTTTGC
>Ga0256914_1001966_pt1:0-10000 | contig 17610 bp, 16 predicted proteins | sample HulkmetaG_FD_191571 | JGI IMG/M metagenome (GOLD analysis project Ga0256914, IMG submission 191571) | Hydrothermal chimney microbial communities from Main Endeavour vent field at the Juan de Fuca Ridge, Pacific Ocean - Hulk | ecosystem: Environmental > Aquatic > Marine > Hydrothermal... | reverse complement strand
TGTGCTGTAAATGGGAACCTCTTTATATCTATAGCCACAGGTTTTAACACCCCATGTCTTCTTCTGAGAAAATACTTTTCCAAGACCTCTATGAGTACCACAAGCTCCTTGTTCCCGTTGTTTTGAACAACCTGATATAGTAACTTCTTCCTCTCTTTCTCCACCTTAGAAAATTCCCTTAGAAGCAAGGAGGTCTCTTGGAGCGACAAAATACCCTTTTTTACCAGCACCTCCCCTAGATGTAAATTTTCTATCTCCTGAAAAAAGAGTAGGTCGTGCATCTCTTCCTTTTTCAAGAGATTGAGTTCCAGGGCTATTTCTCCAAACGGAGCATCTATCCCCTTTTGGACCTCTAATATCCTTTCCACCTCCTCAGGTCTTAGCACCCCCCTCTTAAGACAAAATTCTCCTATTTTATTATTTATTTCCTTTTGGTGTCTTAAATATACTTGAAGGTCTTCTTCTCCAATCACACCCTTTTGCACCAAAAATTCTCCAAAAAACTTACTCTCCATACCCTTCCCCTCTTTCTACTCCCTTAGAAAAGTGGGTCTCTAGCACCTTCCTGAGTTTAATTCCTTCCTTAAAGTTGGGATTTATCTTCAAGGCCTTTTCTATAAATCTCCAGGCGGCCTTAAACTTACCCAACTCATAACAGGCCCTGGCAATATTAAAAAAAAGATGTTCGTCCCACTTTTCCAGCCTATATGCCTTAAAATAATATTTTAAGGCCTCCTTATAGAGTCCATTTTTTCTCAGCTTTATCCCAAATTCATTAAAAAGGTGCTTGTGTTCTCTATCAAATGCTGCATTTAGGTTATAAATACGATTAAAGACAACTCTTGCCTTCTCCTTATCTCCTCTATCCAGATAGGTAAGTCCCAATCCAAAAGTGGCCCTAATATTCTCCTCATCTATCCTCAAGGCATTTTTGAATTCATATTCCGCACTGTAATACTCCTTATTTCTCCGGTGACGCTCTGCTCTAGCGATAGTTTTAGTTAAATTTCTCATGGCAGGATATACCTGGTTTACATATATCTCTGGTTCAGGAGTAAAATTCTCTAGAAATTCTTCCCTTGGAATCTCTCGCTTGGGACCAGAGGGAACATAGTTCTTGTTTATGGGTTGCACCGTGATGATCCCATTATCCTTCTCCTCCGCATAAAACAGGAGACGATGAGTTATAGTCTTCTGGGTTTGCCATGTTCCCACCTTTCCCTTCTTAGAAAGTGAAAAAACCCCATATAGGCGTTCTCTATTTCCCTTAGATGGTCTATCTTCCATATTCAATCCCCGCCAGCTTTTCCCCTTCCCCTATTTATTAAAGATTAAAAAAACAATCCAATAAAGGCAAGAGGGGTGGTCTCGGCAAAGGGCTTTTTATATTTTCTAATATGACTTGAAATTTTACAAAGATAGGATAAAAATATAGGGTTATGTAATTTTTTAACCCTAGAAAGGCAGGAGGTGAGTGATGAGAAAAGGCATAGGTATCTTTATTATTGGATTATGTATGGTCTTTTCATCCCTTGCAGGGGGAGGAGTTCAGGCTAAAACCATAGTATGGAGAGGACAATCCAGTTATCCTTCAGGACTACCTCAACTCTATGCACCAGCAGAATACTTTGTAAAATTGGTAAAAAAGCTTACCGATGGAAAACTTATAATAAAACTCTATCCTGGAGGAGCCATCGTTCCCCCAAAACAGGTATTTGATGCTGTTCACTCTGGGATTCTAGATATGGGATTTACATGGGCAGGTTGGTGGCAGGGGAAATTTCCCGCAGCACCCCTGTTTGGAAATTCTTATCCCAATGGAATGCAAATGTATGAAATGCTGGGGTGGATATACAATGGGGGAGGACTTAAACTCTGGAATGAAATGTATAAGGGGTATAATATAGTGGTACTTCCCCCTTATGGTATGCTGGGAATAGAAGACTTTTCATGGTCCAAAAAGCCCATCCGCTCCCTTAAGGACTTTAAGGGATTGAAGTTTAGAACCGTTGGAATATGGGGTAAGTGTTTAGAAAAACTTGGAGCCCAAGTGGTAAGTCTTGCAGGTGGAGAGGTGTATCCTGCCCTGGAAAGGGGAGTAATAGACGCCTGTGAATTTGCCACCCCCGCCATAGACAAGAAACTAGGATTTCAAGAGATCTGCCATTATCTTACAGTGCCAGGCATCCATGAACCCTGTGCTCCCTTAGAAACCCTTGTAAATAAGAGATCATGGCAAAAACTACCTCCTTCTCTCAAGGAAAAGGTAAAGGTGGCCCTTATGACCTCATGTTTCTGGGCAATAAATAACGCCTTAAAACAGGATGCAGAGGCCATGGAATACTTCCTTCATGACCCCAAACTCAAAGTAAGCAAACTTACCCCCCAAATGATAGAAAAAATAAAAGAGGTAGGAAATGAGGTCATGAGCGAGATAGCCAAGAAAAATCGCTTCTTTGCAAAGGTATGGAAATCTCAAATTGACTATAGAAAAAAAGTGGAACCATATGAGGCCCTGGTAAGATTACCTTTTCCCTACGCCAACCTAAAACAAATAAACAAATAACCCAGCATGATGGTAATTAGTTTTATAGATAAGCTAAATGAAATAATTGCAAAGAGTATTTCATGGCTGGTATTAATCCTCATTCTTGAGCTTGTATATGATACTATTATGAGGTATCTATTTAACATAGCAGTACTATGGTCCTATGATATCTCATATATGCTTTATGGAATCATCTTTATGTTAGCAGTTCCATATGTTGAAAAGATAGATAAACATGTGAGAATTGAGGTATTATATGAAAAGTTCCCTTCTAAAATAAAAAATATAGTTGATATTATAGGATATGTTTTATTATATATTCCCTCTTCCATTGTAATACTTTATTTTGGATGGAAGTTTTTCTGGGAGTCATACCAATTAAAGGAGGTGTCAGGGGCAAGTATGTGGGCCGCTCCCATTTACCCCTTTAAGTTTATAATCCCTCTTACAGGACTACTGTTGTTGTTACAGAGTATTTCTGAAATATTAAAACGCATATTCACCTTGAAGGGGAAATAGATGATCGTTGACCATACAGTGCTATTAATAATGCTTTTTGGGGGACTATTACTGGGATTAGGTATTGGATTTCCCGTGGGATTTGTTCTTTTAGGGAGTTCCATCCTGGTGGGATTTTTGGGTTTTGGAGCACCTTTCTTCTCTATGATGACCATGCGAATATTTGAGACCATGCACAATTATGTGTTAGTTTCCATTATATTATTTATATTTATGGGGGTAATGTTGGAAAGGTCAGGGGCAGGGGAAAAGCTCTTCTCTTCTCTCCATGTGCTTTTCGGAGGGGTAAAGGGAGGGCTTGCCCTTGCCACCATCCTGGTGGCTACTATAATGGCAGCAGCCACTGGGATTATGGGGGCCCCTGTGATTATCATGGGGCTTTTTGCCCTCCCTCAAATGTTAAAAAGAGGATATGACAAGGCCCTTAGCTGTGGGACCATATGTGCAGGGGGCACCTTGGGAATACTTATTCCTCCCAGTATAATGTTGGTGGTGTATGGTCCCATGGCAGGACTTTCTGTAGGAAAATTATTTTTAGGGGCCTTTGGACCAGGATTACTTTTATCCTTCTTATACGTCTTATATATCTTTGTAAGATGTCAGCTAAATCCTTCGCTGGGACCTGCTATCCCCGAGGAAGAAAGGAATATCTCTCTAGGGGAAAAATTTACTCTTATATTAACCTCTCTTCTCCCCACACTTTTGTTGATCCTAGCGGTACTTGGGACCATCTTCTTTGGGGTTGCTGCTCCCACTGAAGCTGCTGCAGTAGGGAGTCTGGCATCTATCCTACTTGCCATATTCTATAAACGATTCTCTTTTAAGATGCTAAAAGAGGCCCTATATGATACCACCTATCTCTCCAGTATGATCCTCATAATAGTGGTAGGGGCCTTTGTGTTTACGGGGACATTTATGCTCATAGGTGGAGGAGATATAGTGAGTGAGGCACTTTTTTCTCTCTCTCATAATAGATGGATCATCCTGGCAATAATGGTCTTTTGTTTCTTTATATTTGGACTATTTATGGAATGGGTGGGAATCGTGCCCATATTAGTTCCCATATTCACTCCCATCCTCTCTCGTTTAGGATTTGATCCCCTCTGGGCAGCAATCCTCTTTTGTGTGGCCATGCAGACATCCTTTTTAACTCCTCCAATGGCTCCTGCCTTATTTTACTTAAAAGGAGTTGCCCCTGAAGGGGTCCAATTCTCTTCCCATATTGTAAAAGGGGCCATACCCTTTATCCTCATCCAATTAATGGCACTGATACTTCTTGTATGTTTCCCCAAAATAGTCCTTTATCTTCCCTCATTAGGATAGATAGGGGAGTGATGAGACAAGATTGAGATCATGCCTTCTGAAAAACAGGTTGGGCCCTTAACTGAGCATTAAGGGGGAGGGAAATTATTGAGTCTCTCTGAGATAATCTAAATTATCCCTATCCTCCTACCCTCCCTGCAAGGGGGCTCTCACGAAGATAACCCATGGGTTAAAAGGGATTTGGCCTCAGCAGGATCAAAGGAAAGTCCTGTCCACTGTTTGAATTGGAGCAGGGCCTGAAACACAAACATGGTAAGACCCCCAATTGTATCACAACCCCTTTTTTGGGCCTCTCTCAGCAGCTGGGTCTGTTGAGGATTATATACCAAATCATAAACCATGGAAAAGTTTTTAAGAAAAGGGGCGGGATAGGGTATCTCCTCTATATGAGGGCTCATTCCAATGGGAGTGGCGTTTATCAAGATATGGGCCCTTATTTCCCCTCTCTTCTCCCAGGGGACAGGGAGGATACCAAATCTCTCCCTTAGATAATAAAGACGCTGTATGTTGCGCCCTGCCATATAAATCTCTTTTACATCTTTCTTCAAAAGACCACACAGCACTGCAAGGGCCGCTCCCCCTGTCCCAAGGACAAGGGCCGAATCAATATCTATAGATATTATTGGAGAGAGGAATCCCTCCACATCTGTATTATTCCCTATCAGGTCCTCTCCTTCCCAAAATAGATGATTAACTGCACCCACCTCCCTGGCATCATCAGTAAGGGCATCTAGATAGGGAATCACCCTCTCTTTAAAGGGGAGGGTCACACTGATACCCCTTATCTTCAGAGTCCTTACACTTACCATAAACTCAGCAAGATTATCCGGCAGGACTTCCCACCTCACATATACACCTGGTAACCCATTTTTTTTAAGGGCCCAATTGTGAAGGAGGGGACTTAAACTGTGAGAAAGGGGATAGCCAACTACGCCAAAAAGCTGAATATCCTCTTCACTAGGTAGCATGTTTTACATACTCCACTCCCTTTAAAAGGGCCTCTTTGTTCTTTTCCAGTAAGGTAGGATCTGAGGAGCTAAGGACCTCAGGAAGTTGTTTATATACACTATCTAGAGAAATACTATCAGTGGCTCCAAGCCATGCCCCCAGGGCCACCATATTTGCCATCTTTATGTTCCCTATCTCATCTGCAATATCATTGGCGGGCACATAAAAAATATGACCCCTCTCTTCTTTCACCATTTCCTTTGACACAATGGAGCTATTTATAATAATAATCCCATCTTTCTCCAGTCTTGGATGAAACTTATCCAAGGAGGGCTGATTCATGACTATCAACGACCTGGGATAAAATATAATAGGAGATCCTATCTCTTCGTCAGAGATGACCACAGTACAGTTTGCAGTACCTCCCCTCATTTCAACTCCATAAACAGGCATATAGGTAACATTTAATCCTTCCTCCATAGCGGCATACGCCAGGAGATTTCCAATGAGCATAACACCCTGACCACCAAAACCTGCGATAATAACATCCTGGTACATAGCCAAGCACCCCTTTTATATATGCAGCCACATTACTTTTCTCTTTCCAGCTTATCCTTAAAGACTCCTAGAGGGAAATAGGGGATTAATTCCTTTTCCACCCTCTCATTTGCCTCCAGGGGGGTCTGATGCCAGTTGGTTGGACACGCAGACAAAAACTCCACAAATCCAAAACCCACATCCTTGAGTTGTACCTCAAAGGCCCTCTTGATGGCCTTCTTGGCCTTCATTAAGTTTTTGATATTATTTACTGCTACCCGCGCGGAAAAGGCACACCCCGGCAAAGACGCCAACATCTCCGCCATCTTCAATGGATAACCGTCCCTCTCCCCTTTCCTCCCATAAGGGGAGGTGGTGGTCTTTTGGCCCACCAAGGTGGTAGGGGCCATCTGACCTCCAGTCATACCATAGACGGTATTATTGACAAAGATAATACTCACCCGCTCTCCCCTATTGGCACAATAGACGATCTCAGAAAGGCCAATGGCTGCCAGGTCTCCATCCCCTTGATAAGAAAATACAAAATTTTCTGGATTTGCCCTCTTTACCCCAGTGGCAACTGCCGGGGCCCTCCCATGAGGGGCCTCCACAGAGTCCACATCAATGTAGTTATATATAAACACAGAACACCCCACTGAACCCACACAAATAGCAATGTCCTCTAAGTCAAAATAATCTATCGCCTCTGCCACCAGCCTGTGAATTATACCGTGATGACAGCCGGGACAAAAATGGGTGGGGATATCTCTCATCACCGAAGGGAGAGAAAAGACCTGTTTTTCTTGTTCCTTCATGAAAAACTCTCCTTACTTATCTTTATATCCAATCTCTCATTACTTCTTACACATGGCCTCAATAGGCTCTATAAAATCTTCGGGGGTAGATACCTTTCCTGGCATATTTGCAAAAAATTCACTGTCCCCATATCTCCTTATGGCAAGCCTTACATCTTCCACCATCTGACCTGTATTGTTCTCAATGGTTATGAACCTCTTCCCCACCTTTGCCAGTTCCTCCAGCGCGAAATAGGGGAAAGGAAATAGGGTAATAGGTCTAAAGACGCCTACCTTATAGCCCCTCTCCCTCAACTTCCTTACAGAGGATTTTACTATTCTCCCTATAGAACCAAAGGCCACTGCCACTACCTCAGCATCTTCTACTAAAAATTCTTCCCACTTAAGGTCTGCCTCCATGGACCTATATTTTTTGAGCAACTTTAGATTGTGCTCCTCCATAGCCCCATCTTCCAAATAAAGGGATTTTATTATACGCTGTGCTCTCCCCTTCTTCCCTGTAAGTCTCCACTCTGCCCCCTCCTCTGGATGGTCTTCCCTCTCCTTCCACCTCACAATGGGCTCCTTCATCTGTCCCAGTATGGCATCCCCTAATATAAGCACTGGATTCCTATACTTAAATGCCAAATCAAAGGCCTGAATTGTCAGGTCATAACACTCCTGACAGCTAGAAGGGGCCAACACCATTGTACGATAGTCTCCATGACCTCCACCTCGGGTGGCCTGAAAATAATCCCCTTGGGAGGGCTGGATGCCTCCAAGCCCTGGGCCCCCTCTCGTAATATTAACAATCACAGCGGGCAACTCACTCCCTGCCATATAGGAGATTCCCTCCTGCTTGAGAGAAATCCCTGGGCTGGAAGAAGATGTCATGGCCCTCTTGCCACACGCTGCTGCCCCCAATACCATATTTATAGAGGCAATTTCACTTTCTGCCTGAATAAACTCCCCTCCCACCTTTACCAGCTCCCTAGAGAGATATTCAGGGATATCACTCTGGGGAGTAATTGGATATGCAAAAAAACACTCACATCCTGCATCAATGGCCCCTATGGCTATCGCCTCATTCCCTTTTACAAAAAGCCTCTTTTTTTGCTCCATATCCAACTTCCTTCCCTATTTCCTTTTAATACTTTTAAAAACCACAATAGCTCCATCTGGACATATCTCCGCACAAAATGCGCATCCCTTGCATTTTTCTGCCTTTGCTCCATCCCATTCAACCACCTTATACCCACTCTTATTTAACCTATTGGATTGAAAAAGGATACCTTCGGGACACACCGAGGTACATAAAAGACAACCCTTACATCTCTCCTCTCTAATTTCTACCCTGGACATTTTCCCCTCAATCACATGTTAAAAGGTTAAATTTTTCAGAAAACATTAGTATATTCAAAAAAGATTCCAAGTCAAATCTAAATTACCATGTATCTTCTTACATTGAGCCATTATCTTCAAAAACAATGTCCAATACTTCAATCTCTCCAGTATCCTTATCACTCTTTTTATGGGAAGAGGTCCCGCTGGTGGTGTCTGATTGAGCAGCGGCCTGTTCCCCCTTCTTTCCATCCTCCTGAATGGTCATATCCTCTATCTCCAGATCAGAAAACTCTATATCCCATACCCCGTCATCACTACTGTCAATCTCCTTATCACTGGTTCCATCCCCTTTTGCAATCTCCTTTTTTCCCTCCTCTTCTCTGACCTTATCCCTTTCTTCTGCCCCAGATGTCTGAAACAAGAAATCCACAGTTATCTCCCCAGGGGTCTCCTCCTCTGAAATATAAGAAGAGGATGGTCCCTCCTTTCTCCTATCTCTCTCTGGCTCAGCTCGAATACCCACATCTGCCACCTTAGAAATCTCCTTTTCCTCCCCTTCAGGGGATTGTACCATTTCAGTCTCTTCTTCTTTTGTAAACACCTCATCCTCCCCAGTGGAAGATACAAAGAGTGACTCATCTAGAGAGACCTCTACCTCTTCCATAATGGGGGTCTCCTCTTCACCAGAAGAAGGAGGTATTGTTGTCTCCCTTTGCCCCTGAGGAGATATATCTCCTTTAGGACCAGATAACTCCTCTCCCTCCCCCTCTTGACCAAAAGGCCCATAAGAAAGGGGACCTGCCTCCTCTGCCTTTCCTGTCAGGCCCTCTTCACCAATCTGGGGGACTTCCCCTTCCTCAGAAGTGCTGGGCTCCTCTATCCAGTCCAAAGAAAGTCCCCTTCTCAATTCTTCCCAGTCATACCCACACCTGGGACAGGAACTAAAATGGTCAAAAGTAGTATATTTACATTTTGGACAAAACATAACACCCTTCCCCAGTTTTTCTAATTTTTATTTAAAAACACATACGGCTTTTGTCTTCTATATATCTCTTGTTTCATCTTATGGATCTCCTTCAGCTCATCCAAAAGCACCACCATCTGTCCATAGAGTCTTTTTATCTTCTGTCCATACTCTGTTAATTCCTCGTCCTTTTTTTGCACATATTTTTTTATGAGGTACCTATCATTTAAGATGGTCTCGCACAAAACTATAACATGTTCCATCAAGTTTTCAAAATAATTTACCGCATCAAATTTAAAATCCTGCACTATCTCCTTTATTCGCCTCAATGCCTCCAGATATCCTATCTTCTCCCCTTTATATCTCCTCTTCACCAGTTCCTCCAATATCCTTATCTTTCTGGCCTGCTGGATGTAGCTATATTGTCTCCATACCTCCTGAAATATCTCCTGATGCTCCTGAAATATCTCATAATTGTCGCTGCTTAATAGATAATTATCCAGCACCCTGGTAATATTATGATAGAATTCGTCAGAATATCCTATAATCCGCCTCTGGTGTTTATGGAGCCATGCATATAAAAACTTGAGTCTCTTCTCGTGTGTATCTGTATTTTCCACTATTTCATTCCTCTTATACTTTATCTTCCCAACATATTCCCCTTTTACAATGTCATTCAAGATAAAGGTCATGAGATTTATATCCTTTATGATATTATAGTCCGTGGAGATCTGTCCTGTAACAGGATTTATAAGCTCCTGTCTTGCCACTGAAAGGGCCCTATCTGTACGAATGTTGTGGGGATCATATTTGTGCTGTCTATAGGATACCCTCAAAATCACACAGGCAGGTTCTTCCCACACCAGAAGACCTTCCTTTTTTAATTTACTAAGCTTATCCCTTTGTTTTCTATCAATCTGCACAAGGGCTATCTTGTCCACCTGGGGATAGTGACGACAGTGGGGGGTGCGATATAGAGAGGTTATGGTCCTGTCAGACTGTCCCAATACCCTTACCATAAAA
>Ga0256914_1001965_pt1 | contig 17615 bp, 10 predicted proteins | sample HulkmetaG_FD_191571 | JGI IMG/M metagenome (GOLD analysis project Ga0256914, IMG submission 191571) | Hydrothermal chimney microbial communities from Main Endeavour vent field at the Juan de Fuca Ridge, Pacific Ocean - Hulk | ecosystem: Environmental > Aquatic > Marine > Hydrothermal vents ... | reverse complement strand
GCGGTTACGGTGCAATTGGAGATTTTTGACATTCGGGGTCAAAAAATACGTACGTTATTAAACCGGAATTTGCATGAAGGTAAACAATACCGTTTGAATTGGGATGGAAAAGACCGTTTGGGCAATGCGGTTCCGGCCGGAATTTATTTTGCCGTTTTAAATGCCGGGCCATTTCGTCAAAGCATTAAAATGTGTTTGATCAGATAAACGGCTACCTACAAAAATTAAATAAAATGGTAGTGCATTGTTGCTCGTATTTCCACTGGACAAGAAAATGCAGTGTCAATGGTTTACTTAACATTTCGGCAAGGTAAGAAGAAAGTTTGCTACCTTCTCTGCAGGGTTGTGTCGTTGGTTGTGGCTGCAATTGACAAATCCCGAATAAGGGATCAAAAAAGTAAAAGCCATCCCCAAAAACACTATTTCTTGGTGCAATTTTTTATCGGCATATTCCGATAACCCGAAACCACTCGGCAAGTACATCATACGCGTACTTTGCAAGTTAGCCCTTTCAATTGCATCAGGGACAGAAAGCACCGGCAATCCGAGGGTTTCGTAAAAAAACAAAATAGGTAAAATCGTTCGATTGAATCGGAGAACGATATCGGAGCGGGCACCCTTTGGCCTAAGCAACCAAAATATTTCTATTTAATTAGTTAATATTCTTGCGGATACGTTTGTAGAAAAAATAGTATCCGTTAGCTATTGTTTTTCCGGTAATTAAAAAAGATTGATTAAAAAAGCGTAAATTACGTGTTATTTGCTAAAGAAATGCCTCGAATGGAACGAAAATAAAAGGCTGTAATGGGTAAAGTATGCCCGTTAAGAAATAAGTTCGCAACAAAGTGCGTTAGAATCCGGCGGTCTTAAACCCATTGCTTGATTTGCAAGCGGATTGAATTTAAATTGATCCCGATTGGGAGCGTCTTAATTTATAAAGACGCAACATCTTTAAATAAGGAGCACGTCATGAAGGCTCGATGTCTTTCTGTAATTATTTTTATAATCATTATGTTCAGTGCTTTCGGTTTGGGCTTGGCACAGGAAAATGTCAGCGCCGAATTCATTAGTGCTTATAAGCCCCCCAAATCAATGCTTGGGGTACAAGCCAGGGATGGTATTAAACAAGTTCAAATAAAGAATAACACCTTGTTTGTAGTGGACGAGTACACCGGATTACAAATATTAGATGTGAGCAATGTGCATAAACCAAAGGAAATTGCTTCCGTACCCACCACCCATTTAACTCAAAATATTTTTTTAGCCGGGCATTTGGCCTTTCTTTCCGGACGATTGGATGGCGTTTACGTGTTGGATATTTCCGACCCGGCACATCCGAAAATCTTAAGCCATTTAAAACCCGTTGCCGAATCGTATTGGGTGGTAAGCAAAGATTCATTGCTTTACGTAGCCGAAGCAGATTCGGGTATTGCTATTTACGATGTTGTCCAGCCCGAACACCCTCGTTTGGTATCGGTTACCCATCTTAACGGGTTTACCTGGGGTTTGGGAGTAAAGGATAATTATTTATTTGCTCTGGATAAGCGTAAAGGATTGCTGGTTTTCGATATTACCGATCCCGTACATTTGAAAAAGGTGGGCGATTTAAAACAAATTATTTATGCGCGCTCCATTTTATTTGACGGGCCATATATGTATGTGGCCAATGGTCCGGCAGGGTTGTGGATTTTGGATGTTTCCGATTTGCATCATCCTAAAATCGTAAACCGAATTCCCATGCATGGTTATGCCTACAGCGCCACACGAAGCGGAAATACGATTTTTGTTGGTAACTCGGATAACCGAACCTTGGAATTTTTTGATGCCAAAGATCCCGCCCGTCCCACCAAAGAAGGCGTTTACAAATCCGAATCCCACATTTACAATGCTATTAAAAAAGATATTTATGTTTATGTGGCTGCCGATTCCAATACTTTGATTCTACGTTACAACCGTCCCCCGCAATTAGCGGCCATTTCCGACAAAGAAACGGACGAAAACAAAACGCTCAGCTTTCAGGTTTCTGCGTACGAACCGGATAGCGATCCCATTTGGTTTTCCATAAAACCGTTGCCTCAGGGAGCAAAATTCGATTCGTTAAAAGGCATTTTTGTCTGGACACCCACTTACGATCAATCCGGTGTTTATCCGATTACCATTACCGTTCATGAGCGTACGCAAAGTCATTTGACCGACAGCAAATCGTTTAAAATAACCGTACATCATGTTAACCGTCCGCCAACCATTGCCGATATTCCGGATTATGAAGTCAATGAGAATCAAATGCTCACTTTTACCATTCCAGAAGGACAGGATCCGGATAAAGAAGATGCCGGAAAATTGACTTATTCCGCCGCCAGCTTGCCCCCCGGTGCAACGTTTAATCCCGAAACACGGGTGTTCAAATGGAAACCTACGTACGATCAGGCGGGAATTTATACCGTGGATTTTGCTGTACACGATCCCGCCGGACTGAGCGCAATGGATGCCTCTACCATCACGGTGCACAATGTTGACCGGCCTCCGGTACTGGCATCGGTTCCCCCACAAACCGTTGACGAAGGGCAATTATTAACGTTTAAACTTAACGGACACGATCCGGATAAGGAAGATCAGAACAAATTACATTACGCGGCTTACCATTTGCCCGAGGGCGCAACATTTAACCCTCAAACCGCAACATTTACGTGGAAACCTACTTACGATCAATCCGGTAATTACAAAAATATTTTATTTGTATTAACTTCCGGCCCATTAAGCGATTCCGTTACCGTAGATATTACGGTTAAGCATGTTAACCGGCCTCCGGTAATAAGCCCGTTAAAGAATTTTACCGTAGACGAAAACAAATTATTGCGATTTAAAATTAGCGCTCACGATCCGGATAAAGAAGACAAGGGGAAATTAAAGTATCGGGCCGAAAATTTACCGGAAGGCGCTCGGTTCTTTCCCGATTCGTTGGTTTTTCGCTGGAAGCCGACTTTTGAGCAATCCGGAGTGTATGACAATGTTCTTTTTATCGTGCAGGACCCTGCGGGATTAAGCGATACGGCCCGTACCACCATTACGGTAAATCATGTCAATCGTCCGCCTGTTTTAGCCGCTATCCCCGCGCAAACCGTTGATGAAAATCAACCCCTGACCATTGTATTAAAGGGCAGCGATCCGGATAAGGAAGATCAGGGTAAGCTGACCTATTCGGGCAATCCTCTGCCCGAAGGTGCACAATTGCAGGGCAATACCTTTACTTGGACCCCCAATTACGATCAATCCGGCAAGTACAAAATTACCTTTACCGTTAGCGACGGGCGGTTAAGCAATAGCAAAACGGTGGCCATTACGGTAAATCATGTCAATCGTCCGCCGGTTCTGGCCGCCATCGCTCCCAAAATCGTCGACGAAAATCAGCTCCTTACGTTCAAGGTAACCGGCAGCGATCCGGACAAGGAAGATGCTGGCAAGCTGAAATTATCCGCCGGAAATTTACCGCAGGGAGCCACATTCAATGCCCAAAGCGGACAGTTTTCATGGAAGCCGAATTTTGACCAATCCGGTTCGTATTCTGTTACGTTTGTGATTACCGATCCGGCTGGTTTAAGCGATTCGGCATCCGTTCCCATTACGGTAAATCATGTAAATCGCACGCCTGTTTTTCCTGCACAAAAAGATCAAACCGTAAATGAGAACACATTGTTAACCTACAAACTTATTCCTGCTACCGATCCCGATAAAGAAGACAAGGGGAAATTGAAATATTCGGTTAGCCATTTGCCTGCCGGGGCAAATTTTAATGCGCAAACGCTAACGCTAACATGGAAGCCGACTTATGAACAATCCGGCGTGTATACGTTGGAATTTCAGGTAACCGACGGTGAATTCAGCGTAAAACAACCCTTAAAAATTACGGTAGTCAATGTCAATCGTCCGCCGGTTATCGAACCCATTCCCGCGCAGACAGTGGACGAAAACAAGCTTTGGACATTGCAAGTAAAAGCCAGCGATCCGGATAAAGAAGATGCGGGCAAATTACGATTTACCGCTTCGAACCTGCCGCAAGGCATGCAATTCGATTCGCTAAAGGCCGTCTTCAATTGGAAGCCAACCTACGATCAGGCCGGTAATTATGCGGGCATATCCGTAACGGTTAAAGATCAGGGCGGCTTAAGCGATCAAAAAACGTTTGCAATTACGGTTAACAACGTTAATCGTCCGCCGGTATTGGAAGCCATTGCTCCGGTTAAAGGCATCGAAAACACACCGATAAGTATTCGGCTTAAGGGAAGCGACCCAGACAAGGAAGATGCCGGGAAATTAGTTTACGGTTGCCATAATTTACCTAAGGGAGCAACTTTAAATGCCCAAACAGGTCTGTTTAAATGGACGCCCGATTTCCTGCAAGCCGGAACCTACGATATTGTGTTTAAAGTAACCGATAGCGGTCAATTGTCCGCCGAACAAACCGCACATGTTATCGTGGAAGATTTGAATCGGCCGCCAACCCTGCAAACCATTCCCGCAAAAACCGTCAAAGAAGATGGGCAGTTAACTTTTACGGTTACGGGAAAGGATCCGGATACGGACAATACTTTAACATACAGCGCCAAAGGGTTGCCACAGGGTGCACAATTTGATGCGCAAACCCAAACCTTTAGCTGGAAGCCCGATTTTAATCAAGCAGGGAGTTATAAGGTAACGTTTACCGTAAGCGACGGTAAAACGTCCGCTGCGATTACAGTGCCGATTAAGGTGATTAATGTAAATCGCGCGCCGCAATTCGTTTCGTTGGACGATCAAACGATAAATGAAAACGAAACACTAAAATTTACGGTTAAGGCCACCGATCCCGATGCCGGAAGCACGTTAACGCTTTCGTGCCCCAAATTGCCAGATGGCGCTCGGTTCGATTCCGAAACCGGTGTGTTTACCTGGCAACCGAATTTTGAACAGGCCGGTAGCTACCCGGTTACGTTTACGGTTAGCGACGGCGATACCAGCATCAGCCGAACAATAACCATTACCGTGAATAATGTCAATCGTCCGCCGAAGTTCGAAACACTTCCCGCACAACAGGTCAAAGAAAAAGAACAACTAAAATTTACGGTTAAGGCCACCGATCCGGATGCCGGTAGCCAAATTACCTATCGGGCTAAACAATTACCCGAGGGCGCAAAATTTGATGCCCAAAATGCAACCTTTTCTTGGACGCCGGGCTATGACCAGGCGGGCAATTACACGGTTATTTTTGTGGCCGACGACGGTGAAGCCGAAACGACGCTTCCGGTGCAAATTACGGTTGTAAATGTTAACCGGTCTCCGGTTTTAAATGCGCCGAAAGAACAAACGGTGGAAGCAGGTCACTCCGTGCAACTTGCCTTTAAAGGTAATGATCCCGATGGCGATAAGCTGACCTATTCCGCGAAAAAATTGCCTCGGGGAGCAACTTTGGATAGTAATACGGGAATGGTAAATTGGACACCTGCAAATGATCAGAGTGGGACCTTTACCATTACGGTCACAGTTTCGGACGGACACGAAAGCGCTACGGCTTCCACAAAGGTAAACGTAAAGCCAAAGCCGCAACCCGCTCCGGCCGATACGTCGGGCAATTGATAGGCGTTATCCGTCGCTTTGCAAAGCTTGGCGGAGCATGGGTGCAAAAATGGTTTTGTCATTTTGATTTGAACCCGTTATATTTTGTTTAAAATAAGCAGGCTCGAATGGCTTTTGGCCGTTCGGGCTTTTTTGTATTTATCTGAACGACTTTTAAAGAGTCGCCGTTTTAATGTTGTTTGTTTAAACAGGATGATGGAAATATGCAGGCAATTGAACAATTTCGGCAAAAACTTGCTGCCGGTGAAGAAGCCTTTGACGTCGGCGGTTTGAAGGAATTGAGCGTTCATTTTGAACAATTATTGGCCGATTCGTTAAAAAACACGCCGGACGTTCGTGAAATAGAAGCATTTGCGCAAACATTTAAAACTCTGTTTACCGTTTCTTTGGCGCGGCCTTTGGCCGGTTTGATAACCCCCTCTGTTTTTGCCGATTTCGGACAACGCTTGCTTAAAGATACCCCCGATGCGGAAAAGGCCGTACTCATTAGGTATTACCTCGAGTTTCTGCGCCAGCCCGAGTTTTTAGTCCGTTTGAAAAATAGCAAACCGTACGAAACCTTAATCCTGAATTTATTAAAGCAGGCCAATTTTACGGTAAGCACTCTGTTGCGTCAGCGTGCTCTGCTGTATGGTTCCCGAAATTGGCTTGGTGTCATTCGGGGACAAGAGGTAGCGCATATCACCTTTGCCGAAGCCTTACGTCAGGTAGATCGTTATGCGCGGGGATTGCTGGCAATGGCCGGGCAGTACGAAAAAGGAAAACCGGTGGTGGCCTTTTTAAGTGATAATAGCCCGCAAATGGCTTTACTCGATTTGGCCTGTTTAAGCAGCGGCCTGGTCGATGTAATGATTCCGGCCAATTCGGTTTCGTCGCAAATTGCCTACATTTTAAATCAAACTCAAGCCAAAATTCTGTTTTTAGGGGGCAGCAAACATTTGGCCCGCGTTAACGAAGTGCGACGTCAGTTGCAAAGCGTTGAGCATATTGTGCTGATCAACGAACAGTCTCACGAAAGCGGGCTGCGCGATTTGCATTATTTATCGGAACGCGGGCTTCACATTCCCGAAGAACAATTGGCGCGTGTGCGCAGGCAAATGCGCACGGACGATTTGGCTACGATAATGTACACTTCGGGTACAACGGGCGAGCCCAAAGGCATTATGTTCAGCCAAATGAATATAATTTACAAACGGTTTTGTCGGGCGCTGGCCCTGCCGCAAATCGGTCCGGACGATCGTTTTTTGGCCTATTTACCGTTGTATCATACATTTGGTCGTTATTTGGAAATGATGGGTTCGTTGTTCTGGGCGGCTGAATATTATTTTATGGAAAATCCTGCGCTGGAAACCATGGTACGCAACATGCAACGGATCAAACCGACCATTTTTATCAGTATCCCCAAAAAATGGCAGCAACTCTACGATTACATCGGTAGTCGTGTGGATGTGGTGGCCGACGATGAAGATGAAATTCGCAGAACCCTAAGCGCCGCAACCGGCGGAAAATTGCGCTGGGGACTTTCGGCAGCCGGTTATCTGGATCCGGCGGTGTTTCGTTTTTTCCAGCGCTACGGCGTGGAATTGCTCAGCGGTTTTGGAATGACCGAAGCCACCGGTGGAATAACCATGACCTTGCCTGGCCGCTATGTGGAAAATGCATTGGGACGTCCGTTGCCGGGCATCGAGGTTAAATTAGCTGATGACGGCGAACTGCTAATTCGCGGCCCTTATGTGATGAGCGGCTATTTTGCCAGTGCGGAAAACGCCTTTACCGCCGATGGCTGGCTGCCCACAGGCGATATTATGCGCTATCTGGAAAACGGCTATTTGGAAATAATCGATCGCAAAAAAGAAATTTATAAAAACATCCGCGGTGAAACCATAGCACCGCAACGTATCGAAAAGTATTTTTACGACTTCGATTACGTTAAACAAGTTTTTTTGATCGGTGATAACCGCCCCTTTAACACAGTGCTAATTTACCCGAATTTTCAGGGTAAAAATAACCCTCTTAAAAAAATGAGCGCCCGAGAGTTGCACGATTTGTTTACTTCGGTTGTGGTTACGGTGAATAATTTTCTTGCCCCCTTTGAACGTATTGTGGATTTCCGCCTTATTCAACGTCCCTTTTCCGCCGAGTTCGGTGAACTGACTCCCAAAGGAACCTACAAACGTAAAGTAATCGAAAAAAATTTTGCCGAATTGATCGAGTCGATGTATCGCCGAAGTTTTGTGGAGTTCTCGTGGCATAACATGACGATCCGTCTGCCTAATTGGTTCTTACGCGAAAACGGCTACTTAACGCAAGATATCCGCATTACGGAACAAGGCTTGGTTATTGATAAAGAAGATTTGATTTTACCTTTGGCCTACGAAGCGGAACGACACATCCGTATCGGGCGCTATCGATATGCATTTGCCAGCGATATTATTGATCTTCAGATTTTACTTTCTAACCCATTGTATTGGCTGGGTAATCAGGAGCTAATCGATTTTAGCCGAGAACAGGTATTTCAGTGGTATCGCATCGATCAACCGGATGCGCATGTGGTATTTACCGGCAGCGTTGCCGCTATTCCGGTTCCGGTGGAAAAGGCAACGGTTTTAAAGCGATTAAGCGAAGAACGGACATTGGTGTTGCCTGGATTGCATTTGGCCTTGTTGCTTTTGCAAAGTAACGAGCCGCAGTTGGTAACTACGGCATTACAATATTTTAAATTGTTTTTAAGCGATTCCCGCCAGCCGTTTCATAATCTGGTTAAAGAGGTAATCCTTAATCCCAATTTTTCTACCGGAATTTTCGCATTGCGTGAACAATTCAAATTGGGATTAAAGTTTTTTAAAGGTCCGTTGTTCAAAACGTATTTCGAACGTTTTTTAAAGACCGATCCCGACTTTTTAAATCGGGAAATTATTCATGAAATTGCCCGCGAGCTTGCCGGCGATGCGGAGGTTCTAAAAGCGGTATTTGCCATTATCCGCGAGCGCGTAGCCGGAATTACCGGCGAAACGGCTGAAAAAGAAACGGTTGTTTGGAAATTATTTGATTTGCTGGCGCAAATTGGTATCGAACACCCGGTTCATTACAAAGAAGTACGCCAGTGGCTGGTACATTACCAATTACGCAAAGAGTGTAAAATTTTGGCCCGAAGGGCCGCAAAATCTCGTCGTAAATTGTTGAGCGGCTTCCGCAAATGGATCGGGCCGAATCAACAAATTTCCATCGATATGGAAACCGGAGAGGAATATCGCTGGAAAGATGTGATCATTTTTGACGAAGCCATTTCGCAAGACGATCGTGCCTTTTTGCTGAGCGCGCTTTCGGCAAAACCCATTATTCGCGAGGCTTTATTCTTATTGGGAGGCGGATTGTTGGTGGGATTGTACGATATTCCTCCGGGTGGCGTGTGGATAAGTCAGTTGCATCAGGAAGCCGATCACACGGTTTATCGGGTTTCGGTGCAAACGCGTTTTCAGGGCGGGTTCGACTTTGTCATCAATTTGGAACGCAACAAACCCACACGGGTGCTTCGCGAAGAAATGAATTGGTTAATTCATGCTTGCGCTCCGACCAGAGGCATGAAATTGGTGGAAGAGTTCGGCGGCTTTTGGAAAGAGTTCAATTTGTGGAGCGAAGAATACATTCCGGGCGATTCGATTCAGAAGTATTTCGGCAAGATGATGCGTCGTGATAATGCCGAAACACGTCAACGTTTACACTATTTGTGGCCCATGTTTATTTGGACGGGGATTTCGGCTTATGTCAGCTTTTGGCGGCGCACGGGGTATCAACTGGAAATCAGCGATATTTCGCCGGATAATATTATGATCCCGCCCCATGATTATTTGAGCGGCGTACGTATTTTTTCCATTAGGCGACGTAAAAAATCCAAGGGCTTGTCTTCCCTTATTCTGAATTTTGTCGAGCAGTTTGTCAAACCGTTGGAGCGTACGTATCCGTTTATTAAGCATGCCAATCGCTGGTTTTTTATTTTTAGCGGAATTCTGGATGCGCTGGGAGAAGAAAAAGGGCTGGAACGTTTGGAAGAATTGCGTGTCTGGCTTGCAATCCGTAAAAAACATTATTATTTGCAAGACTATTTGCAGGCGTTTTTACAAGAAATTAGGGACAAGGGATTTACACCCAAAAATTTATATTTTGCCGTACAACGTTTTGAACGCTGGACGGAATTGAATCCCCAGGCCGATTTTTCCGCACAGTTGTTTACATTAAACGAACTTTACGAAACCTATCGTCTGTCTGAGCTGGAAGGACGTTATCCGGCTTTGCGGATTCGCTATTTTTTGGAGAGTATTTTTAAGGATTCGCAACCGGAAGTGCGCCGAAAGTTAACGGAAATTATGCGGGCCGTGCAGGAACGTCCTTTGTCTCACGAAGAACGATTAAGGCGTTTTTCGGAATTACGCAACCGTTTCCGCTTAACGGAAAAGGAAGAGTTCTTCCTTAGCCGCCTAAGTTATCCGCACTTGCAACCAAAGGCCTCTGCGGGGTGGCTTAGTATGTCGGATAGTCAGGGACACCGGCAGAACGATGTGGTGGTTGCTCTGGAAGATTATGACGGTGTGCGGTATCATGTGCGCAAACCTATTTCGCCCAAAGAAATTTCCCGATTGCACAAAATTTTTTTGGAAGCAAATTTACCGGTAATCTTTAAACCGGAGCATCGCTATTTAATTGCTGTTTCCGAACGCGGATTTGTGATTGGCGGGTTGTTTTATCGTTTGTTAAATCAAAATACGGTTCACATCGAAAAAATTGTGGTAACGGCCAAATACCGTCGCAAAGGGATTAGCGAGGGTTTAATGCATGAGTTTTTTAGCCGTATGCAAGATGCCCGTTTTCGTTATGTTACTACCGGTTTTTTCCGCCCCGAGTATTTTTACCGTTTCGGATTTAAAATCGAACGCAAATACGCCGGTTTGGTAAAAGACCTGCAAGAAAACACCCGCAGTAACGATGCGCTATAAAATGGGGCGCCGGGCAGGCCTAAGGTCGGGAGAACAGGCCATTCATAACAGATCACGCCGAGGGTCGCGCTGTTTACATTTTAATTAAAGCCTGTTGGATGTAATAAGCCGATTGCTGACGGATAAAATCAATATCGATGAGTTTTGGATTGTCGGCCCAGCGATGGATCAGGTGGTACAATCCGCCAAAGACAAAGGCCAAAAAAGTGGGGGCGTCAATGGTAGGATCGAAAAAGCCCTCTTCAACCCCTTGTTCAAATGTTTTGCTGAATGTGAGTACCAAATGGTCGTATTCGGCGCGCGAAGCATCCATGCCTTTTTTTCGCAACGTGTTGTGCTCTTTAATAACCACCATGCCCAGTTTGGGATTTGCGGTGAACACGTCAAAAGTTGTGGCTACCATGGCATGCACTTTTTGTAGCGGATCCAGTTCCTTGTCTTCGCGAATGGTGTCCAGACGCTCGCCAAGTTCCTGCCAAATAGTGGCGATCATTTTAAAAAGCAAATCTTCTTTGTTCTTAAAATAGGTGTACACACTGCCGTGGGCCACGCCGGCTTCTTGTGCAATCCGGCTGATTTTGGCTTCTCTGTAGCCGTCTTCGGCAAAAACTTTAATGGCAGCACTTAAAATACGCCTGGCTTTTTCTTCCTTTTTTAAACGCATAATTTTACATCCTTCGTGCACTTAAGTTGTTTGCGGTAATTTAGAAAAAACGGATTCGCTTTTTCGAGCAGCAATCCCGATTTTTCGTGTACCGAACAGGTTTTGTGTTAAGCGTCTGAAAATATTTTGGAAATCGCTACCCAAGATAAAAAACAAAATAATCATTATTGCCGCAGGCTTCAAGAATTTATTTTGGCCTTCAGCCAGTCTTCTTTTAAAATGGCCATCAAATAAAAATCGTGATAACGATTGCTAAAATACATGGCTTGGCGAAGGGTGCCCTCGATTTTAAAGCCTGTTTTTTGGTAAGCCTTTATGGCTCTTTGGTTTTCCGTACTTACATGTAACTGAATGCGGTTAAAATTGAGCGTATCGAACGCATAATCGATTAGCAGCCGGGTCGCTTCGCTACCGTAACCCTGCGACCAGTTGGCAGATTCGGCAATGGCAATGTAAAAGGTTGCCATACGGCCGATCCAATCGATGCGAACCAAGGCAATGGTACCGATAGGCTTATCCGGACTTTTGGTGGCCATGGTAAACCAAATGGCATTATGATCGTTCAGACGTTCTTCGATGCGTATTTTGTGTTGTGCGATGTTGGTAGGTAAAGCGTAATAAAGAAAAGCCCGGGCTTCCGGATGATTTTCGGAAAGGGCGTAAATCGGTGCATCTTGCGCTTCCGGGGCGCGTAAGTAAATTTTTTTTCCTATCAAAAAAGGATTGGTCATAACAACTGCCCGCTATTTAAAATGTTGCTATTTTTTTAATGCTTTGTAGAATTCGAATTTAATTCCCGAACATTCGTCAATCATTTTTTAAGAGCGAAAACCGTAATCGTCAATCAATTTTTCGATTAAGCGGCCGTCAGTGTAAGAAAGGTCGATAATGGCAAAGCCGGTATCGTAAAATTCCGGATTGATATCTTTTTTGCACCACCGGCTTTCGGCATTGAATTCGATCTCGGTTTTATCGAAAATATCAACCGGTAAATCCATGCGTAGTTTAAAATGTTTGTTAATTTCCAACGGCTCTTCGCTCATAATCATAATACCCTGCGGCGAAATATTGATTAAATGGCCGATTAATTTGTTGTTTTCCCGGTCAAAGACCCGAAGATAATAGATTAAATGCCTGCGTGCCAGTTTACGTTTTTCGGACATGATTTTTCCCGTTCGTTTGTATTCTGCCGGTTAAAAGAGTAATTTGTTCCAATACCGAATTAGGTAATCGTAATAAAAATTTTCGAATATTTTGGAAAAGAACGATTGCCTGAAAGGAACTCATTATCGTCGTTTTTGGCTTGTTCGTTAATTTAGTAAATTTAAGGTTGGGTGAACAATATTTTCTTGTAACTCTGCTAAAAAAAATTAATCAAATGGGAACAATAATCTTGGCCGATTATGGGCTTAAGATGAACTCGAAGTACGCTTTTGAGCTATTGCGTATTTTGTTGAAAATGCAGTATATTTTATTTTTACAAAAATCCGGCCGATTACGCGCATGGTATTTGGCAATGCGGAAAATTCGGAAAATGAGGAACGCGTTAAATAAAAAACGGAGTGAATAAATGAATGCTTTAGGACAGCATATTCTGGTTGAATTTTTAGGGTGTGATCCCGATGTTTTAAATGAAGTAACTACCATAGAACAAGGGATGCTTGAAGCGGCCGACCGCGCTAATGCAACCATTATTAATTCTACTTTTCATTACTTTTCTCCTTATGGTGTTTCCGGAGTTGTGGTCGTGCAAGAAAGTCATTTGGCTGTGCACACCTGGCCGGAATACCAATATGCAGCAGTAGATTTATTTACTTGTGGTGATACGGTTGATCCTTGGAAAGCGTTTGACCATTTGAAAAACGTCTTTAAAGCGCAAAACTATTCGGCATTAGAAACCTGGCGTGGTTCGCTTAATTTGCTGAAGCGAATCGATTTTAATCCCGGAGAAATGCGTGAAGAATTAAAACGTTACATGCAGCAGGGCCGTATTGAGCGCAATGTATGGCTAACCGATAAAGATGAAAATATTGCCCTATCGCTGCGTCACAGCGGAGAGGTCCTTTACAACGAACGGTCTCCGTATCAACATGTTAAAGTTTTGGATACTTATGCTTTTGGCAAAACCCTGACAATCGACAATATGATTATGTGTACCGAAGTGGACGAATTTCATTATCATGAAATGATGACCCATCCGGTTATGCTAGCCCACGGTAATGTAAAAAAGGCCCTGGTGGTCGGCGGGGGAGATGGCGGGGTGGTACGAGAGATCCTACGCCATGCTCAGGTAGAAAAAGTAACCATGGTCGAGATTGATGAAAAGGTTGTGGAAGCTTCGCGAAAATTTTTGCCCCAAATTGCGGCTGCGTTTGATAATTCCAAGCTGGATTTGATAATTGGCGACGGTATTAAATTTGTGGCCGAAGCCACGGATAACTCCTACGATTTGATTGTGGTCGATTCTACCGATCCGATTGGACCGGCCAAAGGTTTGTTCTCTACCGAATTTTACCGAAATTGTCATCGCATATTAAATGAAAACGGTATGCTGGTTGTCCAAGGCGAAGCGCCTCGATTTAACGAAAAAACGTTTACGGAAATCCATCAAACCTTAAAAGATATTTTTGGCAATAATAAGGCTCATGTAATGCTGTTCCATGTGCCTACGTACCCCACAGGTGTTTGGAGCGGACAAATAGGGTCGAAAGGAAAAGTTGATCCCAGAGTGATCGATATCGACAAAGCGCGTGCTTTTAGCGAGCGACACGGATTGCGTTATTACAGTCCGGAAGTTCATCAGGCCTCGTTTGTTCTACCGCCCTATGTTAAAAAAATGTTAGGCCAAAAATAAAAATAAGGCGTAACCTTGCAAAGGAAGCATTATGATTATTGTAACAGGCGCTGCCGGTTTTATCGGTAGTTGTGTGGTTTCCCGTTTAAATAAAGACGGGATAGAAGACATCATTGCCGTGGATATTTTGCGCAGCAATGACAAGTGGAAAAATTTACGCGCACTGAGTTTTAGCGATTATCTGGAACGCGAGCAATTATTCGATTATTTGCAAAAGGCCCCAAATGTGGAAGCCATTATTCACATGGGGGCGTGTAGTGCCACTACGGAACGCGATGCGCACTATTTGTTGGAAAACAATTATCGCTACACGTTGCGATTGGCCGAGTATGCCTTAAAAAATAAGGTGCGTTTTATCTATGCCAGTTCGGCGGCCACGTACGGAATGGGCGAACAGGGTTACGATGATAACGAATCGCGGATCCATTTTCTTAAGCCGATGAACATGTATGGCTATTCCAAACAAATGTTCGATTTGAAGGCCAGACGCGAAGGCTGGCTGCAAAAAATGGTCGGGCTTAAATTTTTTAATGTATACGGCCCCAATGAATATTTTAAGGAAGACATGGCCTCGGTAGTGTTTAAGGCTTTTAATCAAATTAAAGAAAAGGGGTATGTGCGTTTGTTTAAATCGCATCGCGCGGATTTTAAGGATGGAGAACAATTGCGCGATTTTATTTACGTTAAAGACGTGCTTGAGATAATTATGTTCTTTCTAAGAAATCCGCAAATCAACGGGTTATTCAATGCGGGAACGGGTAAAGCCCGTACGTTTTTGGATTTGGTTCATGCCACATTTGCCGCCATGGATTTACAGCCGAAAATCGAGTTTTTTGATATGCCGGAATCGTTGCGCGACCGATACCAGTATTTTACTGAGGCCAAAACGGAAAAATTGCGCAAAGCCGGTTATAACCGAGCGTTTTTTTCGTTAGAAAACGGTATCCGCGATTATGTGCAAAATTATTTGATGAAGGATTACGCTCACTATTAATACAAAAGTTTAAGCCATCTGTTTGGAATGAATCGTGGCGCAGCTCCGTTGCCTATGTGCTCGGATAATACCGAAGTTGTTTAGGCGCAAGTGTAATCCGGAATTCTGATTTCTTTGATTTGTAAACAGTTTGGTTGTTAATGAGCTGCCGTGGTTAATTGGGGGCGGACATCGGCTTAAGACAGCACGTATTGCCCCGAAAAATATTAGGGATTTAGCCCTCCATGTTATTTTTTTGTAACGTGCCGTACATTGCGGCAAAGCATTTGGAAATGAGAAAATTTGAAACTACTCACGGTTCGACAAGTTAGCGCCCGGTAATCGAATGATATTTTTTTGTTTTTCTATTTTCATTTGTCCGTTATTCTTAACTTTTGCTTGCCATTTCATCATAATTCGCTTTTGGTATAAAAATCCGTAAATTTTCCTCTTTTTACCGGCATATTCCCGCCAAACAGGTTTACATATTTGCAATAAATCGTTATATTACCATTTCTCAAATAAAACCATAACAAACAAGGTTTTTTACAGGAGTGCCCAATGAAGATTCATGAGTATCAAGCAAAACAGATTCTACGCGAATTTAACGTTCCCGTACCGGAAGGTTACGTAGCTTTTACTGCGGATGAAGCCGTCGAAGCGGCCAAAAAATTGCCGACGAAAATTGCGGTGGTAAAAGCGCAAATTCACGCTGGTGGCCGTGGTAAAGGCGGTGGCGTTAAATTGGCCAAATCGTTAGACGAAGTCCGTGAAATTGCCGAAAAGATGATCGGCATGACATTAGTTACCCATCAGACCGGGCCGGAAGGTAAAGTCGTCAAAAAGGTATTAGTCGAGCAAGGTGTGGATATCGATCGGGAATTATACCTTGGCGTGGTTCTGGACCGTTCCAAATCCGAGCTGGTAATGATGGCCAGTACCGAAGGCGGTGTGGAAATCGAAAAAGTAGCCGCCGAATCACCCGAAAAAATTTTAAAAGAATGGATTGATCCGGCGTTAGGTTTGCAAGCGTATCAGGCGCGCAAGCTGGCTTTTGGTTTGGGGCTTAGCGGAAAACAGGTGAGCAATGCCGTTAAGTTTATGATGGCCCTGTACAATGCGTTTATCGCCAAAGATGCCTCCTTGGCCGAAATCAATCCGCTGGTTGTTACTAAACAGGGCGACGTTTTGGCTTTGGATGCCAAAATCAATTTTGATGATAGCGCGCTTTATCGCCATCCCGAACTACTGGAATTACGCGATTTGGACGAAGAAGAACCCTTGGAAGTAGAAGCCTCCAAATACCATTTGAACTACATTAAATTAGACGGAAATGTTGGTTGTATGGTTAACGGCGCCGGTTTGGCTATGGCTACCATGGATATTATCAAATTAGCCGGAGGCGATCCGGCCAACTTTTTGGATGTGGGTGGTGGCGCCAATGTGGAAACCGTACGCAATGGTTTTAAAATTATTTTAAAAGATCCGAATGTAAAAGCCATTCTTATTAATATTTTCGGTGGCATTGTTCGTTGCGATCGTGTGGCGCAAGGCGTTATCGAAGCCGTGCAATCCATCGACGTGAATGTTCCGCTGGTTATTCGTTTGGCCGGAACCAATGCCGAAGAGGCAGCCGAAATGTTGGAGAAATCGGATCTGGAATTTACGGTAGCCACCTCGTTGGCCGATGCGGCGCAAAAAGCCGTACAGGTTCTGCAGAATTAGCATTAAGATGAATTGTATAAGGGTAGTAAAGAGTGTAAACTTTGCAAAAAACACGCATGACTTTTAACCCTTAACTTTAAAGTGACAGAATAAATTCTAAAAAATGGAGAAAATAGAATGAGTATTCTACTCACAGAAAAAACACGTATTTTGGTGCAGGGAATTACGGGTTCCGAAGGCTCGTTCCATGCGCAACAAATGATGGAATACAATACAAAAGCGCCGGTTGTGGCCGGTGTTACGCCTGGTAAAGGCGGCCAAATGTTTGCAGATAAAGTGCCTGTGTTTAATACGGTTGAGCAGGCCGTTAAAGAAACCGGAGCCAATGCCTCGGTCATTTTTGTGCCGCCCGCATTTGCCCCCGATGCCATTCTGGAAGCAGCCGAAGCCGGGCTGGATCTTATCGTTTGTATTACCGAAGGCATTCCGGCGTTAGATATGGTTAAAGTTTACGATGCTATCAAAGATAAAGATACTCACTTAATCGGCCCGAACTGCCCGGGCGTTATTTCACCAGGAATCGGTAAAATGGGCATCATGCCCGCGTTCATTCACAAACCGGGTAAAGTCGGTGTAATTAGCCGATCTGGTACGCTTACCTACGAGGCTGTGCATCAATTAACCGAACGCGGTATTGGCCAGTCTACTGGTATTGGTATCGGCGGCGATCCGGTAATCGGTACGCGTTTTATCGACGCTCTGAAGCTGTTTAAAGACGATCCGGATACGGAAGCCGTGGTCATGATCGGGGAAATCGGCGGAACGGCCGAAGAAGAAGCGGCTGCGTGGATTAAAGAG
>Ga0256914_1001964_pt1 | contig 17621 bp, 15 predicted proteins | sample HulkmetaG_FD_191571 | JGI IMG/M metagenome (GOLD analysis project Ga0256914, IMG submission 191571) | Hydrothermal chimney microbial communities from Main Endeavour vent field at the Juan de Fuca Ridge, Pacific Ocean - Hulk | ecosystem: Environmental > Aquatic > Marine > Hydrothermal vents ... | reverse complement strand
GTTGGGCAGAGGCCCTCAACCTCTTTTGCCTGCTTTTTTTCATTTTCTTCGTCGTTTTAGGCTCTTATCCATCAATATCCATAACCCATATCTTGTCTCCATTTTGGGTACATCCTTGATAGATGGCCCGTCCTGCTTCCCTTTGCTGGAAAACAGCCTATTTGTTACAAAAATGTGTTTTTCTATTTCAGATTATTTTCAAAAATGAAATATTCTCTTTAAAAGAGAATCGAAAGAGTGGGCTGTAAAGAGATCTTTTGGGTCTTTTTATCCTGTTATAACAAGATGTTATGCTCAATATCAACAGTGTTTTTGCTCTGGTTGGCCCTCTTGTTGCTTTAGGGCTATTTAGAAGATTGCACGGATGCATTCATTGCTCGTGGCCGCCATGTCGCAGTGGAGTCCGTATGAGGGAAGAGGCCTGGATGGAGAAGCTTGGTGGGGAGAACGGAAAGGGGGCGATATAGCTGTTTTAGGGAGAGAAAAAGGACAGAAAAATGGTGAAGAAGTGGGACGGTAGGCCTTATGCCACACGCCTTCATCTTCTTATCTGTAGGCTTTCTAAATAGATAATCAAATCAGTCAACTATAGCAGAGACACGTCAAGACAAGAGGAGGGATTCGACCAATGAACAGGATTGTCACATTCGTTTTTGCACTCATGGCAATGGCTACAGCGGTACCGGTATTTGGCGACGATGACAGGCCCAGCGCCGACCTTTCCGTCAGCGTTCTCAGCCAATATATCTGGCGCGGGCAGGAGCTTTCAAGGGACAGCATAGTGATCCAGCCATCTGCAACCTTTGCCTACAAGGGTTTTTCTGCAAATATCTGGGCCAACTACGATACCAACTTGCACGATTCCATCGAGGAGTTGGACAACCTGACCGAGACCGACTACACCATGGCCTACGATTACAGCTTCGCCATGGTGAGCGGATCTGTGGGCTACATCTACTATGCATTGGATCAGGCCCTCGACAGTCAGGAACTCTTCGTCTCCGCCGGGCTGGATATCCTATTTGCACCGACAATCACGGTTTACAGGGAGTTCTCCCACTATCCAAGTACCTACGTCACCCTCGAGGTCTCCCACTCCATCCCTCTTGTCAGGGATATCTCTCTTGATTTCAGCCTGCTCGGCAGTGCCCTGTTCTCCGATGACGAGGCCTCCTATCCAGATCCGGACGATGCCGATGACGAATACTCAGGGCTGCACCATGGTGAAGCATCCCTGAGCCTGAGCATCCCGGCCTCTTCATTCATCACCTCAAAGGATGCGCGCTATTTCACCATCACACCCGAGCTCCACTGGGTCTTTCCCATAAGTGGAGATGGCTCAAACGACATGTCAAACCGGGCACTGGTGAACAGTGACAACAACTTCGTATATGGAGGGGTAACGGTAAGCTTCTCCTTTTAGTTAGCACTACATGCCTCTCATTTGCATCGCGGGTCGGGGAAGATGGGTTCCCCGGCCCCTTTTCGTCTGATCTTCGAGAGGGGATCAGGAAACTTCCCTGCTTCACGCCGCTACAGGCTTTTCTTATTTCTTTCAGGCATTATAATTTTATCAATCAAGATGGACAGCTGAGAGTCGAAGGGGCTGTTTGATAGGAAATTTTTTGAGCCAGAAGGAAAATCCAGCTTCTCTTTCCAGGAGGTGATGCCATGAGCAGTGACTTTGAAAAGGTTCTTGAGATCGGACGTCCGCCAAATATCAAGAGGCTCTTTCCAAACTCCAAGGCCCTGATAGTGAGTGGAAAGGTCATAGACCGGGCCCTTCTCAAAAAGGGCAAGGCCATGACCATAGCGGCCAATGCCCGGAACTACATAATCGTTCGCGGGGTGCTGGCAGCGGCCCAGAGGGCAAATGCCGCCATCATCATGGAGATAGCCAGGTCTGAGGGGGGTGCCAATGCCTATTGCGCCACCAATTTCTGGAATCTTGCCCGCCGTGTGGATCAGGTCGCCAATGAGCTCGGGATAACAGTGCCTGTTGCAATACATGCAGACCACTACGGTATCAAGAAGAGGGAGGATATCGAGCCTGCAAAGGTTGAGATCCCCACGCTGTTTCAGATGGGGATCACATCCATTGCCATAGATGCCTCCCACATGCCCGACGACGAGAATCTTCTTGCCAATATAGAGCTTAATCCCTATGTACCGAAATGGGCCGGGCTCGAGACAGAGGTCGGTGAGATAAAGGGCAAGGAAGGGCTCTCCACTGTGGAGGAGGCACTGTTCCTGATCCAGGGCCTCAATGCCCACGGGATATTCCCGGACTGGATCGCGCTTAACAACGGTACCACCCACGGTATCCAGGCAAGCGACCAGGGTATCCAGGTAGATCTCACCGCCGAGATCCACGAGGCCCTTGCACCCTATAAGGTATCCGGTGCACAGCATGGCACCTCTGGCAACAACTCCCAGCGCCTGCGCGAGATAGCTGAAAAGACCCGCACAACCAAGGCGAACGTTGCAACAGCCCTCCAGATGATCAGTTGGGGGGTAAAGGTGGATGAATACGGGAATGCGGTAATGGATGAGAACGGGGAATTCATCAAGCTGCCCGACCAGGGTGTTACCGACGAGCTCTGGCAGGAGATGAAGGCCTATGCCAAGGAGCGGGGCTGGAAGGGCGGTGCATACAAGAAGCTGAACCTGCCCTTTGAGAACAAGATAATGGGCCAGCCTCAGGAGATCAGGGAGCGGATGGCAAAGGGTGTGGAGGAGTTTGTCTATGACCTTTTGGCAAATGTGTTCAATGCCGCGGATACGGCCCCTATCGCCTATGACATCATCATGGAGGCCGGCTCCTACGATATAGGCCCGAAGGCAGAGCGAATAGAGGACCCGGCAGAGTGGACCCCAGAAAAGATCCGTCAGAAGGCTGCCCTCATCACCAGTGACAAGGGGCCTTCCGGCGATTTCGATGATTAGTGCCACACGATTCGGTCATAATGGGCAGTGGCAGGGCGGCACATTGACGTGCCGCCCTTTTTGCTGCTTCAGGCCAGGCAAGAAACTCGTAAGGAGAGTATGAGGATTACCGGAGGAAGCCTGAAGGGCAGGCGCCTTGTCTGTCCACGTGGGTTAAAGGTGCGTCCCACCAGCGATCGGGTGCGCGAGGCCCTGTTTCAGATTGCACAGGTCAGATTCGGACAGCCCGCCCCAGGTTTCTGGGTGCTCGATCTCTTTTGCGGCAGCGGGGCGCTCGGCCTTGAGGCCATCTCCAGGGGGGCGGATGGTGCCCTGATGGTGGATTCTTCTAGACGTTCACTCTCTCAGGCCCTTGAAAATGCCGGAGCAATGGGAGTGGGGGAGAGGGTTCAGGCCGTCCGGTTCAATCTGGCAAGGGGAGAGGTTTCGAGATTCTTCTTATCCATCAGGAAGAACATGGCTAAAGCCGAGGGTATGGGTGAGGGGCAGTGGGGGCCTTTTGGAATGGTCTTCATGGATCCCCCCTACGGAAGAGGGCTGCTGCAGCCGCTTATTCAGGCCATCTGTCAGGCAGAACTGCTCCATGACTCGGGGGTCCTGATTTGTGAGGCCGGAAAGGGAGAGGAGCTGCCGAGAAGGTTTGAGAAGGATTCTTTGGAGGGCGGCAGAGCCAAGGGGCTTTTCCTGGCGGATGAAAGGGTTTATGGTCAGACGAAGATCCTGTTCTATCGCCCTTCATAAGGGCAGGCGCCACCTGTCACACAGGGCTAGGGCCAGCGCACAGGGCGCACCCATGAGAATCGGCAAGGAGAAATCGGATCCGGTATGTCAAGAATCATAGTATATCCAGGCACCTTCGATCCCATAACGAATGGCCACATCGATCTCATCAAGCGTGCCCTCAAACTCTTTGACAAGGTGATAGTGGCCGTAGGTGTCCATCCGGGAAAGAGCCCGCTGTTCGACTTTGATGAGCGGGTCGATATGATCCGGCAGACCATCGGCACCATGGAGGGCGTAGAGGTGGAGGCATTCGATGGCCTGCTTGTGGATTTTGCCAGGCGTCACGGGGCAAATGCCATACTCCGCGGCCTCAGGGCGGTCTCCGATTTTGAATATGAACTGCAGCGGGCCATCATGAACAGGAAACTGGATCGGAATATAGAGACCGTCTTTCTCATGACGGGTTTTCGCTGGATATTCGTAAGCTCCACCATTGTCAAAGAGGCAGCCCAGTTTGGAGGCAGCCTCGAAGGGCTCGTCCCCCCCCTGGTGGAGAAGAAGATGAAGGAGAGATACCAGCAGCTCAGGGCAAAGAAGGGCTGAGGCCTTGAGGCCTCCTATTCAGACGAGGCCCAGCTCCTTCTCGCCAAAGACCTCTGCACTGAAGATCAATATCTGGGTGGAGGGCTCCTTCCAGCATCCCGGATAGAGACCTGCCTTTATACAGGTCTGGTCCAGAAAGGTATAGCGGTCCCAGCCATATTCCGTGGCCACCTGGGGCAGGAGTACACCCCGGTAGGGCCCCTGGATGATATAGATGCCATGTTTGCCCACCTCTATCTCATCCACGCTCTTTATGGGCCTGAGGGGGGTGAGGGCCGAGATCTCTATGTCGATCTCATCGAACTCGTGTGGAGCCAGGGGCCTGAAGCGCGGATCGTTGAAGGCGGCTGAAATGGCCATCTCGGCAACGGTATGATAGAGGGGGTTGGAGGATGTGAAGTTTCCGATGCATCCCCTGAGTTGGCCATGTTTGTGGAGTGTTACAAAGGCCCCCCTCGGTTCCATCAGGGCAGGGCTTGTGATAGTGGGAAGCCTGAGCGCCCTGCCTTCAAGTTCCGACTTGATGGCCTGTCTGGCTATCTTAAGAAGCGTTATCTTGTCACTCTTCGTAAGTCTCTCTTCTGACATGATCCGATCCTCCTGATACGATCCGATACGATCGCAAAAAGGTTCTATCCGTTCCTGCACTTGTGTGTCCGCGTGCCCTGCCTGTTCCGGGCTGCGCGGCCTAACCGCCTTTCTTGCGGCCTCAAGGCAAGGCGGCAAGATATTAGTAATTTGTCCTGGCTTCTAATATAATCATCGGGCTGGGGGAATCACGGCCAGCCGGGACAAAAGAGAAAAATAGAGGGCTACAAAGCTATAAAAAGGGATCTTTAGCCATGAGAGAAGACTTTCTTCAACTTATAGAGAGACAGGTGATCCTGGCAGATGGGGCCATAGGGACCTATCTGTATGAGAAGGGGGTGCAACTTGGGACCAACACCGATCTGCTGAATCTGAAGGATCCCGATCTCATCTATGGCGTTCATGAAGAGTACATCAGGGCTGGCAGCCAGCTGATCGAGACCAATACCTTTGCCGCCAACAGGCTGCGGCTTGAGGCCAGGGGAAGTGGCCATTTGGCCCCTGAGATCAACAGGCAGGGGGCGGCGATTGCCTCCAAGGCCGCTGCTGGCAAGATATTTGTGGCAGGCTCTGTCGGCCCAACCGGGCTGGACTTTCCATTGGATTCCCCTCTGGGCCATGAGGGAGAGGGAGGGGAGGCGGCTGCTTCGGAGGAGCTGGTCAGAGAGGTTTTCCTGGAGCAGATGGAGGCCCTGGTCGAAGGCGGTGTGGATCTCTTCATCTTGGAGACCTTCACACACCTGGATGAGCTGCTCTTGGCCATCGAGACAGCAAAGAGGCATTTCCCCGAATTTCCGGTAGTGGCTCAGATGGTCTTTCCCGCCAAGGGCAAGACCGCCCTTGGGCTCGATGCCGTACACTGCGCCACTGAAGCGATACGTGCAGGTGCTGATCTCTTTGGCACCAATTGCGGCCGGGGTGTGAAGGCCATGCTCGAAGCAGTGGAGAAGCTCTCCCAGCTCGGTGCGTCGGTGCCCCTTTCCGCCTTTCCAAATGCCGGTATCCCAGAGGTGATAGATCACAGAATGGTATACTCCACACCTCCTGCCTATATGGCTGGCAAGGTGGCAGAGATGGTAAAGCTCGGGGTCCGGCTCGTGGGAGGGTGCTGTGGAACCACCCCTGCCCATATACATGAATTCAAAAAACGCCTGCATGTCAGACAGGTCAAGAGACAGCAGCCAGCTGTCACAGGGCCCGCCATCCAGGGCGGCCCCACACCATCCGAGCAGAAGGGGCCCGGTGCCCTTCTAAAGGGCCTGGAGAAAGGCAGGCTTCCCATTCTGGTGGAGCTTGACCCCCCTGCACATCTGGATGTCCAGGGTGTGATCGAGGGGGCACGCCACCTCAAGGAGGCAGGGGCAGACGGGGTGACCCTGGCAGAGAATCCCCTTGCCGTGCTGAGGTGTGACAATCTGTCTTTGGCCCATATCATAAAAGAGGACTGCGGGATGGAGACCGTGATCCACCTGACCTGCCGAGACAGAAACGTGCTCGGGCTCCAGGCCCAGATCATGGGGGCGCATCTTTTGGGGATCAGGGGGATCCTGGCGGTGACGGGAGATCCCGCATCTTCAAGTGATCAGCCCGGAGTCAGCGGGGTGTTCGATGTCAACTCCTATGGCCTTGTCCGCATGATTTCAGGCTTCAACAGGGGGCTAAACATGGCTGGAAGACCCATGAAGGAGGCCACAGACTTCTCCATAGGGGTCGCCTTCAGCTTCAGGCCGAGCAAGCCGGAGCTGCAGCTGAGGCGGCTTGAGAAGAAGGTCTCCCTCGGTGCCCATTTCGTCATGACTCAGCCCATCTTCGATCCCGCCTCAGTGGAGGCGATGATGGAGATCACCGCCCATCTGGATGTGCTGATATTTCCTGGGATCTTCCCGCTCATCTCCTGGAGGAGTGCAGAGTTCCTTCACAACGAGCTTCCCGGCATCACCATCCCTCAGGAGATCAGAGACCATTTGAGATCGTATGAAAGGCTTGAGGATCAGCGGAAGGCGGGCCTTGAGCTGACCCAGGGCCTTCTGGAGCGTATCCATTCCATGGTTGATGGCCTATATCTCATAAGCCCGCTGAACAAGTGGGAGGTGCCCCTGGCCCTGGTGAAGCAGGCCAGGGCGGCCGGCTGGAAGGGCACCGGAAAGGCGGACAAGTTGTCCGGATAGGATCTTCTCTGGCAGGAGCAGTAACAGGGGAATATGGCAATGGAAAACGGGATTTCTCAGCTGATAGATCTGGTAAACCAGGTACTTGAACCTCAAACGCCCATCTACTATCTCTTCTGGAGCGTTGTCCTGATTGTCGCGGCAGCTGTCAGTTTCATCCTGGTCCGCTTCATCATTCTGAGATTCATCCATGCCGCATTCAGACACACGAGAAACAAGTGGGATGATCTGCTCATAGAAAAGGGGGTCTTTGGGCCGGTGGCCCTGCTGGCCCCAGCCATCCTGCTCCATTATGGCCTTAGGCTCTTTCCGGAGCTGCCGGACTTTTTCAGGCAGCTTCTCTATCCCTTCGTGCTCTTCGATATCGCTCTGATCCTCGACAGGCTGATGGCCGTGGGCGAGGCCATCTATGAACGCTATCCTGTCGCCCAGCGCTATCCCATACGGGGCTATATCCAGATAGTAAAGATCTTTCTCTATATCGCAGTAGGCATAATCATCATCTGCTATCTCCTCGGGGAGTCTCCCTGGGCACTTCTTTCCGGCCTTGGTGCAGTAACTGCCCTGCTGCTGCTGATCTTCAAGGATACCATCCTCTCCTTTGTGGCAAGTATCCAGATAGTGATGAACGATCTGGTTAGGGTGGGGGACTGGATCGAAATGCCCCAATACAATGCCGACGGCGATGTCATAGAGATCGCCCTCTACACCATCAAGATCCAGAACTGGGACAAGACCATCACCACTGTGCCCACCTACAAGCTCATAGAGGGCTCCTTCAAGAACTGGCGCGGCATGAAGGTGGCCGGCGGAAGGCGCATCAAGAGGGCCATCCTCATAGACCAGCGCTCTGTAAGATTCCTTGAAGAGAGCGATATCCAGCGGCTCAGGAAGATCCAGATCCTAAAGCCCTATATAGATGCCAAGGAGCGGGAGCTCAAGGAGTACAATGCCGTCCACGCAATAGACGACTCGGTGAAGGTCAACGGAAGGCGCATGACCAATCTCGGTACCTTCAGGGCCTATCTGGTGGAATACCTGAAGCAACATCCAAAGATCAGAAAGGACATGACCTTCCTGGTACGACAGCTCGCCCCGACACCCGATGGCCTCCCGATGGAGATATATGTCTTCACAAACGATACCGTCTGGGCCAATTACGAGGCGATCCAGGCAGACATCTTCGATCACGTGCTGGCCTGTGTGCCCGAGTTCGGCCTCAGGATCTATCAGCGCCCATCGGGCCATGATCTCGAGCTGTTGGGCAGTGCATCCACGTGTAGGGAGGGCGGCACCAAGGCTCATGATGTTTTTGTTGACATCCCCGGTTCCTGAGCTGTAAGAATTCCCTCAAAAGATACACGATAGGATCGAATGGACACCTTCAGGTGAACGGGAAGTCCGGTGAGAGTCCGGCGCTGGCCCGCAACCGTGAGCGGGGACGAAGGCTGCACAGGGTGCCACTGTCACGCCAGAGGCGTGATGGGAAGGCGCAGCCGGTAGGTTGATCCGCGAGCCGGGAGACCGGCCTGAAGGGGAGGGTGATCGATGGGCCTCGTGGCTAAAGGCCCGATCACACAGGGCTGTGGTTTGGCAGGAGCGGCTCCTGCTATCTCTAGGTTTCAGTTCCTTCCTCCCTGTTTTCCCCTGAAACATCATCTGGCTGGTGTCAAGAACATGAAAAAGGAGTAGTGCATCATGATCATTGTGGGGGAAAGGTGTAACATCTTGAATCCAGCCATATTCCGTGCTGTAGAGGAGAGGGATGAAAAGGCCTTTGTCTCTGTCGTCGAGCAGCAGATAGAGGCTGGGGCAGATGCCCTGGAGGTGAACCTCGGGGTCTGCCGTAGGGCATCCGAGAATTGGCTGCCGTGGGCCATATCGGTGATCAGGTCGGCTGCCGAAATACCCTTGTTCATCACCGCCCCTGCCGAGGCCCTGGCTCCGGGGCTCAAGGAGGCAGGGGAGGGCGCATGGATAAACGGGGCCACCGCCGATGAGGCCCGGCTTGAGAGCATGCTTGCTGCAGCCGAGTGCTTTGGGGCCGGTGTTGTGATCATGCTGGTGCGTGAAGGCTTTCTGCCCTCCTGCCTGGAGGAGATGGTGATCATGGCAGAAGGTGTGCTGGAGCTGGCAGAGAAGCGGGGATTTCCCTTGGATCGCATCATGATCGACCCGATCTTGCGGCCAAGGAGTGATGTGGCCGCATCGCTCCTGGCCAGGGCCATGCCCGACATAACCCTTTTCATGGATGCCCTGCACATCATATCGCAGCTCAGGCAGGAGAAGGTCAGGACCGTGGTCGGGCTCAGCAACATCTCTCTTGGTCTTTCCAGGCACTCAAGGAGCAGGCTCCACTGTCAGGTCCTGTCCATGCTCGCCATTTCAGGACTGGATGCCGCCATCGTCAACACCAAGGATGGTGAGCTCATGGCCCTTGCCAGGCAGCTTGCAAGCCAAGAGATGCCAGATACCTGGCAAAACCGGTTTTCTCCGGCGTCAATTGGGATATAATCCCATGCATGGCTGATACAGGTGCAGACATAGTGCTGCAGGGCGAATCCCTTTTGCACAGGGCAGATCCTGCGGTGGGTGCAACCTTCCTGGCATATATGGCCATAGTCCTGGCCATCGGCCTGGTTGCGTGGAGAAGGACCGAGAATATCGGCGACTATATCCTTGGTGGAAGGAGGCTGGGGCCCCTGGTGGCAGCCCTTTCGGCAGGTGCGTCGGACATGAGTGGCTGGCTGCTTCTGGGGCTGCCCGGCCTTGCCTATCTGTCTGGCCTCAAGGCCCTCTGGCTTGCAGCCGGGCTCCTTGCAGGCACCTGGCTGAACTGGCGTATCGTTGCCCAGGGCCTCAGGATGAAGAGCGAGAGATATGGTGACTCGCTTACCATTCCCGAATATCTGGAGCGCAGATTCAGCCCGCCAACTGGAAAGGCCTCTGCTTCCGGGGCTGCCCTGAGGGCGGTCTCTGCCCTGTTCATCCTCTTTTTCTTTACCATCTATACCAGCTCCGGCCTGGTTGCAGGTGGAAAGCTGTTCACCGAGGTCTTTGGACTCCCATACATGGATGCCGTGCTGATAGGGTGTGGGGCCATCATGGCCTACACGTTTCTGGGGGGCTTTCTGGCAGTGTCGTGGACAGACGCCTTTCAGGCCATCTTGATGCTGGCCGCTCTGCTCATAGTGCCTGCCATGGCCATCTCCGCCCTGTCCGTTACGGCAGATAGTAACGGGTTGGCGGCATCTCAGCGGTTGATGGCGGCCCTGGCCTCCGTGGCTGACCAGGATCTTTCCATAATATCCGCCATATCCCTGGCTGCCTGGGGGCTTGGCTATTTTGGCCAACCACATATCCTTGCCCGGTTCATGGCCCTCTCCGATCCCGAACAGGCCGTCTCTGCAAGGCGTATCGCCACGTCTTGGGCTCTCATTGGCATGGCAGCCGCCATCGCAGCCGGTCTTGCAGGGTCCGCCTATTTCACCAAGCCGCTTGGAGACTCTGAAAAGGTCTTCATAATGCTGGTAAAGGCCCTGCTCCATCCGGTGCCTGCAGGCATCTGCCTGGCAGGCATCCTGGCAGCCATAATGAGCACTGCCGATTCCCAACTGCTCGTTTCATCATCTGCCCTGACAGAGGATTTCTACAGGCGCCTTTTCAGGCCTGCTGCCTCTCAGAGGGAGCTGGTGTGGGCAGGCAGGCTGACCGTGATTCTGGTGGCAGCGGCAGCGGCCCTCTTTGCCGCCGATCCCGAAAGCAGGGTGCTCGACATGGTGGGCTATGCCTGGGCAGGTTTTGGGGCCGGGTTCGGACCAGTGATAGTGCTTAGCCTATACTGGAAACAGATGAGCGGACCAGGGGCCCTGGCAGGCATTCTGGCGGGCAGCCTTACCGTCATCCTTTGGCGGCAGCTTGAGGGCGGGATATTCGATCTCTACGAGATGGTGCCAGGTTTCCTGACATGCCTGCTCAGTTGCATGGCCTTCAGCCTCCTCTTTCCCAACCGCTCCAGATAGAGGCAGGAAGGGAGGCTTTTGAGGCCCCCCTTTTTTCACTCATAGAATGGCGGCTGATCGTCTCTATCTGCCCAGTGCCCCCATGGGCATTGCTGGAAAGGAGACCTTTTGTCGCCCCTGGGGTATCTCGAAGAGATCTGCATCAAGGCCGCCTGGCTGGATATTTCTGAGGAACATGACCGTACCGTCCGGCGATTCGAACCTGAGGGCCATCTGGGCGCCATCGGCAATGCAGATGGTTCCGCCGCCTGGCATCTCATACTTGGTGCAAGGGATCCCCTCCACCTCGTCTCTGCCAACCTTTTTCATCCCTGGGGTCTCGGGATCGACGATGCCGCTTCTGGCATCCATGGCATGTTTGTCTGCCTTCATCTCCATATAGGTCTTGCCATCCGGGTTGAGTATCCACATCACGCCCTTGTCCATCCGGATGATGGTTATGGTCTTGCCCATGGGCGAGTCCTGCTCATATCTCATCTTTTGGGGTGCATAATAGACGATCTGTACCATCTCCTGTCCGTCAGGGCCCTTGATGACCTGCTCTGCCTTGAACTCCTTGAGTTTTTGCGAGCTGCCTCCTCCATTGCCGCTACAGGCACAAATCAGACAGGAAAGGGCCAGAAGTGCCAACAGATTGACAGAAAACATCAAACGACCGGCAAGCTCTCTTCCTGGGTTCATGATTCCTTTTCTCCTTTGAGATTTTTGGACAATGATACAACAGGGCTGCCCTTGGCACCAAGCCTTATGTTGGGCAGGATGGGCAGGAGATGACGGTGGCTGGGCTATTTCATGGCCAGTAAAGGCGGACAGGCCTATACCTCTTCTGTTATAAGCTCTACCCTGTTTCTGCCATTTAGCTTTGCAAGATAGAGGGCCTTGTCGCTCCTTGCTATGAAAGAGGAGATGGAGTCGGTGGGCTTCATCTCGGTCACGCCGAAGGAGAGGGTGACGCCAAGGTTGAGCCCGTGCTTTTTGGATACGAACCGCACGCCCATGATGGTCTCCCGCAGCCTTTCGGCAAAGATGAGCGCATGTTCTGCATCTGTGTGGGGCAGCAGGATGAGGAACTCCTCTCCGCCATATCGGTAGATGTTGTCCGATGTACGGATGGATTCTTGCAGGCTCTTGGCGAGCTTTTGAAGTACACGGTCACCGATCTTGTGGCCGTAGGTATCATTGATCTGCTTGAAGTGGTCTATGTCACACATGACAAGGGAGAGGGGGAACTTGTATCTGCGGGCCCGAACCATCTCCTTTTTGAGGTCTGGCTCCATTGCACGCCTGTTATAGAGGCCTGTGAGCGGATCTATCCGAACCTGGTTCTTCAGCTGCTCTATGAGCTTGGTCTGCTCCCTTATCTTCTTCTCTGCATCTTCCGAGTGTTTCTCAAGCTCCTCGTTCTTTCGGCGCAGCTCCTGGATCTCCTCTATGAAGCGGTTCTCCAGGTCCTTGTCTTCAAGGGCATCTATGGAGCCCATCATGTCGGCGACACGGTTTCTCGTGCCGGATACCAGGTTTTCAAGGGTATCCTGCACCCCGCCCAGGATGTTGTTGGTCTCTTCCAGGAAGTTTTCGAGCTCCTCCGGCATCAAGGGCTCCGGCTCTGCATGGGCTGCAACGGAGAAGAAACCGAGCTTCCTTGCCACCGACCAGAACTCTTCACCGTAATATCTCGGCCAAGGGAGCTTGCCCTTTTGAATGAGGTTTTTGAGGGCAACCCTTGCGGTATTGGTCACCTGCTGGGTCAGGGTCAGCTTGTTCTGCACATTGATATTGTGTAGCTCGGCTCCGGGCATGATCTGTCTTCAAAAAGGTACTGTTTTGGTTCGTATCGATACTTTGGTCCTTTTCCTAAAGTCTCGATGCGGAAAAAGATCAAGGAAGAGGGTTGAGGATGATCTTTTGGGGCCACTGCCTGAACGGGCTGAACCTGCATGGAGTAGGCGGTGAGCCCTTCTTCCAACCCTTCATTACCGGGTCTTCCATGTCCCTGTGGCATTTCAGGCACGGGCCCACATTTACGATCTTCAGAAGCTCACCGGAGTCGAATGGACGGAGCCACGGCCTTGACATGTGGACTGTCGGCCGGCCCTCAGGGGTCACGAACTGATCCAGCCTCTGTCCATGGCCAAAAATCCCCTTGTCTTCGGCAAGGATTGGGGAGAAGATCCAGGCATCGCCGTCGATGCTCAATGTCCCGGCCCCAAGCCCCAGTGCCCTCGTGTTCATGTGGCACTCTGTGCAAGGACGCGGTTCTTTGGACGTGGTGTGCGGATCCATGGAGGAGGCGGTGAGCCTCTTGAAGTCCTTTCGCCATCTTCCCCTTTCATCCAGAAAGGAGATGAAGTCCTGTCAGCCGGGAACCAGGATCACGATCTCCTCCTTCTGGGCCACATCCCTGATGGTGTGGGCCATCTTGACCCCAAGGACAGGGCTCTCAAGCCTTATGAAGGATCTATACTCCTGCCATAGTCCCGGGGTGGCCTCACCCTTCAGCTTGTCCAGCTGCTCCCTTGACCCATCCATCCTCACATGGCAGCCATAGCACTGGGGGACCCATCTTGAGTGACATGCCTGGCATGAGAGCCGTTCATGTACCGGGCTCATGCACCTATCGTCTGGCGGAGAGAGCCTGTAGCGCTTCTTGTTCAGCTTGCCCTCTTGAAAGATCGCTCCGTCAATCTCCCTTTTGAGCCCGGTTATCTTCGGGAGCCGTGATTTGTCATCGTCCATGCCGGCAACAAGCCTCGAAAGCTCCTTCTGCCCTGTATGGCATGTGGAGCATTTGATCTCCACCTGCTCTTCAAGGTGTGCGTGTGAGCTTCCATCTCCCATGGCCTCTTTTCTGGTGTGACAGTCTATGCAGACGAGCCCCTTGGTGAAATGGACGTCGGGGGGAAGGCCCTTCCAGATGAATCTGCCGTCCGGCAACTGACTTTCACTGAAATCGGCCCCATCAAACGGGGTCCCATACCCCTCTGATTCATACTTGCCCTGATATGAAAGGCCGATGCGGCCACTCCTGTTGTGGCAACGCACGCAGTTTTCAAGCCCGATGGCCTTTGTGACACGGGGATGGGGTGCCCCCTTTGTCCCCTGCTCTCTCTCTTTAAGGTGGCAGGCGCTGCATCCGCCACCCTTTTCGCCGAGGAAGCCGGGATAGCGGTGTCTTTCAAGCCAGAGGTGACATGTACCGCACAGCTTTCTGAAATAGTCGAGGGCAGGGGAGTTCTTTCCCGTCCTTATCAGCTCCTCCACTGTCAGTTTCGATTCATTGTCATCCTCCTCTCCCCAGTAGAATCTGAGGGTGGAGATGATCCCCCTGTTGGTGGCCATCAGGGTCTTTTTGATGTCCCGGGCATCTGTGGCGTGGCAGCCGCTCCTTCCGCAGGTCTTTTCCACAACTTGGAGCTCTCCCGGATTCAGGACCATGCCCTTGTGGGCGAGCTCTGGCGTGCCTGCAAGGGGATTTCCAAGGTGACAGGACCAGCATCCTGCGGCTTCACGGCTGTGGGCCTTGTCGAGCTCCTCGAAGTGGCATGAAAGGCACATCTCTATCTGCCCGGAGCCGAGCCGTGTGACCCGTTCGGCCCGTTTCAGCGCCTTTGGGCCTTGAGCCGCCCAGGTCCCCAAGGGTGTAGCGAGGAGAGCAAGGCAGAAGAGGGCCCAAAAAGGGCAGAGCAGGGCCCAGGGGGCATCCCGGAGGCCTTTTTTGAAAGAATCCTGCACCATTATCCCATCTTTGAATCAATCGGCATTACGGGCCCATGATACACCATTTGAACATATAGAAAACGGTTTTGAGTAAGGCAGGGGCGGGAGGGGGCGGCTCGCGGCCTACATGAAGCCTGCCGTCATGGCATCTGCCAGTTCACCTATGTGGATCAGGTGCTCCTCGAGTAGTTCGAGGCGGCTGGGGCCAAGGCCCAGATAGCTGGCTACACTCTCTTTGTTGAATTTGGGCGGGGCGAACAGGCCCAGTTCGAGTTCATGGCTCAGGTGGTCTGCAAGTTGTACCAGGTGTCCCTCAAAGCTCTCCTTGGGGTGACCTACAGGCAGATGGTGGCCTGCGATGGTCCTGGCATAGACCTCTGGGAGGCCCCAGGTACGGGCGAGCCACATGCCTATGAGATTGTGGGGATAGCCGAAATGCCTCTCTGCTGCAAGGAGTGAGCAGTCATGCTCCCATACGAACCGGATTATCTCTTCCCATTCCTCTGGAAAGCACAGGTCGAGCACCAGATGGCCCAGGTCATGGAGCAGGCCGCAGGTGAAGATGAGATCTGTCTCTTCCATTCCCACCTCCAGGGCCAGGATCCGCGAGATCATGGCTGTGGCTATGGAGTGCTCCCAGAAACGCTGTCTGTTGATGCTGTGCCTGCCCTTTTTCTGCTTGAAGAGGTTTCCTATGCAGAGGCTGAGTGCAATGCTCCTCACCTCTGAGAAACCGAGGAATACTATGGCCCTCTGGACGGTATCTATCCTGGATGCCGGGCTGTATGCCGCGCTGTTTGCCACCTTCAGCAGCTGGGAGGTGAGGGCGGGGTCGTGCAGTATCACCTGCTCCAGCCTCTTTATGTTGGCAGGCTCCCCCGATATGATGCTTAGTACCTCCTGTGCCGCGGCAGGCAAAGGGGGAATGGCATCGAGCTTTGCTATGATCTCCCGCTTCCTCTTCTCTGCATTTATATCGATGGGCTTGAGGGGAGCGGGCCCCTTTTTTATGACCTGAGAGCTCTTCATCGTCCTACTATTGGTATCGGCCCCCGATCTTTCCAGTTTAATCTGTCACAAAATGGCAGGCTCTTTGCATTTAATGTCACCTGAAGCGACAAAATTTGTAAAAAAGGAGGGTGAAAGCCATGATTGCCCTACAGAAAGAGCATGAGGCGCCGATAACCTACAGCGGTCAGAACCACAAGCTAAGGCTCAAGGCCAAGCAGGAGTACTACGAGTCCAAGATAGAGGTGCTCGAGCGCATGAACATGCCCATCAAGCTGGTTCTGCTGGCCTGTTGGGATGCCCCTGTCGAGCGGGAGAACCTCTCTACCAAGTGGGGAAGAAAGCGGTTCGTGAAGCGCTGCATAAAGTTCTACAAGAAGAAACTGAAGGAGATAGAGCACGAAAGAAAGGTGCTGAACATCAAATAGTTGCTGCCACAGGGGGCAATAAAAAGATTTTTCATCTCTTAAAAAGATTTGCCCCTGTACTCCCTTGAGGGTTCTGTGCCGGGAGGTCATTTTTGCCATGCAAATAGTCTGTCCTGCAGATTATTATAGAGGGCATGGCCTCCCTCAAGACCCTTGATGCCGAAATAGAGGACAAACGGCCCTCGGTAAAGGAGTATCTGGATGCCCTGAGGGCTTCTCCATCCCTGGGCAGGCTTGTGGTCCATTATCACAGGCAGGGCCCACGAGGTGCTGTGCCCGGCCTTCCCGATCCGCCCCTTCCAAAAGAAGTAACAGATCTGCTCGACCGTCTGGGTATAGATGCCCTCTACTCCCATCAGGCCAAGGCCATAGACCTGATTCGGCGTGGCAAGAGCGTTGTGGTTGCGACCCCGACCTCAAGCGGAAAATCCCTCATCTACAATCTGCCGATGCTGGAGCGCTTCCTGGCCCACCCCGAAAGCCACGCTCTGTATCTCTTTCCCCTGAAGGCACTGGCCCAGGACCAGCTTAAGGGGCTTGAGCGGATCTCCCGCCTGCTGAAAGGGGCCAAGAGGCCTAGTGCAGCGATCTATGACGGGGACACCTCTGCATGGAAAAGGGGACGCATCAGGCAGCAGCCTCCAAATTGCCTCCTTACGAATCCTGAGATGCTCCATCTGTCTCTGCTCCCATACCATGACAAGTGGAGTTCCTTCTGGCAGGGCCTGTCCATGGTGGTGATAGATGAGGTACATACCTATCGGGGCATCCTGGGCTCCAACATGGCCTGGGTCTTCAGACGCCTTCGCCGCATGTGCGCCTACTATGGCTCTGATCCGGTATTCGTGCTCTGCTCGGCAACCATCGGCAACCCGGGCACCCTGGCCAGGCAGCTTATAGGCAGGCATGTGGAGGAGATCACCTGCAGCGGGGCTCCACAGGCCGAACGCCATCTGGTGCTGATGGAGCCGGAGGAGGCAGGGGCGCCTGCCACTGCAGTGCAGCTCCTTCTTGCAGCCATACACAGGGGGCTCAGGACCATCGTCTATACCCAGAGCAGAAAGCTCACCGAGCTCGTAAGCCTCTGGGCAAGTCAGCGTGCAGGACGCCTGGCAGACAAGATATCAGCCTATCGTGCAGGCTATCTGCCAGAGGAGAGGCGGGCCATAGAGGCCGATCTCGCCTCCGGAAAGACCCTGGCAGTGATCAGTACCAGCGCCCTCGAGCTTGGGATCGATATCGGAGAGCTGGATCTCTGCATACTGGTGGGATATCCGGGCACTCTGATGTCCCTCAGGCAGAGAAGCGGCCGGGTCGGGCGCGCCCTGAGGGAGTCTGCGGTGATAATGATAGCCGGGGAAGACGCCCTTGACCGTTATTTTCTCAACCACCCCCAGGAGCTTGTGGAGCGCCCTGCG
>Ga0256914_1001963_pt1 | contig 17624 bp, 17 predicted proteins | sample HulkmetaG_FD_191571 | JGI IMG/M metagenome (GOLD analysis project Ga0256914, IMG submission 191571) | Hydrothermal chimney microbial communities from Main Endeavour vent field at the Juan de Fuca Ridge, Pacific Ocean - Hulk | ecosystem: Environmental > Aquatic > Marine > Hydrothermal vents ... | reverse complement strand
TCAATATCTATTGTGAGCATGTGCTGAATTCCTTATAGAATCCCGGCTTCTCTGAGCTTTTCAACAAGTGCATCCACCTGCTCTGCAGGCTCCCCCTGAAGCATCTCACGCCTTGCCTCAAAGGTGGGGATGGTGGTAGAGGCCACCTGGGTAGGGGAACCGGCAAGTCCTACCTTTGATACCTCAGCGCCAATATCCTCTGCACTCATCATGGGCACGTCCATCTTCTTTGCGCGCATCTTCCCCTTGAGAGAAGGGACCCGGGGGGTATTGAGTGAGGCAAGCACTGTTATAAGGGCGGGAAGTTCCACCTCCACAATGTCATAACCCTGCTCGCACAGGCGCTTGAGACGCAGCTTCCTGCCGTCATCCATTACCTGGAGTTCATCCACACAGGTCACGCACGGTATGCCAAGACGGACGGCAAGCCCTGGCCCAACCTGTGCGGTATCGCCATCAATGGCCTGTTTGCCGCATATGACCAGATCGAATTCACCGAGCTTCTCGATTGCCCTGGCAAGGGTATAGGTGGTGGCAAGGGTATCGGCACCGGCAAAGGCACGATCTGAAACGACTACCCCTTTATCAACACCGAGAGACACGGCCTCCTTCACTGCATCCTGGGCCTGTGGAGGCCCCATGGTCACCACAGTGACTTCACCACCCAGTTGATCACGAAGAGAAAGCCCTGCCTCTATTGCATTGTAATCAAAAGGATTGATGACACTCTCCACGCCTTCACGAACAAGAGTGCCCTTTTCCTTGTCGAACCTGACTGTACTTGCGTCAGGGACCTGTTTTATACAGACTGCAATCTTCATGGATTTCTAAACTTTTCAGGAGGTATGACTCAACCCTGTTTGGCATACTCCTTGTTAAGGGCCTGTCCTATGACATTCCGCTGTATCTGATTGGTACCCTCGTAAATCTGAAGTATCTTGGCATCCCTCATCATCTTTTCCACCGGATAGTCCTGCATATATCCGTAACCGCCAAGTATCTGAACAGCATCCGTGGTGACCTTCATGGCCACGTCTGTGGGAAAGAGCTTGGCCATGGCCGAGAGCTTGGAAAAATTCTTCTCTCCCGCATCTATGGTGCGTGCCACAGCGTACACCAATGCCCTGGAGGCCTCAATGGAGGTGGCCATGTCGGCAAGCATGTGCTGAATGGCCTGAAACGATATAATGGGCTGTCCGAACTGCACACGCTGTCTGGCATACTTCACTGACTCGTCAAGAGCTGCCTGGGCAAGCCCTACCCCTATGGCACCGATACCTGGCCTGGCCAAATCAAGGGTACGCATGGCTATTATAAAACCCTGCCCCCGGCGTCCCAGCATCCTGTCCTTGGGGATCCTGCAGTTGTTAAATACCAGCTCCCGGGTGGAAGATGCCCTGAGCCCCATCTTCTTCTCTTTCTTACCAAAACTGAAACCCTCATCGCCCTTTTCCACAATGAAGGCCGTGGCACCGCGAGCGCCCTTGTGCCGGTCAGTCATGGCTATAATGGTGTAGACCTCTGCCTCACCACCGCTCGTGATCCACTGTTTGGTACCATTAAGCACCCATGCATCGCCATCTTCCACTGCCGTGCACTGTATTCCAGCAGCATCACTGCCTGCATTTGCCTCAGTAAGGCCAAATGCCACCAGCTTCTTGCCTGCTGCAATATCAGGCAGATAGTGCTTCTTCTGTTCCTCTGTGCCAAAGAGCAGAATGGGATAACCACCAAGGGCACTGGCAGCATATGTAGTTGTCACCGCAATGCACCCCATGGCAAGCTGTTCCACTGCAAGGCAGTTCTCCATGGTACCGCCCCCCAGCCCTCCGTACTCCTCGGGTATATAGAGGCCGAACAGATCAGCCTGGGCCATATCTTTCATAATATCCCAGGGGAACTCTTCCTTCCTGTCCAGTTCAGCCCTTACGGGAATAATCTTCTCTTCAGTGATCTGACGCGTCAGATCCACTATCATCTGCTGCTCTTCCGTGAGAAAGTAGTTGACCTTTGACATCCAAATATCTCTCTTTCAGCTACTATTTTTCAGATTAACTGCACTGCCGATCCTTCCCGGCACGTTGACCCTTGAAAACACACTTTAAACACAACGGCTTTTTGTAACGCCAATACTCCCTCATTACAGCCCGCACATACAGGCATCCTCAATGCATTTTCAGGCGGAATAACAATGCTGCATCAGATCAAAGGCGCAGCCAAGCCCAACAGCCGTGTTGAATAACTGATCACAGGGGGCTTCAGGGCCTTGCTGCCTGCATACCTCGTATAGACGTCACATAGGATAGCGCAGGCAAGCGAAAAGTCCTGCACAACAGATGTAATGCCCTGTGCCCGCTTACCCTGTTGAACAGGCAGATATGGACCTACCACTCCATTGCCACAGCGCCCCAGGTAAAGCCTCCGCCAAAGGAGACCATGAGTATCTTCATGCCAGGCCGTAACCGGCCGGAGCGGTTGGCCTCATCAAGGGCAATAGGAATGCTTGCCGCCGAGGTATTACCATACTTGTGGATATTGATAAAGACTTTCTCCATGGGAAGGCCCAACCTCTCCCTCAAATAGTCAAGGATGCGCATGTTCGCCTGGTGACAGATGAGCAGGTCAATATCCTCCGCATTCCATCCGTTGGCATTAATGGCCTCCCAAGTCACGGATTCAAGGGCGCGGACTGCATTCTTGAACACGTCACGCCCGCTCATCTCTATGTACTGCCATCCCTTTTCCAGTATCTCAGGTGTAACGGGATGGGCAGTACCCAGGGCCCTTATGGTAAGGTACTCCCAAAGCCTTCCGTCTGCATGAAGATGGGTGGAAAGAATCCCCCGCCTCTCCCTGGTCCCGGTCACCACTGCTGCACCTGCCCCGTCACCAAACAGCACACAGGTTGTCCGGTCCTGCCAGTTCACACGGCGGGACAGCACTTCACTGCCTATGACCAAAATCTTCATCTTGCGGTTGTCCCGGACAAACTTGTCTGCAACAGACAGTCCGTACAGGAACCCGGAACACGTGGCAGACAGATCAAAGGCCCCTGCCTTCAGGGCACCAAGTTCCTTCTGCACAAGACATGCCACAGAGGGCATGGGCATATCCGGGGTGAGCGTACCTACGATTATGAGATCAAGCTCAGATGGCTTCACCCTGGCCATCTCAAGGGCCTTTTCAGACGCCTTTACCGCAAGATATGAGTTTGGTTCATCATCAGAGGCTATATATCTCTGCTGGATACCTGTACGTGTGCGTATCCACTCATCCGTGGTATCGATCTGTGCCTCCAGGTCCTGATTTGTCACCATCTTTGACGGCAGACAGGAACCTGTCCCGGTTATGACAGCATTATTCGACATTACTCAAAAAAACCTCAGGCATTACCGCCTGCTATTGCCATCCAAATCCATCATGGCATCCATTTGCATTCATTACTCCCTTACCATGCTAAAGGCCACCTACTTGAGCGCTGACGCTTTTTATCATGCTTTTAAAGCTCATCACTGCAATGATTGTGTTAAATGACACATTTTTCGCAGTCAAACCCACATGAAAAAACGCCATCAGCCTTTACCAACTGCCTCTGCATTACCGGTGTCCTGTAGTATGCTGCCTCTTACACCAACCTGAGCAGATCCTGCCTCTTGGACAGGGAATCTGCCAATTTTTGCGCAAGTCTGATATCTACCAGGTCCTGTGCAGATATGATGGCATTCTTCAGGGCCTTTGCAGGAGACATGCCGTGACATATCAGGGCAACCCCGTTTATGCCAAGCAGCGGGGCTCCACCATACTCGGCATAGTCAACCCTCTTCTGGAATCTCTTGAAGGCCGTACGGGCCAGGGTGTAACCTATGGTGGCAAGAAGGCTTCCCCTGATCTCAGTCCTCAGCATGGACAGGACTGCTTCACCAAGTCCTTCACTGAGTTTAAGGCATATGTTACCCACAAAACCGTCACAGACTATCACTTCCACATCGCCACGGAATAGGTCCCTGCCTTCGACATTTCCCACAAAGTTGAGATCACTGGCAGACAACAGGTCATATGCCTTCTTTACCTGCTGGTTGCCCTTGGAGTCCTCCTCACCAATACTCATGAGGCCTACCCGTGGATTAGGGGTCTTCAGGCACTCCCTGTAATAGACACAGGCCATTATTCCGAACTGCAGAAGATGAAGGGGCTTGCAGTCTACGTTTGCTCCCACATCAATCAGTACAAGAGGTTCTTTCAGGGTGGGCATCAAGGTACAGATGGCTGGTCTTACCCCCTTGATCCTTCCGAGGGTAAACATGGCTGTGGCAAGGGTAGCCCCAGAGTTACCCGCACTAACCACAGAGTGGGCCTTCCCCTCCTTGACCAGATTGAAGGCCACCTGTATGGACGAATCCTTCTTGCGGCGCATGGCCTCTGCCGGGGACTCACCCATCTCAACCACCTCGGATGCGGGATATATGGAAAGCGGCAATCCCTCACCCCCCAAGCGCTTAAGGTCGGCCTGAAGCTGTTCTTCCTTACCGACCAGAATCGACTCGACCCCACGCTCTCTCGCAGCGGCAATGGCCCCTTCAACTATTATTCCGGAGCCACGGTCCCCTCCCATTGCATCAACGGCTACAGGCATAATGGATTAACCCGAATAGAACTCTTCCTTCTGATCAAACACCTTGCCCTTATAGGTGCCGCAGTGAGGGCACACCACATGGGGCGGTTTCTTCTCCATGCACTGAGGACAGGTTGAAAGCGCAGGCTTTGCAAGCGCATCGTGTGAACGTCTGTTCCCCCTGCGGGAGCGGGATATCTTTCTCTTAGGTACTGCCATTTTTTTCCTCCGAAACAATTCAGCAATCAGGAAAAGCCACAAACAACATGGACCAATCCGGCTGATTATTTTTTCTATTTTTTTATGTTGATCATAACCACACACATATGGCGGCTGGTGCCTTTTATCATGATTTTAAAGCTCATCAAAAGCACCATCCGCCTTTGCCAATTGCTTCTGCATTTCAGGCGTCATGTAGTATGTTATGTTGATTATGTCTTTACAAAAAATGTGCCCGCGGTTACCCGGCAACAGTGTCAAATTTAGGGTAATACGGCTTGAAGAACCTGCACCCCGGATCACACTTTGCAGGAACCTCCCTACTTCATCTTTAGAACACCAAGCACTGCAAACGGACTGCTGTCATGCACAGGCTCACAACAACACTCCTCTTCGTTAAGATTTACTCCGCACCCCGGACAGAGGCCCTTGCACTGTTCTGTACAGAGCACCTTGATTGGGACCTGAAGCAAAAGTTGTTCTCTGAATATCTCATTGAGCATTATTTCACCATGCATGAAGTTCCATACATCAAGATCGTCAGCGCCAAGACTTACCTCACGCATCTGGTCAGTATCATCATCCTCAGCCGCCTGCAGGAGATAATAGAAATCCTGTTCGATGGCCTGCCGGCACTCACCAAGGCAGCGGTGGCACCTTAATACCAGACCCCCCTTGATTTTACCACTTAAATGTATGTTCCTTCCCTCACGAAAAAAATCTGCTCGGCCGTAAAGAGGTCCATCCAGGCTGATATCATCAGGCAGGTCAGCATCAAATCCGCTGCACTCAGCCATATTGTCAAACGTCAGGTGCAGCCCATCCTGCAGAATATCATCTATATGTATTGTAAAAACGGATTCAGCCATTATTAACACACAGACCCAAGCCTGTGACTCTTTTCTCTCTTTATGCCCGTCAGGTACATAATAAAAAATATAGGCGCACCTGCCGTACTTCAGAGACACTTGAAGTACCGAAAAGTACGTCCCCATGCCCTCCGCCTTGAATCCGACATCTCGCAAACCCGCTTACCTGCAACAGGTGCGGAGGGGCGGTTTACGGCAAAATGACTTGCATGAACCCTGTAACATTCACACGTGCAATCTTTCAGAGTAAAGGCAAAGGAGGCCATACAGGGCCATGGTTATTTTTCATGAACCCTGCAATATATATGGAGTTTAAACCTTGTCAAGCTGATGTGTGACAGATTCCTCTTTTTGTGCATGTCCCTTGCCATGTTGGACATCATTCAGTCTCATGTTCATTGCCCTGGTTATCACTGCCAGTGAGCCTGGCCACCACTATGCCAAGCTCGTAAAGCAGGTAGAGGGGGATGCCCATAAGGCTCATGTTCACCACGTCAGGTGTAGGCGTAAGGACTGCGGCAAGTATGGCAATAATGAGTATGGCATAGCGCCTGTAGCGACTGAATGTGAGATAACTGCATATCCTCAGCCTGCACAGCACGATCATGAACAGGGGAAGCTCAAAGACAAGACCAAAACCCAAGAGAAAGAGGCCGGTAAAACTCACAAACTTTGAAAGGGTAATCACCGGCTTTATCTCCTGTGACTGGTAGCCCAGGAGGAAGTTCATACCAAAGGGCAAGGTGACAAAGAAACAGAACAGCGCTCCTGAGTAGAAGAGTATCAGCCCAGCCGCTGCAAACCCCAGTACAAACCTCTTTGACAGCCCGAATACCGCCTTGAGCCCCTGGGCAAGCCTCCAGGATATCCATGGCATCAGTATGAGAACGGCACAAACGGCTGCTATTTTGAGAAGCCCTGTCATGGGCTCTACCACCCCAAAGAATACCAGCTTCTGCCCGAGATAGTTCTGAAGCACTGCCAGTATGTCAGGGGCAAACCAGAAGAGTAGCAGGGTGAGCCCTACAAAGGCAATTACTATCTCAAGGATGAACCGTCTGAAATAGGCAAGGAACAGGACAATTTTCTGAGCGGGGGTCTTTTCCAATTTCAAGTGATACCAGTTTCAGCCACACCGAATGGTCCCGGCAGTTCAGACCAGATTCTTCTCAGCATACTCGATGGCATTTCTGAACAACCTTAATCCTGCACCTTCCTCCGGGACAGGCTCTCTGGTCCAACGCGGATGATTTGTTCTGTGATGGAATGCCTCAGGATGAGGCATGAGCCCCATGAGTCTTCCGGTGGGATCGCACAACCCCGCAATGGAGAGTTCAGAGCCATTTGGATTGTAAGGATATTCATCCGTTGCCACACCGGTCTCAGGATGGACATACTGCATGGCTATCAGGTTTTCCGTACTTAGCCTGTTGCGCACCTTGTGGTCAAGGGATACGAGTTTCCCCTCCCCGTGCCGCACAGGAAGCTCCACTGTATCCATACCCTTGGTAAATATACATGGAGACTGTTGGGAAACCCTGCAGGTTACCCAACGGTCCTCAAAACGGCCACTGTCGTTATAGATAAGGCTTACATTTCTTGTCTCATAATCCTGGTCAAACCCCGGAAGAAGGCCGGTCTTGACCATGAGCTGAAAACCGTTGCACACCCCCAGCACGAGCCCGCCAGCCCTGACAAACTCAAGCAACTGATCCATGAGTCTCTCACCACTCTGCCTGATTCTGGCATAGCGGAGCCTGTGCGCCCCGGCCTGGGCAGCCCCAAGGTTATCACCATCGAGGAAACCGCCTGGCAGATTTAGAAAATGATAATCTGTGAGCCTTACCCTCCCATCCATAAGATCACTAAGATGAACTATGTCCACATGTTCAGCACCTGCCAACCTGCAGGCATTGGCCATCTCCACTTCACAGTTGGTGCCATATCCGGTTGTAACTATCACTCTAACTTTCGAAGCCATAGAACCGCTCCCTGTCAACGTCAACAAAACAAATATCTCACCTGCATAAAGGACCAATACCTGATGCAGGACCAGCCTGCCAAAGGCTGTAAATCATCATTGGTTGCTGCCACTTCATCGGAGTGACATAAACGATAAGGTGTCGTGTAGTTATGATACGCAACAAAACATACATGAAAAGGTGCGCAGGAGAATTCAAAAAAACCGGCTAATCTATAACCGTTCGCACTGCAAAAGTACAGTATAAATGGAGAATTGTCAGATATGAAGAAAAAGATTAAACTCAGACAATTGAAAAAAGCAGGGAATTACAGGGCACTCCCATTCCCCATCACACATGACTTGCTCACACAAATCACACTGTATGACACCTATACGGCAGATGGGGTCTTTGCCAATTGCCTCTGCATTTCAGGTATCGTGTAGTATGGCCCCTGCATTTCACCGCCCTGTAGTTGTGGACACAGATATCACTGGAGGAAAAACAAAAAATGAAATACGAATCGAAAGACGCTACCAATATAATTGTTGTCATTACCACCACTGACAGCCGAGAGGAGGCGCAAAGGATTGCAAGGGCCATGGTTGAGAAGAGGCTTGCCGCATGCGCCCAGGTCAGCGGACCAATTGAGAGCCATTTCCATTGGGACAACAGGATAGACAGGGCAGAGGAGTGGCAATGCAAGTTCAAAACAGCACAGGGAAAATATCCGGAACTGGAAAGGGCCATTGTTGAGATGCACTCGTATGAGGTGCCTCAGGTAGTGGCATTCCCTGTGACAATGGCATTCAAGGCATTTGCACAGTGGGTGTACGAGGAAACTGTTAAAAAAACCGCCTAAGCGTGGCGACCTAAGGCTCTATCCGCACACACCCCGGCCCCTCTTCCACCCTGCCAACCACTGCCACCTCCACAAGGCCACGCTGGAGCAAGGCCAGAACAAACGCCTCAGCCCTGCTTTCAGGCAGGGAGACCAGCAAACCGCCTGAAGTCTGGGCATCGAACAACATGTCCAGGATGAACCTGTCTATACCAGGGAGTATCTCCACCTTTCGGTTACAGTATCTCCTTACCTCGTAGTCACCCTCAGGAATGAATCCCTGCCTGAGAAATTCAAGGGCCTCCCGTATCAGCGGTACCTTGCCTGCGCTGAAGACCAGACGGCAGCCCCCTGCCTCAGCCATCTCAAGGCCATGCCCCACAAGCCCAAAACCTGTAATGTCTGTGGCCGCGTTCACCCCTGTCTCTATCATGGCCTCTGACGCCTCACGGTTCAGTGCCTTCATGACACTGGTCATGCGCCCTACCACCTCTTGCGGAAGCAGGCCTGCCTTGTGCGCTGTGGCAAGGACTCCGGTTCCCAGGGGCTTGGTAAGCACCAGCACATCCCCTGCCCTTGCCCCGGCGTTAGAGATGAACCGTTCAGGATGCACTATTCCGGTAACAGACAACCCGTACTTTGGCTCGCTGTCCTCCACACTGTGACCACCCACAAGCACGGCACCTGCCTCGTGTATCTTGTCAATACCGCCTCTTAGGATGTCACCAAGCACCTCTGGCCTCTCTTCCTTTACAGGGAAACAGAGGATGTTCATTGCGGTGAGCGGACGTGCCCCCATGGCATAGAGGTCGCTCAAAGAATTTGCAGCAGCTATCTGACCAAAATCATAAGGATCATCCACAACAGGGGTAAAGAAATCAACAGACTGTACAAGGGCAATCTCATCGGTAAGGCGATAGATTCCTGCGTCAGAGGCTGTCTCCAACCCTGCCAACAGATCCGGATGGGTAGACAGGGGCAGTGCATCCAGTATGGCGTGCAGGCCCTCCGGGCCAATCTTGGACGCTCACCCAGAGGCCTTTACCCTGGCTGTGAGCCTTGCAGATTCCTGGGGGCTCATTTCTACTTGCGAAGCGTGGCTATAAAGCGGTATCTTTTGAGGAACATATCAAGGGCGTCACAGATAGAGGGAAACACCACGTCTGCGGCCTCAAGGGCTGCGGCCGCCGCCCCCTCCTTTCCGAGAATGCACACCCCAAGGGCGGATTCTTTAAGTATCAGGGCATCGTTAAAACCATTACCAATGGCAATGGTGTGGTCCCTGCCAAGCTCTTCAAGAAAGGCCAGCTTCTGCAGATCTCCCCTGCCAGACTCAAGGCAGTGGACATTCACGCAACAGCCATCCCTCAGCTCCATGGTCAACCCCTCAAGGCTCTGATAGGTATCAGCAGTAAGCACATAGACATTGAGTACCCTTGATAATGCCTTGAGCCTTTCGACCACACCTTCGATAAACTCACCATCAACCGTGAGCGTACCGTTCAGGTCAATAATAAGATTTGAAAAATCATAAAATGTTCCACAGGGCAGATCAATTTCTATCCGCTTGTTTACGCTGATCATGTTACCATTCCCCTTGCCACATAATCTTTACTCCCGTACCACTGACAGACCAGTTCTTTCGGAAGTACTTTGCCATTCCCTGTTTGGTTGAAAAGCCGCTACAGCCTTTCATCACTCGTCCAGCGTACCCCATTCTGAAGATATCCAGATAACTCCACCCCTATCAGAACAGCACTACCTGTCACCAGTGGTTACAACCATGCCACACCTACTCAAGATTCACCATCAGCCACATGGCACAGCATCCCACCGGGAAAATACATGTCTTATCAAAATATGACATGACAGACCACTCTATCATGTTGTACATGTAGTGGCCCCACTCAGCCACTTCAATGAATGGCATATAAGCTGTTGACTGTCAACCCTGCTCAAGTTTTATTACTGTATGCTTTTTGAGCAGTGGAGCAGTTTCCATCTCCCACGCGGGACATCGCTCTCATATTTGGATTTTTATAATTATGAAAACATAAATCATCATCAAAATTTTAACTGGATAGATCTAACCTCGCCATACTACACGACACCTGAAATATAGAGGCAATTGGTAAAGACAGGCAGTGCTTTTTCTCATGGTTTTGACCACAGGCAAGTTTATCATTATCAAGCCACTGCAACTGATTAGCTTTAAAAGCATGATAAAAAGTACCATATGCCATCCATATAGGTATCAAATAATATGGTAACCTCACAGAGAATATAGCTGGACAGTGTTTGAATTTACTGAATAGGAGTCAACAGACTGATGCAGATTGAACCTCTCATATATCCCGTCAACTATCTAAGGCATAACACCATGAATGCACTTTCCCTGCTGTTTTCAAGGGTCGTTGTGATCAGCCCCACAGAAGATGAAGAACTATCTCCATGCAGTCCCCCAGGGTACCACACAGGCCTTTACGTGCACAGGATCGTCACCTCTCCCGTTGGCAAGAAGCTGAAACGCTTCCGCAAGATGCTTGATCAGATGCGGACCTGGGGGGAACAGATGGGCCTTGACAACAGGAGTGTTGCTGAATCAATTCATACCGAGGCGTTTCAGCCTGCTGCAGAATCCATCTCGTCCATCCTCACCTCCATAAAGAAAAAAAAGGAGGAAGACCCGCTTCTAAGGACCCGTCTCTTCCTGCAAATAGCATTGGAAAACGACATGCAGGACGACCTTGTAGAGGTGGAGGTGAAAAAACTTGAGGAGAAACGGCAGAAACTGACAGAGATAATGGGAGACGATGTCCATGAAGAAGAACCGGACATATCCATGCCCCCGGAACCAGTCACTGCCAACCTGTACGGGATCAAGATGCTGAACATGCCGGAAAAGAGGCTCAAGGCCTGGATGAAACTTGCAAACCGGTATGACGATACACCACTCGACACATGGCCTCTTGGGGAAAGCCTGGCAGTAAAGGATATTGTTGACCGGGCATATGAAAAGGCCACAGGCAGGATTGCAGCAGAGGTGCTCAACCTGCGTCTGCCGGCAGGATCCATTGACAGTGGCCTGAAGACAAAGATTTCCCAAGGACTCACCAAGCTCTTTTACGAATTAGAATACGAGCTGAAAAAAAACCAGGGGGAAAAGATCGAGGAAAATGACCTCATCAAAAATATCTGCAACAGGATTGAGATAATAGTGGCCAAGGAGACAGACAGCAAGAGAACAGGCCCAACATTCAACGTGACCATCTATCCTGGCATGCACATGGACGACCTGCTCCCCCTGTCTGCCAGGCTGAAAAAGAGAAAAAGGCCCCCCAGACTGTTTGCTGACTGGTGTATGGGATCATTCTACCTGCTTTAGCATGTGTCCATCCCTCTACACGACACCTGAAATCTAAAACCTGATCTGAACGCTCAATTCAGGCAAAAGCAATTGGCAAAGGCAGATGGTGCTTTTTCTCATGGTCTTGACCGCGGCTAAATATATCAAAACAAGTCATTGCAACCTATGAGCTTTAAAAGCATGATAAAAAACACCATCTGCCGTATAGGTGTCATGTAGTATGATCCATCCATAAATGGCCAGTTAAATGGCTATGTTGCCCCATGGCTGCGTTGCCTGCCAGCGAAAAATCTCATGATGCCTATACCACTCTTTCATCCCTTGCGCCTTGCCCTGGAACAAAACTTCTCATTTCTGTATGGACACCAGCTATAGAGCAGTACGATCCTGTCAAAGAGGACATATTTTTTGACATAGCGTCAAATTTGATAACACAAAAGCTCGTAACATAATCAAAGCCTGTCACCAGACATCCTGCCCTCTATCCCATTACCCGCCACCAACAGATTCCCCCCATATGCAAACGGAAAGAAACACGGGTCCAGCAACATTAACATATTGATTATACTACACAATAACACATATACATAAAACAGCTACCGCATGGCGGTATCGAATATATGAAGCATCCAGTCTCAACAGGCAACAGATGAACACACCCGGTCAGCCGTCACGCCTCCCCACATGGCAACTCCGGACCTAATACGTACGGCATGCAACAATCCACCAAATAATCAATTGAAATAACAGCATAAAAAATTCCTTTCCCCCATACCTGCCTTGCACCATTCACAAATCTTTCCCGAAAAGGCCCAATATTTGCTTGAAGGTTATTGAACTTTAACTTCAACTTTTCGTATTGATGGCAGGGATAATGTCAAATTTTATTACCATTGGGCACTTGAGCCGAAAACTGGAAATTCCTTCGTCCACCATCCGGTATTGGGAATCCTTTTTTAATGAAATCTGGAAGCCCTACAGATCAAAAGGGGGGCAGAGGAGATACTGCAAGACAGACATAGATTTTGTCAAACGTATTGCCACACTGTCGCAGGACATGCCCTTGAGGGAGGTCAAGAGGATTTTGGTACAGGAAGTCAGCTCAACCACGGACAACTTTGACTGGAATGGAAAAGTCGTCCTGGTTACAGGCGGTACAGGCTCTTTTGGCAAGGCATTCATAAAAAAGCTCTTGAAAGAACACAAACCGGCAGCGATACGCATCTACAGCCGGGACGAACTCAAACAGTTTCAGATACAGCAGGAAATAAACGATACGAGACTGCGCTACCAGATAGGTGACGTGCGGGATTATCACCGCCTGCTCAAGGCCACCTATGGAGTGGACGTAATCATCCATGCCGCTGCCATGAAACAGGTGCCAATGTGTGAATACAACCCCTTTGAGGCTGTAAAGACCAATATAATAGGCACCAAAAACCTGATAGATGCTGCCCTTGCCAACAATGTTCCAAGGGTAATCGGCCTTAGCACCGACAAGGCGGTCAACCCGGCCAACCTATACGGAGCCACCAAGCTGTGCGCGGAAAAGATGCTGGTACAGGCCAACGTGTACAGCGGACCAAGGCCCACCCGTTTCTCCTGCGTACGTTATGGCAATGTCATGGCCTCAAGGGGAAGCGTCATACCGCTCTTTATTGAACAGAGACAAAACGGGTGCATAACCATAACTGACCCGAGAATGAGCCGCTTCTGGCTGACACTATCCGAGGCGGTGGATTTCGTCATGAGAGCCACTGCCTTTATGCACGGTGGAGAAATATTTGTGCCGCGAATACCCAGCATGAAGATAATGGACCTGGCCAAGGCCATCGCCCCTGAATGTGAACCCAAGATCATTGGCATACGGCCAGGGGAGAAGATACATGAAATACTCATCAATGAAACAGAGGCACGGGATACTTTTTCCACCGAAAACATGTTCATCATCCACTCACGCCTAAAGAAAGACAACGGCCGTTACAGGGGGCTGAAACTGGAATCAGTACCAGAAGACTTTGTTTATACCAGCAACACCAATGACCGCTGGTTGAGCGTGGATGAACTCAAGGCCATACTGAAACGGGAAAATATATTGTAAGCATCATGAATCACCTCCCCTATGCATGCCAGACAATAGCTCAGGATGACATAGATGCCGTAACAGCGGTCCTGCGGTCAGACTGGATAACACAGGGGCCAACGGTACAGGCATTTGAAGAGGCACTATGCCAATATACAGGGGCACGTTACTGCACTGTTGTATCCAATGGCACTGCTGCCCTGTACCTGGCATGCAGGGCACTTGGTATTGAAAGGCAATCAGTAGGGGTTACCTCACCTCTATCGTTTGCTGCTTCTGCCAACTGTATCGCACTGTGCGGAGGAACACCGCGCTTTGTGGATATAGATGCTGATACCCTGTGTCTCGACCCCCAAAACCTGAAAAGATACTGTGACAAAAACGGAGCGCCTGATGTGGTTATTCCCGTTGATTTTGCCGGAGTACCTGCAGACCTCGAAACAATCTATGCAATGTCACGGGATTATGGATTCAAGGTCATAGAAGATGCAGCCCATTCCATTGGCTCAGCGTATAACTCAGGAGACAGGTCAGTACGATGCGGGTCATGTGAACACTCCCACGCAGCCATCTTCTCCTTTCATCCAGTAAAAAACATTACCAGCGCTGAAGGAGGGGCAGTACTGACCAATGACAAGGAGATCCACCACAGGATAAGGAAACTTGCCAATCATGGCATAGAGAGGGACAGCACACATTTTTCATCCTCTACAACATATAGCGGCTGGTACTACGAATTGCAGGACATCTCTTTCAACTTTCGCCTCAGTGACATACATGCAGCCCTGGGATTGAGCCAACTTGGCCGGATAGAAGACTTCAGGCGAAAACGCAGACAGATAGACCGCCTGTACAACGAACTGCTCTCCCCTCTGCAGGTATCCGGTCTCCTGACTCTGCCGCCAAACCCCAAAGACGCGGATATATGCCGCCATCTTTATGTAATACAACTAACTGACAATACACATATTTCAAGGCAGGAACTGTACCACGCCCTGAAAGCAGCCGGTATTGGGACCCAGGTCCACTACTGGCCCATCCATCTCCAACCGATTTATACGGCACGGTATGGCCATGCGCCAGGGGACTTTCCCAATGCTGAACAAGTCGCGAGACGTTGCCTCAGCATCCCCTTTTTTCCGTCAATGACAGAGGAAGATGCCGGTTATGTAGCAAACACACTGACCGATATCCTTATGGCCTGACTTATATGAATACAAGACACAAGGACAGGGAAAAGTGTGTGGCATTCATCGTGGCCAGGCTCAGCTCTTCCCGTTTGCCAGCAAAACATTTTTTAAAGATAGGACCCAAGCCCCTTATAGACTGGATAGTGGAAGAACTCAGACGTTGCACGCAGGTGGACCAGATCGTACTTGCCACTGTGGCCGAACCTGAAAACAGGCCACTCAGGGAGTGGGCCAGCCAAAAAGGTATCCCGTGCTACTGGTATGAAGGGGATGTGAACCACGTAACCACAAGGCTCAGGCAGGCTGCAGAAAGCACTGGAGCTGATATATGCGTACTTGTCAGTGGCGACTGCCCGCTGATCTATGCCCCTGCTATAGACTGTCTCATAAGGGAGCTTCGCCATCACCCTGCTGCCGACATAATTTCGGTCAGAAATAGCCACAGCCATAAACACCAACAGATTCAGGGCATAGGGGTCGTGCGCAAACGTGCATGGCAACTGGCTGATGACCTGTCAACACTGCCAGAACTAAAGGAACACCACTTCCCTGTGATAGATCAGCGCCCTGACCTGTTTGAGAGACATGAATGCAAACTTCCTGATGAGACATATGCATCCATGGAACACAGGCTTTCAGTGGACACATGGGCAGACATGGAGTTCATGAACGCCCTCTACCAGGCCACTGCTGAGGCAGGCAGGAATTTTTCCCTGCCAGACGCACTTCGGACTATGGAAGAGAGGCCGAATCTCATGAGAATAAACGCCCACGTGCATCAGATGGGTGTGGGTGAGAAGCGGCAGAAGGTCCTGATGATTGTGGACGCAGGCAACGGATATGGCTACGGACATCTCATGCGCAGCAGGGAGCTGGCCCTTCAGATCACTGAACGTCTGGGCTGGCAGGTTACATTCATGGTGGATGACAAGAGGGCCGTGGACCTGCTTGCATCTGTGGGGATAAGAAGTATCAGGGCAGTGTCTGAACATGACACGGCGTACATGCAACCCTTCAATCTGATAATCCTGGATCGTTTCAGCAGACATCAGCCTGGACCTGGCTGGAGAGACAGGCTCCCGCAGGATAGCAGGGTGGTTGTCCTGGACAGCCTGAAGGACTGGGCACGGGAGGCGGACCTTATAGTGATACCTGGCGTAACCCATGACGAGAGCAGCCGTTTTGACACATGGAAAGGACCCGAAGTCCTTGAAGGCATTGATTACGTAATCCTGCGCAGGGAGATCAGGCGATTACAGAACGAGGCTGCCCACAAGACACTGGACATGCTTGCATATCTGCACCTTCCGGAGCAAAAGGCCGCTGTTGCAAAAATAGGAGAGGAAAAGGGTTACAGACTGCACGTAATACAGGGATATGAACCGGCATTTCCTGAACTTCTGGCCAGTAGCCGGATATTTCTCAGTGGTTTTGGCTATTCATTCTATGAAGCCCTTGCCCTTGATGCCTTTCCTGCCACCTGGCCCATGTCAGACATTCACAGAACAGATGCAAAAAGATTTTACCACCGTCTGGGACTTGCCCCCTGTATCGTGGATGACATCCATGACATAGACAAAGTTATAAGATCAAAACGGCATGGTCTGAAATTGGGATTGGACATTGAGGACGGGACCCCGCGCATTATCCACAGCATGGTTTCCCTGTTCCTGCCTGAACGTCGGCCCTGAACGTGAGGCATTGAAGAACTGAACCCATGACAACCAGATTTGTGGCAGAAGTATCAAGCAATCATAACCGTAATCTTGAACGCTGTTTCCAGTTTATCGACACGGCGGCAGCTACAGGGTGCGATGCTGTAAAATTCCAGCTCTTCAGGATAGAACAGCTCTTTGCCCCTGAGATACTGAACAAGAGCCCGGAACACAGGAAACGAAAAGAATGGGAGCTTCCGGTAGACTTCTTGCCCGAGCTTCACAGGAGGTGCAAGGACGCAGGAATCCAGTTTGCATGCACCCCGTTCTATCTTCACGCAGTGGAGGAACTTCTGCCATATGTAAGTTTTTACAAGATCGCCTCCTATGAACTGTTGTGGAACAAGCTTCTCACTGCCTGCGCGCAAACCGGCAAACCGGTAGTCCTTTCCACCGGAATGGCCAGCATGGACGAGATAAAGGGGGCGGCAGATGTCCTCAGGGACGCAGGCTGCAAGGACCTGACGCTGCTTCACTGTGTCTCAAACTATCCCACTCCGGTATCTGAATGCAGTCTGTCAGTAATCGAAACACTGCGGCAGACCATACATGATGAGGCGTGCGGCATGGACACACATTTCGGATGGTCTGATCATTCGCGATCTCCTGCTGTGATCTACCGGGCGGTTCACAAATGGCACGCAGAGATGATTGAATTTCATCTGGACCTGGACACCAAGGGGACCGAGTTCAGATATGGACACTGCTGGCTGCCCCACGAAATGGAACGGGTGATATCAGAGGTGAGATCAGGCTTCATGGCCGAC
>Ga0256914_1001962_pt1 | contig 17626 bp, 15 predicted proteins | sample HulkmetaG_FD_191571 | JGI IMG/M metagenome (GOLD analysis project Ga0256914, IMG submission 191571) | Hydrothermal chimney microbial communities from Main Endeavour vent field at the Juan de Fuca Ridge, Pacific Ocean - Hulk | ecosystem: Environmental > Aquatic > Marine > Hydrothermal vents ... | reverse complement strand
CTTTATCTAACTCTTTTATCATTAAAACATCCCTTTTCTTTGTAGTTCTTCACGATACAATCTCTCAAAAGTAACATTATAAGCATCACTTCCAGGCACTAATTTTTTCTTTAACTTAGACATTTTATCTAACACAACATCTTCAAGTGCATCTATAGCCTTAGCATATCCCTCAATGGCATTAAAAATAATATTTTTTACAATATTTTCACTCACATTATAATCCATTAAACCCTCTTCCCAAAGCTTATCCATAATTTGATGAGAAAGGTGAGAATATCTCTCCTCATAAGATAAAATTACACCATACTCTTTTGCCATTTTTCTTTTTATGGGCCAAAACATATCTCGTCTCTCAATACCCATCAACTGCATCTCATCTTCATTTTCATTAATTAACTCATCAACTCTTGCTTCTAAAGCTTCCTCTTTATGCATATCTTCCTCAATCAATAGTTGAGTAGTTGCTTTTACAGGTTCCAAGCCTTTAAAAAAGGTAATATAGCCGGAATTAAATAGATCAATTGCTACTTTACCCGCAATATATTGGGCATGAGGCATTCCAATTTTCATGTTAAGAACCTTTTGATAAAAATTTTGTTTATATTATCAAAGTTTAGTTAAATAAACTATTTACTTTTATCAGAAATTTTATTTTGTAGCATTATATTTGTAATTTTAGAAGCATTATTAGGATCCATTTTTGCCATAACTTTTGAAATCTTTTTTGGTGTTAATTTTAAGAGAATTGAAGCTGCTTCATCTTGACTCATAGCATCTAAAATAGCAGCAGCTTTTCCCTCTTTCATTTTTAAAAAAGATTGACTAACTTTCGAATCTTTGATATCTCTCATCTCATCTAAAATTTTTTTGTTCTCTTCTTTAAGAGCTTCTATCTCTTTTTTTAGATTTTCAATTTTATTAAGTTCCCCATTAATTAACTCCTCTTTTTCATTGAGTGCTTTTTCTCTTTTTTGAAACATTTCCAAATTTGCATTTTTTAAAGCTTCCAAAGATTGAGCCTCTTCATCTATTTTATCAAGCTCTCTATGCAACTCCTCTTTTCTCAGCTCAAAGATTTGATCACAATTAACAGTAGGAGTTTCACCAAACAATATATTTTGCCCAATTAACAGTAATAAAAGTAATTTCAACACTATTTTCCCTTATTTTTTTTCAAAAAAAGTATATTTGCAATCTCATCAAGATCTTTACTCTCTCTAAGTGCAATAGCTTTTGCATGCTTTGCAATCTCTTCCTTATGCAGATAATTAATTTTTTCAAAATCAATTTTTCGCTCTTTATATAGTTGATTTAGCCTTAAAATATTATCTTCTATTAAAGAAATTTTATTAAGATTATATTCGATAGCTCTCTTAAAATTAGTCACATGAAATTTCATTAACTGTATTTGTGAAAAATTACCACTCAAAGGCTGATCTACATTAGAAATTTCAGTCTCTAAGTCTCTATTTTTTTGAAGAAGTGTAGATTTTTTATTTTGCTCTTCCAAAATAGATCTCTCAACCTCAGAAATTTTCTCTTTTTTAAGTTTTAAAATTTCTGAGAATTTACTCTTCATCTATCTTACAATTGTATCTTTTCTATCAGGACTTGTTGAAACAATACCTATTTTAGTATCTACCAACTCTTCAAGAGCACTAATATAATCTTTTGCCTCAGCTGGTAGCTGATCAAAATCTCGTACTCCTTCCGTTTTATCCCACCCTTTAAAACTTTTGTAGATAGGCTTAACATCTTCTAAGTCATAAGGAACATAATCTATTCTTTTACCATCAAGTTCATAAGCTACACAAACTTTCACCTCATCAAAGCCATCTAAAACATCTAATTTCATCAAAGAGATTTGATCACAACCATTTAATCTTGAAGCATATTTCACTGCTACAGCATCAAACCAACCGCATCTTCTTTTGCGACCAGTTGTGGTACCAAATTCATGACCAACTTGAGCTAATCTATCACCATCTTCGCCAAAATCTTCGCTAGGAAAAGGTCCATTACCAACTCTAGTACAATACGCTTTAGCAATACCTGTCACTTTACCTATATCTTTTGGATTAATTCCCAAACCTATACATGCTGATGCACTTACAGTATTTGAGCTAGTTACAAATGGATAGGTACCATGATCAATATCAAGCATAGTCCCTTGAGCTCCTTCAAGCAACACTCGCTTATCATCATCTAGATATTTCCATAACATCTGCATAACATCTGCAATATATGGTTCTAACTCTCTTCTGTAATAATCTAACTGTTCAAATAGTTCATCATAAGATGGCGTTTCTATCCCCATAGCATCAAATAGAGCTTCATTATTTTCAAAATATAGAACTATTTTTTTTGCTAATGTCTCAGGGTCATGTAATTCACCAACTCTATGACCAGCACGGATTACCTTATCCATATATGCAGGTCCAATACCTTTACCTGTTGTTCCAATAGCCTTTTTTCTGAGCTTCTCTTTGCCATGATCTATCAATACATGATAAGGTAAAAGAAGGTGAGCCCTGTCACTAATAAAGAGTTTTCCCTTAAGATTATCAAACTGTTTAAGCTCTTTATCAAGTAAATTCTCAGGGCTTACAACAACTCCATTACCAATAATATTAATCGCTTTTGGATTTAATACACCAGAAGGAAGAAGATGTAAAGCATGCTTTACACCATCTACAACAATTGTATGTCCAGCATTATGTCCACCAGCAAAACGACAAACAACATCACTATTTTGTGCCATATGATCAACAATTTTACCTTTTCCCTCATCTCCCCATTGGAGACCTACTATCAAATCTGCTTTCATGTAATTCCTAATTTATTTTTATTAATTCTTCTACTATCTTATCTGTATATAGAGCAAACCCCACGGAGTTCATATCCTCATAATTATAGTTTCCACCAGTACCCAAAGTAGCATTATTTTCAATATACCTAAAGAAAAGATTATCATAATAACGCATTTTGGAATAATATAGTGGAGCTATTACCATATCTAGGTAATCTATTTTTTGACATAAAATCTCTATTTTTTGAAGCTCAACTTTAATATCTTGAGGCACATCCTCTATAACAGAGGCTATCTGTTCTACCTTTTGTAAATATACCAACTTACTAAGCCACTCTATATCTAATTTCAAAATAGCTTCTAAATTAGCACTTTTAAATAGATCCAAAGATATATCAAATTTTTTGGCTATAATTTTTGGAATGTTAATGTTAGATATCTGTAATAAAGGAGAGAGTTTAAGTGAACTTAATATTTCTGCACTATCATTGATACTAGTAGAAAGATCATTTTCACCTAGTGATTCACACCCTATTTGATATTGTTCAATACTAGGATATCTAAAAATAGGCTGTATATAAAACCACTTCTTCTGCTCTACACTACGACCTAATCTTTTTGTAATAATACGAGCAACATCTAAAGTACTATCTGCCCTAAGAGATAAAATATTATTCTCTTTATCAGAAAACCTAATTAATGAACTCTCATCAATTGACTGATGTTGATGATATGATAGAAGAGGAGTTACAATCTCTGCATAACCTCTATCTAGTAAAATTTTACTTGCAATATTCTCTGCATCCCTCTTATATTTAGCACTACTAGAGAAATAAAGCCTAGATTCACTCGGAATCTCATGTTCATATATCATAAATTATCCCCATTACCTAAATTAATTATATTAATAATCAGAGTATAACAAAAAGTTGTTTACAAGAGATAAGAGACAATAACAACAAGTAGTGCAAGAATTGATAAAATAATAGCTGTGTCAATCCCAACACCTTTTCTTTTAAAAAAACATTGAATTGACTTTTTATATTTTGTAAACATAAAACTATCTCTTTGCATCTTTCTCTCATCCAAAAGTTGAAAAGCAATAAAAAGAACAATGATAAATAACCCTATATTGATAAGATCATTACCATCACGAAGTAATAGACCAAGAGCAGAGAGTAAAATTTGCATAGCAATAATAATATGAACAGCTCCATCTACACTACCTCTAACAAAAAGTAGTTTATGATGCAGATGTGTCTTATCTGCTGAAAAAGGAGAGAGCCCTCTTTGTATCCGCCTAGTCATAACAACAAGAGTATCAATTAAGGGTAGAGCTGCTATAAATAAAATAGAAGTATCACAAATATAATCTGTCGCTTTTACAGAAAGAGCAGCAATAACAAACCCTAATACTAAAGAACCACTATCTCCCATAAAAATAGAGGCAGGACTCCAATTAAAGATTAAGAAACCAACTAAAGAGACCATTACAAACATAGAGACAGTTAAAATAAATGCATCATCATATCTATAACCAATATACCAAAGAGAAGCCAAAATCACTAAAGCAATAGTACCTGCAAGACCATCTAAACCATCAATCAAATTAAGGGCATTTGTAAAACCTATAATTCCAACTAGCGTAATAAGTAGTGATATTACAAAAGGCAACTCAATCTGAAAACTTCCCCAGCTACCAAGGGTCTCAATTTTTAGCCCTTCAATAAAAAATAGAAGAATAGTTGCTACAATAATAAAAATAAATTTTAATTTAGGAGATACCTCTTTATTATCATCAATTACACCAACGAGAAAAATGAGTGAAAGTCCAAGAAAAAAGCCCCAATGTAAAATTACAAAATCAATATGTGTAAAAAAAAGTACACTCATATAAGAGAGAAACATAGCAACACCCGCACCTCTAGGAGTAGGAGAGACATGAGCACTTCTTTTATTAGGAACATCCAACATTCCAATATGTGACGAAAACTTAATAACTAAGGATGTTATTAAAACCGTTAAAAAAAATGTAATAAAAATATCAAAATTAGATATATACTCTTCTAAATCCAATACAAACTCCAATTATTCATAAATAACTTTTCCAGCAAAAATTACGCTAAATAGTAAATAAGTTATACTAACACAATTCATCTGTCAACCTTTATAATTTTTGTCAAAGAAAAATTTTTTGATTCATCTAGAACTTTAATTCTATGGTAGTTTATACCATTAGTTCCATATTTTAAGTCATAAAGATTCAAAATTTTTTTATTAAACTCCTCATCTACATCTTTAGTACCTATAAAAGCACTATGTTCATCTATCATAAATTGATAAAAATTATCAAATTTACGCTTAACATTGTTGAAAGATATATTATGTGTTTTATAAAAATAGGGATGTCTTGATGGCCAACCAGCCAATAAAATACCATTTTTTTCGAAACTTAGCCAATTTTTCTCATCAAAGAGGTGTGCTTCTCTTAAAACAATAGATAACTTTCCAAAAGATCGTGGAAATCCAAGAGCTGATGCATATTTCATATCAGGATATTTAGCCATAAGTTCTACAGCTTCATCTTTTAACTCTGCATTTTGATTATATTTATATATTTTTCCTATTGGAAGCTCGACCAATAAAATAAAAGAGGTAATTATTAAAGATTTTTTTAAAAGTTTTAAATCATTAATAAAAGCTAATTTCATAAATATAAGAATGCTCCAAAGAAAAATAAGAGGATATGTCACTCTTTCAGTATCTCTAACAATAATTAAAGTCATAACAGCAATCAGAAAAAGAGTGTATACCCCTTTATTATAATATTTTTCCTCTCTATAAATTAATAAGGCTGTTATAAAAATAAGAAAAAATAGTAATTTACTATGTGCAAATGTTTTTAATAACTCAATAGGTTCAAGATTTGAAAAGCTACTACTAATAATATCAATTGAAGAACTTGATGCTGCATCAATTACTTTTTGAGTGGACAACAAAGAGTCATCGCCAATCCACCAAGTTCTACTAATAAACTCCTCATCTTCAGATAAGATATTTAATTTATCCTCCCCATGAAGATCAACAAAGTATCCCCTTGCTTTGACAAAAGTAAGCCAATCTTTGTACTCCTGATCAAGAGAGACAGATATGTGAGTAGCTATTAGAGTAGATAAAAGAGTAAAAACAAGTATAACCTTTTTTGGTGTTAAAAGATTTTTTCTAAACAATATTAAATATGTCAAAATAAAGATTGGAGCTATTGAGATAATAAGATCTACTCTTAATAAACCAGCCAATGTTAACAAAATCCAAAATTTAATGGGATCAATGCGAATAAATGGAGCACTCATAGCAATAAGTAAAAGTGTAACCATTGTTATAGTGATATTCATCCAAGTATAAATCAACATCATACTAACTATAATAATCAACAGTTTAATAATCGATCTATCTTTTACTCTTTCAATATGATAAGCTGCTAAAAAACTAATTAAGGATATATATACAAACATAACCCAGCTATACCAATTTATATCAGGGACATATCTATATAAGTAAGATATGACACTAGATAGTGGATAGCTCATAATTAGAGTTCCACTCTCACCAGCACTTAAAAAATACCATAAAACCCAATCATCATTTTCTCCTAAAAAAGAGTATCCTAATTGAATAATTCCAATGGAGATAAGAGAAAAGTAGAAAAACAACCAAAATATAAATTTGACATCCCTCTTTATCTTGTGTTTTAAAATATTATTTTGCATTATAAATTCCATATATCTTTATTATCATATGGATCAAGAATATAACTATTTTTTTTAAAAAACACTTAAATATAAATATTTTTTTATATAAAAAAAGTAAGTTAAAATAATTAATTTTTTAGAGAATAGCAGGAAGAAAAAATATCTTAAAAACTAACAGATTATAACTATCTGTTAGTTTTTAATAAATTTTATTGATAAGTATAACTATACTTAAAGAAGCTTTGTGACATATTTTTTGGTTTAACATCATTTAAAACCAAACCAACATTTTCTAATTTATAAGATTCTATCATCTCTTCTAGTGAATGAACATACTCTTTTTCAGAAAACTCTGATCTAAATACAACCAAAGATATATCTGCATTTTTCATCAAAATCAATGCATCAGTTACAGAACCCATTGGTGGTGCATCAATAATAATATAGTCATAACTCTCTCTAAGTTCATCAATAACCTGTTCAATTTTACCAGATTGTAACAGTTCTGAAGGATTTGGAGGTATTGGACCAGATGTAATAATATCAAGATTTTTAATCTTTTTATGTTCCCAAATAACCTCTTTAAGCTCACTATTTTTAGATAAAACTGTACTCATACCAACCTTATTTGTAAGAGAAAATACATGGTGTAGCATAGGTCTTCTCATATCTAATGAAAGAACGATACACTTCTTATCACCCATTCCAAATACTGCTGATAAATTTGTAGCTACTGTAGTTTTACCCTCTCCTGGAACAGTTGAAGATACAACAATAACTTTAGATTTTTTTGAATTTCCAATAAACTCTAAATTTGTTCTAATAAGTCTTAATGCTTCAGTTGCAATAGATTGCTGATCCTCAAGCACAAACATTTTTTCAGAAGACTTAGAGTTAGGAATTACGCCATAGAATGGTGTTTTTGTATAATTTACAATATCTTCTCTAGTTTTAACTTTGCTATCAAAAAACTCTCTAATAAATGCTACTAACATTGCAATAATTAGACCAAGAATCAAAGCTGAACCCAAAATCATAGATTTTTTTGGTTTCACTGGTCGCTTTGTTTGAACTGCTTTATCTAAGATACGATTACTAGATACTGTTGAAGCTTTATTAATCTGCATCTCTGCCTGTTTTTCAAGCAAAAATTCATATGTCTTCTCATGAACTTCATACTTTCTTTGTAAATCAGCTAATTCTCTCTCTTTCTCTGGAATTTTAGCAAGCATCACATTTTTTTCATATAGAAGATCTTGAATTGTTCTCTTTCTCTCTCTAAGAGAGTCATTAATACTCTCAATAGCACTCTCTAATGCCATCTTTACATTTTCAATTCTCTCATTTGATTTTTCAACATCAGGATGATTTTCAGTCAAAGAGGTTAAAAGTGTAATTTTATCAGCTTTAGCTCTCTGTAAATCAGCCAAAAGTGTACCAATTACGGGATAATCCATAGCCAAAGATGAAATAGCTCCATAATTTCCTCGTTTAAACTCTTCATAAAGAGACTGGAAAGAGCCTTCATTAATATTTATTTTAGCAAGTTGTGTTTTTAAATCACTTAAACTTCTTAATGTTACATCTGATTCTGTTTCAATATTTACTAGATTATGTTTCTCTTTATAATTCTCTAATTTTCTAGCAGACTCTTCAAGCTTTTTACTTACCTCTGTAAGTTGTTCATCTACAAAAGAGAGAGCACTAGATGCTTTTGAAGTTTTCTTAATAACACTTTCACTAATATAAAATTTAACTAAGCTATTAAGAAACTCTTTGGCTCTTAAAGAGTTATTATCTTGATAGATCAATTTAACAATAGAACCCCGTCTTGCAATAGCAAATACATTTAGTCTCTTTGCTATATCATTTACAGCACTATCTTTATCTAAAACAAAAAATGAGTATTTAGTAGATTGAAAGTCACCCACTTTATTAATAACAAATGAGAAATGAGGTGTTTCAATGCGATCTCCAAAGTTATGTTGACCAGTATAAGAGATACCTGACTTCTTTTTCCCCATAATTGATCCAAAATCTTTCAAAAGATTCGAGAAAAAACCTTTTGATGCGGGCTTAATTTCAAAACTATTATCATCCAGAATAATTATATCAAATTTAAGTCCATAAAATTGAGGATTTTTTACATCTATTTGTTCAATAACAAAAGGATTATTTTTATATAGCTCACTCTCTTTATAACCAATTGTCTCAAAATATTTAGTTGTATATCCAACACTATCTAAAGCTTTTTCAACAAGATTACGAGACTTAATAACCTCTACTTGTGTATCTATTAAAGAAGCCTCGTCATCTATACCGCCACCACGAACCATAGTATCCAGGCTCAATGAGAGATCATCATTACTAATCTCTACAGTAGCAGAACTTTCATAAACTGGCTGTGCAAAATAGGCATAAACACCACCAGCAAATAGTGATAAAACAATAATAAGTGAGCTTAGAAATTTATTTCTACCTAAAATTCCTAAGACCCTTTTAATGTCATTGTTATTATCCTGTTTTGATCTTCTATCATAAACATTCTTCATATTATGTATTCCTTTATTTTCTTTGTTTGATTAAAAACCAACATATGAATTTGTCTCAAAAACATGTGTATTTGTTAACTGTTTGCCAGTAAATAAAATACCAAGTACTCTACCTACAATATCTATACCAGGTAATGCCTCAGCAATAGCCATATTTTTCTGTTTATACTCATTTGGAGCAACATAAACAACATCATTTGGAAAAAGTACTAATTTATCACTAGAGAGAGAGCTAAGTTGCGTTAAATCAACAGTCTCTACTTCTGGTCTTTCTCTTGTCCCACGAATAATTTTAATTGAATTTTTTGCTGCAAAATCGGTAAGATCTCCTGCATTTGCCAACGCTTCTAATAGACTTGTTGTCTCTTCAGAAATATCTAATCTACCAGGTCTACGCACTTCACCCAAGACAAATACCCTCTTATTTAAAAGATCTACTGTTACATGAGCATGTTTTATATATCTTGAATACTCCCTATTTATAAGGGTTGCAGCCCCTCTTGTGCTCAAACCAGCAACTCTAATAACACCAATTAGAGGTAAATCAATTGTACCATCACTAGATACTAAAACACCTCTTTCATCCCTTGGTGCAATTTGAGCTCTAACATCTCTAGTACTTAGCTCAGGATGGTTAAAAACCAAAATAGAAAGCCTATTATTTGGTATAATCTTAGACTCATAATTTGATCTATGTAAAGAGGATAGACCACTAGCCGCCTCAACTTGTTTTTTATCAAATAAAACATAATTTTCATTTTTACTACTACAACCAGAAAATAGTATCGCAGATAATAGACTAGATATTAATATAACATCTCTTAATTTCATTTTTATATCCCTTTATTTTAACAGTTTATCAAAGCTTCAATAAACATTTTTTCTTAAATTATTTAGTATATTAATACTACTGCATAATAAATATATTATATTTATAATAATATTTGGATTAAACAGTTTAGTATTTACCTAAAATTGCAAAACTTATAACCATAAATCGGCTTCTACAGCTATTTCTTAAGTACTCTTGATACTTTACTCTCATACAAACTATAATACTTCTTAACTGTACTCTCAATAGAGTAATTTTCTTCAAAAATATCAACTATTTTTGAAGGTTTAAATAAACTACTCTTATCTAAAAACTTTTTAATAATCTCTATAAAAGATTGAGTTGAAACATCACTAGATAAGTATCCATTGACATCTTCGACAATAGTATCAGGTACACCTCCAACAGGTGTAGATAAAATTGGTATACCAGCAGACATAGCTTCTAATATAATAATTGGCATCCCCTCATATATAGAAGACATTACTAATGCATCACTATTATACATATAATCTGATACATTTAGTTTTTCACCCAATATATGAATTCTATTTTTAGAAACTATATTAGCAATACATTTATCAGCATACTCTTTATCCTCTAAAAATGATCCAACAAGAAGAAGATGAATATCATATCCTTGGGATATCAACTGTTCAAATGCTTCAATCATCATCAAAATATTTTTTTGAGGCATTAATCTTGCAACACTAATAAATATTTTAGTATCAGAGGAACTTTTAAGATCTTCTACAAATTTTTCAACTTCACTATATTCACTAGTTTTCTTAAGAGCTTTTGCACCATTATCAATCTTGACATCAAACTCTTCGCCATAAACCTCTTTTGTAGAATCCAAAACTTCATCACTAATAGAGACTGGTGTAAATTTAAAATTTTTATATAAAAATTTATAAAAAGATCTCACCTTTGCTCCCGTCTCTTTTTGTGCCATATTATGAATTGTATGAATATTAGGAATACCTAATAAAATAAGAGGTAAACTTCCATAAACTTGAGCTCTTAAATGAGTATGAGTAATATCTGGCTTAATCTCTTTTAAAAATTTATACATATCAATAAAAGTTTTAAAACTTTTTCCACTAGATTTCTTATTTAGAGGAACTAGATTCACTAACTCTCTATCAACTTTTTGTGCTAAAATTTCTGTATCTAATATTTCAGATATAACACAAAGATAAACTTCATTATTCTTATCCTTAGCTAACTCATTACACATATCAATACAAAATTTTTCACCACCACCCGTATCAAATCTGGGTAATATATGTACGATCTTCATCTACAACCTCCGTATTACTATTTTCACTATAAATATCATCAAATTCAAATTGATAAATTACATTTGCTAATACTGCTAAACTTACCCAAAAATCTTTATGATGAAGTGTAGGAACAGTTAAACCCATTAAAATTACTGCCAAAGAAGAGAGATAAACCCAAAAATAGTTACTATGTACAATCTCATAATATTTACTGCGAAATAACAAAAATATAAAAACAACAAAGGCTATAAAGGAGAAAATTCCAGACTCTGCAAATATTTTAATAAATACATTATGTGAAGCATGAGCTTCATCTGCCAAATAAGATCTCAAATAATCACCAACATGATCTGAAAATTCACCAAAACCAACACCTAAAAAGAAATTATCACTAATCATTTCAAGTCCAGCACTCCAAACAATTAGCCGTTGTTCAAAAGTACCAGTACTTCCAGCTCTCTCTTGCAAACCACTAATAGCACTATCTCCACTCATCATAAATCCAACACCAGCAAGAATAGCAAAAATAATAATTGAGCCAGTCATTCCACGCATTGAAAATATATAATTCATGATTACATCTCTTTTTACAAAAGCAATAATAACAAGTAGTAGTGACAAGAAAATAAATGATGACTTTGAACCTGCATATAGAAGAGAGTACATAAAGAAAGATAAACTACCAAGAAGAAAATAGTAGTTTTTATTCTTATTAAAAAGATAAACTGTAATGAACATTACCGAAAGTAACTGAGCCGCATACTCATTTGGATCTTCATTACCACCACTTTTTCTAAAAGTATACTCTTCAACTGTATCCCCAAAATATGCATAAATTGAAGAGACAATCATTGTAAACCAAATAACATAAAGCATCTGATCAAACTCTTTGTAATGTGCAACATAAACAAAAATAGCAAATATAGAAACCATTCTCTTGAGATTAAAATCTAGTAAAACATCAAAATATAATAGATTAGAAAATAGAAGTACTGCTAAAACAACCAACATCATCGTATAGAAACTCTGCATAACTGCTGTCTTTTGTCCTATTATTATATAATAAAAATCACGCAAATGTACAACTATAAAAAGTTGTGTAATTAATTTTAAAACAGTCTCACCAGCATATTCAGTGACCATTGCATCATTAAAAACAGCAAAGATCATCAAAAAAAGAAGAATCTTTTTAAATAATTCAATCATGACTATAAACTCCTTTGTACTCTTTTTAAAACAATACGAGCAAATATATACTCTATTGCGACCATACTAATATTTAATATAATAAACCCACCAATAGGATATTTTACAAATATTAAATGGACAGATAATATAACTAAAATTAATCTTACAATATTTAATAATAGCTCTAATTGATTAAAATTAAATGTTTTAGATAATAGTGTAATCAAACTATAATATGCAATTAAGACATAAGATAAAATTAGAATAAAAACAAAAACTACTGATCTATCAGATAAATAACTAGGCTTTATTAAAAACACTATATAACTCATTATAATAGATATAACAATAGAGAGAAGAAAAAATTTATACCTATAAGAGTTAATTTTCTTAACATACTTCTCAATTGCATCCATGTCTGAAATATTAAATTTTGAGATTAAATATGATCTAATAGAGGTAATAAAAACCAAAACCAATCCAAAAAAACTAAAGGCATACCCAAGCTCTGCCATTAATTGTTTCATCTGATGATCAGTTACATAGACAATCACATATCTACCAGTATAAACATATAAAATAGCAATGAAATAGGTCAATATAGAAAAATTGATAAATTTTTTCAATCTTTTTCTAAAAATATTAATATTTCGCTTATCACCAATAAGATCTTTTAAATTAAATACAAATTTAATATTATCTCTCAAAAGAAAAACTAACATAACAACAAATGGAATAATGAATAGATATAGATAAATATGATTTAAGCTAATTTTGGATGTATAAAAAAAGATATATATCAAAAAGAAAACTCTTACAAATAAAATCCAAAAAGCATTATATATAATAAGTTTAATCTTTTTCTGAGCCAATAAATTATTCTTAAAAAATATCCACATCAAAATAGATAATACAGAGAGATAAATATACTCTCTTGCAATACTAACACTACCTAATCCAAAAAGTCCATCAAGCCAATTACCCAAAATTGTCTTAGAAAAAATAAGAATAAGAATAAAAATAGATAACTGTAAAAATGCGTTAATATAACCAGAAACTTTATAAATTTGATTATGTCTCAAAAAACTAGTTACAATACCCAACTCAAAAACAAAAGAGAGCAACATAACAATATTAAATACGGCAGAAAATTCTGCCATACTCTCGAGATTTAATTTATAAGGGATTAAAAGAGCAATCAAGTATGTAGAAAAGCTATAAACTAGACTAGATAAAAAATATATAGCCCCTTCATTATTTAAAAGACTTTTAATCCGCTCAATCACTTAGCTCTTCTCTAAAACCACATCTTTAATATTCACATCAAGTTTACAAAAACTTAAAACCTCTTTATTTGATGCAATATTAATTGATTGGAACTCTTTATGAGAAACCAAAAATACTATAATATCTGCTTTATCAATCGCCTCTTTATAATCCGTAATTGCAAAATCACTAAATGAGTTAATATTTGGCTCAACTGCTAATACATCTAACTTTTCAGCAAATAATCTTCTTGTAATATATAGAGCAGGAGACTCTCTAAGATCATCGATATCTGGTTTAAATGCAAGTCCCATACAGGCTATTTTAGCTCTTTTACCGCTCTTCTTTTCAAAAAGCAATGCACTGTTTTTAATCTTCTCAATAACCCATTCAGATTTATAATCATTTGTCTCTCTAGCTGTTTTAATAAGTTTTGCATCACCTTTAGCAGCATCAACAATAAACCATGGATCAACAGCAATACAGTGTCCACCAACACCACAACCAGGTTGTAAAATATTTACTCTCGGATGTCTATTAGAAAGCTCTATTAACTCCCAAACATCAATACCAAACTTACCACTAAGCATTGAAAGTTCATTTGCAAATGCAATATTTACATCTCTAAAACTATTTTCAGTCAACTTAGCCATCTCTGCTGTTCTAGCATCAGTTTCTAAAACTTCACCTTCAACAAATGTTCTATAAAAATCTGCGGTTACTTTTGTAGCTATTGAAGTAGTACCTCCAACAATTCTATCATTGTGTACTAATTCATGCATAATTTTACCAGGAAGAACTCTCTCAGGACAGTGTGCAAAATGTATTTTTGTTACATCTACACCAACATCTTTAAGTGTTTGCTCCATTACATCTGTAGTTCCTACGGGTGAAGTGGATTCTAAAATTACGATATTCCCCTCTTTAATATAAGGAGCAATTGATTTTGTAGCACTTACAATATAATCAATATTTGGAACATGATTATCTTTAAAAGGAGTAGGCACCGCTACAATAAATATATCTGCTTCAGTAGGCTTTATATCAGCAACTAATTTACCAGACTTTACAGCAGATTGAACAAATGTATCTAATCCGGGTTCTACAATATGTATTCTACCTTGATTAATAATATCTACCGTCTTTTGTACAACATCAACACCATGCACTGCATAACCTCTATTAGCCAATAAAGATGCCGTGGGAAGACCAATATAACCTAAACCCATCACACAAATTTTTTTAATACTCATTTACTTACCTTTTAAATACTCAACTATTTTTTCACAAGCTCTTCCATCACCATAAGGGTTATGTGCCATCGACATTGCTTGATAGACCTCTTCATTATCAAAAAGATTTTTACACTCCGTAACAATTTTTTCTTTATCTGTACCCACTAACTTAACTGTACCAGCTTTAAGTGCCTCTGGTCTCTCTGTTGTATCTCTCATAACAAGTACGGGCTTGCCTAGAGATGGTGCTTCTTCTTGAATACCACCACTATCAGTCAAAATAAAATAAGAGGAGTTCATTAGATAGACAAAAGGTTCATAATCCAATGGAGCAATTAAGAAAATATTATCAACACAAGAGAGAATCTCTTTGACAGGCTTTTGAACATTTGGATTAAGGTGAACCGGATAGACAATATCTATATCAGGATATGACATAGCCAACTCTTTTAACCCTTCACAAATATTCAAAAAACCTTGCCCAAAATTTTCTCTTCTATGCCCTGTAACCAATATCATCTTTTTGGAGTTATTAACATGATAACCTTTGTCCAAAATAGTCTCTCTTAATCTGTTTTCAAGATCTTTATCAGACTCTATTTTTGAAACAACGCGTAACAGTGCATCAATAACGGTATTACCCGTTATGATTACATTGTCTAGATCGACATTTTCACGCAAAAGGTTAGCTTTACTTTCAGAAGTTGGTGCAAAATGGTAAGTAGTAAGCCTACTTGTAACTTGACGATTTCCCTCTTCTGGCCATGGAGAGTAGACATTATTAGTTCTAAGTCCAGCTTCTACATGTCCAACAGCAATCTTTTGATAATAGGCAGCAAGAGATGTGGCTAATGTTGTAGCAGTATCACCATGAACCAATACAATATCAGGTTTAGCTTCTGCAAATACTGGCTTTAAGCCCAATAAAATATTAGCAGTTACTTCATACAAATCTTGACCAGGTTTCATGACATTTAAATCATATTCTGGTTCAATCTCAAATAGATCAAGTACTTGATCAAGCATCTCTCTATGTTGAGCAGTTACACAAACTAAAGTTTCGAAATTACTAGAGTTTTGGAACTCTTTGACCAATGGAGCCATCTTAATTGCTTCAGGTCGTGTTCCAAAAACAAGCATTACCTTCTTCATATTTTTCTTTCCCACTCCAAAGCAGTTTTACAAATAAGTTCAAGATCATCATATTTTGGTTCCCACTGCATAATAGATCTAATTTTACTATTATCAGAGATCAAAATAGCAGGATCACCTGCTCTTCTATCTCTCATATCAGCGACAAAATCAACACCACTAACTTTTCTCATAGTATCAAGTACCTCCTTGACACTAAAACCATGTCCATAACCACAATTAAAGATATTACTCTCATTATGCTCTTCTAAATAATCTAATGCTTTTAAGTGAGCAGAAGCTAAATCTTCAACATGAATATAATCTCTAATACAAGTACCATCAGGAGTATTATAATCATCACCAAAAACAAACATCTTTTCTCGTTTACCAAGTGCTGTTTCTGCTGCTACTTTAATAAGGTGTGTTGCATTTAGAGTAGATTGACCAATTTTACCATCTATACTTGCCCCAGCAACATTAAAATAACGAAGTGCAATATAATTAAAATCTTTGAAAGCTGCTGCAGTATCTTTTAAAACTGTCTCACTCATAAGTTTACTACTACCATACGGATTAATTGGAGCAGTAGGTGTTGTCTCTTTTACAGGAATCTGATCAGCATCTGGTTCGCCATAAGTAGCCGCAGTAGAGGAGAAAATAAATTTATTAACATTATGCTTAATACATAATCGAATCACATTTGCAGTATTAGCTGTATTATTCATATAATATTTTAAAGGATCACTTACACTCTCAGGAACAACCAAACTTGCTGCAAAATGTATAACTGCATCAAATTTTTTCTCTTCAAAAATCTTATCAATAGCATCATAATCACTCAAATCAGCATTGATAAACTCTCCATAAGTAATTGCATCTTCAAACCCAGTAACCAAATTATCAATTACGCTAAGATTATGCTTACCCTCTTCTCCTAATTGCTTAAGAACATGACTACCTATGTATCCCGCACCACCATTTATCAAAATATTCATTTTTCCTCTTTCAAATTAATTAATTCATCAACTATATCGACTAATTTTGCACTCTCTATCTCTCTAATAAAATTATTCTCAACAAATCTTCTATTTTTATGAGATATGGCAAATGCTGTATCTTTAAAGCTTAGAATGGTTTCTCTTAAAATTTTTGGATTATTAGGAGGAATTGTAACTGCATTTTCAAGTCTATTTACAAACTTTACAGCTTCCCCTATTCCACCATAAATAATTGGAAGACCCGTTGAAGCATATTCATAAAGTTTTGATGGCATAGCTGTTTTAAAATGTTCATCTAGTTGAGCATATAACACACTACTATTTTGGTAAAAATTTACAATCTCACTACGATCAACCTTACCAAAAAACTCAATATTAGTAATTTTATTTAACTCCACATACTCTTTTAGAGTCCTATAAAGAGTACCCTCACCAACAATATTAACCTTCACCCCCGGCAAATTTTTGGCACCATCTACCAAAATTTTTACATTTTGACCTATAGCAATATTACCAATATAGGTGATAGTAAAGGGGATATCCTTGTTAATCTTAATTTGAGTTAACTCTT
>Ga0256914_1001961_pt1 | contig 17636 bp, 15 predicted proteins | sample HulkmetaG_FD_191571 | JGI IMG/M metagenome (GOLD analysis project Ga0256914, IMG submission 191571) | Hydrothermal chimney microbial communities from Main Endeavour vent field at the Juan de Fuca Ridge, Pacific Ocean - Hulk | ecosystem: Environmental > Aquatic > Marine > Hydrothermal vents ... | reverse complement strand
ATCATCGAACCGTATGTCCAGCAAATCAAGCAACAAATTATCACCATTTTCTCCTCCAAACATCCGGTTATCGCCGCTGTAGACCAAAGCCGAATTAAAGAAATCGATTACCTAAAACATCTCAATTCCGTCAAATACCAACACATCGAAAACCCCGATAATGAACAACTTTACCTCGATCTGATCGGAGAGCTGTATGACCGTTAATACGGACAGGAAGTGGGATAAAATGCTTGGCAAAGAAAAAATAAAAGAAGCTTTACGTATTCTGGAAGATGTTTACGGCCACACCAGAACCGCCCTTACCTACAAAACCCCTTTTCAGCTTTTGGTGGCTACCATGTTAGCTGCGCAAAGCACCGATAAGCGCGTAAACATCATTACCCCAAAGTTATTTGCCGATTACCCGGATGCGGCCTCCATAAGCCAAATGCGCGAAGAAGAATTACAAGAATACATTAAAACCGTCGGGTTGTACAAATCGAAGGCCAAAAACATTTTGGCTACCAGTAAAATTTTGGTCCAAAAATACGACGGCGATATTCCGGCAACTCGGGAAGAATTAGTTGAATTGCCGGGCGTGGGGCGAAAAACGGCCAACGTCGTATTGAGCATTGCCAAAAATGTTCCGGCCATTGCTGTTGACACCCACGTCTTTCGTGTTAGCAACCGCATCGGGCTGGCCAATGCCAAAAATGTGCTGGAAACCGAAAAGCAATTGATGGAAAATATTCCAAAGGAAAAATGGTCGCAGGCCCATCACTGGCTTATCTGGCACGGCCGTAAAATTTGCCGGGCACGCAACCCGATGTGCACACAATGTCCTTTAAAGCACCTGTGTTTGCACAGCAGGAACGTAGCGAAAACAGTATAGCCTTATACGACAAAGTCTATCTTTTCCCTCGGTCTTTTGTTTGAACTCCCACCACGTAAAACCGCACGGCCCTTATTTTTTTGCAACGGCCATTGGCGGTTTCCTTAAAAATTTCTTTGGCTTTGTAATATTTTTCTTTTTATCTTTGCACAAGTATTGCGCTGTTTTGAGAAAATTTTCATAAATCAGAATTTTCTCTTGGCGAACAGCGTATTTAAATTTTCTGAAATAACGTGAAAATTTTCGTTAGTTTTTTTCGAACTTTTGCAGAAGGGGAAAAACTTTTGGAAAGCGGAACAACTCCTATTTGGCCTTTGATTGTTTACACGGTTGCCGTTCTGGCCCTTGTGGGTATAATGATCGGCTTGTCCTATCTTTTGGGCCAACGTCACAAAGAACGCGCCACAGGCGAATATTACGAATCGGGCATTGTACACACCGGAACCTCCCAAATTCGTTTTACTGCACACTATTACCTAGTCGCTTTATTTTTCATCATTTTCGATCTCGAAGCGGCCTTCATTATTTCGTGGACGATCGCGTTTAAAGATTTAGGCTGGCTCGGCTTTGCCGGAATCTCGGTTTTTATAGCCATTTTGCTCGTGGTTTTAATTTACGAATGGCGCATCGGCGCATTGGATTATGCAGCCAACGGTAAAAAAATAATAAGACAAATGAAAACTCTAAACAAGGTGAAAAATAAATCATGAAATGGTGGTTATCCAAGGCTAACGATCAAACAACTCCGCTTAAAGGCGACGGCTCGTTTGAAGAAATCGTAAAAGAGAGCATCATGTTTGCCAAATTGCAAGACCTTGTGGCCTGGGGACGCAAAAATTCGGTTTGGCCTTTCAACTTCGGCCTCTCTTGTTGTTACGTTGAAATGGCCACCAGCATTACCAGTCGTTACGATTTGGCGCGTTTCGGAGCCGAGGTAATTCGCGGTACGCCTCGTGAAGCAGACCTGATGATCATTGCCGGGACCATGTTTATCAAAATGGCCCCCATCGTCAAACGGCTGTACGAACAGTTGATGGAACCGCGTTGGGTAATTTCCATGGGTTCCTGCGCTAACTCCGGTGGCATGTACGATATTTATTCTGTCGTTCAGGGTGTGGACAAATTTTTACCCGTCGATGTGTACGTACCCGGTTGTCCGCCACGCCCCGATGCTTTTTTAAACGGGCTGAACTTATTGCAAGAGGCCATCGGTAAAGAAAAACGTCCTTTAAGCTGGGTAATCGGGCCGCAGGGGGTCATTCGACCGAAGAAAGGAAATCTTAAACCGAAACGCTGGGCTGAAAAAAAGAAAACGACCTTTTTAAAGCCACCGGATGAAATCTAAAAAAATAAACAAATAAATAAAAAGTAAAGATCTTATGACATACGATCAAAGCGTACTGGAAAATTTAAAAGAAAAGTTCGGGGAAGCTGCCCTGCATGTTCAGCACACCAAAGACGGCATGCCTACGGTTTATGTACCAAAGGAAAAAATTACCGCCGTTTTGGATTACCTAAAAAACGAAATCCCCCAACCGTACAAAATGTTGTACGATTTAACAGCCATCGACGAACGCACGCGTCAACACCGCGAAAATTTACCAGAGGCCGATTTCAGCGTAGTGTATCATCTCCTTTCGTTCGACCGCAATTCCGATATTCGTGTAAAAGTGGCTTTAAAGGGGGAATATCCCGAAGTGGATTCCGCAACCCGAATATGGGCTAACGCCAATTGGTACGAACGTGAAACATACGACTTTTTCGGCATTAAATTTAACGGCCATCCGCATCTTAAGCGCCTTATCATGCCCCCTACCTGGGAAGGCCACCCCTTGCGCAAAGAGCATCCGGCCCGCGCTACCGAAATGGGGCCGTTTCAACTGCCGGACGACAAACAAGACCGCGAGCAGGAAGCTCTGAAGTTTAATCCCGAAGAATGGGGCTTAAAACGTTCCGATGCCGATACGGATTTTATGTTTTTGAATTTGGGGCCTCAGCATCCGGGCACCCACGGTGTTTTGCGCGTTATTTTACAATTGGATGGCGAAGAAATTGTAGACGCCGTCCCGGACATCGGGTTTCATCATCGCGGAGCCGAAAAAATGGCCGAACGCCAAAGTTGGCACACCTATATTCCCTATACCGATCGCATCGACTACCTTGGCGGGGTAATGAACAATTTTGCCTATGTACAAGCCGTGGAAACCTTAGCCGGAATAGATGTTCCAGAAAGAGCTAAAGTAATCCGAATTATGCTTAGTGAATTATTCCGCCTTTCCAGTCATCTGGTTTGGTTCGGAACGTTTGCTCAGGATATCGGCCAAATGTCCCCTGTATTTTACGCATTTAACGATCGTGAGCGCATTTTCGACATTATCAGCGCCATTACCGGCGACCGCATGCATCCCAACTGGTTCCGCATAGGCGGTGTGGCTCAGGATTTGCCCAAAAAATGGGATGAGATGATTAAAGACTTTATTAAGCACTTCCCCAAACAACTTAAAAGTTACGACAAGCTAGTCATAAAAAACAGCATTATTAAAGCCCGTACCGTTGGCATTGGCGCTTACACCACCGAAGAGGCAATCGAGTGGGGCGTTACTGGCCCGGGCTTACGCGCCACCGGTCTGGAATGGGATTTTCGTAAAAAGCGGCCTTATTCCGGTTACGAAAACTTCGAATTCGATATTCCCACCGGTAAAAACGGCGATGCGTACGATCGCGCTTTAGTACGCATGGAAGAGATGAACCAAAGTTTGCGCATTATCGAGCAGTGCATGAACAACATGCCCGATGGGCCGTACAAATCTGACAATCCTTTTACCACACCGCCGCGCAAAGAACGCACCATGCATGATATCGAAACATTAATCAATCACTTTTTAAATGTTAGTTGGGGGCCGGTCATTCCGCCGGGCGAAGCGTTTTTCGGCATCGAAGCTACCAAGGGTAACAACGGTTATTATTTGATTAGTGACGGCAATACCATCTCGTACCGTACACGCATTCGCACCCCGTCGTTTGCCCATTTGCAAATGGTGCCCTACATTAGTCGCGGGCACACCATTGCCGATTTGTTGGCCATTTTGGCAAGTATCGATTACGTATTAGCAGATGTTGACAAGTAATTAGCAACGGATTTAACCATGCTTTCAGAAAAAGAAATCAAAGAAATAGAAGAGCATTTGGCGCACTACCCGCGCAAACAGGCTGCGGTTATCGAAGCCCTTAAGGTTGTTCAGTTCCATCGCGGCTACGTTTCCGATGAAAATGTGGAAGACATTGCCAAATTGCTGGACATGACGCCCGATGAAGTGGACAGCGTGGCCACCTTTTACAACCTAATTTTTCGCAAGCCTGTGGGCGAACACGTAATTTTAATGTGTGATAGTGTTAGCTGCTGGATTATGGGCTACGAAAATCTTAAAGATCATCTTTCGGCCAAACTGGGTATTGATATCGGGCAGACAACCTCCGACAACCGTTTTACCTTGTTAACAATCCCGTGTCTGGGCGCCTGCGACCGTGCTCCGGCCATGATGATTGACAACGAACTTTACGGCAATTTAACGCCACAAAAAATTGATGAAATCTTGGATAAATACAAATAACGAATCGAATGCACATGGAAAGACCACTAACACAACATATTCGTCCCGGAGAGCCTCCGTTAACGGCGGTTGAATATCAAAAAGTCGGCGGATACGAGGGGGTAAAGAAAGCCCTGAAAATGACGCCCAAAGAAGTTCAGGAAGAAGTAAAACGTGCCGGGTTGCGTGGCCGCGGCGGTGCAGGATTTCCCACCGGACTAAAGTGGAGCTTTGTTCCCTTGGGCCCGGATGCGCCGCGCCCCAAATATTTGGTAGCCAACGGCGACGAAATGGAACCGGGCACCTTTAAAGATCGCCTGCTCATCGAAGGCAATCCCCATCAACTTATCGAAGGCATGATTATCAGCGCCTATGCTATCGAAGCGGAAATCGGTTACATCTTTTTACGCTGGGCCTACAAAAAAGGCGCAGAATTAATCGAAAAAGCTCTGGCCGAAGCCTATGAATCCGGTTTTTTAGGCAAAAATATTTTGGGCAGCGGCTTTAATTTCGATTTGTATTTGCATACCAGTGCCGGGCGCTACATTTGCGGAGAAGAGACCGCTTTGCTTAATTCTTTGGAAGGCAAACGCGCCAACCCGCGCCCCAAACCGCCCTTCCCGCAAACCAGCGGTTTGTTCGGCAAGCCGACCATTGTCAATAATATCGAAACCCTAAGCAACGTACCGCACATTTTACGTAACGGAGCCGACTGGTACCACAGCATCAGTCACAGCGAAGACGCCGGTACCAAATTATTCGGCGTTAGCGGAAAAGTTAAACATCCGGGGCTGTGGGAATTGCCATTGGGCATTACACTGGGCGAGGTGCTTAACGAATATGCGGGCGGCATGCGCGAAGGATTGCAATTTAAAGGATTGCTGCCCGGCGGCGCTTCTACCGACTTTTTAACAAGTGATCATCTGGATATCAAACTCGATTACGACGGTGTGGCCAAGGCCGGAAGCCGACTGGGTACCGGCACCATGATTGTTCTGGACGACAAAACCTGCGTGGTGGGGATGGTTAAAAATTTGGCACACTTTTTCGCTCAGGAATCGTGCGGATGGTGTACGCCCTGTCGCGAAGGATTGCCTTGGACGGAAAAAATTTTGCAATCCATCGAAAACGGCGCCGGCAAAATGGAAGACCTTGACATTTTAACCGGTATGACCAAAACCCTGGCGCCCGGTAACACCTTTTGTCCTCTGGCGCCGGGCGCAATGGAGCCGTTACAAAGTGCCTTAAAATATTTTCGCGAAGATTTTGAGCGTCACATTAAAGAGAAACGCTGCCCCTGGAGGTCTTAACAAATGGTAAAAATCAATATAGACGGCAAAGATTACGAAGTTGAGCCGAAACACAATCTGCTCCAAACATTGCTTTCCATGGGATTCGATATACCCTATTTTTGCTGGCATCCGGCCATGGGCTCCGTAGGTTCGTGCCGCCAATGCGCCGTTAAAAGGTACAAAGACGAAAACGATAGCAAAGGACGCATCATCATGTCTTGCATGGAGCCGGTGGTGGACGGCATGCGTATTTCCATAAACGATCCCGAAGTAAAACAATTCCGACAAAATTTAATCGAATTAACCATGACCAACCATCCGCACGATTGTCCCGTGTGTGATGAAGGCGGAGAGTGTCATCTGCAGGACGTTACCCTAATGTCCGGTCACAATTATCGCCGTTACGAATACAACAAACGTACACACAAAAATCAATATTTAGGGCCGTTCATCAATCACGAAATGAACCGCTGCATTGCCTGTTACCGCTGTGTACGCTTTTACCGCGATTATGCCGGCGGACGCGATTTTAATGTATTTGCCTCGCGCAACCGTGTCTTTTTCGGACGTTACGAAGACGGGGTTTTACAAAACGAATTCAGCGGTAATCTGGTGGAAATTTGCCCCACCGGTGTTTTTACCGACAAAACCTTTAAAGAACATTTTACCCGCAAATGGGATTTAACCACCGCACCGACTATTTGCCAGAATTGCAGTCTCGGGTGCAACATTATTGCCGGTGAACGCTACGGAACCATTCGCCGCATTACCAGCCGTTACAACGAAGCGGTAAACGGCTACTTTATTTGCGATCGCGGGCGTTTCGGCTACGAATATGTAAACAGCGACCTGCGCATAAAAGAACCATTGCGTCGCGGGCAAGCCAGCGGCAAGCTGGAGGAAGTGGATGCGCAAACCGTATTTTCTTATTTTGAAAAGTTATTCAATAAAAAAGCACGCTTTTTAGGTATCGGTTCGCCGCGGGCCTCCTTAGAAGCCAACCATGCCTTGCAAATGCTGGTAGGCAAAGAGAACTTTTTTGCCGGTGTTCATGAAGTCGATCAGCGGCTTACGCTAAAAGCATTACAACTTTTGCAAGAAAGTCCGGCGGAGGTTCCCTCTCTGCGCCAAACCGAAAAAGCCGATGCCGTTGTCGTATTAGGAGAAGACGTCACCAACACGGCACCCATGCTGGCTTTAAGTTTGCGTCAGGCCTCCCGCGTACAGGCAATGGAACTTCCGGTTAAAGTTAACATTCCCACCTGGAACGAAAACGCAGTCAAAGAAATTATTCAGGACGAACACGGACCGTTTTTCGTACTAACCCCGAATAATACCAAATTGGATGATGTGGCCACTGCGGTTTACCGGCACGTCCCGCAAAACATCGCCCGTCTGGGACACGCCGTAGCCCATTTTATCGATCCCGACGCCCCGGCCGTGGACGACCTGAACGAATCGGAAAAAGCGCTGGCCGAACAAATTGCCGGAGAACTGCTCAAAGCAAAGCAGCCGTTGGTAGTTAGCGGAACCTCCTTGCAAGACGAGGGCCTGCTGGAAGCCGCAGCCAATATTACCGTAGCTTTGCGCAAACGCAATAAAACGCCATGGCTTTTCTTTACCTTGCCAGAAGCCAATAGCGCCGGTCTGGCATTAATCGATAATAAAAATTTAAACATGGCCTTCGAAAAAGCGCTGTCCGAAAAATACGACGCGCTCATCGTTCTGGAAAACGATCTTTATCGCCGTTTGGAAACGGATCAGGCGGACAAATTTCTCGATGCCTTCGATCAAATTATTGTTCTTCATTATTTACCCAACCATACCACCGAGCAGGCGAACCTGGTTATTCCGGTGGGGCCATTTACCGAAACCGACGGCACCCTGGTCAACAACGAAGGTCGCGCGCAACGGTATTTTCAGGTTTTCGATCCGGGCGCTTCCGTTAAAGAAAGCTGGCGTTGGCTGGGCCAAATTATGGCACTGGGTACCCCCGGGGCCCATCGCAAATTGAACACCCTTGACGATTTTATCGAAGCTTTTATCGAAGACTACCCGCAATACGTCGGAGTAAAAGAAGCCGCGCCCGATGCCTCGTTCCGCGTTGCCGGGCAAAAAATTCCGCGCCAATCGCATCGTTATTCCGGGCGGACTTCCATGTTGGCACACATTAATGTCAGCGAGCCCAAGCCCCCAGAAGATCCGGATTCGCCCATGAACTTTACCATGGAAGGCTATCAGGGGCCACAACCCGGCGCCGTGCTTTCGCGTTATTGGTATCCTGGCTGGAATTCCGTACAGGCTCTGAACAAATTTCAAATAGAAATCGGCGGCGGATTGCACGACGGTCGGCCTGGCGTACGCATTCTCGATTTTTCGCCCAAAGAAAAAGCGGACTATTTTAAACACATTTCGCCTAAATTCGAAAACCGCGCCAATACTTGGCTGGCGGTACCTTTGTACCATATTTTCGGCAGTGAAGAACTGAGCCTTTTTACCAAAGGAATTCGAGAACTTTCGCCGCAACCCTACATCTTGCTCAACGAAGCCGAAACCGAGGGCCTTGGCGATCAGGTTGCCGTTCTCATTAATAACCAAACTGTCGAGCTGAAATTGCACAAATCTGCCCATTGGCCCAAAGGTGCGGCCGGATTACCTTTGGGACTGCCCGGTATGGGTGTAATTAAATTTCCTATCTGGATTAAAATTTCGGGATAATTGCAATGAGTGAAATCGTAAAATATTTATTGATTATCGTCGGTGTGTTGGGTGTTATGTTAAGCATTGCCGCCCTGCTAATTTGGTACGAACGGCGCATGCTCTCGCTATGGCAAGATCGGTACGGGCCAAACCGTGTGGGGCCGTTCGGTTTGTTACAGGTGATGGCCGACATGATTAAAATCTTTTTTAAAGAAGATTGGATCGCACCGTTTGCGGATAAATGGGTTTTTATTTTTGCGCCGACCATTGTGGTGGCCGCTGTTTTAATGGGCTTTGCCGTTGTTCCGTTTGCACCCGGCATTGTGGTTAACGATATGAACATCGGATTGCTCTTCTTTTTGGCCATGTCATCGTTAGGTGCTTACAGCATTTTTTTGGGAGGGCTGGCCTCCAACAACAAATATTCGCTTATCGGTTCCTTACGCGGAGCGGCTCAAATGATCTCTTACGAAGTATTCATGAGTATTTCGCTCATGGGTATTGTGCTGATGACCGGTTCGTTCAGTTTGGTAGATATTGTTAACGCCCAAAAAAATATGTGGTTTGTTGTCCCGCAGTTTATCGGCTTTGTGATTTTTTTTATGGCCGGCGTGGCCGAAACTCATCGTGCGCCATTCGATTTGCCCGAAGCCGAAAGCGAGTTGGTTGCTGGTTTCCATTCCGAATATTCGGGCATGAAATTCGGCATGTTTTTCGTAGGCGAATATCTGGGCATTACGTTAATTTCGGCCATGATTGCCACCTTCTTTTTCGGCGGTTGGTTAGGCCCGAGCTTTTTGCCGCCCGTTGCCTGGTTTTTTATTAAAACGTTTTTCTTTATTACCATTTTTATTTTGCTGCGTGCCTCGTTACCGCGGCCGCGTTACGATCAGTTAATGGCCTTGGGCTGGAAAATACTGCTACCGCTATCCCTGCTGAATTTACTGGTTACGGCGGCCATAATTTTGTGGATCGGGGCCTAATTAAGAAACGTTCGTGAGGAGCATAAATGTTTAGCATTTTACGCAGTATCTGGTTAACCTTATTACATACGTTCAGCAAACGGTTTACCATTCAATATCCGGAAGAAAAACCAAACCTTCCGGCACGCTGGCGCGGGCGCATTGTACTCACCCGCGATCCGGACGGTATGGAGCGCTGCGTGGCCTGTAACTTGTGTGCCGCGGCCTGCCCGGCGGATTGCATTTCCCTGCAGGCAACTCAGGACGAACACGGACGGCGTTACCCTGCTTTTTTTCGTATTAATTTTTCCCGTTGCATTTTTTGCGGATTCTGCGAAGACGCCTGCCCCACGTACGCCATTCAGCTTACACCCGATTTCGAATTGGCCGAATACGACCGTCAGAATTTGGTTTATGAAAAGGAAGAGCTGTTAATCGACGGACCGGGGAAATATCACGATTACAATTTTTACCGTGTTTCAGGGTTAGCCATCCAAGGTAAAGACAAAGGCGAGGCCGAACATGAAGATCCGCCGATCGATATTCATGATCTGCGCGCGTAAGCAGCTTAACCCAAATTAGCCGAAGCCAAAAAACGCAAGACAATTTTTACGCGCGTTAAAAACATTTTTCTTTTGTGACTTTTGAAAATTGGCAAAAACAACATCCAAAACGATTTGGTTTGGGCACAAATTAAAATTCAAAGGAATCGTTAATGACCGTATTTTTTTACATTGCCGCCATTATTGCCATCTTTTCTACATTAATGGTGATCTCACGCACCAATGTCATTCATGCATTGTTGTACATGGTGGTTTCGTTGCTATCCACTGCCGTCATGTTTTTCATCATCGGGGCACCTTTTGTGGCCGCACTCGAAATTATGATTTACGCCGGAGCTATTATTGTTTTATTTGTTTTTGTGGTAATGATGCTTAATTTGGGTAAGCCCGCCATTGAACAGGAAAAACAATGGCTGGCCGGTTCCGGTTGGATTTTACCCTCTTTACTTTCGTTTATTTTGCTTATCGAAGTCATTTACATTATCTCGGCGGCTCCCGCGCATCCTGTAGCAGGCGTGGCTATTTCGCCCCGAATTGTGGGGCATTCCATGTTCACTACCTACCTAATCGGCGTGGAACTTTCGGCCATTCTTTTGCTGGCCGGTATTATCGGAGCCTTTCATCTGGCCCGCAAAAAGAAACAAGTGGTTCACCGCTTTTTACAAAAATCACAAGGAGCCGAAAAATGAATATGATCTCGTTAAATACGGGTCTGATTATTGCCGGAATTTTGTTTTCCGTCGGTTTTATCGGCGTAATGATTCGCCGCAATATGATTTTTATGTTGCTCTCCATCGAAATTATGATGAATGCCGCTGGCCTGGCTTTTGTTTTTGCCGGTTCACGCTGGGGTGCGCCCGACGGACAAATTATGTTCATTTTTATTTTAACCATGGCAGCTGCCGAAGTTGCCGTTGGGTTAGCTTTGGCCATGCAACTCTATCAAAAATTCAAAACCCTTGACACCGATGCAGCCAGTAACATGAGGGGTTAATATGTACAATCTTCTTTGGCTTGTTCCAGCGCTTCCTTTCGCAGGATTTTTGATCTTAGCCTTTTGGGGTAAAAAATTGGGCAAACGCCTTTCTTCTTGGGTTGGCGTGGGTTCCGTTGGCATTTCGGCATTGATTACTTTGCTAATCGGTTTCCGCTTTTTAACCAATCCACCGCAGGGACATGCATTTTCCCAAAAATTATGGTCTTGGATCGCTGTCGATACCTTCCACGTAAACATTGCCTTGCATTTGGATGCGCTTTCTTTGGTTTTTATTTTTGTCATTACCTTTGTCGGCTTTTTTATTCATCTCTACTCAACCGAATACATGGCCGACGATAAAGGATACAGCCGTTTTTTTGCTTACATGAATCTGTTTGTCGGCGCCATGCTTATCCTCGTTTTGGGCGACAGCCTGTTACTTTTGTATTTGGGCTGGGAAGGCGTCGGTTTGTGCAGCTATTTGCTTATCGGCTTTTGGTATAACGATCCGGCTAACGGCTATGCGGCTCGCAAAGCGTTTATCGTTACGCGCGTCGGCGATGCGGCAATGGCTATCGGGTTATTTTTATTATTTACCAGTTTTGGTACTCTGGATATTCAAAAAATCTTAAATGCCGCCCCTCAAACCTGGCCGGTAGGTAACCACATGGCCATTTTAGCCACTCTGTTGCTCTTGGGCGGAGCCGTGGGAAAATCGGCCCAACTTCCGTTGCAGGTTTGGTTGCCGGATGCTATGGCCGGCCCTACGCCTACCAGTGCGTTAATTCATGCAGCAACTATGGTAACCGCCGGTGTTTATTTGATTGCGCGTATGCACGGTTTGTACGAATTGGCACCGCAATCTATGCTGGCCGTGGCTGTTGTGGGCATGGCCACCTTGTTGATTGCCGGATTTGCAGCGATTGCCCAAACCGATATTAAACGCGTACTTGCTTATTCAACCGTCAGCCAAATCGGATATATGTTTTTGGCATTGGGCGTGGGTGCCTGGAGTGCCGGTGTGTTCCATTTTATGATTCATGCCTTTTTTAAGGCTTTGCTCTTTTTGGGAGCAGGAGCCATCATTTTGGCACAACATCACGAACAGAATATGTTTAAAATGGGTGGATTGGCCAAAGCGTTGCCTGTCACTTTTTGGACATTTTTAATTGCTTCCGGATCGTTAGCCGCCGTGCCACTAATTACCGCCGGTTTTTACAGTAAAGACGCTATTATCTGGTACGCCTGGTCAGGCCCGGGCGGAAATATTTATTTGTGGATCGGCGCGGTATTCGGTGCTATTCTAACGGGATTTTACACATTTCGCATGGTATTCGTTACCTTTTTTGGCAAGCAGAAAATCGACATCAGCCATCATCCCAAATGGACTATTCATATTCCGCTTATCGTACTGGCCTTTTTCGCTTTGTTCGGCGGGTTTATCGAATTGCCCGGCACCATGGGCCATGTCACCTTATTTAGTGATTTCATGAAATCCGTTTTACCTGTCGAAGTCGGGCATCATGAAAGCGCCTCTCTGGAGTTGTTTTCACAAGTTCTGACCGCTGTGCTGGCTTTGTTGGCCATTTACGCTTCTTATGTTCTTTATATGAAAAAGATGAATGTAGTAACGCGCTTTACCAATACCGCTTTGGGCGGCGCTTTGCAATCGTTCTTTCTATCTGGTCTGGGATTCGATTGGCTCTACGAACGCCTTTTTATTCGTCCGTATGTTTGGATTGCACGCATTAACAAACGCGATTTTGTGGATTTGTTTTTTGTTTTCCTGGCTTGGATTTCGCGCCAGTTCCATTATTTGTTCGCTTACACCCAGTCGGGTAGAGTTCGTCGGTTTGTTCTGGGCTTAGCCCTTGGAGCAGTGGTATCAATAACAATTGTGGTGTTCTTATGACATTAACATTTTTATTCGCATGGTTACTTTTTGGCGGGCTGGTTGCCTGGCTTTCAGGCAAATGGAGCAAAAACGCTCCGCGCTGGATTTCGATTTTTGTTCTTACGGTACACTTAGTTGTGACCATTCGTTTGTGGATTTCTTATTTGGCTCATAACGGCTTTGGTTTGAAAACAGGCCAATGGTTTTTAACGGAAAAAGCTGCCTGGATTCCCCAATGGGGAATTTCCTATTTCTTGGCGATTGACGGATTAAGCATTCTGCTTTTGGTATTAACGAGTTTTTTGGGATTGCTGGCCGTTGCCTGTTCGTGGAAAGGAATCCAAACCAAAGTCGGATTTTTCCACTTTAATTTGCTCTGGATTTTGGCCGGAATTTCCGGTGTGTTTATGGCTCTTGATTTGTTCTTGTTCTACTTTTTCTGGGAAATCATGCTCATCCCGCTTTATTTTCTAATTGGCATTTGGGGGCATAGCAACCGCATCTACGCTACTTTAAAATTCTTCATTTTTACCCAAGCCAGCGGTTTATTCATGCTTATTTCCATTTTGGGGTTGTTTTTCATCCACGGGCACAACACCGGCCATTACACCTTTAACTACCTTGAATTGATCGGTACTTCCGTTTCGCCCAAAATTGCCTTTTGGCTGATGCTGGGCTTTTTTCTGGGATTCGGAGTTAAACTTCCCGTTGTCCCGGTTCACACCTGGCTGCCCGATGCGCACACCGAAGCCCCGACAGCCGGTAGCGTGGTCCTTGCCGGATTAGTACTTAAAGCCGGAGCTTACGGCTTTATCCGCTTTTTAATGCCCCTTTTCCCTCAGGCTGGGAAAGAATTCGCCACCGTGGCCATGGTGCTGGGTATTATCGGCATTATCTATGCGGCAATCGTTGCTTTTGCCCAAACCGATCTTAAACGTCTGGTCGCTTACACCAGTGTGAGCCACATGGGTTTTGTATTGCTGGGCATTTTTGCCTGGAATCAACTGGCATTACAAGGCGCCATGATGATCATTATCTCCCATGCACTCAGCACGGGCGCTCTCTTTATTTTGGTGGGTGATTTGTACGATCGTTTACACACCCGCGATATGGACAAACTGGGCGGCCTTTGGGATGTGGTGCCGCGTTTCGGCGGATTCGGTATGGTGTTTGCTATGGCCTCGTTAGGCTTGCCAGGATTAGCCAATTTTGTCGGTGAAATTTTAGTGCTAATGGGTGTTTTTCAGGTAAATGTGGTTATTGCCTCATTAGCCACGCTCGGCTTTATTGCAGCTACCATTTACTCCTTATGGATGATTCAACGTACTTTCTTCGGTAAAAATAAAAACAATTACACCGTTCCGGATGCCACCCCGCGGGAAATCGGTATTTTAGGGGCCTTGGTTGTCACCTTGGTCTGGCTGGGATTATTCCCGAATACGGTTCTAAAAACATCGAAAAACGCCTTTCATCATTTGCAAGAAATCGTGAACCGTTCCGCATACAAACAAACAGAACAACTACAAATCGGGCCGGAAGGCCTTCAGCCTCAATCAAACAAATCACAAAGTGTCAGTGGCTCGAATTACGGAGACATGAAATGACTTCCCTTGAAATATCCAAATTAATGCCCTTGATTGTTGTTTTACTTACGCCGATGGTCGTTATGCTGTACATCGCCGTAAAGCGTAATCATTTTATTACCATGCTCCTTTCGGTATTGGGTCTGTTGATTGCTCTGGCCTTAATTCCGGCTACCCGTCTTGTTCCAGTAACACGAATCGGTTCTTTACTTATAATTGATAATTATGCTCTTTTTTACTTTTCACTGATTTTTTTGGCTGCCATTTTTATTTTGGTACCCTCGTATTCTTATCTTGAAAAACGCTTCGGGGGCAATAAAGAAGAATATTATCTTCTTATTTTGACCGCAACACTCGGTTCGGCCATTCTGGCGGCAAGTTCACATTTTGCCACTTTCTTTTTAGGGCTTGAAATTTTAAGCGTTTCGCTCTATGCGTTAATTGCCTACTTACGACAAACAAACGAGGGTATCGAAGCAGCCGTCAAATATTTGATTCTGGCTGCTGCTTCTTCCGCTTTTTTAGTGTTCGGTATGGCTTTGGTTTATTCGCAAACCGGAACAATGAGTTTCAGCGGTGTAACCGACTTTTTAAGCAAAGCTGCGGATTACAATCTTATTTTAGTCGCTGGAATCGCCATGATGGTTGTGGGGTTTGGTTTTAAAATGGCTTTGGTACCTTTTCACATGTGGTCGCCGGATGTGTACCAAGGCGCCCCGGCGCCCGTAAGCGCCTTTATCGCTTCCGTATCCAAAGGCGGTATTTTGGCCCTTCTGTTTCGTTTTTTCGCGCAATATGACATTGTACAATCCAAACCGCTTTTTATTATTTTTGGCGGTTTGGCGGTTCTTTCCATGTTCGGCGGTAACCTTTTGGCCTTAATGCAAAAAAATGTCAAACGACTGCTGGCCTATTCTTCCATTGCTCACTTCGGCTATATTCTAACCGCCTTTATCGCCGGAAATCACAATGCCCGTTTTACCGGTGCCGGTGCGGCGACCTTTTACATTGTTACCTATTTTATCACGATCATCGGCGCTTTTATTATTGTCGGAGTCCTATCTAGTAAAGAACGCGAAGCTTTTGCCCGTAGCGACTACAAAGGCATGTACTGGAGACATCCGTGGCTATCGGTTGCTTTTTCGGCCATGCTCTTTTCGCTGGCGGGTATTCCGCTAACCGCTGGTTTTATCGGCAAATATTATGTACTTTCCACGGGTATAGGCAATGGTTTGTGGTGGTTGGTAGTGATTATGATTATTAATAGTGCACTCGGCGTTTATTATTATTTGCGTGTAATCGTTGAGATGTTTTCATCCGCCGATGAAGAAAAAACCGATCTTCAGGCTTCGGTGCGGGTTGGGTTGATGACAGGTATTGCCCTGGCTTTGTTGACCATTGCGCTGGTTTGGTTAGGCGTTTATCCTACGGGCGTGATCTCTGCAATCAAAACTTCGATGTTAATGTTTTAAAAACAGAAAGCTCCCTTCCGCTGCAATTTTTTCGGTAGGGAGCTTTTTCATATCTTCCCCGAAATTAAATTCATCACCAAAAATAATTCCTTTCTTCCGTACCTCGGCCTGTCATGTCAAATCATTTCAAGCGATGCTTCGTTCCGACTATCACCTTTGATGTCTTTAAACGATTCGTAAAGGGGTAAATTCCAATCAACAGATGCCTTAAGAATTGCCGTTTTAATAATATCCAAAACCTGTTGCGGTTGACCTTCCTGCAAATTTTCTGCAAGAAGCTGAAATGACTTGGCCGGATCGACCTTAATATTCCAAACCTGTCCCTTGTCATTCAACTCAAAAAGATTCGGAAACGAAGGATCCGCATTCACTTTTTTAAACGCCTTTTCCACAATTTCCGGCCCGACCCTTTTGCGAAGCGTATCCATAATTTCATTAATCGCCTCGATGTAAAATTCCTTACGTTCATCCTGAACTTTTAAAATTTCTGGGCCTACAGGTAATTCGTACAATTGATCCATAAATTCGTTGATCAAGTCACCTTTGATAAGAGCTCCGTGCTGGGGAGCTATGATTTCCGGGGCAGGCTTCAGTGCTCGAATGGCATCAATTGCATTACGAATGGCCGTTTGGCTGGGCATATAAATTTGATGGAATAAGCGTATTCCGTGCCAATTTACGGATGTGGCAAAAAGGCCATTGGAATATGTAAGCCCGCCGAACAAATCGCCGCTAAATAAAATCCGCGATTCTTCATCATACAGCATGGCTGCGCCACGAAAATGACAAAAAGGAGTAGGCACAAAACGCAAGGTATGGCCTGTCGAAAGGCGACCGCGTAAACTTTTAAACTTATCGATCGCCAAAAATTGACGCTCTTTTAAACCCATAAAATTTATCAACCGCCAGGTATCTTCCGTACAAATTACTTTTAACCTGCCGTTGAATTTGGACAAATAAAGCGTATTAAAGCAAACATCCGGATCCTGATGATTCAAATAAGCAAAATTCACATTTTTAATACTTCCGATCTTTTTTTCGATGATCTTTTGCAAATAATCGAAAACAACCGGCGGACCCGGGTCAATAATCATATTTACCTTTTTACCTTCTTTCTCAAAAGTACGCAAATAAATATTCAACTCAAGTTGCTCGTCTCGGTAAACGCCTAACCAAAAAACTCCTTTTTTAATTTCTATTACTTCGTTACCTTTGACCATCTTAAAATTCCTTCTTTTAAAAATATAAAATCGACTTTTTTCCCATCCGGACAATTTATTAAATTATTTTGTTCTAATTTTGATAAAATACCAAAAATATCCAAATTTTTTTTGTGCCAATCCTATACAAAAGTCTAAAAATATTGATATCGCCCTATGTCGCTAACAAACATCGAGTTAAAAAGTAAATTTTAAACAATTTTTGCTAAATTTTCTAACTTTACATTTCACTAATTTTTGCGCAGTTGTCGCAGGCCCCGCAGTACGTTCCGTGCTCCAGCCCGAAATATTCGTGAATGTAGGCTTTGCGGCAGGTCTCCAGTTTGGCATATTGCATCATTTTGTACAGTTGCTGTTGCTCGTTTTTGAGTTTGCGCTCCAGGTGCTCTTCATCCAGCCACTCTTCGGGCAAATCTCCGATCAGTTGCAAATTTTTTTCTTCGATGCTGCCGATGGTCACCCCCCAGCGATCGAACAGAGCCAGAACGGTTTCCGCCCGGAAATCATGGC
>Ga0256914_1001960_pt1 | contig 17638 bp, 19 predicted proteins | sample HulkmetaG_FD_191571 | JGI IMG/M metagenome (GOLD analysis project Ga0256914, IMG submission 191571) | Hydrothermal chimney microbial communities from Main Endeavour vent field at the Juan de Fuca Ridge, Pacific Ocean - Hulk | ecosystem: Environmental > Aquatic > Marine > Hydrothermal vents ... | reverse complement strand
GTGGGTGTGGTGCTTATGGTGATTATGCTTGTCTTTGGGCACATATTCAGTATTCTGGTGAATGCGCTGGGTGCGTTTATACACTCAACGCGTTTGCAGTATGTTGAGTTTTTCAGCAAGTTTTACGAGGGAGGAGCCAAGGCTTTTGAGCCTTTCTCTATTAATACAAAATATACAAAGATAGCAGATTAAAGGAGGTATGAGAGATGCAGTGGGGTATTGCAATAGCAGTAGGAGGGGCTGCGTTGGCTGCAGGATTGGCAGGCTCTGGTTCTGCCGTTGGTGTCGGAATAGCAGGTGAGTCAGGTGCGGGGGTGCTTACAGAGGACCCAAAGAAGTTTGGTCTTGTGCTTTTGCTTCAGGCTTTGCCGGGCACACAGGGTATTTATGGTCTTTTGGCAGCATTTCTTATCATAAACAAAATAGGGCTTTTGGGAGGTACTCTGGTGAGCCTGAGTATTGAGCAGGGAATAGCCATTGCGTGTGCCGCTCTTCCTATTGCGATAGTTGGTTTCATCTCTGGTATATCGCAAGGTAAGACATCTGCGTCCTGTATACAGCTGATAGCCAAGAGGCCGGAGGAGGCGGGTAAAGCCATTATCTTGCCGGCAATGGTTGAGACATACGCAGTTTTGGGCCTGCTGATGACGGTGCTTTTGCTCAACGGTATCAAGCTGTAGAGGGGAGAGAGCCGATGTCTTTGGAGGATATAAAGGCTAAGATCATAGGTGATGCAAAGGCGGAAGCCGACAGGGTGTTGAAGGAAGCAAGGGAGCAGGCAGACGCCATCTTGAAAAAGGCAAGTGCAGAAGCCGACAGGGTCGTTGCAGAGGCAAAGCAGAAGGCGTCCAAGCTCGAGGAGATGGAAGTGGAGAGGCGGAAGGTCGTTGCAGAGCTTGAGGTGAAGAAGCTCATGCTTGCTGCAAAGCGAGAGCTTATAGATGAAGTGTTTGAGAGGACGAGGGAGTCGTTGGAGTCGCTGCCGAAGGAGAGATACCTTTCGTTTTTTGAAAGGTTGTTGGGGCTGGCGGTTGACTCGGGTGACGAGGAGGTCGTTTTGGGCAGCAGGGAGGAGCTTATCGATGACGGATTCATTGAAGAGCTCAACAGGAAGCATGGGTGGAAGCTGAAGGTTTCACCCCAAAGAGGGGAGTTTAAAAGAGGGGTAGTTTTGCAGAAAGGATTTATAGACATAAACCTCTCTGTAGATGCCATTTTGAAGGACATTAGAAGGAACTGGGAAGAAAAGGTTAGAGAGAGACTGTTTTCTTAAAGGGGTATTGAGGTATGGAGCAGCGGTACAGATATACCTATGCGGTTGCAAGGATAAGATATCTTGAGAAGGAGCTACTCACGAAGCCCTTTTTCCATAGATTGATAGAGGCTCCGACATTTGAAGATACCAAAAAACTTTTGCAGGAGACGGTCTATGGGCTTTCAGAGGAAAAGGAGTTTGATGTCCTCTGGGAGGACGAGACCAGAAGGGTCTCCCGAATAGTCAGGGAGCTTATGCCGGAGATGAGGCTGACGAACTTCTTTGGTTACGGCTACGACATATTTAATCTCAAGGTCTTGTTTAAGAACAAGCTACTCGCCAAGCGTGGCCTTTCGAAAAACTGGGATGTTCTGGTGGATATGGGTACCATTCCAGTTGACAGGCTCGTTTCCATCGTGGAGAACGAGATTTATGAGTATTTACCCTTTCATCGGTGGGACATAGCCTACCTGGTGAAAGAGTTGATTGCGGAGATGGAAAAGGACACGCTGGATACCAGATTTGTCGACCTCATGTGGGATAAGATATATTTTAAGTTCCTGTTGCAGGAGGCGTTTGCCTCCGGAGAGGAGTTTCTCGTTAAGTATGTGAAGACTTTGATAGACACCACTAACATACTTACATTCTTCAGGTTGAGGGTAAGAGACGAGGAAAAGAGTTACCTTGCGACTGTGCTGATCGATGGAGGCATGGTTGATACTGACAAGTTCGTTGATAACTATCAGGAGAATTTAGACGGCGTGGTGAAGGCGCTTGCGTACTCTCCTTACGGGAAGCTGATTGCAGAGGCGGTCTCTTCATTTGAGGAGAGCAGGAACCTGTCAGTTCTCGAGAGGCAGGTTGACAACTATCTTGTGTCCTTTGTGGACAGGTGCAGGTATGTGATGTTTGGGATCGAACCGATCGTTGCGTTCTGGGTGGCAAAGGATATTGAGATAAAGAACTTGAGGATAATAATCACGGGCAAGCGTGCTGGTATTCCAGACGAGCTTCTAAAGGAGCGTTTGAGAGATGTCTATGCTTAAGATAGGTATGATAGGTGATTACGACTCTGTTATGGGTTTTAAGGCTATGGGTATAGATACTTATGTTGTTAAGGAGAGGGAAAAGGCTTCTGAGCTGTTACGAAAGATTGCGAGAGAGGGTTATGGTATCGTGTTCGTGGTAGAGGATGTTGCAGAGAAGATAATGGATGTGATCGAGGAGGTAAACAGGGATACATTTTGCTCTGTGATCCTTGTGCCGAGCATAAGAGGTAGCAAGGGGCTTGCTATGTCCAAGATAAGCAAGAATGTAGAAAAAGCCGTTGGTATGGATATATTTAAAACCTGATGTGTAAAAGGAGAGGTTAGTAATGAAGGAAGGGAGAATCGTAAAGGTTTCTGGTCCTCTTGTAGTTGCGGATAGAATGTTGGGTTCGAGGATGTACGATGTGGTGTATGTTGGTGAGCAGGGGCTGGTTGGTGAAATCATAGAACTTAAAGGAGATCAGGCTTACATACAGGTATATGAGGAGACATCTGGTATCGGTCCCGGTGAGCCGGTTGTCTCTACGGGTATGCCTTTGAGCGTGGAACTGGGTCCCGGTCTCATAGAGTCTTTCTACGACGGGATTCAGAGGCCTCTGAATGTCATAGAGGAGATGGCGAAGAGCAGTTTCATCATTAGGGGCCTGAAGATAAATGCACTTGATAGGGAGAGGAAGTGGCACTTCGTACCCTCCGTGAAGGTTGGTGACTATCTCGTAGGGGGGGACATCTTGGGCAATGTGAAGGAGACGGTGTTGGTTGATCACAAGATAATGGTGCCTCCCGGCGTGGAGGGGAAGGTTAAGAGGATAGTGGAGGAGGGTGACTACACGGTTGAGGAGGTAGTAGCCGTTCTGGAGAAGGACGGCAAAGAGGTAGAGGTCAGCATGATGCAGAAGTGGCCCGTTAGACAGAGGAGGCCGTTTAAGAAGCAGCTTGCTCCTGATGAGCCGCTCACGACGGGGCAGAGGGTAATAGACACATTCTTTACACTTGCAAAGGGTGGAACTGCGTGTGTTCCGGGACCGTTTGGAAGCGGCAAGACCGTTATACAGCATCAGCTTGCAAAGTGGGCAAGTGCAGAGATAGTGGTTTATATAGGGTGTGGAGAGAGAGGCAACGAGATGACAGATGTCTTGATAGAATTTCCGGAGCTCACGGACCCGAAGTCCGGTGAACCACTGATGAAGAGGACGGTTCTCATAGCTAACACATCTAACATGCCGGTTGCTGCAAGGGAGGCGTCTATATACACCGGTATTACGATAGCCGAGTACTACAGGGATATGGGTTACAGTGTGGCGTTGATGGCGGATTCCACATCCAGATGGGCTGAGGCGTTGAGGGAGATCTCTGGTAGGCTTGAGGAGATGCCGGGTGAAGAGGGTTATCCAGCCTATCTGGGGACGAGGTTGGCGTCCTTCTACGAGAGGGCAGGTAAGATAGTTTGCATAGGCAGTGGGGAGAGGATAGGTGCTATAAGCGTTATTGGGGCTGTATCTCCGCCGGGTGGTGACCTGTCAGAACCGGTTACGCAGAACACCTTGAGGGTCGTCAAGGTGTTCTGGGGACTTGATGCGGAGCTTGCCTATCAGAGGCACTTTCCCGCTATAAACTGGTTGAACAGCTATTCCCTCTACATGGACGCACTTGACGACTACTGGAAGAGGGAGATAGGTGAGGAGTGGATTGATCTTAGAAAGGAGGCAATGAAGCTCCTTGAAGAGGAGGCAGAGTTAAAGGAAATAGTGAGGTTGGTCGGTATAGATGCGCTTTCAAAGGACGACAGGTTGAAGCTCGACATAGCGAAGTCCATAAGGGAGGACTTTTTGCATCAGAATGCCTTCCACGAGGTTGACACATACACATCGTTTAACAAGCAGTACAGGATGCTGAAGGTTATAATGATGCTGTACGACTTGGCAAGGGATGCGCTCAAGAGGGGTGCACTGCTCAAAGACATAGAGAAGTTGGAGGTGCTTGAGGACATTGCGAGAATGAAGTTTATACCTGAGGATAAGCTTTCTCAGTTTGACGAGATAGAAGAGAAGGTGAGAAAGCAGGTCTATGCAGTTATACCCGGAGGGGGTGATTAGCCTTGATAAAGGAGTATAGAACCATAAGTGATATATCCGGTCCGCTGGTGGTAGTGGAGAAGGTGACTGATGTTAAGTACGACGAGCTGGTGGAGATAGAGCTTGGCAACGGGGAGTTGAGGAGAGGAAAGGTCCTTGAGATAACTACGGATAAGGCACTCGTTCAGGTTTTTGAAGGCACTACCGGGGTCGATGTGAAGAACGCAAAGGTGAGGTTTCTCGGCGAGGTTTTGAAGCTTCCCGTTAGCAAGGACATACTCGGCAGGATATTTGACGGTTCGGGTAAACCCATAGATGGTGGGCCTGAGATAATTCCGGATAAGAGGTTGGACATAAACGGCAACCCGATCAACCCGTATTCGAGGGATTACCCTTCTGAGTTTATCCAGACGGGGATATCTACCATAGATGGGATGAACACGCTCGTTAGGGGGCAGAAGTTACCCATATTCTCTGGTTCTGGTCTGCCGCACTCTCGTATGGCAGCTCAGATCGCTCGTCAGGCAAGGGTGTTGTCTGCGCACGAGGAGTTTGCAGTCGTGTTCGCTGCGATGGGTATCACATTTGAGGAGGCGAACTACTTTATAGAGGACTTCAACAGGACCGGTGCCATAAGGCGTGCAGTTCTGTTCGTGAACCTTGCAGACGACCCTGCCATCGAGAGGATTGCAACGCCGAGGCTTGCGTTGACTGCTGCTGAGTACCTTGCATTTGACCTTGACATGCATGTGTTGGTTATTCTAACTGACATGACCAATTACTGTGAGGCGTTGAGGGAGATCTCGGCAGCGAGGAAAGAGGTGCCCGGTAGAAGGGGGTATCCCGGATACCTGTACACCGACCTCGCTACCATGTATGAAAGGGCAGGTAGGATCAAGGGTAAGAAGGGATCTATAACGCAGATACCAATACTGACGATGCCGGAGGACGACAAGACGCACCCGATACCCGACCTGACGGGTTACATCACCGAGGGACAGATAATACTCAGCAGGGAGTTGCAGAGAAAGGGGATATATCCACCAGTCGATGTGCTGCCTTCACTTTCCCGTCTGAAAGACAAGGGAATAGGTAAGGGCAAAACGAGGGAGGACCATGCGGATCTCATGAACCAGCTGTTTGCCGCTTACGCTCGGGGTAAGGAGGCAAAAGAGCTTGCGGTTATACTTGGAGAAGGTGCGCTTACTGAAGAAGACAGGGCATTTGCGAGGTTTTCTGAGGCGTTTGAGGATAGATATGTGAGGCAGGATGAGTACGAAGATAGGACGATAGAGGAGACATTAAACCTTGGGTGGGATCTGCTTGCCATGTTGCCTGTGAAGGAGCTGAAGAGGGTCAGAGATGCGTACATAGCCAAGTATCTGAAACCGAGGTTGGAGGAAGAGACGAATGAAGTTGCGAGTGAATCCAAATAGGATGGAGCTCCTCCGACTGCGGAGGAGGTTGGTTATAGCCAAAAGGGGACACAAGCTCCTTAAAGACAAGCAGGACGCTTTGATAAAGCAGTTTATCTCCTTGGTGAAGGAGAATAAGGCTTTAAGAGAAGAAGTGGAGAAGAGAATGGCAGACGCTTACAGAAGCTTTCTTGCGGCAAGGGCTGTAATGAGCAGCAGGGCGCTGGAGGAGGCGATAATGCTGCCGGGTGTGAAGTCCTTTTTGACGGCAGACAGGAGCAACATGATGAGTGTGTTCGTTCCTCGGTTCAGGTTTGAACAGGAAGGGAATGTGGTAAACTACGGCTTTTGGGGGACATCGGGGGAGCTGGATGTGGCACTTGACGACTTTGCTGATCTCCTTCCCAAAATGGTGAAGTTGGCGGAGATAGAAAAGGCAGTTGGACTCCTTGCAGATGAGATAGAGAGGACGAGGCGGCGTGTCAACGCACTTGAGTATGTTATGATACCGCAGTTGGAGGAGACCATAAGGTACATAACGATGAAACTCGATGAGATGGAGAGGTCAACGCTGAGCAGGTTGATGAAGATAAAAGAGATAGTAAGGGCGCACTGAACCTGTGCAGGGGGTAGCATGTCTGTATATCTGATAGTGGTGCTCGTGAGTCCCATGGTTGTAGGGGCTCTTTTTTTGATGTCTTTTCTCTTGCGGCGCAAGGGCGTTTCCTCGTCAAAGGGGGAAGTGGTGGGGAGCTTTTCCATGACCTTCGTTGATACGCCGGTGGGGAGAAAGTTTGCGTGGGTGATGGGTGGTGCAAATGTGGTTCTCGTGGTCGTGAGCGTGTATCTGCTTGGGTGGGTGGGATTTGCGTCGGTCGTAGCACCGATTGTCTTTTTTTCCATTCTGTTTCAGGGAAAGAAGGTTTTTGTTTACGAGAATGGGATTACCATCCCTTACGGCGTAACGGCTGAATTCGTTCCGTGGAGTAGCGTTGACGGTTACAGGCTTGGAGAGGACAGGGTCGTGCTGTTTTTGAAAGACGGCAGGAGCATAGTTTACTGGGATAGAAGGGGAGAGATCGGAAGGCTCGTTGCCTATTATGTAAAGGGGGCGTGATAGATGTTTTTGAGTTACAAAGGCGTTAAACCCGTTGTGGGTAGCAGTGTCTTCGTTGCAGAGAACGCAACCGTGATAGGAAGAGTGAGGATTGCAGACTATTCGAGTGTGTGGTTTGGGGCAGTCTTGAGGGGGGACATAGCGGACATAGAGATAGGCAAGTACACCAATGTTCAGGACCTTGTAGTGGTGCATGTGGATAATGGTGTTCCTACGGTCATCGGTGACTATGTTACCATAGGACACTCCGCCGTGATACACGGATGCAAGATTGGTAGCTATACGCTCGTGGGTATGGGGGCAGTCGTGCTCACAGGGGCAGATGTGGGTGAAGGAAGCGTGATTGGGGCGGGTGCGGTGGTGAGAGAGAACGAGAAGATACCACCTCGCAGTCTTGTCGTTGGTGTTCCGGGGAGGGTCGTTAGAACACTTTCAGATGAGGACGTGGAAGTACTGAAGGAACACGCCCTTCAGTACTATGAGCTTTCTGCCACCTTCTTGTAGAAGAAGGGATATACCATTTTGAGTCCAAATTGGCGTGCATTGAATATCTGTTCTGTGCTACCCGTCATGAGGTATCCGTTTAGCCTCAGGGCATTTGAGAATCTGCGGTAGAGCATGTCCTTTGTCTCTTTGGAAAAGTATATAACCACATTTCTGCATAGGATCAAGTCGAAGTCCTTTTCAAACGGGTCTTCGAGGAGGTTGTGCCTCTTGAATTTGATCCTCTTCTTTAAGGTATCTTTTACCCTGTATCTGCCGTCTTTCTCCCTCTGGAAGTACTTCTCTATCACATCAGCAGAGAGATTTACAAGCTGTTTTTCCTCGTAAATCCCTTCCATTGCCTTCGCCAGTGCATCTTTGTCGATGTCGGTTGCAAGTATGAGAGTCTTCGGGCTTAGCTTCATCTCCTCTGCTATTATTGCGAGGGTGTAAGGTTCTTCACCGGTAGCACAACCGGCACTCCATATCCGCAAGGCGCTTCTCTCTTTCAGGAGTTCTGGTATTATGTTCTCCTGAAGTATCTTAAATCTTTCGGGATTTCTCAGAAACTCAGAGACATTGATCGTGAGGTAATTTAGAAACTGCTCCCACCTCTTTTTGTCGGTCTTGAGCATGTTTAGGTATTCCGTGTAGCTGTTGACCTTTATCTTTTCCATGAGATTTTTTATCCTTCTGTGGATCTGGTATTTGTAGCTGTTCAGGTCTATACCAGACATCTCCTTGATTGCCTTTTTGAACTTTTCGTATTCAGGTGTTGAAGGAAACTCCTTTTCTACCACTGTCACTCCCTCCTTTGTTGTGCACGCTGACAATTATACCAAAAAGTGTTGTCTAAGTCTATATTTATGGTATACTTTATTATAATTAGGGGGTGTGGATTGGATGCTAAAGGTGGCGTCTGTTCAGTTTGACCCGCAGGGGTACGAGATTAGTGCGAATTGGGAGAGGGTGAAAGGTTTTTTGCTGTCTTTGAAGGGCCGGGGTGTTGACTTTGCCGTTTTACCTGAACTCTGGTGGTCGGAGGGTAGGTTTAGAGAGGTTATAGGGAGGGCTGTTTTAGAGGTAGAAGATGTGCTTGATGATGCGAGGGCAGTGGCTAAAGAGATAGGAGTGAATGTGGTGCTTGGCACACTCCCGGAGAGTGCGGGTGAGAAGTTTTACAACACCAGCTTTGTGATAAACAGAGTTGGGGATGTAGTGGCCTCTTACAGGAAAATACATGTCTTCAGGTATCTCGGTGAGGATAAGTACTTCAGAGGAGGAGACAAGGTGGTTCTCCTTGAGATAGATGGCGTTAAGGTGGGGCTTGAGGTGTGCTACGACATAAGGTTTTTTGAGCTGTCAAGGTTGCTTGCACTGAAGGGGGCACAGATCTTGCTCGTGCCTGCAGCCTGGCCGGTGGACAGATTGGCTCACTGGAGGATCCTCAACATGGCTACGGCTATACTGGCTCAGGTGTTCGTCGTTTCTGCCAATCGTGTGGGTGATGCCGGTGCACTTAAGTATCCAGGGCACTCCATGGTTGTTGACCCTTGGGGTGAGGTTTTGGTAGAGGGTGAAGGTGAACCGGGGGTGTTAATTGCAGATGTGGATACTGGTAAGATCGAAGAAGTGAGGTCCAAGATAACCGTTTATAGAGACATGAGGCCCGAACTCTACAGGGTGTAGCGGGGGGGGTGGTAGCGTGACGGAGAAAAAGGTTTTATTCTGCTCGGAGTGTGGCACTATTATATCCGAGGTGGACAAGGAATACACTGAGGCGCATTACGGAAAAGCCTTGTGTTGGAATTGCTTTCGTAGGCACATTATATCAGACAGTTTGACTGATATGTTGAAAAAGCATAAGGAGTTCTCCAAGATGCTGGATAAACTCAAAGAGGAGAACGAGAAGGTTGAGTGGATAGATAAGATGTTTGGTGGGAGTGAATAGGATGAAGAAGGTTTATCTGCACAACTTGGCCGTTGGAGATGTTTTAGCAAGACCTGCTTATCTTGCGAGTGGAAAGCTTCTGTTTGACGCTGGGGTAGTAGTAACGGAGGAGGTCAAAGATACGCTTGCAAGGTATGGTGTGATCGAGCTTTACATAGAGGGTGAGGGACAAGACCCTCTTCAGGAAGAGATGAAGAGTGATGAGGTGGCAAGAGATGCCATTTCTCCGCTTTTGGAAGACTACAGGAACAGGACGAGAGAGATGATAGACAAGCTCATTGTGGGGGATGAGGTTGGTAAAGAGGAGGTAAACTTTATCGTCAGTGGCATAATTGAGACGGTTGCATTTAACAAGAATGTTGCACTTATACTTTCGCAGTTCAAGGGTGCTGAGGGTACATATCTCATACCCCACTCCATAAATACTACCATGTTTGCCGTGGCGGTTGCCAAGAGGATGGGGTACAACAACGAGGATGTTGAGCGTATAGGGATGTCTGCCATGCTGCACGACATAGGTATGGCTGCAATACTTCCCCAGATAGATGGAAAGGAGAGGTTAAGCGAAGAGGAATGGGAGATGGTTAGGAGGCACCCGGCAGATGGGAAAAAACTTGCCGTGGAAAAGTTTGACATAGACGACGAGCTGATCCTGAATGGGATACTCAAGCACCATGAGAGGAAAGATGGCTCGGGTTATCCAGACGGGCTTTCGGGTAACCAGATCGAGCAGACCAGCTACATCGTAATGGTGTGTGATGTCTATTCTGCTTTAACGACTGAGAGGATATACAGGAAGGTTGGAGGGGACCCTTCAGTAGTCTCTATATTGAGGGTTCTCAGCACAGATGATTCGGAGAGAAACAGCTATCTTCCATACGAGGCTATGAGGATAATAATGGCAGACACTGACAGGTTTTACGATGTCGATGTGGTTAAGAACCTGCTTTACACGGTTGCTATTTACCCGTTGGGGAGCCTTGTGATGTTAAACACGGGTGAGGTTGGGCGTGTTGCAAGTACCACTGATAATCCGTTTAGGCCTAAGGTGGATATACTCGTGGACAGCAAAGGGGTGAAGCTGCAGGAACCTTACAGGTTGGACCTTAGCGAAAAGGCCAACTTTAGATTGTATGTGGTTAAGGGTGTTACGGAGGAGGAGTACGGCTTATACTATTAGTAAAGGGGGATGAGTGTGAAGGTAGTCGTTAAAAAGTTTGGAGGAACATCTGTCGCATCTTTGAACCTCATGAGGAATGTGGCTCTGCGCGTGGAGCGTGCCCTCAAGGAAGGTGAAAGAGTTGTTTTAGTCCTCTCCGCAATGGGAAACACTACCGACAGGCTCATAGAAATGGCGAGAGAGGTATCTGTTTCGCCGGTGCCAAGGGAGTTGGACATGCTACTTTCTACTGGTGAGATAGTCTCTGTTGCGCTCATGTCTATGATACTGAATCGCATGGGTATAAAGGCCTGCTCTATGACAGGTGGTTATCACGCTGGTATAATAACAGATGACAACTACACGAGAGCACGGATAAAATATATAGAGGCTGACAGGTTGAAAGAGTTGTTGGAGGAAGGGGTCGTGCCTGTCGTTGCTGGTTTTCAAGGGGTAAATGAGAATGGGGATATAACCACGCTTGGAAGAGGTGGTTCTGATACAACGGCTGTTGCACTTGCTGTGGCGCTTAATGCAGATAGGTGTGAGATATATACCGATGTTAACGGAGTGTACGCTGCAGACCCACGGGTAGTGCCTGATGCCGTTAGGATACCTGTTATATCTTACGATGAGATGATGGAAATGGCAGTTTTAGGTGCGAGGGTGTTGCAGTACAGGTGCGTTGATCTTGCAAGGAGGTATAATGTAGAGCTGATAGTAAAATCATCTTTTTATGAGGATGGTGGGACCGTGATTAAGGAAGTTGATGACATGATGGAAAGGTCTGAAGTGAGAGCAGTTACCCATAATGAGGATGTTGCCAAGGTGGTCATCAAGGATGTACCCGACAGGCCGGGTATGGCAGCGAGGATATTCAGGAAGTTGGGGGACAAAGGGATACCGATAGACATGATAATACAGGGTGTTACCAAGGGTGACAGGAGTGATGTTGCTTTTATCGTTTCCAGAAGTGACCTTCAGAGCGTTTTAGATGTGGCTGACGAGGTTGTAAAGGAGGTTGGGGCTGCCGGTGTGAGTTACAACATGGACATTGCAAAGGTCTCCCTCGTTGGGGCGAACATCACATCTGATCCGTCGATGCCCGGCAAGATGTTCTCCGTACTGGCTGAAAATGGCATAAACATAGACATGATTGCTACTTCGGGTTTGAGGATATCGTGTATAGTGGAGAGGAAGCACATAAACGATGCGGTAAGGGCCCTTTATAGGGCGTTTAATGTGTACGAGACCGGCAACGAATAGGGTATTGGAGGGAGTTAGGCTATGTATAAGGTGGCTGTTGTTGGGGCTACTGGTGCTGTTGGTATGCAGATGGTAAAGGTTTTGGAGGAAAGAGGATTTCCCGTTGAGAAGCTCTTTTTGGTGGCTTCTGAGCGTTCGGTGGGTAGGAAGATAACCTTTAAGGGTGAAGAGCACGAAGTCGTGGCGCTAAAGGGCTTTGATTTTTCCGCTGTTGATGTTGCTCTCTTTTCGGCGGGTAGTTCTGTCAGCAAGGAGTATGCACCTAAGGCGGCGGATGCAGGATGCGTTGTGGTTGACAATAGCAGTGCTTTCAGAATGAATGACGATGTTCCTCTTGTCGTACCTGAGGTCAACCCCCAGGATGTAGATTGGCACAGAGGCATAATAGCCAATCCAAACTGTTCGACCATTCAGATGGTAGTTGCCCTTAATCCCCTTCACAGGATAAATAGGATTAAGAAGATAGTCGTTTCTACCTATCAGGCAGTTTCTGGAAAAGGGTTGAAGGCTATGGAAGAGTTGAGGGTACAGTCTGCCGATGTTCTTTCAGGTAAGGGTGTTGTCCCTAAGGAGTTTCCTTATCAGATAGCCTTTAATGTCTTGCCTCACATAGATGTCTTTGTTGAAGACGGATACACCAAGGAAGAGATGAAGATGCTCAACGAGACGAGGAAGATTATGGGTGATCATGAGATAGATGTTGCTGCTACGACTGTGAGGGTGCCGGTCTTTGTGGGGCACTCTGAGTCTGTGTGGGTGAAGTTCGAAGACGAGATGAGCGTCGATAGGGTTAAGGAGATACTGATGCGTGCAGAGGGTGTTGTGGTAGTTGATGAACCTTCTGCTGAGAGGTATCCCCTTGCCGTTGATGTTGCTGGTAGAGATGAGGTCTTTGTGGGTAGGATCAGGCGGGACTTGAATGATCCCTCGGCTGTTTTGATGTGGGTGGTTGCAGATAACCTGCGCAAGGGGGCTGCAACCAACGCTGTGCAGATAGCTGAGTTGCTCGTAAAGAGGGGTAAGATATGACAGAAGTTACATCTGTCATGTTCCGCAGGGATGCCATAAAGGTGGTTGTAGATGAAGCAAAGAGGAGAGGTGTAACTTTTCCGTGTGAGAGGATAAAGAGTTCAGATGGTCTTGGCAGGAGAGTGTGCAGTGATGTGCTGGCGGTAGAAGACATTCCTCAGTTCGATAGGGCTACCAGAGACGGTTATGCCGTGAGGGCAGAAGACACATTTGGTAGCTCGACCTCACTGCCTGCTTACTTTGATGTCGTAGGTGAAGTGAGAGTTGACGATCTGCCTCATGTGGAGGTTTCCACTGGGAAAGCTGTTAGGATAGTTACCGGGGCGCCTATACCTAAGGGGGCAAATGCCGTTGTGATGCTGGAATACACGGACAGTGTGGGGGAAGACCTGATAGAGGTCTTTAAGCCTGTAGGGAAGGGTGAAAACATCCTTTTCAGGGGTGAAGACATCTCTGCCGGTAGTGTGTTGGTCTCCCGAGGTAGCGTTTTAAGGCCTTCTGAGATAGGGGGATTGATGTCAAACGGCGTTGTTGATGTAGATGTGTATTGCCCGAAGATTGGGATCATTTCTACGGGGGACGAGATAATCCCTCCTTGGGAGAGACCTGCTCCGGGGAAGATAAGGGATATAAATAGTTACACGCTTTCCTCGATGGTTAAGGAGTTTGGCTTTATTCCTCTTTCTTATGGAATAGTCAGAGATGATAGGGAGCTGTTGCTTTCGATTGCGAGAAAGGCTGTCGATGAAGTTGATGTGCTTTTGTTCTCTGGGGGTAGTTCGGCTGGTGCGATGGACTTTGTCGAATCGGTGGTTGTGTCGTTGCCGGATAGTAGGGTTGTGGTTAGGGGAATCTCTGTGTCTCCGGGTAAGCCGACATTAGCGGCGTTCTCTGGAAGCAAACTGATCTTTGGTATGCCGGGACACCCAGCGTCGTCGATGGTGATCTTTGAGGTGTTCGTTAAGGAGATATTTAGCTTTATCATGAACGGTGCTCCGCTTGAGAGAAGTGTGGTTTATGCACCTCTGGAGAGGCAGGTTTCTAGTGAGGGTGGTAGAGAAGATTTCGTTAGGGGCTATTGGAACGGTGAGAGCGTCGTGCCGCTTTATGGTAAATCTGGTATGATATCTACGATGTTCAGGTCAAATTGTCTTATACATATTCCACTGGAAAACGAGGGATACCAGAAGGGGGATACGGTAGAGGTATGGCTTACTTGAAACTTGTTGGTAAGGATGAAGCGCTGAGGCGGTGGTTTGATGCACTGGCCTTTGATTATAGTAAGAGCGAAGAGGTAGATGTGGCAGATGCCTATGGCAGGATTCTGGCTAAGCCAGTTTTGGCTGACAGATCTCTGCCGTCTTATTATGCGAGCAGTGTAGATGGTATAGCTGTGAGGTCTGATACCACTGCATTTGCAACGGAGTCACGCCCTGTGAGGCTTCATAGGGGTGTTGACTTTGTATGGCTCAATACGGGGCAGGAGATACCCGAGGAGTTCGATGCGGTGATTATGGTTGAAGATGTGGAGTGGATAGATGAGGATAGCGTTGAGATACGCTCACCGGTTTCGCCCGGTAGCAATGTTCGAATGGTTGGTGAAGATGTAGTTGTGGGAGATCTGCTTTTTCCTGCTTACTACCTCTTGGATGCTGTTTCTGTCTCTCTTTTGGTTGCAAACGGCATAAAGAGTGTGTGTGTCCTTAAGAAGCCTGTAGTGAGTTTTATCCCCACGGGGGACGAGATAGTCGAACGGACGGGTGAGCTTAAACCGGGTCAGAGTTATGAGTCTAATTCGTTTATACTCAAAGGGCTCGTGGAACAGTGGGGAGGTAGCTTTTTCAGGTATAAGAGGATACTTCCTGATAACCCTGAAGAGATAACCAAGGCGTTAAAAGAGGTGATGGAGAGCTCTGATGTCGTCGTGATAGGCGCAGGTTCGTCTGCTGGTAAGAAGGATTTCACGGCTGATGTTATAGAGAGCTTGGGCGAACTTTTGGTTCATGGGCTCAGGTTGAGACCTTCGAAGCCTACGCTTTTAGGGGTGGTGGGTGAAAAGCCTGTCGTGGGACTTCCCGGGTATCCGTTTGCTGCTCTTGTCTCCGCTGAGCTTTTTCTAAAGCCCTTGATCTACAAGTTGTTGCACAGGCCTCTACCTCGTGAGAATGTTGTTAGTGCGAAGATGGTAAAGAGGGTCATCTCTCCAATGGGAGTGGAAGAGTACCTGAGGGTTATGATGGGTAAAGTGGACGGTGAGTGGGTTGCATTACCCCTACCCAGAGGCTCGAGTTTGCTCTCTCCGTCCGTTAAGCAGGATGGTGTGTTGGTGATCCCCATGGAGATCATAGAGTACAAGCCCTTTGATACGGTGAATGTTGTGTTGAAGAGAGACACTTCGGAGTTAGAAAATACCTTGCTGTGCGTTGGAAGTCACGACATCGTTTTGGACTTAATTGATGCAACTATGAGGGAGAAGTTTCCCGGCTACAGGATGGTAAGTGCGTCTGTGGGGAGCCTTGGTGGGATATTTTCTCTTATGCGGGGTGGTTCTCACATCGGTGGTGTTCACTTGCTCGATACTGAGACAGGGGAGTACAATGTTAGCTATGTGAACAGATACCTTCCAGAAGATGAGGTTATGCTGATAGACTTTTTATACAGGTTGCAGGGCATAATGGTCCAGAAGGGTAATCCAAAAGGGATAAAAGGCATAGGGGATTTGGTGAGAGATGATGTGAGGTTTGTTAACAGGCAGAAGGGTTCGGGCACGAGGGTCTTGCTGGACTACAAGCTTTCCTCTATGGGTATATCTCCCTCAGAGATAAGGGGATATGACGATGAGGAATTTACACACATAGGGGTTGCTATAAGGGTAGCAAGTGGCAGGGCTGATGCAGGTTTGGGTATATTGAGTGCTGCCAACGCCTTGGGGCTTGACTTCATACCTGTTGGAGAGGAGAAGTATGACCTCTTGACACTTCGCAGGTTTGTGGAACTCCCGCAGATGAAGGTGCTGTTTGATGTGATCGATAGCGGTGAGTTTAAGCAGAAAGTCAATTCGCTGGGAGGTTATAGATGGGCAAGGAGCTGAAAGATAAGTTTAACCGGGTGATTACCTATCTCAGGATTTCAGTGACGGACAGGTGTAACTTGAGGTGTAGATATTGTATGCCCGAAAAGGGCGTTGAATTTTACTCTCACGATGAGATACTGAGATATGAGGAGATAGAGAAGATCATAGATGCGGCAGTAGAACTTGGTATGAAGAAGGTGCGCTTTACTGGAGGAGAACCGTTCGTTAGGAGGGGATTTGTCGAGTTTTTGACGAGGGTGCATAAAAGGTTTCCCGATCTTGAGATAGCCCTGACGACGAATGGGGTGTTGCTGGGCAAATATGTAGATCTCTTGAAGAATGCAGGTGTGAGCCGGTTGAATGTAAGCATGGATACCCTTATACCTGAGAAGTATCGCTACATAACGCGTGTGGGTAAATTGGGAGATGTACTCCACGGCATAGACAGGGCTATAAAGGTGGGGTTTGAGTATCTCAGAATAAATGTCGTGGCTATGAAGGGTTTCAACACAGATGAGCTGTTTGACTTTGTGGACTTTACTGCGGTCAAGCCGGTAATAGTGAGGTTCATAGAGTTCATGCCCTTGGGTGGAGGGGTGTGGAATAAGGACAGATTTGTCTCTGCTGTGGAGTTGAGGAAGATGATAGAGGAAAAGAGGAAATTGCACCCACTCGTTGGGGGGAAGGACACCGATGGTCCAGCTGTCTACTACAAGGTTGAAGGTGCTGGTATAATAGGTTTTATAGCTGCCATGACTGAGCACTTTTGTGAGAGGTGTAACCGTTTGAGGCTCACATCTATTGGACAGTTGAGACCGTGTTTGTTTTCCGATAGAGGGGTGGACTTGAGGGCTATACTCAGGGGTGGGGGAAGCAAGGAGGACTTGATGCGAGGGATCACCGAAGCGGTTAACATGAAGCCGGCTGGTTGGTGGGAGGTAATCCGTACCAGCACGGTTATGAGCAGGATAGGAGGTTAGCCATGAGTGAGCTTACTCATGTTAAAGAAGATGGTAGTGCAAATATGGTGGACATCTCTGGTAAGGGTGTTACGCACAGGGAGGCAGTGGCGGAGTGCAGGGTTTTGGTTGGTGAGCCTCTGTATTCCATGATTTTGGATAATGCACTCAAAAAGGGTGATGTCATTGCGGTAGCCAGGATAGCTGGAATTATGGGTGCAAAGAGGACATCGGAACTCGTGCCGCTATGCCACCCTATCAGGATAACTAAGATAGATGTCGATGTTCAACCGCTACCAGAAGAAAAGGCGTTGAGGATTCTGTCTACGGTGAAGGCAGATGACAGAACTGGTGTGGAGATGGAGGCGTTGACAGCGGTCTCTGTTGCTGCTCTTACGGTTTATGACATGTGTAAGGCTGTGAGCAAAGATATAGAGATAACTGGGATCAGACTGCTGAAAAAGAGCGGTGGGAAGAGTGGCACATACATCAGGGGTGATTCGTGATGATGCTTGGCAAGGTCTTGAGCCTTAATATATCTTCTGAGAAAGGGATACCGAAACATAAGGTCAAGAGGGCTTTTTTGAAAGCACACTGGGGGATAGTGAACGATGCTCATGCCGGTACAAAGGAGAGGGAGGTGAGTATCCTTCCGGTGGAAGCGATTAGAAGACTCTCTCCTGAGCAGGTGAAGGGGTGGGCTGTTGGTGAATATTCGGAGAATATAACTATTTGGGGTATCCCTCTGGAGAGCTTGAAGGTAGGGACTATACTGAAAATAGGGGATAGTGTGGTTGAGATAATGCA
>Ga0256914_1001959_pt1 | contig 17644 bp, 14 predicted proteins | sample HulkmetaG_FD_191571 | JGI IMG/M metagenome (GOLD analysis project Ga0256914, IMG submission 191571) | Hydrothermal chimney microbial communities from Main Endeavour vent field at the Juan de Fuca Ridge, Pacific Ocean - Hulk | ecosystem: Environmental > Aquatic > Marine > Hydrothermal vents ... | reverse complement strand
GTTGAATCCATCAATGGCAAAAAGCCATGAGTTGCCCCGCAAGTAACTATTTCCAATTTGCCGGCATCTTGAACCTCTTTAAACGCCTTTACGATATTTCTATCGTACTCCAAAAATATATCACGTATCTCACAAAGTTTATTCAGATACATAATAGCCAATTTTTGAAACTGAGGTTGCCAGCGCGTCCTTTCCACCTCTTTATGCGCAAGTTCAATTAACAAATCAATACGCTTCAGGTATTTATCCTGCAGATGCTCGTCTATTAGCATAGAAATCAACGGCGGGGTCATAGACATAGTCAAACGAAAATCAACACCGTCTCTCATAAGATGTTTAAACATAATAAGTAAGGGGATGTACGTTTCCGTAATTGCCTCAAAAAGCCATTGTTCTTCTAAAAAGAAATCATACTCAGGATGGCGCACAAATGGCAAGTGCGCATGGAGCATCAAACACAAATATCCTTTAGCCATCAGCGCGTCTCCTTATTAACAATAGGCGTGATAACGATTTCATCTATCCCATCATTAGAAATACCTTTCACAGGAATAACCTGCATACCATCAGGCAAGGCAAATCTCAAAGAAAAAGTCCCGTCAGGATTCAACTTTATAGGCTTGCCCTGCACAGTCACCTTTGCATCAGGCTCAGTTGCCCCATAAACAATAAGCTCGGTATTGACAACCATCCAAAACTTTCTCTGTTTTACCTCTGATTCGGGGTTCGCAACCTGAAAACTGCTCATTCCAAAAGAGCTAAGAGCGCCTGACCCCATAGCAGATGAGGCCTGCTCTCTCCATATACGGCTTATCTCACCCGATGAAAGCCCGATACCGCCAAAGCCAACAGAAAGCCCATAGAGTTTATTAAACAACTCTTCAGGAATAAGCCATTCCTCGTCAGTAATCCATGATGGCCCGTCAAGAGGTGTTTGCACCACATTAGAACGCGCCACAGGGACAAACCTGCCAGAAGGGGACAGCCACCCCATCTCAGCAACCCACGACCTTCCGGGAGATGCCACATTTACATACCACCTTTCACAGCCAAACGGAACAGTTATATCCATAAAATAATGGGCATTATCACCATTAAAATCAATATAACTCACATCATAAACTCGCAATATAAATCTAGCAGAATCCCTCTCTTCAACAGGCAGTTCATTCTTTTTTGCAGAAACAACATGCTCCTGTAATTCCCAATAAGAAAACACCCACCAAGGATCCTTTACCATCAAAACGACCTTATTATCGCCATAACCAACGGGAAGTTCCTTGGAACGTTCTTTAACAGCAACCTGTTCCTGTTCAGCTACAAAGAACTTGGCGTCCTCTATACGCTCTTGAGGCGTAATCAAAACGTCTTCCAGAGAAGTCAAAACCTGTTCGGCAGGAGCCCCTATAGGAATCTCCACATTAGCAAGGCTCGCAGTCTTGCGCCTCCTACGGACAACTTTTTTTGCAACAATTTTTGTGACAGCCTTTATTTTTTTACTAATGGCTTTCGCCTTGCTTTTAGCGGAATTTTTGACAGTAGTTGTCTTCTTCCTGCCGCGTGAAGTGGTCGCCTTACGCTTTTCCGCAGATTTTATAACCTTATCGGAAGACAAAGCAGTCCTCTTTGGCATATAGCCCTCCTTAAATCTTTCTATGAAACTTGTTTAGGAATTACTATTTATTTCTTGCACTTTATCTTCGGGAAGTTTCATAACAGCTTCCTCTAAAGTCTTTTTTAACCTTTTCAACTTTTCTATATCGATTTTAAGAGAATTGATAGTATTTTTCGCATTATTAAGATCTGCTATCAGCTTCTTTTTTTCATCAATTAATTTTGAAATAGAATTATTCAGTTTATCTATCTTAGAATAACAAGTTTTATTTTCATTGAGAAGTTTATCCTTATTTGCCTGAATAGTTGAAACCTGTTTTTCTAATCCTGCTATTTGTTCTTTTGCCTGATAAAACTTATCTTCACAATTTTTTACCCTTATTTGCGCGCCAACAGCAAAAAGCAAACTGCCAATAGCAACGATCAGTAAAACAATAACCGCCCATTTTCTCCCTTCTTCCATCACGCCCCTCCTTTTTTGATTAAAATAGGACCAATAATTAATTTATTTCAGCTCCATCTCTTCGCCACCCTGAACCACATTCTTGCCCTTGACAGGGATCTGTTCAGGAGACACCTTTTTCAAAACAGGTAAAATTACAATCTCAACACGTCTATTCAAACGCCTGCCTTCAGGGGTTGAATTGTCCGCAATAGGATGATATTGGCCATATCCGATTGCAGTTAAGCGCTGCGGTTTCACACCCTTCTTTTCCAGATAATGTAAGACATTAACTGCCCTTGCTAAAGAAAGTTCCCAATTAGATTTCCATCCAGAACGTTTAATAGGTTCATTATCCGTATGTCCTTCAATACCAATATTTCTGTCAGCAATCTTATTCTTCAATATGTAGGCCACTTTATCCAACACAGGATACAGATCCTTGCGAATATTCGCCTTGCCTGAATCAAAAAATATATCCGACGCAAGGGTAATGACAACCCCTCGTCCCGTAAGATTTAAGGATACCTCTTTATTAGCGATTTCCTGTTTTAATCTTTGTTCCAACAAAGATTTAATCTTTTTTAACTCAGACAATTCACTTTGTTTTATCTGGTATTGTTGCTCCTTATAAGAAAGATCTCTTTTGAGTTTAGCTATAGTTTCGGCGTCGGAACGAGCGTGTTTTTGTATCACAACGGAACAACCTGTAAAAGAAAACATTAATACTGCCGCCAAAGATAAATAAATATATCTCATACAACCCTCCTTTTGGAATGCAAACAATAAGACATCTATTAAAGTAATCTACCATAGATTACCCCAAAAAGTCAAACAAAATGGTGGAGGTGCGGGGAATCGAACCCCGGTCCCTGATGCGGGCTCAAAAGAGGCGCTACATGCTTAGCTGGCCTACAAAGATTCGCTGTCAAATTGCCGAACCAGCAGGCCTTTTAACAGCTATCCCTTTTTTACCAAGACGCTACAAGGGCGAACTTGCGTCCGGGCCATTGAAATTGTCCGCTTATAAGGTCCAACGGCACACCCTATAAACGGGCCTTGTTAATTATCTAACAAGGGCTGGCATAACAGGAGCAGCCATCTCAAAACCAGCATTGGCATAAGAAGCTGCTTCTGCAATTAGTGCATCTTCGGCACTTGTTTTATCGGGTTTTTTACGAGGCCACCCGAACCTCGGCATGCTCCTCTTGAAAGCCTTTCGCTCAGGTCGAGTCCTTACACCCCCATATTGAGAAAGTACAGATCTAACCAGTTATTATATTACTTGCGAAAGAAAAAGCAAGGACATATTATTTTAAATTATAGGATAGACGTCTTATCTCAAATAGTTTTAATAATAAAACTACATCATGTTCTCTCAAACAGCTTTTCCAGATCCTTATCATTCAATTCCACGACAGCGGGCCTGCCATGAGGACAAGAGAAGGGATTTTCCAAAGACAACAAATCGTTTACCAACTTGTTTAGTTCAAGCAAAGAGACCTTGTCTCCAGCCATAATAGAGCGTCGACAGGCCATTGATGCAACTTTTTCTTTCAGATATTCAGGCGAGCTGTTTTTGATTTGCTTATATTCTATTAACAATCCGGATACAGTTGCCTTGATATTCTTACACAAAACAGGCGCGCTATGAACAGCTATCTCATTATCAGACCATAACGTCGTCGTAAAACCAAAAATATCAAGCGCATCTTTAATCTCGCTCCACTTAACCATCTCTGTTGGTGATAATCTCAATATAACAGGCGATGTTAAATTCTGTTTCTCTATATTCCCCTTCTCTATCTGTTTTATCAAACGTTCATAATTGACCTTTTCAACGGCTGCGTGTATGTCTATAATCAAAATAGAGTTATCCGATTGGCATAAGGCATATTTATTTAACGCAACTCCAATAACCTTTGCCCTGTTTAACATATCCACAAGCCCATAAGGGACATCTTCTTTTTCTCCAACTTCGTTACCCGGCTCATAAATACTTTCGCGCCTATAAAACTCCTGTGTTTTCGGATTGTAGTTTCCCCTTCGCACATTAGAAAGGCTCTGAGCGACGATGCCTATTGCCTGTTTTGGCTGAGAGCGACTCATTACGGCTTGGCCAACAGCGCGGGCAATAAGCCCTATTAACGCATCCTGATTTCTAAATTTCACCTCTTGTTTTGTTGGATGGATGTTGACATCGACATCGTTTGGACTTATCTCTATATTGACGACAAAAACCGGATATTTTTTAGGGCCTAAAATCGGCTTGAATAAATCATTTATGCGAAATGATAAGGCATTTATAACAACAGGCCTGTTATTGACATATATAAACTGATTGGTTCTTCTCGGTTTAGAGACCTTTGCATTTGAGATAAAACCCTTTACGGAAAGTTTCTTGGCGTTATCCAAATCAAAAACAGCGTTTATCTCCATCAGATTTTTAGACTCAACCCCTAAAACCCTTGCTGTTCTCTCCAAAGCCTTCTCAACAGGCATATAAAAAACCTCTTTGCCTGAGAGAACCAATCTCCATTCTATATCATTAAATAAAAGGGCATAGCGGGATACCATGTTGGTTATGCCCGTATTCAATGCCCTATCGCTCTTCAAGAATTTCTTTCGCGCAGGCAGATTAAAAAACAGGTCTTTTACAACAACCTCCGTACCAACGTTTAATGGACATGGCATAGGGCCTTCAACTTGCTCTCCCGGAGCAGATACTATCTTCCATGCAGAGCCAGAATCAAACTCCTTCGAAGCAATAACAATTTTGCTTACTGCCGCAATACTATACAAGGCCTCGCCCCTAAACCCCATAGTGTTTATATTATAAACGTCTTCAACACTTGAGATCTTACTGCTGCTGTGGCGCTCAAGGGCTATCTTTAAATCCTCTTTGGCAATACCTTTGCCGTTGTCCTTAACCTTTATAAAGGCAAGTCCGCCTGAATCGGCCTCAATATGTATAGAAGACGCATCAGCGTCTATTGAATTTTCCACCAATTCTTTTACGACCGATGCGGGATTTTCTATCACCTCGCCGGCCGCAATACACTTTACAACTTCTGCAGACAATAATCTAATCTTTCCCATTGCCTAAGTCCTTTATTTTATAGAGAAAATCCAAGGCCTGTCTCGGCGTCATATCATTAGGGTCTATTTGCTTTAACATTTTATCCAAATCCGCGAAATACTTGGGGACAGGTTCAGCAAACAAATTCATCTGAAATTCTTCTTGATTGCTGTATTTCACAGACTCTATGGCAGTATTTTGCCCTTCCAACAGGGACAAAACCTGTCTTGCCCTATCAATGACCTTTTTCGGGATACCTGCTATTTTAGCAACGTAAATACCATAACTCTGGTCAGCTGCCCCGGAAACTATCTTATGCAAAAACACAACCTCATCCATCCACTCCTTTACAGACACGTTAAAATTCGCGATATTGCCCTGCTCTTCTTCCAATGCGGTAAGCTCGTGGAAGTGCGTGGCAAATAAGGAACGCACCCTTTTCTTTGCCAAAAATTCCGCCACTGCCCAAGCTATGCTAAGGCCATCATACGTACTTGTGCCGCGTCCTATCTCGTCTAATATAACAAAGCTCTTCTCTGTTGCGTTATTCAATATAAACGCGGTTTCGCTCATCTCAACCATAAACGTGCTTTGCCCCTTAGCGATATCGTCTTGAGCCCCTATTCTGGTAAAAATCTTGTCAACAATCCCTATTCTGGCCTGTTTTGCAGGGATAAACGCGCCTATTTGCGCCAGAATAATCAATATAGCGCACTGCCTTATATACGTGGACTTACCTGACATATTAGGCCCTGTAATAATTCCCATACTGGTATTCTCGCCATCCAAATACAAATCATTTGCAATAAACTCGCCACCTGCCAACGCCTGCTCAACCACAGGATGCCTTCCTTCCTTGATATCTATCACAAAAGAATCGTCTATCTCAGGCCTGCAAAAAACACCTCTTTCTGAAAACACCGCCAAAGAATTCAAGGCATCTATCCCGCCGGCTACTGCAAAAAGGTATTTCAACTCATCTACGTTTCCTACCACCTGCAAGAACAAATCGTCGATAAGAGACTGCTCCAAAACAATGGCCTTTTCATTGGCAGATAGAATCTTCTCCTCAAAAGATTTAAGTTCAGGCGTAATAAATCGCTCTGCATTGACTAATGTCTGTTTTCTTATATAATTCTCCGGCACCAACTTCAAATTGGCCCTACTGACCTCGATGTAATATCCAAATACCTTGTTATAACCTATCTTTAAGGAATTTATGCCCGTCCTCTTAATCTCCTCTTCCTGCATATTCTTCAAAAGCGCCTTGGCATCCTCTCTTATAAGCATAAGCTCGTCTAACTGGGCGTTAAACCCCTTTTTAATTACCTTTCCTTCATAATTTTGCGCAGGGATATCCCTATTAAGAGCGGAATTCAACATGTCCCTTATCGGCAAAACAGGCGTTAAATCTATATTAAGCAAATCGAGGTCTGAATTAGAAATAGAATCCAAAATAGTTTTTACTTCCTCCGCCGCCTCTATTGCCTGCAAAATAGAGAGCAAGTCCCTTGGCCTGCCCTGACGACAAGATATCCTTGACAAAGACTTTTCTGCATCAGGCATAGAGGAAAAGGCCTTCCTCAATTTGTCTGTCATACCTGCTTCTCTCAAACGGGAAATAGCATTCTGCCTATCTATAATAGCATCAACCTGTATCAATGGTTGACTCAACCACAGATTCAATACACGCCTGCCAATTGCGCTTCCGGTAAAATCTATCACCTTAAAAAGCATATCAAGCCCCAGCCCCGTCATAGCCGATGCGGATATCTGCAAACATCTGTTTTTCTCAATCGGTTTTATACTTGTAATGTGCGCGGCAAATTCTATAAGCATATCCTTTATATAACTGATCAATGCCCCACAGGCAGGTATTGCCGGGCCCTTTTCAGGGATGCCAAATCCGGATAAAGTCTTTACCTTGAAATGCGCCTTCAAGGCCTGAAGGGCTTCCATATAAGAAAACTTCCAGTCATCATACCTACTTATGGAAATTGCCTTAATAGCAAGGTCTGGACTATTAAAAAGCTGTGAATAATCGGCATTATCGGGAATAACAATCTCAGATATATTATACCTAAGCAATTGCTCTATCAACTCTTCAAACGTAAAGACATTCGCCTGAAAACTACCTGTTTGAATATCAACTAATGCCAATCCCCAATGCGTTTTATCCTTTACAATACCTGCAACAAAACTAGGCAGAGATTCCTCTTCAGAGATGTAAGTTCCCGGCGTAATCTTCCTGACAATCCTTCTTTCAACAATACCCTTTGCTGTTTTTGGATCCTGCACCTGTTCACATATCGCCACTTTATAACCTGCGCGAATAAGCCTTGAAATATAATTTTCAGCTGAATGATACGGGATGCCGCACATAGGGATTTTACCCAACTTACCGGCAGGCCTGCTCGTCAGAACCAAATCCAGGACATTCGAGGCTGCTTTTGCATCGTCAAAAAACATCTCATAGAAATCTCCAAGGCGAAAAAACAAGATAAAATCCTTGTTTTTGGATTTTATCTCTTGATATTGTCTGAGCATAGGGGTTGCATTTTCCATAAAAATATTACCCTAATTATACGTTTTAAAGCAGCGCCATTAATGAACAGCAACCGCATATCCCCTTAAAGAGGCAAATTCGACAAATTGTCTTGCAATTTCAAGCATATCTTCCGCCTCCTGCGGAGAATAAGAATAAGAACTGACATCTTCCCTTTTCAATACTATATCTGGCCTATATGCCTGAAAAATCCATTTTTTTGCGCCTTTTATGTCTTGCCCCATTAGCTCTATGTCCTCTTTCTTTACAGTGTTGGGTTCTAACGTCGTGCGAAATTCATACTCAAGATCTGACGTTTTTATCAGTTCAATGGACTGTTTTATCCTTTCTATCAATAATTCAGAAGTAATACCTACTCGATCATAGTTGCTTAAAGAAGTCTTTATATCCATTGCTATGTAATCTAAAAGCCTTTTATCAAGCAATTTTTTAAATTGTTCGGGATTTGTCCCATTTGTATCAAGCTTTACTTTAAAGCCAAGATCCTTTACCGCCTCAATAAAAGACGGCAATTCATTGAATAGGGTCGGTTCTCCGCCTGTTATACAGAGGCCTTCTATCAGGCCCTTATTTTTGGCAAGGTATGCCAGCAGCGTCTCCTGACGCTGCTGGTAAACCTCTTGAGCTTCATACTCACACGGCACCAATACTGCATTATGGCAGTAAGGACAGCGCATATTGCACCCTTGCAAGAATGCTATTGCGCATATGTGCCCGGGATAATCAATGAGCGATACTTTCTGCAACCCTGCTAGTGGAATGGCCATGGACACCTTCTACCTTAAAGCTCTTTCTGTCCTTGAACTCTTCCTGTTTACCCTTGTTCCACTCCTGAACAGGCCTGAAAAAACCTGTTACGCGAGAGAATACTTCCACCTTACACTTCCCCATAATAACCTCCTTTTTAAAACGCCCTCAAATACTCCCCCTTGCCTAGTTCGTACAGCAGGAACTTTCCTTAGATAACACGTCTTCCACTTCTTCATAGGGACAGCGAAAATGCGCGCCCGGGATAAGCCCGTGAACAGGGCATATCGTAAACGTCGGCGTAATAGTAAAATATGGAAGCCTAAACCTATAAGAAATCAATTTTACCAACTTACGCACAACGTGAGGATCCTCAATACTCTCACCCAAGAAGATGTGAAAAACAGTACCTCCCGTATATAACGTCTGTAAATTGTCCTGATGGCCCAACGCCCAAAACAGATCATCTGTATGATTTACAGGCAACTGGGAAGAGTTTGTATAATAAGGTTCTTCCTCTCCCTGCGTAATAATATCGCTAAAACGCTGTTTATCTACCCTAGCGAGCTTATATGCAGTGCTTTCAGCAGGAGTTGCCTCTAAGTTGAACAAATGGCCAGTTTCATCCTGAAACTCCAACATACGATCCCTTATGTAATTCAAGACATTTACAGCAAACTCCAAACCTTCATCCGTTGCAATATCCCTGCCAAGGAAATTTAAACACATCTCATTTAGGCCAACCACACCAATCGTGGAAAAGTGATTGGCCCAATAAGAACCGAACCTTTCCTTGATAGACGCCAAATAGTGCCTTGAGTAAGGGTATAATCCCTGATCTGTAAACTGCTCAAGCACGCGCCTTTTAATTAACAAAGATTCCTTTGCAAGGTCTAATAAATAATCCAGACGAGCAAAAAATGCCTCTTCATTATCGGAAAGATAACCAAGCCTAGGCATATTCAAGGTCACGACGCCAATAGAACCCGTCATAGGGTTTGCCCCGAAAAGCCCCCCGCCTCGGCGACGAAGTTCCCTGTTATCCAACCTCAAACGACAGCACATACTCCTTGCATCAGACGGATCCATATCACTGTTCACGAAATTGGAGAAATACGGGATACCGTATTTTGCCGTCATCTCCCACAACGGTTCCAACAGAGGATTTTCCCAATCAAAATCCTTTGTCACGTTGTATGTGGGTATAGGAAAAGAGAATATCCTGTGTTTGGCATCGCCTTCTATCATTACCTCGCAAAAGGCCTTATTAAGCCAGTCGGCTTCTTTTTGAAACTCGCCGTAAGTCTTGTCCTTTATCTCACCGCCAACAACAACGTACTCGTCCTTATACATATCAGGTATGGTCAAGTCCATTGTGATGTTCGTAAATGGCGTCTGGAATCCCACTCTCGTAGGCACGTTGATGTTGAATATAAATTCCTGCATGTATTGCTTAACTTGAGGATACGTCAAATTATCGTAATAGATAAACGGCGCAAGCAGTGTATCAAAGTTGGAAAAGGCCTGAGCTCCTGCCGCCTCTCCTTGAAGTGTATAAAAGAAATTGACTATCTGTCCTAATGCGGTCCTAAAATGCTTTGGCGGTTTTGACTCAACTTTTCCATATGCCCCGCCAAATCCGCGAGTCAAAAGGTCCTTTAAATCCCATCCGCAACAATAGACGCTTATAGATCCCAAATCGTGTATGTGGAAATCACCACTCCTATGGGCATCTGCAATCTCTTTTGGATATACCTTCGAAAGCCAATATCCGGTTGCCACTGTCGTTGAGATATGATTGTTAAGGCCCTGCAAGGAATAGCCCATATTGGCATTTTCTTTAACACGCCAGTCATTCTTATTGATGTAATCGTCTATCATATCCACAGCGTCTTTCAAGAGCTGATGGACTTCTCTCATTTTGGCGTGTTGTTCCCTGTAGAGAATATAGGCCTTCGCTGTCTTGGCATGCCCGCCCTCTATCAGCATCTTTTCCACCAGATCCTGCACCTGCTCAACCGTTGGCACAGAACCGTCCTTATAGATTACCTCCAAGATAGAAACCACTTGTTTGGCAATCTTATCCGCTGTCTTTTTGTCTTTCCCCCCCACGGCCTTGGCTGCATTGAAGATAGCCTCATTAATCTTTTCAGGTTGAAACTTCTCCAAACGGCCGTCTCTCTTACGGATGTACTTAATCATACAGCCCCCTTTAAAATAAAAAATCCCCCGATATATAAATTTTTATTTATAAGCCCTGCGCAGTTTTTTCGCAGCAGCAACCATATTCTTCAAAGCCTCTATTGTCTCTGGCCAATCCCTAGTCTTTAATCCGCAGTCCGGATTGACCCACAATAAGTCCTTTGAAATGCCTTTTTCAAGACATATCTTTAAAAGTTCATACATCTCATCTACTGGTGGAATACGCTTGCTGTGAATATCGTATATTCCCGGGCCTATGGCCTGTTTGTATTTAAATTCCTTAAACACGTCTAACAACTCGCCACGGCTCCTGGCATTCTCAATACTTATGACATCTGCATCCATAGCAGATATAGCCTCTATAATGTCGTTAAAATCACTATAACACATATGTGTGTGTATCTGGGTCTGCGGCGCGGCAACAGCCGTTGAAAGCCTGAAGGCCTCAACTGCCCACTTCAAATATCCCTTGTGTTTGCGCGCCTTTAAAGGAAGCCCCTCCCTCAGGGCAGGCTCATCTACCTGAATCGCCTTAATACCAGCTGACTCAAGGTCTTTTACCTCGTCCCTTAACCCCAGCGCAATCTGAAACGCTATTTCTTTCCTAGAGATATCCTGTCTGGGAAAAGACCAATTCAATATAGTAATCGGCCCTGTAAGCATACCTTTTACAGGCTTGTCCGTAAGCTCTTGTGCAAAGCGAACCTCATCAACAGTCATAGCCGAAGGCCTTGAAACGTCTCCAAATATAATCGGAGGCCTTACGCACCTAGAGCCATAAGACTGCACCCATCCGTTCTTCGTAAAAAGAAAACCGTCCATCTTTTCTCCAAAAAACTCCACCATATCAGTTCTTTCAAACTCGCCGTGGACAAACATATCCAATCCAAGATCTTCCTGAATTTTTATAACCTCTTTTATCTTTTCAGCAATAAAAACCCTATATGCCAGCGTGCTGATTTGCCCTCTTTTATGCTTCAATCTCATCTGCCGCACGTCTTTTGTCTGAGGGAAACTGCCAATAGTCGTCGTCGGAAATTTGGGCAGGTTTAATATCTTGTTTTGCATTGCATATCGTCTTTTAAATGGCAAAGGCCTTTCAAAAGATGAGGAATTTAACGCCTTCATACGAAGACGCACATCTTTGTTGTATAAAAACGACTCCTTTGCCCACCTGCGCATTAATGCCTTGTTTTCTTTTAAGGCCTTATGTTTCGGATTGGAGATAATCGCCTTCAACTGTTTTAGTTCATCCAACTTCTCCATAGCAAAAGCAACATACGGAGCAACATCTCCAATGTCCTCGCCCTGAACAGTATAAGGAACAAAATGCAAAGAAGCCGACGGGCTAATCATACATTTAGAAACATCAACGTATCTACCTGCGAGTTTTATAACAGACAATGCCATAGAGAAATCCGTTTTCCAGATATTCCTGCCGTCTATAATCCCAATGACCAACCCCTTGCCCTTTAGATTCTTCTTATTTTTCGCAATAGCCTTTATGTTGCCATCCAGACCGCGAACCATATCAAGGCCAATATAATCAAATGCCCAAGAAGAAACCTCTGAAAAATGCTCTTCAACAGACTCAAAATACGTCTGCAATATAAATTTCACGCCCTTTACCGAAGGCAACAAATCATTATAAAATGCCCCAACCCTTTTAACCAAGGCCTTATCCGCCCCGTAAACCAGCGCAGGCTCATCTATCTGGAAAAACTTCACGCCTTCCTTTGCAACAGACCTTATGACCTCTTCATACAAAGGCAAAAGACGTTCTAAAACCTGTTTCTTCAAAGATGCGTCTTTTATCTTGGCAAGGCTCACAAATGTATATGGGCCGATTAATACAGGTTTTATTTTAGAGACATTAACCATTTTCTTGGCCCATTTGACCTCTTTTAATAAGAAATTTTCCGCCAGCTCTATCTTATCGCCTATCTCCGGGACGATATAGTGATAATTGGTATCAAACCATTTAGTCATCTCCAAGGCAGGATTATTCTTATTGCCACGGGCATAAATAAAATATCTGTCTAAATTGCTCTGAGATGAAGTAAACCTAAAACGTTCTCCTGCGCAAGAAAACATAACAGCGGTATCTAACACCGAATCATAAAGGGAAAAATCGCCAACAGGAATCAGGTCAACACCCTTTTCTTCCTGAATCTTTAGGTGAAGAGCCTTTAATTTATCAGCAACAGACAAAAGCTCTTTTTCAGATATCTCTTTTCTCCAATACGCCTCCAACGCCCTTTTAAGTTCCCTATTCTGTCCAATACGAGGAAAACCCAAAACAGTAGTATTCATTATACGTCCCCCTTGATTTTAAGCACAAGATATTGCGCTATCAAAATTAACCTCACACTATATATTGTATCCGGAAACAAAATCTTGTCAAGCATTTTTTCTCAAAATACAACCAAATTATCCCTATGCATGGCCTCTTTAGAATGCCTTTTACCTATGTTTTTTTGTATCTCCGCAGATGAAAGAGAAGCTATGGCCCTTGCTATAAGCCTCTTGTTTTCAATAGAATAAATGTCCACAACAGCGCCCCTATTAAACGCGCCTTGAACGTCTACTATCCCCGGACACAGGAGGCTTTTTCTATCTTTGGTAATCGCATTAGCTGCGCCTTTATCTACAAATATACTGCCTTCCGGCGTAGCAATATGAGCAAGCCACAGACGCTTTGAGGATGCCTTCCTTTCCTGAGACAAGATAAGGGTCCCTTGTTGTTTTGCCTTTATCAACACGCTTGAGACAGGATTCTTATTATTACCCGAGGTAATAACCGTATAGATTCCCCATAGAGATGCAGATAGAGCAGCCTCCAATTTTGAACGCATACCGCCTTTTGTTGTTCGGCCTATTCTTTTATATATCCATGAGAAAACCGTCTCATCTATATGGGAAAGCAGACTTACCAACTCCTTTTCTCCAGAAGAATTTGTCTTATACACCCCATCCACATCAGATAATATCAACAAAACAGAGGCATCGCAGGCTCCTGCCACCAATGCCGACAATCTGTCATTATCTCCAAAGGCAATTTCATCGGTTGCAACTGTATCATTCTCATTGACAATAGGGACAATGCCTTCCTTAAGCAAGTTTTCTATCGTATTTTTCGCATTTATATACCTGCTTCTTATCCTCAAATCATCCGACGTAAGAAGAATTTGTCCACAGTATCTTTTTTTTCTTGCAAATGCCTTCGAATAGAGCTCCATTAAAGAGACCTGCCCGACAGCGGCGCAACTCTGTAATTGCCTTACGGATGTAGGGCGTGAATGAAGCCCTAATACAGACATGCCTCCAGCAACGGCTCCGGAACTAACTAAAATGACTTGCCATCCGTTCTCTGTAAGAAAACAGATATCTTTTACGTAATCCCTTATTGCCTTCTCGTCGATACCTGCATCGGAACGTTTAGAGGCAAGCAAACTACTGCCTATCTTAACGACGCAACGCTTCTTTTTAAGAGGCAGAAGATATTTTTCGTAATAACTTTTGCGCATTTTCCTTTAGGACTCTTTCCGCATTTTCAAGGCCGCCGGCCTCTGCAATCTTCACCATAAAATCGTAATCCAAAATATCCGAAGGCCCATGGGCATCATTATTCACTATTAACCCTGCGCCTGTTTTTTGGGCAATGTTTATCACCCAACCATTTGCATAACTATGTCCAGCTCGGGTAGATATCTCCAAAAGCACACCTTTTTCCTTTGCAAGAGAAGCCTCTTCTTCGGTTAAAAACCCGGGATGCGCCAATATATCGGCTCCAGCCTCAATAGCGGCCATATTTGTCCCGGGCGCTACCGGTTCAACAATAGATTCCCCATGGACAACAACGATATCTGCGCCCAACTCCCTTGCTTCCCTGACAAGGGAATTTATCTGAGAAGGCTGAATATGCGTAAGCTCCACTCCTGAAAAAACCTTCATGGGATAATCAAAAGGCAGAGAACTAATAAATTTTCTTATACTTAAAATAACCTGTCCGATATTTGACGCATCGCAATGATCAGTAATAGCGATTGCTTCAAACCCTTTCACTAGGTATCTGCGGGCAATCTCAGCAGGTATCAAAACCCCATCGCTAAATATAGAATGTATATGAAAATCGTACATAAAAACCGCCTATAAAACAAAATGCGCCTGGAGGGATTCGAACCCCCGCAAGGCGTGCCTTAGGAGGGCACCGCTCTATCCTACTGAGCTACAGGCGCGAAAAATCCAGTGCCGTATTATACCTATAATCCAGAACAAAGGCAAGGATAATAACTTAATTCCACTAGCAACAAATGACCTTAAATCGTCATCTGACAGGCACAAGATTCTCCCTGTCAATCAATAGGAAAAACTTTAACATAAGATCTGTCTTTAAGTTTTTCAACAAATTCAGCCAATGCTTCGTTAAATTTTTCCTTATACAATTTGGAATAAACAGCGTCTTTGACATCTTCAAGGGAATCAGGGCAATTACTATCAACATCTCTGACCCGAAATATGTAAAAACCGCTCTTTAGTTCAACAGGATCTGGATACACCTCGGTATCAGGCGAAAACAAACCATAAAGCGCAGGGGACACATCATCTTTAGATATCCATCCATTTATAATTCCTTCCCCGTATTTGCCTTGTAAGTCCTTCCACGTTTCCGAACCATCCCGCAGGGATAAGACAATCGTTTCGGCCTCCATACTCGCTGTTTCTCTCCCGTCTTTGCCTATTGGTATTAATACGGAATTCACTTTAATTTTAGGAACCTTACAAAACTCATCCTTATGTTCTTCGTAATATTTAGATATCTCCACAGGCGAAACAAAAACCTTCGAAGCCACTTCCTTATCCACCAGTGTTTTGACCATAGACTGCTCTTTAAACTTATCATACAGGGCATTAACTGATAACCCCTCTTTCTTTAAAGATTCTTCGAATGCCTCTTCATTGTCAAAATGCTCTTTTATGCGCTCTATCGCCAAACGAACCTGTTTTAAGTCAGGTTCTATTTTCTGGCGCTTTGCCTCACTATACAACAGCTTACTTTCTATCATATGGTCCAATACCTTCTTCTTTGCATCTTCCTCGTGTTGCATATTGTTTTGATAGCGCATAAACATCATCGCCCTGTCAATGTCGCCTTCCGTTATGACTTCATCATCCACAATAGCGGCTATTTTATCCGCATATACGTGCATATAAGAGAAACAAAACAACAACACAAAAAGAAATAGCTTTAACATTTTCATAATGACAACACTCCGTTTGTTATCAAAGCAACGATAATCCCTGACACCACACTACCCAGCGCAATGCTTAATAACGCATATTGCATATCAATACCTATTATAGCCGCGGCAACAGTACCTGTCCATACACCGGTCATAGGCAATGGCACTGCCACGAATAAAAACAGACCCAACGCCTCCCATCTTTCCAAAGCAGCCTTTTTTTTACGCGCGTTGCGTTCCAATACGTCAAATGCGGTTCTTATGACGGGGAAATTCTTGATTCTCCTTCCGAGAGGCGAAAACACATAATACAGGGGCATAACAGGCAATAAACTGCCTAAAGCGCTAAACAAAACGGCATAAAATACCGGAATGCCTTTTAACATAGCAAAAGGCACAGCTCCTCTAGTCTCTATTATGGGCAGAGCGGCAATCCCTATTATCTGCATAACATTACTCAGTTCCATAGCTGCCTCTTGATAAGTTTCGTAAACTCCTTTGCATAATCCTTTGCCTTTCCTGCCCCCATAAAGACCACAATATCGCCCTTGTTTATCAATTGCTCTAACTGCGAAACTGCCGGCATATGCAAGGCATTTTTACCCTGCTCTTTTAATTTGTCCACAAAAGAATCAGGAGACACACCTTCAATCGGGGCTTCTGATGCGGAATACACGTCTGTGCAAAGCACAGTATCAGCCGATTCAAATGCCCGGATAAATTCATCCCACAGGCCTGAAAAACGCGTATATCTATGAGGCTCAAACACAGCAATAATTCTACTACCACCGGAATAGCCTTTTAACGCATCAAGAGTCGCTTTAATCTCCCTAGGATGATGGGCATAATCGTGTATCAGAAGCACATCGCCCTTATAAAATACGTCCATACGCCTTTCCACACCGGGGAACTTTTCCAAAATATCTATTGCAGCCTCTACGTCCAATCCCAGATAATCTGCAACAGACAGGCACCCGGCCAGATTAAAGGCATTATGCCTGCCTATTAACGGCAACCTAATAAAAGCGCTTTTGCCATGAACCCCTAACTCTATATCCGATAAAAAACCATTTGAAGGGCTATAACTAATCACGTCAATAAGGCCTTTATCCGGATAAAAATCAACGTTTTCCAGCTTAACAGGCAATATAGATTCCCAACTTATAGGGCTGTTTTTCCCAAGAAAAAACCTGCATTTGGAATTTGTCTCAATGAACTTTCTATAAAGCCTTTTTTGAACGTCTTCCTTTTTATAAAAGTCTATATGCTCTCTATCAACATTCGTGATAACACATATATCAGGTGAAAAGGAAAACACTGTTCCATCGCTCTCATCCAATTCTATCACAGCTATCCTGCCCCTGCCTGCGCGCGCGTTTTTTCCGACATCTTTCAAAATACCTCCAATATAAAAATCAGGGTCCAATCCCAGACCGAGAAGCATCCATGCAATTAGAGAAGTCGTTGTCGTCTTGCCATGACTGCCCGTAATGGCAATGACCTTTTTGCCTTCGACCAACCGGCCCAAAGCCAATGCCCTGTGGTATACAGGAATACCCATCTTTTTAGCGAAAAGAAGCTCCTCGTTATCCTGAGCAATGGCGCTTGACACGATAACCACATTGGGCATCTGTGAAAGCTCATATATAGGTTTTAACAGGGCGCCTCTTTCCCGCAAATTCTCTGTAAGATAATTTTCCTGAAGGTCTGTTCCGGATATAGATGCTCCCTTATCAAGCAACATATTGGCA
>Ga0256914_1001958_pt1 | contig 17651 bp, 17 predicted proteins | sample HulkmetaG_FD_191571 | JGI IMG/M metagenome (GOLD analysis project Ga0256914, IMG submission 191571) | Hydrothermal chimney microbial communities from Main Endeavour vent field at the Juan de Fuca Ridge, Pacific Ocean - Hulk | ecosystem: Environmental > Aquatic > Marine > Hydrothermal vents ... | reverse complement strand
GGAATTTTCAATCCCCTTGGTAGCACTGATCACGGCAGCAGGAAGATGATTCTCATCCAGCAGCGTTGCAACCTGGCGAACCGTCTTCCTGAAGCCGTGAGACGGGACCACGATGAGTAGCACATCCCTGTCTCTCACAGCCTCAGCAAGATCACTGGTCAGTTCAAGGGTATGCGGAAACAGGGCATGGGGCAAATACCTGGTATTTTCGCGCCTTGTGTTTAGTTCCTTAATGAAGTCAGTGTTCCTGCCCCACATTATAGTGGGAACCCCTTTCCTGGACAGCAGCAGGGCAAGCGCAGTGCCCCAGCTCCCTGCCCCAAGTACCGCTACGTTTTTCATTCCTCTTCATCCCTGTCGGCGAGTTTGGCCACTGCTGCAAGGCGGTCATCCTGATCAATGCGTATGAGACGTACCCCCTGGGTGGAACGGCCGATGATCCTAACATCCTGGACACTCATGCGTATGATGTTACCGCTTGCACCAACCAGCATGACTTCATCTGAATCATGGACAAGTATAACACCTACCACCTTGCCAACCTTTTCAGTGGTCTTGAGGTTTATCACACCTTTTCCAGCCCTGGCCTGTACCCTGTACTCTCCCACAGGCGTCCTCTTGCCATAACCCTTTTCTGTCACTGTGAACAGGGTGGCATTGGTGTCTGTAATGACCTCCATTGCGACTACCTCGTCATCCTCGTTGAGCTTGATCCCCCTGACTCCTGCGGCTGTCCGTCCCATGGGCCGGACATCATCCTCGTGGAACCTTATGCTGTATCCGTTTCGTGTTCCCAGGAAGATATCGGCATTTCCATCGGTTATTGCCGCTGCAATCAGCTCGTCATCCTCCCTGACTATGGCAGCAATTATGCCCTTGGGCCTGGGCCTTGAAAATGCCTCAAGAGGTGTCTTTTTGACAAGTCCCTGCCTGGTGGCCATGACCACGAACTTGTCGTTTTCAAAGGTGCGTACAGGGACTACTGCGGCAATATACTCGTTGGCATCCCTGTCAAGTGGAAGCAGATTTACAAGGGCCTTGCCCCGGCTGGTCCTGGCTGCCTGTGGTATCTCATGCACCTTTAGCCAGTACAGCCTTCCGAGGTTACTGAAGCAGAGAAAATAGTCGTGGGTTGAGGCCACGAACAGACTTTCCACAAAATCTTCCTGTTTGGATGAAAGCCCGGTAACCCCCTTGCCGCCCCTCTTCTGGCTCCGGTATATGCTTACCGGATTACGTTTTATGTATCCATGGTGGGATACGGTAACCACCATGTCCTCTTCAACAATCAGGTCTTCAATGTTGATCTCATCAGGGGCACCTATTATCTCTGTGCGTCTCGGTATTGAGAACTGGTCCTTCAGTTCGGTAAGTTCCTTTTCGATGATTTCAAGTACCAGCTCATCACTTGCCAGGATGGCCTTCAGACGTTTAATTGTTTCCAGTATCTGCCTGTACTCCTCCAGAATTTTTTCAAGCTCCAGGCCGGTGAGACGCTGCAGCTTCATGTCGAGAATGGCCTGCGCCTGAATCTCACTGAGCCCGAAACGGTCTATCAGCCCCTGCTTTGCCTCGGCAGGTGTCTTTGATGCCCGGATGAGAGCCACCACTTCATCAAGGTTGTCAATGGCAATTTTGAGGCCTTCCAGGATATGAGCACGTTCCTCAGCCTTTCTGAGTTCATAGGTGGTACGCCTGATGATTACAGTCTTCCTGTGTTGCAGGAAATGGGCAAGGACCTCCTTCAGGTTGAGAAGCTCGGGACGTCCATTGACAATGGCAAGGAGTATGATACCGAAACTCGACTCCATTGGCGTGTGCTTGTAGAGATGGTTCAGCACTACCTGGGCAAAGCCGTCTTTTTTGAGCTCAATGACGATGCGCATACCCTGCCTGTCTGATTCGTCCCTTACGGCAGATATACCCTCTATTTTTTTGTCGCGGACAAGCATTGCGATCTTTTCAACGAGCTTTGCCTTGTTTACCTGATAGGGGATCTCTGTAACCACGATGTGTTCCCGCTTGCCCCGTGCCACCTGTTCTACAGTAGCCCTGGCCCTCATACGGATGATTCCCCGGCCTGTTTCGTATGCAGCCTTTACGCCTTTGCGCCCACAGATGAATCCTGCAGTGGGAAAGTCAGGCCCTGGTATAAACTGCATCAGGTCTGCAACAGTGATGTTGGGATTTCGTATCAGCGCTATCAGGGCATTTACTACTTCTCCGAGGTTATGAGGAGGTATGTTGGTAGCCATACCAACTGCGATACCTGCCGACCCGTTTATAAGGAGATTGGGCACCTTGGAGGGAAGCACTGAAGGTTCCACCATGGAGTTGTCGTAGGTAGGGACAAAATCCACAGTCTCCTTGTCTATGTCTGCCATGAGTTCATGTGCAAGACGCGTGAGGCGTATCTCTGTGTAACGCATGGCAGCCGGAGAATCGCCATCCACAGAACCGAAGTTGCCTTGGCCGTCCACAAGCGGATATCCCATGGAAAAGTCCTGGGCCATACGGACTATGGTATCGTAGACCGCTGTGTCGCCGTGAGGATGATACTTACCAATTACGTCCCCGACGATCCTGGCAGACTTTTTATATGGCTTGTTAAAGTCGTTTCTGAGTTCGTGCATGGCGTAAAGTATTCGCCGATGCACTGGTTTGAGACCGTCCCGCACATCTGGCAGGGCCCGCCCTATGATCACGCTCATGGCGTAATCAAGGTAGGATTTTTTCAGTTCAGCGGATATATCACAAGTTTTGGTGGTTCCTGAAAATAACTCTGTTTGTTCCTGCATTATGCAGACTCCTGGATTAAGCGATTATTTTATGTTTTAGACAGGTTTACAGCATGGTATCTCCCATACGATCATAGAACAGAATGAGGCTATACCTGTTGCCTGCGTACTGAAAAACAGCGAGGAATTTGACTATGATGGCCCTGTCATGACAGTTCAGAACCGGTTGTAGTCATTGTAAAGTTGCAGTGTTTCACCCCTTTGAGCGCCTTGAGCTTGTAAGCCAATCCCCGCAGGGTAGAGGGTCGTCCCTTGACAATGGCCACTTCGAGACAGTTGTGGTGATCAAGGTGAACGTGTTGTGACACTATGACGGTTTCTGGAAAGTCATGCTGGATATCAAGGATGGATTCGACCAGGTCCCTTTTGTGATGGTCAAAAACATAGGTGATAGTTCCTACTACTGGCTTGTCCTTTGTTTCCCTTTCCCACTCCTGCTCTATCAATTTTTCACGTATCAGGTCGCGGATTGCCTCAGACCTGCTTCCATACTCACGCTCTGCAATATAGCTGTCAAAGGCATGGATCAGATTGTCCGGAATGGAAACCCCAAAACGGGTAAGCCGTGAGCTGTCTTTCTTTTCTGTTTTTACTTTTTCTGATTTGTCTGACCTGGCCATCTCTTAACTTGTTGGTTCAAAAAGTACATTAACCATTTTTTGAAGGTAACCTGTGAATATAAAATATAAATTTACAAACTGAAAAGCCCCCATAATGGGGGCTTATCAATTAAAATATTATACGCCAAGTATGCTCAAATTTCAACAATATGCGGTCGTAACATGATAACCATTTCAACTTTTTTATGATATTTGGTCTCATTTTTGAATAAATAGCCAATATACGGAATATCTCCAAGCAGAGGTACCTGATTGCCAGTTGTCCCTTCCTCATCACTTATTATGCCACCAATGACCAGCATCTGTCCGTCTTTTACCCTGGCCATGGTGGTAATCTGCCTGAGATATACCTTCGGGAGTCCTACTTCAGCATCGCCGAAACTCTTGTACTGGATCTCTCCATCTATCCTGGTGGCTACAGGACTCAATTGCAAAATGATCTCGCCGTTGTCGGCTATATTGGCCATAACACCCATCCCTATTCCCTGGAAGATATCTTTTGTTTCAACATCATAGGTGGTAACAGAACTGCCGCCACTGTTATTTATATTGGATGTTACCCTGTCTATATAGCGTACCGTCTTGCCACCGGTGATAAGGCCTGGCTGGCCATTCATCAACGATATCTTGGGGTTGGATAACACAGTTACATCACCAAATTCATCCAGGAAATTCAGGACAATATTGAATGGATCATTTTTCATGCTGATGGTATCAATAAATTTGGTCCAGCTTCCGTTCTCAAAAATCATGCCATTGTTGCCAAAAGTGGTGGTAAGTGTGAGTTTGTGGTCCCTGAGCAGGCCTGACCAGTCTATGCCGCGATAATTTGCATTGTCCAGCCTGACCTCTACGATTTTGGCCTCAATTATTACCTGACGAGACAGTTCACGGTTGAGGTTTTTGATGTAGGTATCCACCTGTTCTATCAGCGAACGCGGGGCCGTGACCGTAATGATTCCAAGAGGTTTGTCTATTGTGTAGAATATACCCCTTGACTGGTTCGAATTGTCATCCTCCTGTCCGTTGTTTTGGGCTGTCCGCTGGATGTTTCGTTGATTGGCTGAGGCAGCTTCCTGTTCAAGCCTTGCGCGGTTTTGCGCCACACACTGATTCTGCAGGGTAATGTTGCTGGGATACTGCTGCCTGCACTGCTCCTGGATTCTGGCAATGTCATCTTCTGAAGGTCCGGTATTTTCTTCAGCAACCTGGGTGGTGGAAAGTCGCAGAATAGAGGCAAGGTTGGTATCAATGGTCTGCCACAGGTCTATCTCTGCATCATTGTGATCAAGCTGCAACATGCCATGATAGTTATCCACAGCCCCTGAGCTACCGAGAAAATCTCCCCCTGCTGATGTCTGGTAACTGCCTGTGACGAACGGAGTAGACACGTAAAAACGTCTGGTATCCTTATATTTTATGATAATGGTGTTGTTTTCGTATTTGAAAAAATAATCCAGTTGGCGTAGCACATTATCCAGAGCTGCCCAGAAGTCATCATCGGCTTTGATATCAACACTGACCCTGGCATTCTGATCCACATCACTGCTCCAGCTCACATTCATGTGTTTGAGTTCGGCAAGCCTCCTGATGACAGTATGCAGAGGTACCTTGCCAATCTTGGATCTTACATCAGCACCTACTATCATCTCAGGCAGTTTTACATCACCAACATTGTCCTCTTTCAGTTTTACATCTTTCAGTGAATAAGATGGCTTCCATGAAATTGCAGGGCGGTATGGCTTTGTGGGGCCAATGGCCTGGGGAATGGTGGTGTTTTGGGCGCCAGAACCCGCCTGAGATATATTGTCTTTCTGTAAATTGCCGTCCTGGCCCTGATCAGTTGTGGTGGCGGACAAATTTGTCTGTTTTACAACTGTGGGATTGCTGATACTGGAGGCACAACCCTGAATGATGAGTGGGACTAACACTCCAACAATTAAAAAGGCGCTATTTCTCAAGCGGTCTTTCATATCTTTCATGTACCACATGGTTTCCCTCTCTTCTTTGCAATTGTCTTATCTGCTTATGTAGTTGTCCCTTAGCAGTATCCATCCACAAATGGCCCTTTTGCCCTATATATGCCTGGCTCGCCGGTGAAAAATGTTCATGTACACTCATTTCACCGCCTCTTGTCTTGCAATAGAACAAAACTTTCCATTTGCTAAATGGACGCTAATTAGTATTCATCCCTGAATGGTTTTCTTGCCTTGCTAGGCACAGGGCCTTGAGCCGTATCCTTGCCATCTGTTGGAGGTCAGCAGGGACATCCTTTCCAGCAGTCAAAAGGGCCCTGTACTCCCTTATGGCCTTGTCGTTTCTTCCAAGATTTTCATAAGTCCTGGCTTTCATCATCAACAGTTGAGGGGTCAGGGAATAACTGGCCTCTATCCTGGTTATGAGACGCAGGGCATTCCTGAAATCATTATGTGAGAACAGGAACACTGCATAGTTCCATAGTGTATCATAGGAGACTTCCTTACCTGCCATGGCCCGCTCAAAATAGGTCTTTGCATCTCCTGGTTTGTTCATGCGGGCCAGTGCCACTGCAGTGATGGTGGCAGCTTCACTGTCCTCAGGAGCAAGCTCTAATGCCTTTCTTCCATAGTTATAGGCGCTTAATTCGTCATTGTTTTTGAGCGCAATGTTTGCTGCCTTCTTCTGCAGGTCAATGTTGTCTTTCCATGTGTCTGCGGCCTTTTTGAACAGGTTTTCAGCACTATCCAGATCGTTTCTATGTTCAGCGGCAAGTGCTTTTTTTATCAGTTTGGCAGCCTGATCTATCTTTTCAGGAGGGGTTTGGGAGGTCTTTACCTGTTTTATATCCAGTCCCCTTGAAATGCTGAAGGAGGAACCGGGGCTGATACTCAACCCTGAAGAGGAACTGTCAGTCGGTACAACTGAAAAATCCAGGCTGGCATCACCCATTGTATCTGATTCCCAGGTCATCTTCTTGTTGGCCGGATAGATCATTATTGTATTATTGACCTCATGGCTTGCCAGTCCCTTGAGATTTTTTATAACCTGAAGCACAAAGGTCCAAGGGACATCCTGCAGGGCCAAGGTCAGCGTGCCATGAACTCCCTCGTCAACAACGATATTTTTCTTGCTAATCCTTCCCAGTAAGCGAAATACGTTATGAAGGTCCACCTTGTAGAAATCAATACTGATCTTCTGGGGGCCATTGTCCTGGGCATGTACCTTCTCTTTTGGTTTGATGATGCCATTTTTTTTATGGTAGGCAGGCTTGCTTACCCCTCTTGGTGCTGCAGCAGAGGTGTTGAGCTCTGCAAGCCAGTTGGCCACATCTGCCTCTATGGCAGCATCCTTTTGGGTGCTGCAAAAGGCAATGTTAAGTGCGGAAGATAGGAACAAAACCATGCAAAGGCCTGCAAGGCCCCAACCCCTCGGTCTCTTTATTCTTTTGGTACTCATCTATTTTTCCTCCGGGTGAAGAAAAAGAACTCGTTCTGTCATGGTCATTTCTCCCCTTATATTTTCTGTCTCTTCTTCCACCACAATGCGATCTGGCAAAATCTGTTTTACATGCCCGTTTCGGTAGCCTACTGCCATACCAGGTGTGAGTACGTAGCCCACACCTGATGCATCCTGGGCCATGGCAAGATTCTTTCCATTGTCTTCGATCACAATGGCTACAAGCCTCAACTGTCCAACGTCCATACATTCGAGAGGAGTTGAACACCTGCCAGGCCGTCTGTGTTTCATCCTGCTATCAGCTTTTTTCAGCGTCTGCGCAGGCTTGGTCCTGAGAAACGGTTGAAATGGATCAGGCTTGCCTGCAGGAGAATAGGTGTAAGTAATTGGAGAGAGGAGTTTGTTCAGGCGCTCCTCAAATTCCTTGACCTTGGGAGATACCTTGAGAGAATTGCTGTTTTTCCCCTTTGCAGGCTCAGATGCACCCAAACACTGTGCTGCAGAGAGGTGAAATATCACGAGACAGCCCATCAACAGACCAAGGACAAAAGGGGATAATACCTCATGCAACCTGATTCCTGTCCGCAAGAATTTTGTCATGTTGTCCTTCCCAGTCACCATTGACTTATACCTGAATTGAGCGTTTCAAAATTTGAAACCGATGAGGGATTCCCAATTTCGCATGATCTGCTTCACCGGAGTCTTCGCTTACCTGTCGGATACTTGAAGTACAACAGCACATTTCCCTATCCTCCGCATTGCATCTCACGCAAACTTATAAACCTCTCAATTCAGGTTATGCATAAGCAAAAGACTCTACCGTCTTCTTCTCTTCTTGTTTTTCTTCTTCCTTGCCTTCTGTTCCTCAGGGGTAAGAAATCTGTAGGTTACTGCCTTGCAGGTGGTATTGATTATCCAGTTACTGCCACGTTCAACTGTTTCTCCAGATTCTGCTGCTCCAGCTCCTTTACCACCAGATGAGGCCGTGTCTCCGGACGTTTTACCCTTTTGGCTCCATGTGTTGGTACTCTCCTTGGCCTGTCCCATATGAACCTCTTTGATGTGGACTATTCTTGCCATCTTGCCAACCTTGTCGAAAAAGACCAAGGTATTATGGAATGGGCCTCTGAAGGTAAGGGATACCGGTATGGCTGCATAGAAACCCTGAATCTTTTCTCCTCCTGGGGTAAACGACTTCATCTCCAATCCGGACTCATTACCGAGTGAAGATATCTCAGTAAGCACAGAGGGGATATCTTCCTTTTCAGGAAGGAGTTTCAGTGCCTGTTGAAGAATTTTGGTCATCTCCTTCAGGTCATTCTCCAGTATTGGAAGTCTCTTTTTCTTTATCTGAAGGTTTCTTATCTCCTCTTTCAACTGAGGAATCTGGGTGGATATATTCTTCATCTCTCCAATACTGCCAGAGAGAAAGAAGAACCAGAAGAGCCCCAGTGGCACTGCCCACGATACCAGCATTATAAGTGCCTTCTGCCACGTTGGAAGATTGTAAACCGCATCAAAGAGCTGAGGAGGTATTTTGAATGTAGGTTTGCTTAACTTCACGATTTTGCCTTGCTTTTTTTGTTTTTTTCACCAGTTTTATTCTTCTTTTGAAGAGATATCTTCAGGCTCAAGTCAAACTGCATGAGATTGTGACCCTGAATCGCCTTTAGGCGGCTGCTCTTTAACTTGACATTTGAGCAGATAGCAGATGCATCGAGACGGCGCATAAAGAGTGCTACCGTATGGTTGTCAAGTGCTATTCCTGAAAGCTCCATCCTGCCGCCACTCAATTTCAGGCTTGTGAGCCACAGGCGGTTGAGCGGCAATGAAGTTACAATTTCATCAAGGGCCTGTACCGCAAAGGTGCGTCCCTGCTGTAGCTTTTCAATTGAAGAAAATTTGTTTTCAACCTCTTTGGTCTTCTGCTTGACAGCCTTTATCTTCTTGTTCACATAGGCCAGCTTCTTTTTTTCTGCCCGCAGTTCCTTCAGCTCCTGACGCTGCATCATCACCTTGCCCTGAATGGTAGAACCTATGGCAAGAAGCCCAACGAGGAGCAAAGCAAGTGAAAGGATGAAAATAGATATCTGCTTGCGGACAGATTCTCTTTTTTTCCACTCTCTTACAGGAAGAAGATTGATCCTAATCATAGTGGAGCGGTCCTCAACGCCAGGCCGGCGGCTATGGTGAACTGAGGTGCAATGTCCTCAATGTATTCAGTGTTGATGTCCTTGACCGTTGGAAACTGTTTGAATGGATTCATCAGGGATACAGGCATGTCTATCTTCTGGGACATGAACTCCGGGAAACCACGCAGCAGAGAGCTTCCCCCTGACAGGAATATATGGGTTGGATGCTCTTCAGGTGGTGAGTTGGCCTGACAGAAATCAATGGCCTTTTTTATTTCATCTACCCATATGGAGCAGAGTTCATCACAGATAGAATGGACTTCCTGCTGTAAGGTTTTGTCATTGGCCCCTGATATTTTGACCTTTTCAGCATCAGCATGGTTGAGCCCTGTTGTTTCCTCTATGGCATCAGTGAGCTGCCGGCCACCAAATGCCATATCCCTTGTGAATAGTGAGTTGCCACGACTGATTACATTCATATTGGTCTTGCTAGCCCCTATATCTATAAGGGCGACCGGTTCGTTCAGAACGCCAAAGGCACCCTCAAAACTGTTCCCCAGAGCAAAGGCATCCACGTCTATTACAGAGGGGACCAGTCCTACTTCCTGGATAATTCCTGCATATTCGTCTACGATTTCCCTCTTGGCAGCCACGAGAAAAATGTCACAGTTGGGACGTTCATCAGTGGCCTCCCTTACCACATAGAAGTCCACATAGACTTCGTCTATCTCAAATGGCACGTACTTTTCCGCCTCTACCACCAGATTGTCCTCGATTTCCTTCTCATCGTGATAGTTCACTGTTATCCGCTTGACTATCACAGAATAACCTGCAATAGAGGTGGATACGTGTTTGAGGCCAGGTCTGATATTGTCAATAAGGGCCTTGAGTGAACCGATGACAGCATCCCTGTCCTTTACTGAACCATCTACTATTGCACCATCTGGGACAAGGGCTCGCCCAAGTTTTTTAACCTTAATGTTTGTGCCACTACTATTAAGCTCAATCAGTTTGATAGTATCTGATCCCATATCAAGACCAAGGGTATGTGGCTTTTTCTTTCCGAATTTGTCAGATAAAAATGGCAGTCTCATATTTTCAGCGTGTAATTGGGCGTCTTGAAATTTGGAATGATGTCAATTTGTTTTCCCATTGTTTTCTTTATCGGAAGCAGAAAATTCTTTCTTGACTGTTTCCGATTTTTTTACTGAGGTACGGTCTATGTGATCAGGTGTGCTGAAACATCATAATATTTCAGAGTTGTATCCCTGAATTTTCATGGTACCATTTTACCTCTTCTGTCTTACCGCAAGGATACTGGCACTCATACCATACCGGGTCCATGCCCATGCCAGTGCACGGACTGGCAAGAGAGCTGGATCACAGCCTGCAAGGACAAGAAAGAGGCGAATGATTTTGTTTTAATGCAAGCCCTTTTTATCCACAGCAAAGATGAAGGGCCAATGCTTATGCCCTTAGCGGGCAGGTCTTGCTACAGGATAGGGTGCAGAGCAAGATTTGTTCACAGCAAAGTATATTTGTGAAAACTGTCGCTTCATACCAGATGTCGTAATGGCCTGACCAAAGCAATTCTAAATTTTTTTTATTTTAGCATAATTTTTTACGAGCAAAATATTTTTTTAAGGAAAAAATTATAATGGCTGACCCTCAGAAAATCAGAAATTTTTCCATTATTGCCCATATTGATCATGGTAAATCCACGCTCGCTGATCGAATCCTAGAATATACAGGGGCAGTATCTGCCCGGGAAATGAAAAAGCAATATTTGGACCAGATGGATATTGAAAGGGAACGCGGAATAACCATCAAGGCACAGACAGTACGGCTGGAGTACAGGGCAGACGATAGTGAGATTTACACGCTGAATCTTATAGATACCCCAGGGCACGTTGATTTTTCCTATGAGGTTTCAAGGAGTCTTGCTGCATGTGAAGGCGCACTGCTCATTGTGGATGCCACACAGGGGGTTGAGGCTCAGACACTGGCAAATGTGTACCTTGCCTTGGAGAACGATCTTGAAATAATACCTGTACTCAACAAGATTGATCTGGCCAGTGCTGATCCTGTTAAGGTAGCACAGGAGATAGAAGATATCATTGGCCTTGATGCATCGGAGGCCATTGAGATAAGCGCCAAGAAGGGGCTGGGTACAAAAGAGGTGCTTGAAGCCATTGTCAACAAGGTACCGCCGCCGGGTGGCAGTTTGCAGGGCCCTCTCAGGGCACTGATCTTTGACTCATGGTTTGATGCCTATCAGGGAGCCGTGGTGATGATCAGGGTGGTGGATGGTATCATCAGGAAAGGGGACCGGGTGAAGATGATGGCTACAGGGAGGAGTTATGAAGTTACCCGATTGGGTGTATTTCATCCTGAACCTGTTGAGGTCAAGGAACTGGCAGCTGGCGAAGTAGGTTTCATGGTGGCAGCCATAAAGACGGTACGTGATACACAGATCGGTGACACCATTACACATGAAAAAAATTCTGCATCAGAGGCACTACCAGGTTTCAAGCCGGTAAAGGCAATGGTTTTCTGCGGACTTTACCCGGTCGATTCTGCCCAGTACGACCAGCTCAAGGAGGCTGTAGAGAAGCTCTGGCTCAATGATCCAGCCTTTTCCTATGAACCTGAAAGTTCCATTGCCCTCGGTTTTGGATTCAGATGCGGTTTTCTTGGGTTACTGCACCTTGAAATTGTGCAGGAGCGATTGGAACGGGAGTACCAGCTACGGCTTATCAGCACTGCCCCTGCCGTATCATACAGGGTAACCCTTACCAACGGAGAGACCATTCACATACATAATCCTGCTCAGCTTCCTGATCCTGGAAAGATCAAGGAGATAGCAGAGCCGTTTGTGGAGATGGAAATATATCTACCCAAAAGATATGTAGGTTCAGTCATGGGGCTCTGTGATGAAAAACGGGGCAAGCAGATAGAAATGCAGTATCTAACACCGGACAGGGTGCTGCTAAAATATGAAATCCCCTTCAATGAGATCGTGCTCGATTTTTATGACAGGCTCAAATCTGTCAGTCGCGGTTATGCATCCATTGACTACGAATTCATAGAACATCGTCCTGCAGACCTTGTAAAATTGGATATCCTTATTAATAAACAGCCGGTGGATGCCCTGTCAGTAATTGTCCATCGGGACAAGGCGTATTATAGAGGGCGGGATCTGGCAAGCAGGCTCAGAAAGGTGATTCCAAGACAGATGTTTGAAGTGGTCATACAGGCGGCTATTGGGGCAAAGGTAATAGCAAGGGAGAGAATTCCGCCCCTTAGAAAGGATGTCACTGCGAAATGTTATGGCGGTGACATTACAAGAAAGAGAAAGCTGCTGGAAAAGCAGAAAGAGGGAAAAAAGAGGATGAAACAGGTAGGAAACGTGGAGATACCGCAGGAGGCGTTTCTGACTGTTCTAAAGGCGTAACAAGTTCGATGAAGATGAAAGCGCCTCAACAGGGTCATTACTATACTGTTTATGCGTACCATATGGCCTTGAAATCAGAAAATCTAAGGATTAATGTGATCAAATGAACTTATCTCAAAAATCAAACAACACAGAAGATTCACCAACAGTTACAGAGAATCAGACCAGGACATGGCAGTCAGTATTCTGGGAGTACGCACAGGCCATTCTGATCGCCCTGGTTCTGGCCCTCATCATCAGGACCTTTGTGGTCCAGGCATTCAAGATCCCGTCAGGATCCATGATCAAGACCCTGCTCATAGGTGACCACATCCTTGTAAACAAGTTCATCTATGGCATCAAAAACCCATTTACCAGGGAGACATGGATCAATATAGAGCAGCCCAAACGTGGAGATATAGTGGTATTCATATACCCCCTGGACCGTGAGAAGGACTTTATAAAAAGGGTTATCGGAGTTGCCGGAGATACTGTTGAGATCAGGAACAAGAAGGTTTACGTAAATGGCAAGCTGGTTCCTGACCCACCCACTGCCCAGCATACGGATCCTCGAATAATTCCAGCCTCTGTCCAGCCAAGAGACAACATGGGGCCAGTCACTGTGCCACCAGACAGCCTGTTTGTTATGGGTGACAACAGAGACCAGAGTTATGATAGCAGATTCTGGGGTTTTGTACCTCTCAAGGACGTAAAGGGCAACGCCTTCATGATATACTGGAGCTGGGATGGCCAGCACTTCAGGCCACGGCTTGACAGAATAGGTAAGATGTTACATTGACAGGAAAATTTTGTCATGAATCTGGGCGGGCAGAGAGTGGATCAATGGAAAATGACAACTGAATCAAGGATAGTGAATTTTTATATTGACACTCCCTTCAAGACATGTTAATCAATGCTCCACTTTTTGGGGCGGATAGCTCAGTTGGGAGAGCACCGGCCTTACAAGCCGGGGGTCACAGGTTCAAGCCCTGTTCCGCCTACCATATAAACAAGAAACAAACATAGCGGGGTCGTAGCTCAGTTTGGTTAGAGCGCTGGCCTGTCACGCCAGAGGTCGCGAGTTCGAGTCTCGTCGGCCCCGCCAGTAATTTCAAGGGGTTATGGTAAATTTACCTATCCCCTTTTTGTTTTTTGGTAACCTATTGGTAACCTTTTTGCAGTTTTACTTGTAGTACTCGCCAGCCAGAAAGCCTTTTAGACTCCATAAAAAACAACACCCTTACCGTATGACAGCAAGGGCGTTTCTTGTTAAGTGATGAGGCCTCGATATATTACCTCAGCTCACCTGTATGCGGATCAAACACCTTTATCTGTACGCCTTCCAGAAAGGAATCCAACCACTGTTTTTCATAAAAGACCCTGGACATTACCTTTTTGAAGCGTGGTCCACGTCGCTGGCAACGCCACACTTCGAGGGTTGATGACTTGACCGGAAAGCCGTGTTCCGACAGATAGGTCGAAGCCTGCTTGGTTGTCATTGCAGTAGGGTGATAATGTAAATCTGCCATAATTATCCTCCTTGCGAATTATTTTGTTTTGATATCTGACTCTGACTCTGACTCTGACTCTGAAACAGATTCAACCATTTCAGTTCATTGATCTTGATTCTCATCATCCTTACTCTTGCCCACCAGGTCCATGACACTGCCGCGCACCAGGATCGACGAGCCATATCTCTCCCTCAGCATGTCCACAGCGCTGTCAAGGGCCATCTCTTTTACTTTCTTGCCCTGATCCAGCATGGAAAGCTGCCTTGCTCCCCTGCTTAAAGTGGACACACCCACCCCTACCAGGCGCACCTTCAGCCTGATATCAACCTTGTCCAGCAGCTCCAGGGCCCTTCTGTATATTTCCGATGTGGTGGAGATGGTATCTGGAAATGTCCTGCTGCGGGTAATGGTCCTGAAGTCGGCAAACTTGAGTTTCAGAGTGATGGTCCTGCCAGTATAGCCATGAATTCTAAGATCATGGCCAACACGCTCTGACTGGACAAGGAGATGTTTTCTTATCTCTTCCATATCCCCTGTATCTTCAGGGAGGGTATGTTCTGCACTGAACGATTTTGGCTCTGAAAACGGCACCACGGGAGAGTTGTCTATTCCTCTGGCCCGTTCTGTCAGTTCCATGCCTGCCTTACCCAGTTTTCTTGTGAGAAAATCTTCCGGTACGCCAAGGATGTCTGAGACGTTACGCACTCCAAGGCTCTTCAGCACTTCAAGGGTTCTCTTGCCTACCCCGGGTATCTTCTGGACAGGAAGAGATTTCAAAAAATCCTGTACCTTATCATGTGAAATCACCGTAAGTCCGTCTGGCTTGTCCATATCCGATGCGATCTTTGCCAGAAACTTGTTGGGTGCAACCCCTATGGAGCAGGTAAGGCCGGTCTCCTGCCTGACCTGGACCTTTATCTTTTCCGCAACCCGGACCGCCGGGCCGAACAGCCTTTCAGTCCCTGTCACATCAAGATACGCCTCATCCACAGATGCCTTTTCAAGAAGCGGAGTGAAGCTTCCAAGAATAGCCATGACCAGACGTGACACCTCCCTGTACCGCTTCATCCTAACTGGCAGAAATATTCCATTGGGGCAGAGCCGCCTTGCCTGAAACATGGGCATGGCAGAGTGGACTCCGAATTTCCTTGCCTCATAGGAGGCCGCAGAGACCACGCCCCTTTTTCCTCCACCTATTATCACAGGTTTTCCCCTGAGGTCAGGATTGTCAGCCTGTTCAACAGATGCAAAAAAGGCATCCATGTCCACGTGGAGTATGTGTCTCAACCTGTTATTCATCTCTGGTACTGCCTTTGTACAGAGGCGTTTGTGTTCCAATAATATCAGCAGGCCCCAAATACATTCTGCAAGCAGAATAAACCGATATTAAAGAATGAATCCATGACAAAATATCGGAAAAATAATTTTTTTCCGGTTTGTTTTCCTTAATTTGTCTCAAAATCACTGCAACGCAGTATGGGATAAGACATATTATGGAAGGAGAAGAATAGTGGACAATGGTGACGGATCAATCATACAGCAAAGGTGGTCAATGACATACACCTCTTTTGACAATCGCTTGATACTTCATTATTTATAATGAAACATAAATTTTTTTATAAAAAATTATATAGATAAAATAGTCAAAAAAATCATTTTGTTTTCTGGAAAATTTTGGCTTTGATGCCGTCTGCACATCCTCTGCCATATGTTGTCATGACATTTTTGGCATGCGTACAGGTTTGTCTTCCATCCCAACGTATCTTTTTCCAATCATCAAATTTTAATAGAAATTTATGGTACTTGTGTTGCTTGTCTTGCGGACAAAATCCGTAACGCCAGTGTTCATCATGGCAAATCCTTTGTCGTAAAACTGGAAAAATGGCTCAAAAAAATTTCATTTTCCGCATTTTGGGACAGGTTTGATCTCTTTATACGTGATAATTTTGCCATAACCATATGGTTATCAACTTTTTCGGCGTGCTGTTTCAGGAAAGGGCAAGTTACAGAAAGAAGGAGGACGGTATGACTACGCAGAGAAAAGAGATAAGTGGTTTGCTATTTTCGTCAGGACTGGACCAGTGGTGCCTGGATCGTCTTGGTATGGACACCACTGTGTGTACGGAACAGCGGAAGGCAAGGACAGGCATCAGGGAGGTATTGTCATGATCCTCAGTAACCAGATCATTTCAAAACTTTATCCCATCAGGCCGCCAGTTGAGGAAGATGCAAGGCTTGCAGGCATAGAACATTCAATACGGACGCTAGGTCTGATCGTGCCGCTTGTGATCACCCTGGACAGGAAGATAATAGATGGCAACCGCAGATGGTATGTGCTCCAAAAAATATATGGTCCGGGATGGCGGGTGAAGACAATCATGTGTGACGTGCCCGAGGACAGGATATGGACGGTACACACCGCCATAAACGCATGTCCTATAGTGCCGGTTGATCCGGCAAAGAGCATGATCACAGCCGCATCAGAGACGGTGAAATGGCAGATTTTGTCACAGCTCGATTTCGCTGTTTCCGTACAGACCAACAGACGTAGATAATGGGGGGGACGGCATGATTATTCATGATACTGAACACAGATCAAATCTCAGGTACAGGCTGCTTTCCTCCATGTCGAGAGGAGAAAACAGTCTTCAAGAACTTTTTTGCGCGGTAGATAGTATCATCAGCTGGCATCATGCGGTAATTGGACGATTTTGCCATCTCTGTTCATGCATGAGACTGCTGGACGGCCAGGACAGATATGCTGTGCTCTCAATGCTTGGAATAGAACCCGAACTCTGCTGCCATCTTCTCGCCAATGACAGTTCCATGAATATCCCTGACGCGAAACGCAGGGATATTATCCGGGCAACGGAGAAGCTGATGACAGTGGTCCTGAAGGTCAAAAAAGAAAACTGCCTGGGTTTTCAGCTTGCCTTTTCATTCTCACCACGCACATCCAGGCCATACTCGGAATGTCAAATCAGGAACCAGCTTCTTTATTATACAATGGAACAACGTGAACAGTTCTGCCAGTGTATTAGTGCTATCGCAACTGCTGTATCGGATACAATCTACGCATATCATCAGTTATGTCTTTCCATAAGCGTCATGGATGACAGCAAGGTCCGGCAGACGGCACTGAAACTCACAGGGGTTGAACCCTCAAGGTTCAGGCAGACGATTGACATGCTGTGTCCGTTCTATCTGCTCGAGGGGAGGATCGCATGCTGATCACCATAGACCGACATCATCTCGAATATTTTCTCATTGACCTGATAAGAGCAGGCTGTGCCCTTCAAAGGGGGTGTGACATGCTTGGCATTTCATATCACCAGGGACGGTATATTCTTGAAAAGCGCCAGACATCTGTAAGGAAGCTGCGGCGTTATCGCAGGCTAAGATCAATAACGAAAGAAGTCCTGGATAATGCCCACGCCCTGCTGGCAACAGGTGCCACTGCTGATGAAATTGCCATGCTGACCGGACTTACTGTGAATCAGATATGCCAGCTCGACCGCTTTGGCTACTGGGTTGAGGGAATGGAGGATGCCCTTATGTAAATAGTAGGGCTTCTGTCCGTAGCTACAGTGCAGAAGAGAGGAAGGGGACGGGTTAGAGGTTGCAGATTGTATTACCAGCCATGGTGCTTGATACAATACTTCAAAATGCCAGCAAACTTAGCAAGCGGGAGCTTCTGGTACTGCTTGCTATCTGGAGGCATA
>Ga0256914_1001957_pt1 | contig 17651 bp, 23 predicted proteins | sample HulkmetaG_FD_191571 | JGI IMG/M metagenome (GOLD analysis project Ga0256914, IMG submission 191571) | Hydrothermal chimney microbial communities from Main Endeavour vent field at the Juan de Fuca Ridge, Pacific Ocean - Hulk | ecosystem: Environmental > Aquatic > Marine > Hydrothermal vents ... | reverse complement strand
ACTACTTCTTCTCGAAATCGATGCTCTCCAAGGTACCTCATCTCTCGAAAGCTTTCTCCGCCAAGGTCTTCCTAACGTTAAAGCTCGCCGAGAGGCCTAAGGGGTGGAGGGGGTTTGCGATGTTCGTCGCCGGCCCTCTGGCGTCCATGCTATCCCCTTTCGGGGTGGTCATCATAGCCTACGGTTACGATCCCCTCTCCGCAAACATCCTCCTCGCCCTGACGATCTTCAACGTGGCGTTCACGGGTTACTTCAGCCTAAAGCACGGATGCATAAGGAAGGCCTTGGACTGCCTGCGTAAACCTTAGTTATCCCGCCCTCCCATTCGGTAGCATGATAATCGTCGAGGAGGATTTGAAGGGTAGGAGGGGTGAGATCAAGCTGATCCCCGAAAACTTGGACGACCTCTGGCACCTCAAGTTCGTAATAGAGCCCGGAGACGTCGTGTTCGCTTGGACTAAGAGGATAAGGGAGAGCTCGGACAAGCTCAGGAGCGACAAGGAGAAGGTTACCGTTCGTTTGGGGATAGAGGTTGAGAGGGTGGAGTTCCACAGGTTCGCGAACAGGCTGAGGATAACGGGAAAGATAGTCGCAGGAGTGGAGGATTCGGGGTATCACACGATAAACGTTCCGGTGGGGAAGGAGATAAGCGTGATAAAGGAGGAATGGAAGGAGGAACAGCTTAGGAGGTTGAAGGAGGCCGAGGAAGCTTCGAAAAGGCCGGACGTGGTGATAGTAACTATGGAGGAGGGGGAGGCCATAATCGGTGTGGTCAGGCAGTGGGGTATAGAGGAGGTGGCGGACGTTAGGATGGGGTACGGGAAGGAGAGCTCTGGAAGGATCGAGTTCTTCCACGAGGTGATGAAACAGCTCGAAAACTTGGATTTCAAGTATCTCGTGCTCGCAGGCCCGGGATTCACCAAGGAGGATTTCGCGGAGTTTCTTAAGGAGAAGAAGCCCGACTGGAAGATCGTAACCTGCGACGCATCCACGGTGGGAACGAGGGGTTTCTTGGAGGTGCTCAAGAGGGGTGTGCTCGGTAGGATTGTGGGGGAGGTCAGGCTTGCGGAGGAGGCGGAGTACATAGATCTGTTGATGGAGAGGATAGCCAAAGAGGACAGGGTCGCATACGGGCTTGAGGAGGTCAAGAGGGCTTACGACTACGGAGCAATCGAGGTCTTGCTCGTTGCGGACGAATTCCTTAGGGAGCAGAGGGAGAGGTGGGACATAGACGGGTTCATGAGGGAAGTGGAAGTTATGAAGGGAAAGGTGGTGATAATGAGCACCGAATTCGAACCGGGGCAGAGGCTGATGGCGCTCGGAGGTATAGCGGCTCTGCTCAGATTTCCCATCGAATGACTTATATCCCACGAGGCCGACCCTAATCCTATGAGGATCCTCGTCGTTGCCGACATACACGAAACACCCGTAAGGTTGCCCAAGGACGTGGATGTCGTTTTCGTTGCGGGCGACTTCACCAACGCGTCCTCCGCGGACTTCGCCAAGAGCTTTCTCGATAGCGTAGAAGTGGAAAGGATATACGCGATTCCGGGAAACATGGACACGAAAGACGTTCTCGAACTGCTCGAAAGCAGGGGGGTGTCGATTCACGGGAAGGTTATAGACTTCGAGGGGTACAAGCTCATGGGATTCGGGGGTAGCTCGATAACACCGTTCAACACCCCAATGGAGTTCGACGACGAGAGGATAGAGGAGGAGATAGCCGGAATGGAGGCGGACATAGCGGTGTTCCACGACGTCCCCAACGGGCTTTTCGACTGGATAGCGGGGAAGAACGTCGGCAGTATGGCGATAAGAAGGTGGATAGAGAGCAAGAAACCAAAGCTCGTGTTCTGCGCGCACATACACGAATACAAGGGGGTAGCGAAGCTCGGAGAAACGCTCGTGGTCAAGGTGCCTCCCGCGAGCAAGGGGGAGGGGGTGTTGGTGGAGTTCGAGGATCCGGGAGAGCCGATCGTTCAGTTCATAGAGCTCGAAAAATAGTGATCACATCAAGCCCAAAGCTTCGAGCTCTTCAGCTATTCTTTCCACCGCTCTCCTCGCATCCTCCGGATCCTTTCCGCCCGTAACGACCATCTTTCCTGATCCGAATATCAGAACAACGACCCTCGGGTTGTCGAGCCTGTAAACGAGTCCCGGAAACTGCTCGGGTTCGTATTCTATGTTTTCCAGCCCCAAACCTATCGCTATCGCGTTAAGGTTGAGATCAACTCCCAAATCCGCGGAGGCGACGATGTTCTGAACCTTAACTTCGGGATCCTCTATGACGGGAATACCCAAGCTTCCGATTATCTTCACCACCTGCTTCACAGCCCTCCTCGCATCCTCAACGGATTTGGAGCCCGTGCAAACGACCTTACCGCTCCTGAAAACGAGAGCGGCAGCTTTAGGTTCTTTTGTCCTGAGCACGAGCCCCGGAAACTGTTTCGGCTTGTACTCAGCGTCCTTTATTTCCCTCGCGATCTTGTTGAGATCTATGTTCTCCCCAATCTGAGTCGAAGCGACGACGTTCTCGATCTTTATCTTAAAGTCTCTTTTCATCACCATCCCCTTTAAATAGAGTTTATAAACCCTATATATACCTTTGCTTGGTCGAAGCATGAGCATCATGAGGTTGTTCGAGAGGCCTTGGATATGGCTCGCCGTGGCGGTAAACGTTGCCGGAGCGATATACGGATTTTACTGGTACGAGTTGCAGTTGGTTTCGAGTCCGATTTGGCAGTGGGCGTTCATAGCGGATTGCCCGATATCCGCAACCCTCATGGCCGTTCATCTTACCCTCAAGGCGCTGGGGAGGACTAACGAAACTCTGAAGGCCGTCGCCACGTGCTCCTCCTTCAAATACGGGATATGGACTTGCCTGATAATATTAGCGTTCAGGTCTTACTTCCTAAGTCCCGAACGTAGAGTCCTATACGTCGGAATGTTCTTAGCCCACGCTCTGCTTGCCGGCGAGGGGTATCTCGAAATGGGGGGAAGGTGTTCCGTCGCCCTTATCTGGCTACTCATCAACGACCTGATGGATTACGTCGTCGGAACGCACCCCTACCTTCCAGCGAAAAACGTCGAATGGGTGGGTTTTATGACCGTTACACTTACGATCTTATCGTTCTATTTGTGCAAAAGAGCCGCCGCCGGGATTTGAACCCGGGACCTGGTGATTACGAGTCACCCGCTCTACCAGGCTAAGCCACGGCGGCGCATTCGATTATATATCGGGTGGGATTAAAAGCTTTTTGATGGACGTCCTGCTGTTCAGCGGTGGTGTGGATTCGAGCGTCGCTGCGTGCATACTCAGGATGAGGGGTGTGAAGTTCTTGGCGGTGACCTTCGACGCCCCCTTCGTCCCGAGAAGACAGATGGAGATGGCGAGACGGGTGGCGAGGACGCTCGGATTGAAGCATACCACGCTCAAGCTCGACGTCAACGGGAGGTTCTGGGAGAACCCGCCGGATAGATGCTACATATGCAAGAGGCGTATGCTCGAAATCTTGTGTCGCGAATTCGAACCCGATCGTATATACGACGGAACCAACAAGGACGATTTGAACGAAACCAGACCCGGTCTTAAGGCCAACGAGGAGTTCGGAGTCGTAAGTCCTCTCAGGGGTCTGAGCAAATCGGAGGTAAGGATGATGGCCAAGAGCTTGGGTCTGCCCAACTGGAACGAGCCGTCGGAATCGTGCTTAGCTACGAGGATCTACGGAAGGATAGAGCCCGAAGTTTTGAGGATGGTGGAGGAGGCGGAGAACTTCCTGCGTTCAATGGGTTTCAGGGACGTCAGGGTGAGGTGCGAGCTCGGAAACGCGAGGATCGAGGTTGAAGATCCGAAGAGGGCTTTCGAGTTGGGGGAGGTCATACTCAGGAGGTTAAGGGGGTTGGGGTTCAGAAGGGTCTCCATCGACTTGGAGGCTCGAACAGACCTATCTCTATCCCCACGTTCATCTCCTTAGCCTTCCTGTAAACTACGTCCGCAACCGCTATGTCCTGAATCGCGAGTCCTGTGGAATCGAACACCGTTATCTCGTCATCTCTCTCCCTACCCGGTTTCAACCCGGCGATCACCTCCCCGAGAGTTGCGTAAACGTCTTCTGGCTTGATTACGCCCTTGGAAATCGCGACGTTGATTTCCCCTCCGTGAACCGCCTGCTCGATATCGTCCACGACTATCTTGGCCTTTAGAAGTATCCCCTCATCAAGCTCCTGCTTCCCGGGCGCGTCCGCTCCTATTGCGTTTATGTGCGTCCCTTCCCCAATCCACTCCTCCCTGACCACCGGCCTCCTCGACGGCGTGGTCGTTGTCAGGACATCGCAATCGCACACCCTTTCGATCCCGAAAGTGCCAGCCGAAACGCCCAACCCCTCGCAGAATTCCACGAATCTCTCAGCGTTTTTCTCCGATACGTCGTACGCCCTAACTTCTTCGATTTCGAAAACCTCCTTTAAAGCCAAAAGCTGTGTGTAAGCCTGCCTACCGCATCCTACGAACCCGAAAACTCTGCTGTTCTTTCTCGCGAGATACTTCGCCGCAATTCCCCCCGCTGCCCCTGTTCTGTAATTGGTAACGTGCGTTCCGTCCATTATTGCGAGAGGGAAACCCGTCTTCGGGTCGTTGTAAACTATCACCGCCATCACAGTCGGAAGTCCGAGTTTTGGATTCTCCGGATGGGAGTTTACCCACTTCACCCCTGCCTTACCGTCCAAATAAGCCGGCATAGCCCTCAGATCTCCGTTCTCGAAGTTAAGATAGACCTTCGGAGGCATCTGGGTCTTGCCCAGAGCGTGCAGTTCGAAAGCTCTCTCAACAGCCTTCATGGTTTCGTCCATCGTAAGAACCTCCCTAACGTCCCTTTCGGTTAGCACGAGCGTCTTCATAACCTCACCTCCCGTAATAACCGACTACCTCACCGTATTGGATGACGTGTCCTCTGATCGCGTTCATGAGCTCTTCAAGGCTCGCGTCCTTCAAGTTCAGCACGGTATCGAGGACGTAGACCTTAAAAACGTAGCGGTGGGTCTGACCTTTCGGCGGAAAGGGGCCGTCGTAACCGTACCTGCCGAAGTCGTTTCTCCCCTGATACGCGTGGAATGGCCTTTGAATTTCACGGCCGTGCGGGATTCCTTCGGGAATCCTTTTCACCGGCGGAACGTTCCATATAATCCAGTGGACGAAACCGTGGGCGTCGGGGTCGATTACGACTATCGCTATGCTCTTGGCCTTCGGGTTCAAGTTGGGGAACTCGAACGGAGGGGAGAGATCCTTCCCGTCGAGCGTGTATATCTTGGGAATCCACCCTCCGTTTTCGAACCCCGTCTTGACCTCGAGCTTCTGAACGCTCGAACAACCGACGAGCAGTAAGGCCAAAAGCAGTAAGAGCTTCCTCATCGGTAGGAATACTACCGGAAGGGCTTAACGTTTTCGTTATATAGCACGGCGCGTAACTCGAAACATGTTCGTGGAGAGGAAGGTCAGGGAGTTCATAAACGTCGATCCCCTTCAAACCGGAGGCGTCCTCACCGAAGACGCGAGGAGAATGTTGGTGGAGTGGGGGGACGGTTACAGCGTTTGCGACTTCTGCGAGGGCAACCTGCACGAGATTAGGAATCCGCCGGTGAAGGAGTTCGTTCAGGAGCTCGCCGAGTTTTTGGACTGCGACGTGGTTAGAATAACGAACGGAGCGAGGGAGGGGAAGTTCGCGGTGATGCACAGCTTGGCCAAGAGAAACGCTTGGGTGGTGGTGGATTCGAACGCCCACTACTCCACGTACTTGGCCGCGGAAAGGGCGGGACTCAACGTCGCCGAAGTTCCCAACACGGGTCATCCGGAGTTCAGAATAGTTGAGGACGGGTTCGCGGAGGTTATAGAGGAAACGAGGAAGAAGGGAGAAGTCGTTTTGGCTGTTCTTACATATCCCGACGGAAAATACGGTAACCTGCCCGATGCGAAGAGGGTGATAAGGGCGTGCCACGATTACGGAGTTCCCGTCCTCCTGAACTGCGCGTACTCCGTCGGGAGGATGGAGGTGAAGGCGGGGAAGCTGGACGCGGACTTCGTAGTCGGAAGCGGGCACAAGTCGATGGCCTCCGCCGGTCCGATAGGCGTTCTGGGGATGAAGGAGGAGTTCGCCAAGGTCGTGCTAAGGAGATCGGAGAGGTTCGGGAACAAGGAGGTCGAGCTCTTGGGATGCACCGCGAGGGGGGTGCCTTTGATGACCCTCATGGCGTCCTTCGACCACGTGAGGGAGAGGGTGAAGAGGTGGGAGGAGGAGGTGGAGAAGGCGAGGTGGTTCTGCGGGAAAATGGAGGAGATGGGGTTCGGGCTTTTGGGGGAGAAGCCACACAACCACGACCTCCTGCACTTCGAATCCCCCCAATTCTACGAGATATCCAAGAGGGTCAAGGCGAGGGGATACTTCCTCTACAAGGAGCTCAAGAAGAGGAGGATTCACGGAATAAAGCCGGGCAGAACGAGGAGCTTCAAGATTTCCACGTACATGGTTCCGAAGGAGAAGCTCGAGATCGTGCTCGAGGCGTTCAAAGAAATATTGGAAAAGTATCAGAGCTTTATAACTCCGCCCAAGTAGAGGAAGTAAACGACGAAGACTCCGGCGAGGATCCAGAGCAACGGATGTACCTCCCTTTGTCTCCCCGCGAAGAGCTTCAGCAGACAGTAGCTTATGAACCCTATCCCTATTCCGTCCGCTATGCTGAACGTGAAGGGTATCGTCGCCAAAACGAAGAACGCCGGAATGGCTTCGGTATAGTCGTCGTAATCGATCCCCCTGACGACGCTCATCATCAGGAATCCGACTATGATCAACGCCGGAGCGGTAGCGCAATCCGGGATTATCTCAGCTATCGGCGATATGAACGATCCGACGATTATGAACAGCAGACCGACCACGAGAGCAACCATCCCCGTCCTTCCTCCCTCCTCTATCCCCGCGGCGCTTTCAATGTAAGTCGTAACCGTCGAAGTTCCGAGTATCGCTCCGAGGGTCGTTCCTATGGCGTCAGTTAGCAGTATCTTCTCCGAATCCGGAACCCTCCCGTTCTCGTCCAAGAACCCGGCCTTGGCACTAAGACCCGTGACCGTTCCCACGGTGTCGAAGAAGTCGACCATGAAGAAGGCGAAGACGACTCCGAAAGCCCCGACGTTCAGAAGCCCTTTGAAGTCGAGCTTCATGAAGGTGTAGCTCAGCGTGGGCATTGAGAACAGACTCTTCGGCATCGGTGCGACGTGCAAAAGCACCGCGAGGACGGTCGTGGTTAGGATGGATATCAGAAGTGCTCCGGGAATTCTCCTTACCATCAGAGCGCAGGCGAAGAATATTCCGAACACCGCGAGCCAGAGCTCCGGTTTTGTGAAGTTGGAGAAACCCATAGTGACTAACGTCGGTTTGCTCGCTACGACGAGCCCGGCGTTCTTAAGCCCTATGAGGGTCAGAAACAACCCTATTCCCGCACCTATAGCGTACTTCTGGCTCATGGGAATCGCGTCTATCACCATGCTCCTGACCATCGTAACCGAAAGCAGTATGAAGATCACACCCTCGACGAACACCGCCGCAAGCGCGACCTGCCAAGGGTAGCCCATCCCCAAGCAGACGCTGTAGGCGAAGTATGCGTTGAGCCCCATTCCCGGAGCCAACGCGAACGGCTTCTTCGCGTATATTCCCATTATTATGGTTGATATCCCGGCCGACAACGCCGTGGCGGTTACTATCGACGGTATCGCCTCCTTCCCCATCGCGTTGCTGAGAATCGCTGGATTCACGAAGAGTATGTATGCCATGGTCATGAACGTCGTCAGTCCCGCCAGCACCTCCGTCCTCATGTCCGTCCCAAACCGGTCGAACTCGAAGTAGCGCTCGAACCAGTTCGGCATGGCGTCATCGATCCCAGTTCGTTATTTAAACGTCTCGATGGAAAAGCTTATGTTAAGTCTTGCGTAGTAAACCTGAAGCCCCGTAGGGTAGCGGTCAATCCTGCGGGCCTTTGGAGCCCGCGACCGGGGTTCGAATCCCCGCGGGGCTATGCTTAATAATTTTATGGTGAAAGCATGTTAACGGCTGAGGAAATCCTTAAGCTCATTCAGCAAAATAAAGAAAGGATAAAGAGGTATGGAGTTAAGAGAATAGGATTATTTGGATCTTATTTAAGGGGAGAGCAAAAGGAAAGTAGTGATATAGATATTCTGGTGGAATTCGAGAAAGGCAAGAAAACCTTTGACAATTACATGGAGCTCAAATTTTTCCTTGAAGATCTATTTAAGCGAAAGGTCGATCTTGTAATCGCTGAAAGTGTGAAACCGGAATTAAAGAAGTACATAATGAAAAGTGTCAGGTATGCGGGATTATAGGGCTTATTTAAAGGATATCCTCGAAGCAATCGAAAGAATCGAGGAGTATACAGAGGGCTTGGATTTTGATGATTTTTGAGAAGACTCGAAATAATAGGAGAAGCTGTAAAGAATATTCCCACAGAAATTAGGAATAAAAAACCGGAAATCGAGTGGAGAAAAATCGCCGGATTGAGAGATATTCTAATTCACGCTTATTTCGGTATCGACTTTGATATAATCTGGGATATAGTCAAAAACAAGCTACCAGAACTTAAAGAGAAAATTATCGAGCTGTTAGAGGAGCTTTGAGAAATAAAATCTTCTTATCAAACCATGAAGTCCGCAAGACATAAAGGCTTTTTCTTTCTCTCAAACAGCTCGTTGAAAGCTTTCAGAACGTATTCGCTTTTATAGGTTTGTCATGCGATGCTCCACTCTTTTCGTGACATCTCAGGTGACATCTCTCCGATATTTCACAGTTCGTCTTCACGTGCTACACAAAGCGGGGCTATAACCTTTATATAAGCGGACGAATGTACTTTCTCACCAAGACGCAGAGGGAGTATAAGTTCAGCAACGTGGCGAGAACGTAGGGAACGACCTTCGAAACCTTGCCAACGTACATCCCGACCAAAAACGTGCACATGTAGACTATAGAAACCAGCTGATAGTCGTCGAAGGCAACGAAGACCCTCACCCTTTTGTAGGTTATCAGAACGTAGAGAAGTACGGCCACGAGGAACGTTGCCAGGACGAGCATCGACACCTCGAGCGCGAAGGGATGGTGGTAGCATGAGAATTGCCTGTCCATAAGATAGACTATACTGCCGTAGAGAAGACAGTCCTTTATCCTCTCAGTCCTGAAAGACCAGAATTTTCTCAGAAAGTTCAGTCCGCATATGGTAACGTAGAGGAGGAGAACCCCGAATGGAAACTCCAAGACTAAGGGGATTCCGAAGATGTCGCAAATCGCCTCGGAAATTAGGAAGAGAGCGAGGATGGAGTAGAACAGGCATATCGATTCTATCGCCCTACCGCTACCCACGTAGTGATGGGGTGGTTGGAATGCGTATCCGAAGATTCCCACGAGCATCAGAGACAACCCGAGCAGTACGCATATCATTCTCTGCTGAAGTCGCCATCTCGTAATATATAATTTTGAGATGCCAAGAGATCGAGAACCCTCTCAGCCTCCTCGGCGTGAACGAACTCGATTCCCGCCCTCTCAGCGCAGATCCTGTCGTATTCGGAGTCTCCTATGAAATACGCTTTCGATACACCCAGCTTTTCCATAGCCAGAAGAATGGGTTCCGGATCGGGCTTTCCTCTTTCGACGTCATCTCCCGTAACCACAACGTCGAAGTACCTTCTCCAACCGAACCTATCGAGCACGGCCGTGGTGAAGAGCCTGTTCGAGGACGTGACGAGTCCCATCGGGATTCCCCTAAGCTTGGGCAGAAGGTTCGCGGGAGGTAGGGGTCTTACGAGTTCGAGGTTCGAGAAAACGATCGCTCTCCTCAACTCCTTCAGCCTTTCCAAATCCCCTTCGGGTAAATCGGGGAGGATAGATCTGACTATGTCAACGAAACGTTTTCCCAAGTTCTCCCTGAACTTCTTAACAAGCTCGTCGTTTACCTCGTAACCGAGCCTTTTTAGTGCTTCCACGAACGCACGGACGTGAAGATCCGACGTGTCTATTAGAGTGCCGTCGAGATCCCAAAGAACCGCTATCACGATCGAACCTCACAAAAGTAGTGGGCCCGGAGGGATTTGAACCCTCGACCGCCCGGTTATGAGCCGGGCGCTCTGACCTGGCTAAGCTACGGGCCCTTGCGTTCACTTATATCAAAACGGTATATGAAGTTTGTGGTGATCAAGCGTATCCTCTGAACCTCTCAAGTTCCTCGTAGGCCTCCTCTATTATCTCCCTTTCGAGGGTTTTGATCAGTTCGGCCTTACCCTTCTTCTCCAGTATGTCAACGAGACGGGAGAAGTCCATCAGGATCGCCCTCGCCTTTTCTCCCTCTCTGAGCGCGAAGGACATCCCTATCAGCCTTCCGAGCATGAGCACGGCAAAGATCAGCTTGTTCCCGCCGTACTTACTTTTTAAGAATTCGACCGCCCTCTCGTCGTTCATCTTAGCCCTGATGATCTCGACGATGTCAGCTGTGATCTCTGCGGCGTCCTTTGCCGTCAGTCCGAACTTCCTGTAGAGGATCAAATCAAACCCCCCTTATCCTCTCCCAGAGCTCCTCTATCTGAGGTACGACCTCCACCTCCTTTCCCATCAGACCGTTTCGCACTATCTCCTCCATGTACGGTATCTCGACCTCCGCCTCTATGCCAACGCCGGGCAGGGCTTTGTTCAACAACCTCACCTTCCTAACCCCAGTCATTTCTTCTATCTTTTTTGAAAGCTCGATGGACTCCACGGAAGGCTCCAGCACGTTCACGATCACGTCCACCGCCGAATCCATTCCCCTTCCCAAATGCTCCACGCCCGCCTCGGCGTCGACCAGAACCACCTCCCCATCCCTCAGCTTCAGGTTTTTAACGAACTCCCTCGCGAGAAACGCTATGGGGCAGGCGCAACCTTCTCCCGCCCTCTCTATCTTCCCCACGCTAACGACCATCAAATTCCCCTTGGCCGAAACCACGTCGTTCGGGATATCCTCAATCCTCCCGGGCAGTTCGAACTTCTTCTCCTTGATCGCCCTCCTTCCCCCGAAATGTTCAACGAGAGTTCTCCTCCTCTCCACCCCGAGCATCCTGTAGAGTCCGGGGTTCGATTCGTCCGCATCAACGATCAGCACCCTGTATCCCTTACCGGCCAAATACTTCCCGAGCATCGCCACGATCGTGCTCTTACCGCTACCGCCCTTTCCGCAAACGAGCACCTTCATAAGGCAACGTAAACCGAAGGCCTAAAAACTTTGATCGATATATTCGGTTACATGATAAGGGAGATACACGTCGATCTCGACGCGCACGGGGATATGGCCGACATAACCGAGGAGGTTAGGAGGTTCGTCAGGGAGAGCGGAGTGGACGAGGGGGCGGTTTTGATATTCAACGTAGGCTCCACCGGAGCGGTGACGACCATAGAGTTCGAACCGGGGTTGAGGAAGGACTTTCCCCGCATAATGGACAGGATCGCCCCCTACGGGGAGCACTACGAACACCACAAAACTTGGGGTGACGACAACGGATCGAGCCACGTCAAGGCTTCCATAGTTGGGCCGAGCCTCTTGGTTCCTTTCAAGGACGGAGAGCTTTTGCTCGGAACTTGGCAACAGATAGTCGTTATAAACTTCGATACGAGACCGAGAAGGAGGAGGGTGATCCTTCAGATCCTGAGGGGATTTTAGATGATAGACGACAGGGACAGGAGGATAATAGCTAAGTTGCAGGAAAACGGAAGGGCGTCGATAGTTGAGATAGCCAGAGAGATCGGAATATCGAGCATGGGAGCGAAGAAGAGGCTGGACAAGCTCTTTCAGGAGGGTCTTGTTAAGGTAAAGGCGATGATAAACGTCGAAAGGCTCGACGTGAAGCTCGCCATGATAGCTATGGAGATCGAATCCGGGGAGTACCTGAGGGAAGTTCTGAGGAAGTTCGAAAAATGTCCGAGGGTCGTTAGGTTCTTCGTGACGGCCGGATCATACAACCTCTTCGCCCTCGTTTGGGCGGAGGACTATCACACGCTCGAAAGCATAAGCTTGGAATGCTGTTCACTCAGAGCTCAAAAGGGAGTTAAGAGATTTGAGTTCTTTCCTATATTCGAAATACACTACGAACCCTACGTCGATTTGAAAGTGTTGGCGAACAAGGAATTCGAAAAGCCCCCGTGCGGTGTGGACTGCGGAAGCTGCGTGAGATACGAAGAGGAAAAGTGTATGGGTTGCCCCGCTACTCCCTTCTATCGGGGTAGGCTTTAGACAGATACTCGAATAGCCTTTCCAACGCCCTCCTTCTGTGCGACACCTCGTTCTTCTCCTCCCCCATCTCCGCGAAAGTCCTGCCTTCGTATTCGAATATCGGATCGAACCCGAAACCCTCGCTTCCCCTCATCTCCCTCGCTATCGACCCGTCCACCCTCCCCTCGAAAGTCATCACCCTTTCCCCGTCGAAGAACGCTACGACAGCCAAGAAATACGCCCTTCTATCTTCGACGTCCTCCATAAGCTTGAGTATTCCTTCGTTGCCTATCGTCTTGAAGACGAACGACGAGTACGGGCCGGGGAATCCCTTTAAGGCCGGGATGAAGAGTCCGCTGTCCTCTATGAAGAAGGGTTCCTTCAGCCTCTCCGCCAAAATTTCGGCGCTTCTTTTGGCTATCTCCACCAAATCGCTACCCTGCGGCTCAAGATATTCCATCTTCCTCCATTCCACCTCCACTCCGTATCTTTCCCCTATGCTCCTCGCCTCCCTGAACTTCCCCTCGTTTGACGTTACGAACACGACCTTCATGGTTTCGAATGATTTGCGAAAGTATTTAGCTCATTCGATAGATTTCGATGCGGATGAGGGCGATAGTCCCGTTCAAGCTTTCAAATCCTAAATCCCGCCTTTCCACAGTTTTGAGTTTGGAAGAGAGGAGAGGGTTGGCGAAGGCGATGCTATTGGACGTCCTCGAAGTCGTAAACGAGTTCTTCGACGAAACGATAGTCCTCGTCCCCCCGAACACCGATTTGGATGTCGATTGTCGCGTGGAGGAGGACGAAAGGGATCTCAACTCCGCGATAAACGACAGGCTCGAGAGGAACACCGCTGTAGTTATGTCCGACCTTCCCCTCCTCAGCTACGGGGTCATGAGGAGGTTTCTCGAAACGGAAGGGGACATCGTAATCGCTCCGGGGAGGAAGGGAGGGACGAACATGTTGCTCGTTAGGGTAAACGGGTTCAGGGTTTCGTACCATTACGGAAGCTTTCTAAAGCACGTGAGGATTGCGGAGGAAATGGGGTTGAGGGTGGGAATATTCGACTCCTTCTACGCGAGCGTCGATGTGGACGAGGAGGAGGATCTGCTCGAACTCATGCTTCACGGTAGGGGTAAGAGGTCTTGGAGCTACCTTAGATCCTTAGGCTTCGACGTGGATCTTTCGGAGGAACAACCGAAACTCGTCAGAGTTTCTCGACCGCTTTCCTGAGAAGCTCCTCGCCCTCCCTGAACTTCTTCACGGCTTCGAGAATTAGCTCCGCAACGTCCGGCCTCTCTTCCCTTATCCTCTCCGCCCACTCCAAGTACTTTGCGTTGTGCTCCTCGCTGTGCTCTATCCAATGCTCGAGCAGGCGCTTAAGCTTATCCATGTTCGGAATGTATCCGCATAAGATTTAAAATTTTTCATGGATAATGGTTACGAATTTTGCCCTTCACCCTGCCCAAGAAGTCGACCATGTTCCTCCAGTGGCTCCCCATCCAGTAAAGCTTCCTGCACCTTTCGCAATACCAAAGTTCGTACCTCTTCCTTAAATCCTCCCTTATCCCCTCCCTCCTCATGACCTCCAATGCTTCCTCGTCGCTCGGTTTCCTGAGGGGCGTGTTGCAGACGCTGCACCTCTCCATCCTCAGTTCGAACTCGAACCCCCTCTCCATCAACTCCGCTATCTGTTCCGCAACGTCGTCGCTCCTTATCAGTATGACCGGCCTCCCCACCGCCTTGGATCTCTCGTAGAGCTCCTTGTCCCTCGTCAGAAGAATTCTGTCGGTGTGGTTGTGAACCATGTACGTGTCCTCGTCACCCTCCACGTCTAAATCCGCTATGTAAAGCGTGTCGTATCCGGCTATTCTAAGCCAAACCGCGAGCTTCTTGAGCATCCTATCGCAGAGGAATCTACTCAAGCTTAAGCCACCACCTGTGATCCGACTCCCTGATAACCTCCGCCATCCTCTTCGCGGTTTCGGTATTGAATTCGAGCCCCTTCGTGTACTCCATCGCGGAAGGGTAGATCTCGGAGTACTCCTTCGCCTGTAGGAGAAGTTCGAGCCTGTCGGCGTCCTTCACGAACATCCTTAGCTCCTTGAACTCCTCCTCTATTCTCCTTCCTATTTCCTCTGGCAGTGATTTCAACTGATCCTTTAGCACGTCCCCGTCTATCTTCACGTATCTCCTCGAAAGCTTATGGAGATCGAGCGTTCTCGCCTCGTCGAGGTCGTGGATCAAACCGAGCACGCAAGCCCTGCAAGCCCTGTCGAAGTCCCCCGTTTCGAGGTAAGTTACGAGAAAGGCTATTAAAGCGGTTCTGAAGCTGTGCTCCGCTACGGATTCCGGATCCTTTATCCCCACCTTAAACCATCCCGAACGGGGGATCAGCTTGAGGGCTCCGGCCTCGAACAGGAAGTCGACGATGTTTCGCATGGAGCATTTAGAGGGTTAGGGAAGTTAACGCTTTCGAATGGCCAGACTGAGGACTATGGCGAAGAGAACGGCCAAAAGCTTGAATCCCGGGATCTTCGGGAAGAAGGACGCTTTGCTCTGCTTCGTGGGTGTCGGTTCGGGGGTAGTTGTCGTTTTGGGTTCCGGCCGTGGCTTGGGCTTGACTACGATCGTTTTGCTCGTCGAATTGACCGTATCGGAGATGACGGTCAAAGTCACCCTATAAGTGCCCGCCTTATCGTAAACGTGCTCCACGACGCTCCTGTCGGTTTCGATTCTCTTTCCGTCGCCGAAGTCCCAAACGTACTTCTCCCCCGTTCCCTTGGCGATGAACTTCACCTTTTCCCCTACCGTCGGATTCTCTGGCGTGAATTCGAACTCGGCCAAGGGTTTAACTTTGGACTTGAACGCGTAAACGTAACCGCTTTCCGTCCCCGCGACGACCCTACCACCGTCGGAGATTCCAACGAAGGATATTACGTCGTCGAAGTTGTCGTATATCCATAGAATCTTTCCGTTTCTGTCGAAGACTACGAGCTTCTTACCGCTGCTCGCGGCGACGAACTTTCCGTTTTCCGAAACGGCAACGTGAACGGGGCCGAAAAGCATGTTGATCTTCCAGAGAGTTCTTCCGTTTTCAAAAACGTAAAGCCTCCCGTTATCACAACCGACGGCGAGCAAACCGTCTCCGGCGCTCATTGACACGGGCAACCCTTCAACCCTGTAAACTGCCACGAGGTATCCGTACTCGTTGAACGTTAGAACTTCCCTAAACTCACCTCCGCTGACGGTAACCTTCCCGTCGGAAACGCATAGGAGATACGGGTAGGGGGATTCGAGCCTCGTATGAACCCCGTAGTACCATCCGTTAACGTAGCTCCAACTCCATCCCTTCTGACAGAATTTCGACCCGCAACCCGTACACTCGCGAAGGATGTAAATCCTGCCGAGCATGTCCTCCGCGCCCACCAAGCATCCGCACTCGGATATCCCTACCCTACAAACGTCCCCCTTAGCATCGACGCTCACGAGAACCTTGCCGTTCCTATCCAAGACGACTATCTTCTTGCTGCACCCTACCGCAACCCTCCCGTTCGGAGAAACGCTAACGGAAAGGACGGTCGCTCCGACGTTCTTCCTCCAGAGGAGCTTGTTTCCATCGTACAGATAAACGTTCCTCCCCGCCCCAACGACGAGATAATTCCCACGTATGTCCAAACACGACGCCCTCATTCCCCTCTTCCACTTTATCCCGTTAACGTCGAACTTGACCAAAGTTCTACCGTTACAGCAGGCGGCGAACGTCCCGTTGTTCGATATCTTTAGATCGGTAAGCCAAGGGGACACCTTAAAACTGAAGCTAGGCTCGTTTATTACGACGCAGCTTGCGGGCACGATGAGGAGGATGAGCGTAAGCAGGATCATCGCCACCCTTCGCATACCGTACGATAAACTTTATTAAAATATAAAATTTGAGTGTAAGTGCATATGCATATACACAACGGACCCGCCGGGATTTGAACCCGGGTCAAGGGGTCCGAAGCCCCTTAGGATGTCCAGGCTACCCCACGGGTCCTCCGTAGTCATTATTCGAAAGATATTTATAAGGTTTTGTGGCGGTTCTTAGGGGTTAATCATGACGTTAAACGTTCTTTTGGATGAAGGTAGCTTTTCAGAGATCGGCGTCAACGCTGGCTTCGGAACCATCGACGGAAGGCCTATTTGCGTTTACCACCTCAAGGGAAAGGTCTGCAGGTGTTCGACGGAGATAGTAGAACTCGCTCTGAAGACCGGAACCCCGATACTGACCGTTCTCGAATGCGACGGAATGGAAGTGTCGTTCGAAGCCCTCTCAAGCGTCGCAAAGCTTTCCTCGAGTTTGGCTCTTGCGAGTGGCGTGGTTCCGAGGATCAGCGTGGTGGCGAGGAAGATCCACGGAGTTCTATGCTATCCGCTTGGGGATTTCGTGGTGGCGATAAAGGGAGGGGAGATGAGCCTCGTTCCGCCCGATGTAATAAAGCTCGTAACCGGAAAGGACGCGCAGGTGGATCTGGAAAGTCACTACGGCGGAGAAAACGTTCACCTTCTCGCCGAAAGCGAGGAGGAGGCGGCGGAACTCGTCAAGAGGTTGATAAGCTTCCTACCCCTCAACAACATGGATGACCCCCCGATCGCAGAAACGAGCGACGATCCGGCGAGGAAGTGCGAGAGAATCAAAATTCCGGAAGATCCCTACGCGCCGTACGATGTGAGGGAGGTAATAGCCGACATCGTAGACGACGGGGATTTCATGGAGATTCAGCCTAAGTTCGCTCCGAGCGTCGTGGTGGGATTCGGCAGGCTTGACGGGACGAGCGTCGGTGTTGTTGCAAACGATCCTATGCACGACATGGGATGTCTAAACTTCGACGCCGTGAGGAAGGTGGCGAGGTTCGTGAGGTTCTGCGACGCCTTCAACATCCCCATAGTCAACCTCGTCGATACCCCCGGATTCATGCCCGACAACGATCAGGAGTTGAGGGGACTCGCCTACAATTCCACGAAGCTTCTGCAAACGTATTCCGGTGTAACCGTTCCCATGATAACCGTGGTTCTCAGAAAGGCCTACGGATCCGCGTACGTATCCATGGGAAGCAAGTTCGCCGGAGCGGACGTGGTTTACGCTTATCCAAACGCCGAATTCGCCGTTATGGACGTGGACACGGACGTGAGAACGATTTACGGGGAGTTGGGTGAAGAGGAAAGAAGGAGGAAGGTAGAGGAGTACAGGAAGACTGAAGCAAGTGCTGAGAGGGCTTTGGAAAGGGGATTCGTCGACGCGATTATAGAACCGGAGTGGACGAGGAGCAGGATAATAAACGCTCTCAGAATGCTCGAAACGAAGAGGAGAAGACTGCCACCCAAGAAGC
>Ga0256914_1001956_pt1 | contig 17652 bp, 17 predicted proteins | sample HulkmetaG_FD_191571 | JGI IMG/M metagenome (GOLD analysis project Ga0256914, IMG submission 191571) | Hydrothermal chimney microbial communities from Main Endeavour vent field at the Juan de Fuca Ridge, Pacific Ocean - Hulk | ecosystem: Environmental > Aquatic > Marine > Hydrothermal vents ... | reverse complement strand
AAAACAGTCGTTGGACAGATCGACACCATTCCATGTGTCGGGCAGATCAGGCTGACCGGGAGGTCTTGCGGCAGTGGAGTCCGGGGCTGGCAGAGCAACATCGAGGCGCTATGGATACGGGAGCGGTGAGGGTGTACCGGCCTGGTGGTCTCGCCTATTCCGGCTTCTGGTGGCGCTGTTCTTCTCGTAGGCAGCTGCTGATCCCGGGCCAGGATGCCAGGAAGGTTGCACGGTCGGCAAAGGTGATGGAGAGGACCAGACGGTCGTCCTCAAAGGCTTGGGTGTGCTGGAGATGGACACCAGGAGGTAGATCGAGGCGCTGGCAGAAGGTCCTGAACTCCTCTTCAGCCCGGCTGCTCCTTGGAAAACATCGTGTATGCAGCCAGGCCAGCAGAGAGGCGGCGAGCTGCGGCCTGTTCTCCTGTGCCTCTCTGCTCCCGCTTCCCGGCCATTCCGCCAGGATTTCCGTGAATTTCCTGGATTCCCGCCTGCTCAGCTCCCAGGCCGAGTCCACCAGTTTTTGCTGCTTGCCGGTCCCGAGTTGCAGTCGAAGAACCAACTCCAGGATGGTCTGTTGATCCTGGGCAGAGAAACGGAGGAGTTTTTTGCCGGTCCGCAGGTGGAGGCTGCCCCGGTGCAGGGCTTCCTGGAGCGGCCTTTCCAGGGCAAGCAGGCTGGTGAGTTCTCCGAGGATGTAGTGTTGGGCCCGGTAACCGAGCCGTGGAAGAAAGGCGACAGCCGTTTCCTTGCCCAGAGAGGAGGAAACCTTGTCCAGAAAGAGAGCCTGTTCCATGACAGAGAGCGGACCGGCCATGAGATTGCGGCGCAGAATGGCGGTAAAGAGCGGTTCGGGAGGTGTTGCCTCGGCCAAGACCAGGGAGACGATCTCCTCCATCCCGGCTGTAGAGGCAGCTTCCACGGTGGCGAAGCCGGCCAGGATGCGGTAACGGCCTTCTGGATTTTCCTGCAGCAGGGGGGGGATGTACAGACCGAGCTGCTGGAGATCGTTGACCTGCTGCTCATCCGGGAGGGCGTCGAATGGATTGAGGAGAAAATGGTTGTCGGCCGTGTCGATCGCTTCGAGCCGGATATGGCGGGAAATGGTGGTTGGACTCACCGGATCTGCAGGGCCGGAGAAAAGTACGTTTTGAGAAGGTACAGCAGAGATAGTGAATATCTCTGCTGTGAAGTGTCAGGCATTCTTGTCGCCGGCGTTTATCTTGTCGCGCAGGATGCCGGAAGGCTTGAAGGTGACCACCCGCCTGGCTTCGAGGATCAGTTCGTCACCGGTCTGCGGATTTCTGCCCCGGCGGGCTTTCTTGTCCTTGACGTTGAACTTACCAAAACCGCTGAGCAGAAGATCTTCGCCACTGATCAGGGACTCCTTGGCTATGGAAAGAAACGCCTCCACTGAATCAATGGCCTGTGCCTTGGTCAGGTCCGGATGGGTTTTGTATACCCGCTGAACCAAATCTGCTTTCGTCAGGGTCATTGTACTGGCCTCCGTGAAATTGAGCGTATCAAGGCTCTTTTCATTATGTTTCCATTAGTTACTATGTTACGCAATCTCTCGGTGTTGTCAACTTGAATTCCATGAAAAAACCGTTGAAAACGGAAAAATCTGTTTCTTATTGTCCCTGTTTGCCCACATCCGCATACAGGAGGCCGTAATGAGCCGTGGTGCCCAGCTCCTCTTCGATACGAAGCAACTGGTTGTATTTGGCCACCCGGTCACTGCGGCAGGGCGCCCCGGTCTTGATCTGGCCGCTGTTGAGGGCCACGGCCAGGTCGGCGATGGTGGTGTCTTCGGTTTCTCCGGAACGGTGGGAGATCACCACTCGGTATCCAGCCCTGGTGGCCATGGCCACTGCATCGATGGTTTCGGTCAGGGTGCCGATCTGGTTGAGCTTGATGAGGATGGAGTTGGCCACGTTCTTCTCGATGCCACGGGCAAGGATCGCCGTGTTGGTCACAAAGATGTCGTCTCCCACCAGCTGAACGGTATTCCCTAGCTTTCTGGTTAGTTTTTTCCATCCTTTCCAGTCAGACTCGTCCAGGCCGTCCTCAATGGAGACCAGAGGGTATTTTTTGACCCAGTCGGTGTACAACGCGATCATCTGCTCGCTGTTTCTGGTGGTGTTTCCGTCTGCCGAAAGCTGGTACTGTTTCTTGCCGCGAAGATAGAATTCACTGGCTGCCGCATCGATGGCGATGAAGATGTCTTTCCCGGAACGGTAACCGGCCGAGTCGATGGCCTCCAGGATCACCTCCATGGCCTCTTCATTGGACTGGAGGTCAGGGGCAAAGCCGCCCTCGTCGCCCACCGCGGTCTGCAGGCCACGTTTTTTCAGCACTTTTTTCAGGGCATGGTATGTTTCCGTCCCCATGCGCAGCCCTTCGGCAAAGGAGCGGGCGCCGGCGGGCATGATCATGAACTCCTGGATGTCCACATTGTTGTCGGCATGGGCGCCGCCGTTGAGGATGTTCATCATGGGAACCGGCAGAACCCGGGCGTTCACTCCGCCAATGTATCGGTAGAGGGGAAGTTCGAGCTCCATTGCCATGGCCCGGGCAATGGCCAGCGAGACACCGAGGATGGCGTTGGCCCCCAGTTTCTTCTTGTTGGCTGTGCCGTCGAGATCCAGCATGACCTGGTCGATGAGGCCCTGTTCGGCCGCCTCGAAGCCGAGCAGGCGTGGTGCAATGGTCTCGTTGACATTTTTCACCGCCTTGAGCACGCCGCGACCCAGATAACGTTTTTTCCTGGTATCCCGCAGTTCCAGGGCCTCCCTGCTGCCGGTGGAGGCGCCTGAGGGCACCATGGCCCGTCCCTGGGCGCCAGAGTCCAGGAGAACATCCACCTCAACTGTCGGATTGCCCCGGGAATCCAGGATTTCTCTGGCCACTATGTTGATTATCTCGCTCATCGCTTCTCGTCCTCTCGTCCTGTTCAGCCGACCACGCTGGCCATCTTGAATATGGGCAGGTACATGGCGACCACCAGCCCGCCGATGGTCCCGCCAAGGAAGACCATCATGAAGGGCTCGATCATGGAGGTGAGATTCTCCACGGCCTGGTCGACTTCTTCATCGTAAAATACGGCAATTTTTTCCAGCATGGCATCCAGGGCGCCCACCGATTCGCCCACATTGATCATCTGCACCACCATGTTGGGAAAGACGCCGGATTCCTCCAGCGGGTCAGCCATGGGCCGTCCCTCGGCAATGGAGTCGGCCACCCGGTAGACAGCCTGCTCGATCACCTTGTTGCCCGACGTCCTGGCAACCACCTTCAGGGCGTCGAGGATCGGCACGCCGCTTTGCAGCATGGTGCCCAGGGTACGGGTGAACTTTGCCACGGCCACCTTGCGCAGCAGCGGACCGATAACCGGCGCCCTGAGCAGGAAGGCATCCATCTTCAGGCGTCCCTTCTCTGTACCATATATCTTTTTAATCAGAAAAATAACAGGAAAAAGAGCAACAAACAGGTAGAGGATGTTCCCCTTGACAAAGTCGCTCATGTTCACCACGATCTGGGTCGGCAGGGGCAGGGCCGAGCCGAAGTCGGCAAACATCTTTTCAAAGACCGGCACGACGAAAACCAGGATGACAATGAAGATGATGATCGAGATTCCCAGGCAGATGGCCGGATAGGTCATGGCTCCCTTGATCTTTTTCTGCAGGGCCATGGATTTTTCCTTGAACTCGGCCAGCCGGGAGAGGATGGTGTCCAGGATACCGCCGAGTTCCCCGGCCTCGATCATGTTGGCGTACAGGTTGTCAAAGACCTTCGGGTGCTTGCGCATGGCATCCGCCAGGGTGGTGCCTGTCTCCACATCGTTCTGAATGGTGGTGAGCACCTTTTTGAAGGTGGGATTGCTCTGCTGTTTGCTCAGGATCTGCAGGGCCTGGACCAGAGGCAGGCCTGCATCGATCATGGTGGAGAGCTGCCTGGTGAAGATGACCAGGTCCTTGCCGCTGACCTTTGGCTTGAACAGGCTGAGGTTCTCAAAAAGATCCTTTGGTTTTTCCTTGATGACCGGGTTCTGGATACGCAACCGCTTGACCATGGCGGTGGCGGCATTGAGATCGGCCGCCTCCACCTCGCCCTTGCGTTTTTCGCCAAAACTGTTTTTGCCTTTCCAAACATAGACAGGCATCGGGTATCTCCCCTGGAATACCGATCAGCGTCCTGGTGCGATAATTGGTTGACAGATGACCGGTTACTCTTTATAAGAAATAGTTTTTCTCGAGATTGAACAAGAGAGTCTGTAGTATTGTATGGAAGATAATTTTCCTATTCAAGGGTTGGAAGGATATTTTTTCAGGAGGTCGGTCCATGCAGACCAGTGAAGCCAGGTACAGCAGCGGCCCGTTCCAGGCCGTGATCGAGGCATGCGAAGGATGCGAGCGTATTGTCGAGGAAAATGATGTAAAATATTGTAAAACCTATATAAATCCTGCTGCCAAGTGGCGGTTGGGAATCTGCAACTTTGCCACCCACAAAAAGCCGGAGATCAAGGTGGTCAAGGTGCGGATCAATCCCCTGAAGGCATCGAAACGCGCTTCCAGGAGGAGATAGTTTCAGCAGGACCCGGATGGAGATTGTCTGTTCGCCCGATCTCTGTGGCAGGTGGAAGATCGCGTCACCTGGCTGGGCCTAATCTGGCCCATGATCTGAGTTCGAACAGGCATCCTGGTTCTTCCAGGACCCTTGGGTTTCCTTTCTGTCTCCGACAGCTCCTTTCCGGCCGGAAAGGAGCTGTCCATAGCCTGTCTATTTTCGTCCCACCCCGACATAGCTGAATCCCAGTTCCCGCATTCTGGCCGGATCGTACACATTGCGCAGGTCGATGAAAACCGGCTGCCGCATCAGATCGCGGATACGTTCCAGGTCCAGGGCCCGGTACTGGTTCCATTCGGTCATCAGGATGACCGCATCGGCATCTTTGCAAACCTGGTAACCGTCTTCCATATATTCGATCTCAGGAGGCAGGTATTTTTTCGCCTCTTCCATGCCCTGTGGATCGTGGGCCTTGATACGGGCCCCCTTTTCCAGCAGCGCCGGCAGGATCGTGGTGGAAGGGGACTCCCGCATATCGTCTGTCTCGGGCTTGAAGGTGAGGCCCAGCACACCCAGTGTCTTGCCGGCCTCGCTTCCGCCGAGCATGTCCCGTATTTTTTTGACCATCCTGGCCTTCTGGGCAGCGTTGACTTCCACTGCCGCTTCGACGATCCGGACGTTCTCCCCATGCTCCTGGACAATCCGCATCAGGGCCAGAGTATCCTTGGGGAAGCAGGAGCCACCGTATCCCGGACCGGGGTGGAGAAACTTGGAGCCGATCCTGCCGTCCATGCCGATGGCCTTGGCCAGGGCGGTGATATCGGCATCCACGGCCTCGCAGACCGAGGCGATCTCGTTGATGAAACTGATTTTCACCGCCAAGAAGGCATTGGCGGCATATTTTGTCAGCTCGGCGGTCTCGATGGTGGTGCTGACGATGGGCGTGTCCAGCAGGTAGAGCGGTTTGTATATTTCCCGAAGGACCGTCTCGGCCCGCTCGGAGTCCACGCCGATGACCACCCTGTCGGGACGCATGAAGTCGGAAATCGCGGCGCCTTCCCGGAGAAACTCGGGATTGGAGGCCACGTCGAAGTCTGCATCCGGGTTTTCCTCGCGGACGATCCGGGCCACCTGCCGGGCCGTGCCCACGGGAACGGTGCTCTTGTCGATGATTACCGTGTAACCCTGAAGATGGGCGGCGATTTCCTTGGCCGCTGCATAGATGTAGGTCAGGTCTGCGTATCCGTCTCCCCGACGGGAGCTGGGGGTCCCCACGGCGATGAACACGGCCCCTGCCTCTGGTATGGCCTCGGCGAGGTCAGTGGTGAAACAGAGCCGTCCCTCCCGGACATTCTTTTCCACCAAACTCTCCAGCCCTGGCTCGTAGATCGGGATCTCGCCGTTTTTCAGGCGGGTGATCTTGTCCTCGATCTTGTCGACACAGGTTACATGGTGGCCGAATTCGGCAAGACAGGTGCCGGTCACCAGGCCGACATATCCGGTTCCAATCATCGTGATTTTCATGAAATACTCCTTGCTGGTCAAAAGATGAAAACAGGTGGCATGCTCAGGTGGCGCCGGCTCCGGCAACGTGGCGGCGCAAGCTGTCCTCAGGCGGGACGGGGGCCGAAGAGGGCTGTGCCGATGCGAACCAGAGTGGCCCCCTCTTCAATGGCGATGGTGAAGTCCCGCGACATACCCATCGAGATCTCGACTGTTTCAGTATCGCAAAAATATCCTTTCTCTGCAAACCGGTCGGCCAGGTTTTTCAGTTTCCTGAAATGGGGACGGACTTCAGCAGGATCTTTCAGCAGGGGAGGCATGGTCATGAGGCCCCGAACCCGCAGGTTGGCCAGTTCGGTGATCCGGGCCAGGAGATGCTCGGCGTCCTCGGGGTGCACCCCGGATTTTCCGGGCTCTCTGGCCACGTTGATCTGGACCAGGATATCCAGAGTCCTGCCCTTCTGACCGGCATACCTGTCCAGCAGGCGGGCGATTTTGAACCGGTCCACGGTTTCCACCATGTGAAAGAGCTCGGCAGCCTGCCTGGCCTTGTTGCTCTGCAGGTGGCCGATGAAGTGCCACTGGAGCGGCAGGCTGATATTCCGGATTTTTTCAGCAGCTTCCTGGATGTAGTTTTCTCCGAAAATCTGCTGGCCGCAGGCGGCCGCCTCCTCGATCACTTCCCGGCTCATCCGCTTCGAGACAGCGACCAGCCTGATCTCTTCGGGGTCACGGCCGCAACCACGGGCGGTTTCAGCTATTTTGTTCTGAAGGATTTGCAGATTTTCACTGATCATGTGGGCCGTCGGATTTCGGGAGATTGAACAGCCTGAACGCATTGTCCGAGGTCTGCCTGGCCACGGCTTCCAGGGAGACTCCTTTCAGCTCCGCGACCTTGCGACCGATATGTACCAGGTATTCCGGCCTGTTGGTCTTGCCCCGGAAGGGAACGGGCGCCAGAAACGGGGCATCGGTCTCCAGGAGCATTCGGTCGAGAGGCACGCTGCTGACTACTTCCTGGAGGAGGCGGCCGTTTTTGAAGGTGACCACGCCGGGAATGGAAATGTAGAATCCAAGATCCAGGACCTCCCGCGCCAGGCCGGTATCACCGGAAAAACAGTGCATGATCCCTCCTGCCGGAAACGGTGCCCGGCTGCGCAGCAGCCGCATGGTGTCTGCATGGGCATCCCGGTCATGGATGACTACCGGTAACCCAAGCTCAGCTGCCAGGTCGAGTTGCTCCGCAAAGGCAGCCAATTGCCGCTCCCTGGGAGAATAGTTCTTCGCATAGTCCAGGCCGATCTCTCCGTAGGCGACCACCCAGGGATCCCGGGCCAGTGCGGCCAGCCGGTCGTACAGCTCCTGGTCGCCCTCGGCAGCGGAATGGGGATGCAACCCGACAGTGGCAAAAACACCGGCATGGCGGTGGGCCAGGCGGACCGCTTCTGCGGAACTGGGATAATCGATACCAATGGTGATCATCCGGGTGACCCCGGCCTGCCGGGCCCTGGAGAGGGTATCCTCCAGCGTGTCGGCAAGCGGACTGATGTCGAGATGGCAGTGCGAGTCGATGAGTTCCATGGGCTGATCCGTGCGGACACGGCATATAAGGGATCTGTGGATTAACGGCAGCCTGGTGAGGATGCCGGGCTCTACATACCAGAAACCCGTGGCGCTGGCAACCCAGAATTGTGGTGAAGAAAGCGGCCGGTGGACGGAAAATCGGGATCTTGCTTCCGGCAGCCCTGGAGCGGGAAGAGAAGAGCCACTCCGGCGGAATGATTATTGACAATATATCGGTATTCTTTTACAACTGTCCAGAAATGTGATAATCTGCCCTGAAAAATGAAAGATCCAGTTCAGCAAGCCATTCGGTCCAGGCGGTCCATCCGGGAGTACACGGATGAACCGGTCCAGGGGGACCTGCTCCGCCGGATAATTACTGCCGGTATCTGGGCGCCGTCCGGGCTCAACAATCAGCCTTGGCGTTTTGTCATTGTCACGGACGACAGCAAGAGGCAGGCCCTGGCTCCTCTGACCCATTACAGTCATATCATCCTGGCTGCCCCAGCGCTCATCGTTGTCTATCTGGACAGGAAAGCGATGTATGATCCGCTGAAGGATCACCAGGCAGCCGGAGCCTGTATCCAGAACATGCTCCTGGCAGCTGAGGAACTAGGGCTGGGCGCTGTCTGGCTCGGCCAGATTCTCAAGAAGGCCAGTGAAGTGAACAGGGTGCTGGATGTGGATACTGATCGCCACGAACTGATGGCGGTTCTGGCACTGGGCCATCCAGCCCACCGGAACCAGCAATCCCGGCGGAAACCGCTGGAAGAATTTATTCTGCACGAATTTGGAGGAAATGTGTTATGAGACAGGGTGTATGGATTTCGGTTCTTGCTGTACTCTCACTCGCCATGTTGCTGCTTGCCGGTGGCTGCACCACCGGACCGCTGTCCCAGTCCACGGTGGAGCCCGGGGCCTCCTCGCTCCCCCCGGTTTCCGGATTTGCCGATGACATCCAGGATATTGTCTTGCCCACCGAGCTCGAATGGGACCGGACCAAATCCATGACCATCAAGACCGAGTCGTTCCGGGGCGGGGTGTGGCACTATGCCGGCAAGGTGGATGTGATTTCCCTGAAAGATTTCATGACGACCTCCATGCAGGACAACAAGTGGAAACTGGTGGGCGAGGCAGCCTCGAAAAACATCATGCTCGCCTTTGTCAAGCCGAACAAGACCTGCATGATGGTCATCAGCGAAGGTCAGTTCTACAAGACCGAGCTTACCCTGTACGTTACCATCGACAAGACAGCGGCAAACAGTCTCAATCCCTTTGGTGAAGCCGTGACGCCGAAGTGATTCCTATCCCTGGCCCGGAGAGGGAATACATGAGACGGTTGACCGGCTGAAGCCATGAACGAGGGATACAACAAGGCATCCCGTCTCAAGGGCCGACGAATTCTCTTCGGAGTGACCGGTTCGATCGCCGTGTTCAAGGCGGCTGCCTGGGTCCGTTCCCTGACCCGGGAAGAAGCCCGGGTCTCGGTGGTGATGACCAAGGCGGCCACCCGGTTCGTCTCCGGGCTCACCTTTGCGGCGCTTTCCGGAGAGCGGGTTTACCGGGGGATGTTTTCCGAGTCGTCTCCGGATACCATGGCCCACATCACCCTCGGCCGGGAGGCTGATCTGGTACTGGTGGCCCCGGCTACCGCCCAGACCATCTCCCGCCTGGCACACGGCATGGCCGAGGACCTTCTCTCGGCCGCCATCCTGGCGGCCAGGGTTCCGGTGGTGGTCTGCCCGGCCATGAACTCCCGCATGCTTTCCCATCCCATTACCCAGGAGAACCTGGAAAAACTTCGTTTCATCGGCTACACCATCGTCAGCCCGGAGAAGGGCGAGCTGGCCTGCGGGGAAGAGGGGGCCGGTCGCCTGGCCGACTGGGACGTGGTCAGGGAGACCTGTATCGCCCGTATGACGCCCCAGGACCTGGCTGGCCGGCCGGTGCTGATAACTGCCGGGGCCACCAGGGAACCGCTGGATCCGGTGCGCTATCTGACCAACAGGTCAAGCGGCAAGATGGGCTACGCCCTGGCCCGGACCGCCTGGAGACGGGGAGCCCGGGTGACCCTGATTTCCGCGCCGGTCTCCCTGGAACCACCGCCGGGCGTGGAGGTCGTCGCCGTGAATACGGCCAACGAGATGCGACAAGCCGTTCTGAAGTACGCCGATACTGCCTCGGTGATCGTGTCGGCCGCGGCGGTCGCCGATTTTCGCCCTGCCCGGCGTGCAGCCGCCAAGATCAAGAAACATGGTGCTTCACCGATTATCGACCTGGTCCCCAACCCGGATATCCTGGCCGAACTGGGCAGAAACCGGAAAAATGGTCAGGTGCTGGTCGGCTTTGCCGCCGAAAGCCACGATCATGAGCGGGAAGGAGCCAGAAAACTCGAGGAAAAGAATCTGGACCTCATAGTTGTCAACGATATCCTGGGCAGGGACACCGGCTTTGAGGTCAACACCAACCAGGTGACCATCCTGCAGCGCAACGGTGAGCCGCTGCACCTTCCGCTTCTCAGCAAGATCGAGACCGCTGACCGGATCTGGGATCAGGTGGTTCCTCTTCTCGACAGGCACGCTGCCTGAAACAGTTCCGAAAAGGTTTTCCATTTTCTACTGGCATTGGCTCCACGCCTGGTCCCGGGGGCTGTCCCGGCAGGGCATGCACATCCGCCATCTCGGGTTGCCGTCCTTGCTGCAGAGAAAGCGGCTGTCCAGGGCGCTTTCCTGCGGGATGGGAATGTGGCTGTTGCCAAGGGGATCGTCAGTGGAAAGGACCGTGATACCGTTGACGGTGTACAGGGTGTCGTAATTGGTGTCACCCTGGTCTGGCAGGCCGATGGATTTCCATGTTGTATCCCCTTCAAAGCTGTAGCGCATCAGGGATTCCAGGGGCCGGTACAGGCCCACCTGCTCCAGGGCGTCAAAGCCGTAGCCGGTGGCGAGTACCTCGGAGTAGGAGACATCGTGGTCAGCCGTATGGGCGGCGTCACCGGGCAGGTAGAGATAACTCTTCCGTTCCGCCGGGATATTGTTGTGGAGGAGAAAATCGATATTCTGCCTGGGATCCGTGCCCGGGTCGTCCCGGTTGACCTGGACGAGGAGATTGGTGTTGGCTGGATAGTCGACCGTGCCGGTTGTGGGCAGATGAAATCCCCACCAGGCGGCCAGCGAGAAGAGAAAACGGCCTTTGGTTCCCCAGGCAGGCCGTTCTCTGGCCAGGTAGTAGATCAGGCCTCCTCCCTCGGAATGACCGGCATAGCCTACCCTGGCGGTGTCGATGAGCAGGGAGAACCGGTCGGTCACTCCGTCCAGGATCCGGAGGAGGATGTCTGGATTGGTGTCCGGTTCTGTATACCTGTGGGGAATGAAAACACAGTTGAATCCCTGGCTGGCAATGAAATAGAGCAGGCTGTAGTATTTTTCCGAATGATAGTTGCCGTAGCCGCTGATGAAGAAGACCGTGGGTCGGGATGTGGTCAGGCCGGCCGGAATATACAGGTCAACGTTCATCTCGCTGTCGGCGGCATAACCGGGCCAGGGACTGGGAGTGGTCAGTCGTTCCACCTGGAGTTCTCCCAGGGCGCCGTACCAGTCGCCGGTCAGTTCGGGCAGGCCGCCGTCGTCAGCGTAAACGGGCCGGTCGAGACGGGTGGACCTCCAGAGCATGAAGGAGCATTTTGTCTCCATTTCCAAGGAATTGTCGTAGAACAGCCTTGCCTCGTATTGGCCGTTGGGAATGTCGTTGTACAAGGGGACGGTTATTGTACCGGCGCGGATGTTCCCGGTCCATGCCCAGCCGACCTCGTTGCCCACGGCGCTGGCAGCCCCGGCCGGAAAGATGCCCACCCAGTTTTCGCTTCCCGGTTTCAGATTGTTCAGGGTGACCTGAAGCGGCCTGTCAGGAGGGAAGAGAAGACCGGACACGCCGATCTTCGGCGCATGGACGGCGAGTAGCCGGTACACGGGGAGAAGGAGCCTGTTTTCCTCGGCGTGCATCGGTCCGGCGACACCCCGGCCGGCAAGACACAGGAACAGGATGCAGAGGAACAGGCCGATCCGGGGAGGTTGTCGACAGTACATGGAAGCTCACCCGGCCCGGCCGGCCAGGGCATACTCATAGATGGCCACCACCTCGTTCCTGGTGGGTTGCCTGGGATTATTTTCCACTGGCCGGGCAACGGTCAGGGCGATGTCAGCCATCTCCTCCAGCTTGGACCGTTCTATGCCCAGTTCGGCCAGGTTGGCCGGAATAGCGAGGTCGCTGTTGAGTTGGTGGAGCTGGTCGACCAGGGTAGCGGCCTGCGTTCGCAGGTCGCCAGCTGGTCGTTCTCCCAGGAAGATTCCAGCCAGAACCGCATGCTTTTCCAGGTTGCCGATCAGGTTGTATTCGGTCACATAGGGCAAGAGAACGGCATTGGCCAGCCCGTGGGAGATCTGATACATTCCTCCCAGAGGATAGGCCATGGCGTGGACCAGGCCGACACCGGCCGTGGCCAGGGCCTTGCCGGCGAGGAGACTGGCCAGGAGCATGGCGGATCTGGCCTCCAGGTTACGGCCGTCGGCATAGACGGTCCTGAGATTGCCGACAATCAGGCGAATGGCCTCCAGGGAGTACATCTCCGAGATGGGATGGGCCTGGACCGAGGTGTAGGCCTCCAGAGCATGGGTGAGGGCGTCGATTCCCGTGGCTGCCGTGACCTTGGGCGGCAGCGTCAGGGTCAGGGCCGGGTCCAGGATCGCGGCTTCGGGATAGAGCGGGTCACCGTTCATGCCTCCCTTGGAACCGGTTTCCTCGTTGATGAAGACTGCAGTGAAGGTGACCTCAGCCCCTGTCCCGGCTGAAGTGGGGATCATGATCTTGGGAACGCCCTGCTTGGCGATCCTGCCCAGGCCCAGGTAGTCTGCAGCCTTGCCGCCGTTGGTCAGGAGAATGGCTGCCGCCTTGGCCACGTCCATGGCCGAGCCGCCACCGGCGCCGATGACGCAGTCGCAGTCCTTTTCCCTGGCCAGGGCCGCGGCCCGGTCGGCCAACCGCAGACCTGGTTCCGGGTCCACGTCCTGGAAGATGATCGGGGCGATGTCGGCCTGTTCCAGCGGTTCGATGATCCGCCGGTCCACCCCAGCCCGGACCAGGCCAGGGTCGATGACCAGCAGCGGCCTGCACTTCCCCAATGCATCGACCTGGACGGCAAGCTGGCTGATCGAACCTGTGCCGAACACGATCCGGGTGGGCTGGGTCACGGTAAAGGAAGCTGTCTGTAGCATGGGATCACTCCTTGCAGGATCTGGATTTCCGGGTATAGTCATCGATCGGCAGGGCCGGGTTGGATGGTTTCGTCGACAGTACTATAGTCGGTTCAGGATTTTTCGCAAAACAAACCCTGCAGGAAGATACGGTGCAACTGAGTCGGTCTGAACAGAAGAGGCGCTTGAAAGAGCTGGAAAAACTGGTCAGCGAACTGGCAAGGCTCCCGAAACGGGATCTGGCCCGGCTGCCCTGTGATGCGGAGATCCGGACCCTGTTGGAAGAGGTGGCCGTTCTGAAGGGAGGCGCCAGAAAGCGGCAGATCAAGTATGTCACCAAACTGCTCCGTCGCCATCCTGCAGACGCCCTGTACGATTTTCTCTCCAGTCGCAAGGGAGCGCAGCTGCAACGGAAGAAGGAGTTTCACGAGCTGGAGTACCTGCGAGATGCCCTGGTCAACGAGGCCATTACGGTCCGGCAGCGGTACAGGTCAGAGGGACGAGAGTTGGAGGAGGGATGGTCCAGCCGGGTTCTCCCCAGGATACTGGAGGCGATACCCGGTGTGGAGGGCACGGATTTGCTGCGCCTTGCCCGTCTTTTTGCCGTTACGAGAAACAACAGACACAGCCGGGAAATCTTCCGTCTCCTGCAGGCTGCCAGAGAACAGAACCTGGCAGCCGGAAAACGGGCGGGGATGCCGGCAGGAGAGTGATGGGATGCAGTATCAGGCGGGCCGGGTCGGCCGCATCTTCTACATCTGTTTCGATCACAAGGATGATCTGCTCCAGGAGTTCACGGCCCTGATCAGGCGTGAGGATGTCCGCTGCGGCTGGTTTCAGTTCTTCGGCGGCCTGACCGGGGCCGAGGTGGTTATCGGCCCGGAAGAGCCGTGCATGCCACCGGTTCCTGTCTGGCAGCGGGTCAGCGAGGCCAGGGAGCTGTTTGCCTGCGGATCCGTTTTCTGGGAAGGGGACGAGCCCAGGCTCCATCTCCATGGAGCCATGGGCCATCATGGCGAGACCCTGACCGGCTGTATTCGGAAGAATGTGGAGGTGTATCTCCTGGTGGAAGCCGTCCTGTTTGAGATGGAGGGGATGGAGATAACCCGCCCCTGGTATCCGGAGGGCGGGTTCAATCGGCCTCGCATCGGCAAATAACCGCTTTGCAGAGACGGTTATTCCACTGGATCGATCTTCAGGATCTTGTCACCCGGCTTGAGCGGCTGGCCGATCTTGGCGAAGATCGAGCTTACCGTACCACTAATCTCGGCGGCTATGGGGGTCTGCATCTTCATGGCCTCCAAAACGACCACCTGGTCTCCCTCGTTCACCTCCTGGCCGGTCTTGACGTTGATGCTGCAGACATTGCCGGCAAAGGGTGCCCTGATGTCGCCGGCCTTGGCCAAGTCGGCGATCTCCTCCTTGGAGAGCTGGACGGCGGAGGTTTCTCCTTCCTGCTGCTCGGGTTCGAAGACAAAGACCCGCTGATGATGATCGACGTTGAGATAGACGTTGGTCTCACCTGACTCGGTGGTCTGGGCTGGACCGATCTCCACCAGGTGTTCCTGGCCGTTGTGATCCCTGAACACCAGGGTCTCGCCCAGGCTGAAACCGCCCTGGCGGAGAAAGATCGAGGGCGGCAGCACATAGGCCCGGCCAAATTCTTCCTCAAACTTGAAGAAGTTGACCGCATCGTTGGGGTGCTGGAGGAAGGTGACCAGCTGCTGCTCGGTGGGTTCCCGGCCCAGGAGTTCCGCCAGTTTCTGCCGTTCTTCCTCGATGTCCATGTCTTCAATCTCTTCCACCCCGCCTTCTTCCTCGAGGATCTTTTTCCAATCCGGTCCGAAGACTTTCTCGTAGATCCAGTCTGCCGGTTGATAGAAGGGGAAGGGGCCGTATTTTCCCAGCAGCAGGTTTTTCAGGTCGCCTGACGGGTTGCCGTAGCGGTCGCCGTCCAGGACATTGGAAACCGCGGTGGTCCACAGGATCTGGGAGCCTGGGGTGACACTCCACCAGTTGCCCAGGTCGATTTGGACCTTGGGCAGCTCCTTGTGCAGGATATCTGGCATCTTGTCGAGAAAGCCGCCCTTGGTGGCCTGCTCCAGACTGGAACCCATGGCCCCGCCGGGAAGCTTGTGGATTTGGACGGTGGGGAGAAAGCCCTTGATCTGGGCCTCGAACTGGGCATAGTAGGGACGCTGGTCCCTGATGACATCCGAGGTTTTGATCACTGCCTCTTCATCGATACCGATGGCGGTCTTGCCGTAGTCCTTGAGGGTCTGGATCACGGTCAGGATGGGTGGCGGGCCGTAGAACCCGGTAAAGGCATGATCCGAGGCGTCGACAATGGTAGCGCCGTTGAGCACCGCCGCGGTGATACGGAAGACGTCGTTTCCGTCGGTATTGTGACCATGATAGTGGATGATGAGTTCCGGGTAGGCCTGTTTGATGGCATCCACCAGCTCGCCAATCCGCTTGGGCGTTCCCAGGCCGCCGTGATTCTTGATGCAGAGGATGATATCCTCACCGGTGACATCCAGAATCTCCCTGACCTTGCCGATGTAGAACTCGTTGGTATGCTCCGGACCGGTGGAGAAACAGATACACGGTTCGTTGATCTTACCGGCCTTGGCCACCTCCTCGAAGACGGCCTGCATGTTCGGAATGTGATTCATGAAGTCAAAGGTCCGCCAGACATCCACGTACTTGGCGAACTCCCGCACCGTGAGACGGATGACATTCTGGGGATATGGCCGGTATCCGAACAGGTTGACCCCCCGGCAGAGGGTCTGGAACATGGTCTTGGGCATGGCCTCGCGGAGCAGCTCCAGCTTGAGGAACGGATCCACCTGCTTGCGGAGGATATCGACATGTACCGATGCCCCGCCCGTGATTTCCAGGGAAAAGTATCCGGCCGCTTCCCGGGATTCCGCTGCCAGGAGATCGGTATGAAGGAGGATACGATTCTTGTAGTCGGACTGGGACATGTCCCTGGCCGTGTTGGTGATATAATACCCGTCTGCCTTCCGCAGGGCGTCGAGCACTGCGGCCGTATCCATGTCTTGAGTGATTCGCGTCATATCATCTGTTCCGTATGGTTATGGTTTTCAATTAGAATCAGGCCGCATAGGTGTTTTCGCCCTTGTGATGGATCTCGGCGATCAGGCGGGCCAGCTTGTTTACCTCGCTGCTGTACTCCTCGTAGTCGAGCAGATGCTCGTGGGTGTCGAGAAACGAGGTGTCGAACTCGCCTTTCTTGAAGTCCGGATCATTGATCAGGTTCAGATAAAACGGAATGGTGGTCTTGGGCCCGGCGATGACGAAGTTGCTGAGACAGCGCCTCAGCCGATCGACTGTCTCGTTCCAGGACCAGCCGAAGACGGTCAGCTTGACCAGCAGGGAGTCGTACACCTCGGGAATGGTGAACCCCTGGTAACAGAAGCCGTCCAGCCGGACCCCGTAGCCGCCGGGAGAGCGGTAGACCGCCACGGTCTTGCCTCCTTCGGGCATGAAGTCGTTGCGGGGATCCTCGGCATTGATCCGCATTTCGATGGCATGCCCCCGCAGGAGGACGTCATCCTGGGAAAACAGCAGCTCCTTGCCCAGGGCCAGCTTGATCTGGGTGCGGACGATGTCGATGCCGGTGATCATTTCGGTCACCGTGTGTTCCACCTGCAGCCGGGTATTGATCTCCATGAAGTAGTAGTTGTCGTCCTTGTCGAGGAGGAACTCCACCGTGCCGGCATTGAAATAGTTGGCAGCCTTGGCGGCCCGCACGGCGGTCTGGCAGATCTCCTCGTTCAGCTCTGCCGGAAGCTGGAAGGCTGGCGCGATCTCGATGAGTTTCTGGTTCCTGCGCTGGATGGAACAGTCCCTGGTGCCCAGATGCACGGTATGGCCGGTGCGGTCGGCGATGATCTGCACCTCCACGTGCTTCGGCTTGACCACCACCTTTTCCAGATAGATGGAATCGTCGTTGAAGGCCGCCAGGGCCTCGGAACGGGCGATGGCATACTGCTCCTCCAACTCGGCCTCGCTCTCGATACGCCGGATTCCACGACCTCCGCCGCCTGCAGTGGCCTTGAGCATGATGGGATAGCCGTATTTCTTGCCGAATTCCACAGCCTGGGCCAGTCCCTCTTCCCCGGGAAGCAGGTTCTCGGTACCAGGAACCATGGGAATGCCGGCCTCGGCCATGATCTGCCGGGCCATGACCTTGTTGCCCAGCTTTTCGATCACCTCGGACGGCGGACCGATGAAGATGATGCCCGCCTCCTCGCATGCTCTGGCAAAATCCGGATTTTCCGCCAAAAAACCGTATCCCGGATGAATGGCGCAGGCACCGCATCGTTTGGCGGCATTGATGACTTTTTCTATATCCAGGTAATCCTTGCGCGGACCGTTGCCCAGCCAAAGGGCCTCGTTGGCTATCCGAATATGTTTGGAATCCCGGTCCGGGGTTTCATAGATGGCAACAGCCTCGTAGTTGAGTTCCTGGATGGCCCGGATAATCCGGATGGCTATTTCTCCCCGATTGGCAACAAGTATTTTTTTCAATGGTTCTCCCTTTTTGTTGAATGAAAGACATTGTCGTTCCGCTTTGCGCACCACTCTGTTCGACGGTCCCCTGCCTTTCTGGTCCGGATCGGCGGCCGTCGGAAATCAAAAATTTTTATTTTAACCAAAATGTATCTAATTGACAAGAAGAAGCTGAAAATCAACTTCTTGCCGAAACAGGGCACACCAGGGGGAAATTGATCACAACCACCGCATC
>Ga0256914_1001954_pt1 | contig 17667 bp, 18 predicted proteins | sample HulkmetaG_FD_191571 | JGI IMG/M metagenome (GOLD analysis project Ga0256914, IMG submission 191571) | Hydrothermal chimney microbial communities from Main Endeavour vent field at the Juan de Fuca Ridge, Pacific Ocean - Hulk | ecosystem: Environmental > Aquatic > Marine > Hydrothermal vents ... | reverse complement strand
GGCCAGCACAGTATTAAAAGCAATAGGCTTTAGTGCAGGTGAAAAAGTATATATTATCCCATACAATGAATTACCAAGGGACCCACTAGACCAAACTATAATGAAAGATATTATAGTAGAAAATGATGTTGAATATAAAATAAAAAAAGCTATACCAGTATTTGATGTGCTGGTTATTTTACAGGTATGATAGAAAAAGATTTAAATAAATTTATAAAAAAGACTGAAAATAAATTTACTAATTTATTAAGAAATGTGTGCCTTGAACTATCTTATAAAATCTGTGAAAGGACGGGAGTAGATACTGGATATTTATTAGGAACATATAGAATAGGAATAAATAGACCAGGTGTTATGCCTTCTTTTAAGCCTGGGCCATCATCCTGGATAAAAGAAGGAAATACATTTGTAAAAGATAAAAGTATAGAGGCTAAAAATAAAGAAAGAGCATTTGAGTTCACTTTATCCAGAGTATTATCCACTGTGAGTAGGTTAAATTACACAGATTCATTCTATTTTGATACTATTGTTAATTATGCTGATATGGTGGAGTATATTGGTTGGAATAGAACCCCGCCTTATAGAATGTTTGGAAGAACAATAATAGATTTCCAATCTATAGTAATAGAAGAAGCCAATAAGGTAAAAAATGTATAAACAAATAAAAGGAATTCTAAGCAATCATTTAGACCAGATGCCTTACAGGCCACCAGTGGCCTGGGATAATATGTTCTTTGAAGCTAAAGAAGATGAATTATATTTAGAACCCAAACTTTTTCCTGGTTCTGTTTTTTATAAATTTTTAGGAGGCAATACTCCTCAGTATGCCAGGGGAATATATCAAATTAACATAAAAGCTCCAAAAGGAACAGGCTGGTCTGATGTTGCAGATGTTGTGGAAAGTATAGAAGAGTGGTTCTATAGGGGGTTAGTTTTAACTGATGGAGACTTAAAGCTAAGAATAGAAAAATTAGAATTTTCTCCTTCTATCTATTCACATGATGGAAAATATGTAGTTAGTGTAAGTATATACTTTTATTACTATTATTAATATAAGGAGGTAAAAACATGGCTGAAACTTTAGTGGCTTATGGAAGCCGTGTAGAAATAACTTATGCAACAGAAGATAGTTGGGCCGTTTTGGGTAGTGGTTATGTGCCTTATAAACTTAGGTGTAACAGCTTCAGTATAAACCCAACTAAAGATACTTTCACTGATGAGGAACTACGTTCTGATAGGCAGACTGCAGATTTGAGGCACGGGATAATGCATGTTGGAGGAGACATATCTTGTTCCTTTTCTTATGGCTCCTTTGATGACTTAATTGAAAGTGTAATGTTTAATACCTGGGCATCTGATGGAACAATACAGATTGGCACAAGCCAGAAATCCTTAACAATCCAAAGGGCATTTGTAGATATTGGAGAATATCATGTTTTTAATGGATGCGTAGTAAATACCTGGAAATTAGATATAAAGCCAAATACTATAATTACTTGTGATTTTTCCTTTATAGGAAAAGAAATGTCTTTAAGTCAGGTATTTACTAGTGCAAGTGATAAATCTTTATCTTCTCCTTTTGACTCTTTTACTGGGGAGATAAAAGAAGGTGGAAATGTTATTGCTATAGTAACTGGAATTGACTTTACAATAGAAAATAATATTTCTCCTTTAACTGTTGTGCTAGATAAAAGCCCCATAGGATTAGCTGAAGGAAGAGCACATATAACTGGAAATGTTACTGCTTATTTTCCAGATAGCACTTTGCTTAATAAGTTTATAAATGAAACTGAGTCTAGCTTAGAAGTTACTATCACAGACTTAGATGGGCATTCTTATACATTCTTATTCCCAAGAATTAAATACACAGGTGCAGACATTCCTGTTGATGGAGAAGGGCCTGTGTCTCAGACATTGCCTTTTACTGCCTTAGTAGATTCTACATATAGTTCTCTCCAGATAACAAGAGTATAAAATAAGGAGGTTTTATGGATTTAAAAGAACTTAACATTACACCTAAGTCTAATGAAGGGGCCTGGTGCACTTTAGAGCACCCTGTAACAGGAGAAGAGCTTGACATACAAATAAAATTGGCTGGGACTGATTCTGACATTTACAGAGAGACTATTAGAAAGCAGATAAATAGAAGGTTAAAAAAAGGCATTAAAAGGCTATCCTTAGAAGAAACTGAAAATGAAAACTTAGAGTTGTTAGTGGCCTGCACTTTAGATTGGAAAAATGTTGTATATGAAGGAGAACCTTTAGAATGCACTCCTGAAAATGTGAAGTTTATTTATTCCCAATTTCCCTGGATAAAAGAACAGGTAGATGATTTTATAGGTGATAGGGCCAATTACTTAAAAAACTAATAGAAGGTCTAGGTGAGGTCTTAAAATCTCACCTAGACCTGAATACACCTAATGAAAAAGGAGTTACACTTAAAGAAACACTAAAACAAGTTCTTAAATCAGTCCCACCTAATAGTAAAATATATAAACAAGCCTATCAACAATTAAATATTGAAACAACTATCCCTGATTGTGTATCCCATATATGGAATTGGTTCTGGATTATAAATGAATCAAGGCAATCAGGGTTCTCAATAAATCCAATAACATATACTGAAATAAAAAACTTCTCTGATTTATACAACCTTAATATCACTCCCTTTGAAGTTGAAGCCTTAAAACACATGGATAAAATTTATTTAGAATTCATGTATAAGCACCAAGAAACAAAAGAAAAATAAAAGAGGATAATTAAATGGACCTGGCACATTTAGGTATAAAAGTAGAATATAAAGATATAGAAAAGGCCATAACTAAGCTGAAGGAGCTAAAAAAAGTTGCTACTGAAGTTGAAAAGACTCCTGTTTCTTTTAATCCTAAAGCCACAAAAAAAGCACAGGCTGATATTGAAAAAGGAATAAAATCTATAAAGGAGAGATATACTGAATTATCTAAAATAAATCTGTTTGAATTATCCAAGTCCCAGGTAGATGCCTTTCTTAAAGAACTCAATAAAGTAAATTTAAAGCTGTTTGAATTAAGAAAATCACTAAAACCTGAAGATTATAAATTACTGTCTCAAGGAGTTTCCTTACTTCAAAACAAAGCCAAAACTGTCAAAAATTTGACAGAGGAATATCATTATGCTGATGTTGCTACAAAACAATATCATAAAGACTTAGTATCCTTAAATCTCACTCAAAGGGAAATTGCTACTGGAATTAAGAAAATAATAAAGCAGTTTACCCTCATGTCTCATGGTGCTGGGTTATCTTCTAATAAGTTAAAGAATCTTACTGCTCAGTTGAGATATTTTGAGAGTGAAGCCAATAAACTAGGAAAACACCAAAATATAAGTGAGATAGAAAATTTACTTCAAATAGCCAAAGCTAAACAAGGAATAGCTAGTAGTTTAATACAGGCCGAAGAGGCAAGAAAATTAAGTTCTTTGCCTAAAAAGGGACTTTCTACTTTAAAAGAATGGTGGGTAAGGTTTGGTGCAGTTGGTGTTGGGTTTACTGTTATTTATCAGACTATTAATCTAGTTAAAGCCGCTCTTACTGGATTGGGGAGCATAGTAAAAGAAGGTATTCAACAATCAGGAGAATTGGCTAGCACACAAGCTAAGCTAGCCTTATGGATACAGATGGCTACAAAGAATGCCATTTCTTATTCAGGTGCTATGAGATATGCCTCTAAACAAACTATGGAGTTATCTGATGCTAGTCTAAGGTCTATATCTACACTTTCCGAACTATCAGCCGCACTGGATGAATTAGGACAAGCACAGGTTATACTCACTCCAAAAGAGATGAGAGATTTTGCTGATTTGGTGGACTTTACCAAGTTAGTAGCCGAGACCACAGGTTCTACAGTAAGGCAAATTAGACAAGAGATACAAGCTCTCATGCAAGGGCAGATGAAAACTACTAATATTCTTATTAGAACTGCTAAAAGTGTGGGGATTCTTACTGATGAAGATATTCAGAAATTAAAAAATATGGAAGATAGACATAAAATACTTGCAAAACTGTCCCATGAGATTGCTATTTATTGGGAACGGGTTAAAAAATACATAATGACTTCAGATGTGAATATGGTGTTTGAGAAATGGCGTGGGGGGATAATAAGACTTATATCTAAGTCAGTTCAGCTAGTCAGTGCAAGAAGAGGTGTTACGAATATATTCGGTGAAACTATTTTTAAGCATTTTGAAAAATTAACTAAAGAAATAAACAGATTAAGTGGCACTGAATATGAAGGTGGTTTATTATTTTTAAACTCTGTTTTAGATAAATTTCTAACTTTAACTGAAAATGCAGTAATAGGCACATTAAAATTTGCTAATAACTTACAAAGTTTAAGTAACCCACTAAACATAGTTACCAGTGGAATAAAAACATTAGTGAAGGATATAAGAGGCTTATTGAATGGATTTAACGCCTTAATTGATAAAACAAAAAACTTAAAGTCCCCAGGATTGATAGGGAAAGGATTAGCTTATGGTCTGGAATATAAAATACTTAATATGTTTATAAAAAATCCTATCATATCTCTTGCCACATTATTAACTGCTCATGTTGGAAAAAACTTATTACAAGCACCTAATATTCAGTTTGGTGGAATTAATTGGGAGCAAGCCTGGAAGGAATATACTACTAAACAAAAACAAACTAGAAAAAGCTCCACTAGTAATATTTGGGATGAGCTTAAAAAAGAATCTAATGCAAGATTAAGTGAAATTACTTTAATGGGAATGATACCTCCAAAAGTTCCACAAGAAATAAGAGATTTTGCTAATACATTTTTAGAATCTATAAAAACTCCTGAAGAGAAGTATAGTGAATATGTATCTAAATTAAAATCTGCACTCAAGTTCAATCTAATTTCAAGGGAAGATTATTTAAAAGGATTGGCAGTTGGAGTTGATAAGTTTGGATTGGGCTACTCTCCTGATATGTTAGAAGCTAAAGCAAAAGGAATGGAAGATGCTAAGAAAAGAGCACAGACTTATCTAAAAGAAATACTTGACGTCAAGCAAAAGTTCACTGATGATTACAATAAATTAACCATGTCTCAATATGATTATGAAATCTATTCTTTGAATAAAACATTGGAAGAATATAGAAAAAATGGTATATCTGAAATAGAATTAGAAAAATATAAGATTGCCGCACTTAAAAAAATAAATGAAGAATATGAAAAAGCCAGATTACAAAATAGTAGAAAGTGGACTGATGGAGCTATTAGGGCATTACAGGCTTATGGGGATACTGCAACAAATGTAGCCAAAAATGTTGAAGTATTATTTACTGATGCTTTTTCTAATATAGAAAATGCCTTAGTTAATATGGTAAAGACGGGTAAGTTACAATTCAAGAGTTTAATTGATTCTATGATAAGCGATATAGCAAGGCTTACAATAAGACAAACAATAACTGGACCATTAGCCCAAGCTCTAAGTTATGGAATACAATCCTGGGCAAGTTCTTTAGGAGATACACTATATTACTATAAAACAGGAACTTATTACCATCAACCAACAGTTAGAATTGATACTTCTACAGGACAAACTATAGCAACGGGGCTACATAGTGGCGGAAAAGTTGGTGAAGGTAGTGGTTTTTATAGAAATGTTCCTAGTAGTTTGTTTATAAATGCTCCAAGGCTACATAATGGATTATTGCCTGGGGAATATCCAGCTATACTTAAAAAAGGTGAGTCTGTAATACCAGAAAATTCTTCACTGGTTGATGTTAAAATAATTGACCAGAGACAATCCTTTGCTCCACCTATAGAGGTTAATAAAAAACAAACATCTGATGGAAGGACACAAATAAGAATAATAGTTAAAAGTGAGATTAAAAATATGATAGGAACTGGAGAGTTAGATTCTTTATTTAAACAAACTTATGGATTACAAAGAAAGGGGTATTAAATTATGGCAGTATGGCCTGCTACATTGCAACAGGCTTTAAATAGTGGTGATTTTAGTTTATCTGTGCAAGACCCTACAATTAGGTCAGAAATTGATGTTGGACCTGTAAAACAGAGGCCAAGATACACAGCTACACCTGAAATAATTAGTGGTAGTATAACTGTAAACAGAGATGAATTTAATACTTTTTATTCCTTTTGGAAAAATGACTTAATGTTTGGTTCTATTTCTTTTGATTGGATTCATCCTATTACTGGAGAGGTTTGTAGTGCTAGGTTTAGAAATAAATGGACACTTACTCCTATAAATGAGTTATATTTTAAAGTAAATATGGAATTAGAGATATTACCATAAAGGGGGCAAGATGAGGACAATATCTGTTGATGGATTAAAACAACTTTTTGCCCAAGAAGCTAGTGATGTTTTTTTGGTTGTGATTACAATAAGTCACCCTGAGCTTACTACTCCTTTACGATATGTCAATGATATTAAAGACTTAACATATAATGGTTATACTTATACAGCACTACCTTTTAAATTTACTCTTCCACCTGATACTAAAGATAAGCCACCTTCTGCAAAAATAGTGTTAGATAATATAAATAGAGATACTATAAATTTGTTTAGAAGTATAACAGATGCCCCCACATTAACCATAGAAATCGTAAGAGTAAGTCCAGATAGGACAGTTACTAGTGAAATTGGTCCTTATGAGTTAAGAATGAATGATATTACTTATACTGCTTCTACGTTAGAAGCTACACTTGGATATGAGACAGATGTTTTAAATGAATCTGCAGTTGCAGATTATTTTTCACCACACTTATTCCCAGGATTATTCTAATGTATAAGATACATGACTTTATAGGGATACCTTATAAAGATTATGGACGTTCATTTAATGGGTGTGACTGCTATGGATTAGTTTACTTGTTTTATAATTATTTCCTTAACATTAATATAGATGACTACTTAATATATGACCACTCAAATAAAAAGGAAATAGAATCAATAATAAACAAATTAAAACTAAAGTGGGAAAAAGTAAATAAACCTTCTTTATATGACTGCATTTTATTTAAAATAGAAGGAAGAGTATCTCATATAGGGATTTATGTTGGTAATAAAAGATTTTTACATAATGCCTCTTTTAGAAAGATGAGTTGTATAGAAAGATTAGACCATCCTTTTTGGAAACAAAGAATAGAGGGATACTATGCCTACGTTAATTGCTAAACCACATTATTTTAAGAATGAATTATATAAAGTAAATCTAAATGATGGCGATAAATTAGCTGATATACTTGATGGGTTTGACTTAGATTCTTTGTATATAGAATATAATGGAAAAGAAGTAAGCAGATTTGAAATACCTTTTATTATCTTAAAAAATGATGATGTAGTTGTATTATTAAATATACCTAAAGATGATGCTGGAAATGTATTAAAGACAGTTGCTATTGCAGTTGTGGCCGCAGTTGCTTTTGCAGTTGGTGGTAATGTAATAGCTCCTGCAATATTCTCTGGAGCTAGTTTAGCTTCAACAGGGACGGCTTATTATTTAGCAGTAGGAACAGCCGCAATTACTTCTGCAGTTGCCACAATAGCTGGCTCAATGTTGCTTAATGCTATTATTCCACCACCAGAGCTTGATAGTAATCCTAACCGTGCAGATTATGTTTCACCGCAAGTAAAACCATCTATTACAGGGACTTCAAATCAATATGCTATCTGGAAGCCTATACCAAGGTTATATGGAACTTACAGATATTATCCACCACTTGCCGCACGTTATTTTACAGAAATTAGTGGAAATGACCAATATTTAAGAATGTTATTGTGTTTAGGGTATGGACCACTTCAAATTGGTGGATTAGTGGCTTCAAGCACAAATACACTAACAGAAACTTCAGCCTTTACAGATACTTCTGCAATAAAAATAGGGGATACCAGCATTTTTGATTATGAAGATGTAGAATTTGAAATAGGAACAATTCCAAACATTACTCTCTTCACATCAAACATAGTTGAAGATAACCCAAGTAGTGTTTTACAGAATGATGGTGATTCTGCAACTAGGGCAACTGATATAAATACCAAAGAAATAACAATAGATTTTACCTTTACTAATGGTTTATTCTCACAAAGCAGACAGGCAGATATAGGCACTACTACTGTAAATGTTACAGTATCAATTACTGATTATACTACTGGGGTAGAGGTTTATACAGAAACATTTGATATATCTGCTAACTCTAAAGAGACATATAGATTCACTAAAAGAATAAAACTTGGTGGAGCGGGGCAATATAATGTTACTGTAACTAGAAATTCAACTACTAAACAATATACATTCTTTTCTAATGATACTTTTGTTTGGTCTGCGCTCAGGTCTATTAAATCTGACAGTCCACCAGTAATAGATAATGGAAAAGAGATTATTTTTATGGCCTTGCGGATTAAGGCCACAGACCAACTAAATGGAATAATTAAAAATCTTAGCGTAGAAGCCACATCTATATTACCTGTCTATGATTCAACCACCCAAACATGGAGTAATCAACCTACTTCTAACCCAGCATGGATTTACTATCACCAACTCACAGGGGAGCAGACAAAGAATCCTATCTCTGCAGATAAAATAGCCTTAGATGATATTGTAGAATGGGCCACACTTTGCGATAATTTTGGACCTTATGGAAAAAGAGAATTTAATTATATATTTGATTCTGAGCAAACACAATATGATAGACTACAAAGTATAGCTAGAGTAGGTTTTGCTACATTCACTTGCAGAGATGGTTACTTTAGTGTTGTTATTGATAATGACACATCAACAAATCCACCAGTTCAAGTAATAAGCCCAAGAAATGCTAGGAATTTTTCAGCACATAAAGTGTTCAAAAGTCTTCCTGATGCAGTTAGGGTAAGGTATGTGGATAAGTTGTCTGACTATGAAGAAGATGAAGTTATAGTGTATAATCCAAACAATACTACACAAACTACAGAAAAAGTAGAAACTATCCGCACATTAGGAATCACATCCCAATCTCAAGCATACATGGAAGGTACATTCTATTTTAGACAGGCAATACTGAGGCCAGAAATATATAGTGTTGAAATGGATTATGAGAATTTAGTATTCACTAGAGGAGATGTGGTATTACTAGCATATGATGTTATAGATGTTGGTATAAAATGGGGTAGAATTAAATCTTTTGTAACTGATGCCACAACAGGATATATTACACAAATAACTTTAGATGAAGAATGCCCTGTTGATATAAGTCAGAGCTATGGGCTACAGATAAGAAAGAGCGATGGTAGTATTACTACTGTAGGTATAGTAAACCCAGACACTAGTGGTAACTATACTACATTTGACCTTACTACTGGAATAGGTGGAGTAAATGTAGGAGATTTGGCTTTATTTGGCATAGCTGGAGAAGAATCTATAAGATGTAAAGTATTAAATATAACTTATGATTCAGATTTGTCAGCCCATATTGATTTAATTGATGAGGGAAAAGATATATGGAATTTAATTGATACTCCTATTTATAATCCACACATAACACTACCTCTTTATTATGATAACGTAAAACCACCAACCCCATCAATAACTGCTATTTCTGGAGAAAATACTGCATACCAAGCAGAAGACGGCTCATTTTTACCATCTGTAATTGTTAGCTGGATAGTTCCATCCACAAGCCGTGTGCCAATTAAAGAAATTGAGTTAAAATATAGAATAGTTGGCACTAATACATGGAAGTATATAAAAGAAGCATACTCTAATGGCACTACTAGAATAAAAGATGTTAAAGAAGGAATTGACCTTGAGATATATGGAAGGACAATATCAGCTTATGGAATGGAATCTGATTGGAGCCCTTTAGTTACTCATACGATAAATAGTTTAAACTCATATATAGAAGATGTAACTAACTTTAGTGCAGAGTGGCATCCAAAAGAAAGCACCATTTTATTTACCTGGGATAGTATAGATGATATAAACTTAGGATATTACCAAATAAGAGAAGGAACAGACTGGGATACTGCAACCGTAATTGTAAGTAAAACTACAAACAATTCTATTACTTATTTAGTTCCTAATCCAGATGGATTGTCTCATACTTATCTAATTAAAGCCATTTCACGGATAAGTGTAGAAAGTGCAAATGCTTCCAGTTACACATTAGTCTTAGACCAATATGTGCCAGATGCTCCCATATCACTTACTACTGAATCTTTAAATTATGCTATTAAAGTAACAATATCTTATACTAAGCCGATTTATTTTGATAAATTAGAAATATGGGCATCAGATTATAATGATAGAAGCACAGCTACATTAGTTGCTTCAATAGAAGATAATGAATACATTTTATCTGGCCTTGACTTAGTAACAACTAAATATTTCTGGTGTAGGATTAGGAATTTATTTGGAGTTTACTCTGACTGGTATCCAGCAGACCAATATGGTGGCATAATAGGCACTACTGACTCTTCTCCTGATAAGTTATTACCTCTATTAACAGGTTCAATCACTGAAAGTGAACTTTATAAAGATTTGGCTGATAAGATTAATTGGTTGTCTTCAGATGCCTTTATATTAGAAACAGATATTGTAGAAAGTGGAATACTTGGTGGCCTGGATAAACTAGCTATTGATACTGGAAATGATACTTATGTTTTAAAAATAGACATGACAAATGTCCAATCTACATTGGCTGAACATTTATCTCAAATTCAATCATTACAAACAGATATAGCTTCCCTTACTACAACTGAGTGGGACCCAAATATTGAGTTTACTTTAGGTAGAATAGTAACATATAATGGTGATACCTGGAGATGTATCCAAACAAATACAGGTATAGCCCCTGATTCTCCTGACAATATAGATGTTAATGGAAATTATGTGTATTGGGAACCAACTGATGCCTTATCTACCATAGTAGCTGATATTGATAGTAGGGTAGATACACTTGAAAATGAAATAACAACAAAAGTATCCCAAACTGACTTTGATGGTTTAAGTAATACAGTAGCTACACATGATACACTAATACAACAAAATGCAGATGCCATCACTTTAAAGGCAGATAAAACAGAAGTTAGTGCTTTAAGTTCATTACTTATAAAAGATTTTGATAGTAGCTTAACTTATTCTAAGTGGGACTTAGTAAAATATGATGGTAATGTTTATCAGTGTATAATTGAAATTAATTTTACTCCAGCTCCATTACCAACAGATACTACATATTGGGAATTAGTTGCCCACTTATCTGATGTAATATCACATAATTACTCTGAAATAGAAGTAAATAAAGATTCAATAAATTTAATATCTTCCACTATAACTGGAGATATTGCACTTGAAGAAGATATTGTTGAAGATGGAATTGTTGTATTTGATGTTGGTGATATTTATAATTTAGATAATAGAATATCTTCAAATTATTTTAAAATAAGCAATGCAGAAATAAAAATAGATACACTTAATCAAACAATAAGCGAACAAATATCCACAATAGAAAATGATATACAATCTCATGAGTTAAGGATTTCTACTGCTGAACAAAACATATCCACTCTCACAACAACTACTAATGTGCTTCAATCTGAAATAGAAACTAAGGTTGGTATAATCACCTACAACACAGATGTTACTAATGACTTAAAACCTAGAATGGCTACTGCTGAAGAGAATATATCTGTATTACAAAATGATATTGGGGAAGTAAAATCTGAATGGACTGTAAAATTAAATGCAGATGGGCATGTGGCTGGAATTGGTTTAATAGCTTCTTCTGATGCTCCTTCTGAAATGATTGTAGTAACTGACAAATTTTCCATTGTAAACCCTAATGATTCTACTGATATAAAAGTTCCTTTTGTAGTAGGAACTATAAATGGAACATCTACTGTTGGTATTAGTGGAGATTTGATTGTAGATGGGAGCATAAGTGCAAATGCACTATCTGTTACTCAATTGTCTGCCATAAGTGCAGATTTAGGTAATATAACTGCTGGAACAATTACTATGCCAACTACAGGTTGGATAAAAGGCGGACAAACTGAATTTAATACTGGAGATGGATTTTTTCTAGGCTATGATACTGACGCATATAAATTTAGTGTGGGAGCCCCTGAAAATAAAAAATATATAGCCTTTGATGGAACTGACTTAAAAATAGGCAGTGATGTTACTGTTGATGCTTTAGACTCATTTAATAGTGAAGTTACTTATATAAAAACTGACTTTGAAAATGTAGATGAATTAAAGATTGATTCTACAAATTCAACATATTTTTATATTGACTTTGATAAATCATTGCATTCAAGAGTTATAATAGTTAAGAATTATGAAGACGGGCATATTACAGTTCAAAGAGCATTTAGAGCTAATACCTTTCATACTTCTTGGGATTACAATAGGAAGGCTAAATGGCATGTTGGAGCTTTATATAGACAATGCAATACATATATTATGACTGGTAGTGCTGGTGGATTTCCTTTTGGATTGAATTATGGAATTGGATTTGGTTTTTATGTACCATCATCAACTTCTGCTATTTATGCTTGCATAGTTCATAATGGAACTGGTTTTATAAAAAATATATTACCAGACACTGGTGGATATGTTTATAATATCATGTTACAAGTTGAATATTTATATGACCCCCAAGAAGCTATTTTTTCTGTTAAATATGAAGGAATGTCTGCACCTACCTCAATAACTATTAAACCAGGGGACATTGATGATAACGGTGCTACAATAGTATTTCCAACTATTGGATTTGATTATGAAAATGCTAATATAACTTCAGAAATTACCTGTACATCTGTTGTAGATGGAACTACAGTTGATGAAATTTATTTTTCAAACTTTAAATTTATGTATGGTTATTAATAGGAGGACTTATGCAAATTAATTTAAAAGCCCTTAATAGAGAACAGACCTTAATTGAAATGATATATGAAAAAAATGAAATTATAAAACAACTTCAAGAAAAAATAAATGAACTAGAAAAAAAAGTTAATAAAAAATAAGGAGGTGATGTTATGGCAGTAACTTGGCCGATTAGTGTTGTTACGAGAGCAAGCAATGGGGCTCCTCTAAATAGTGTTCAATTTGACACTAATCTAACAACTTTACAAGATGCTTCTAATGAGCTAAATGATAGAGTAAGTGATATTGAGGATGGCACTACTACTGTCCCTAATGCAGACACTGTAGATACTTTCCATGCAAGCCAAACTCCTACTGCAAATACAATTCCTGTATCTGATGCTACTGGAACTTTAAATAAAGGCTGGATTGAAGAAATATTTAAGAAGCAAGGATTTATTAATTTAATAAAGAATGGAAACTTTGCTTCTTGGAGTGTTGGGGATATAAGTGCTCCTGATGGATGGAATTTTGGTGCGGCTACAGCACAAAGAATTACAACAGCTACTGATAATAGCTTAGGACATGATTTTATTAGATTAACTAGTGATGCAAGTGGTAACACATCTTCTATTGTTCAAGATAGTAGCTCACAATTACTTTTGTCAGTAGTAGCTAATACTGTCATTGCACAAAATTTAACTGTTACTGCTGTTGCAAAAGTTAGAACCACAAATAATAATGTTTATATTGGTATAGTTGATGGTATAGGAACTGTAAGTAAGATATATAGCTCTGGAAGTGGGGATTGGGAATACTTAGTAGTACAGAGAACTTATAATGGAACTGAATCCTATTTAGGAGTAAGAATTGGTATTGAAGGAGCAAACAACACTACCAACATAACCTTTGATGTAGGTGAAATAGCCCTTTATATTGGCAATCTAGCCCTACCTTACCAAGAAAATCCTTTAGATAGGGCTTTAGAAGCTATACATTACACTTATCCACAAGCAGGAACTGTAGCGGAATACAGGAATTTAAGAGCAGAAGTTGGAGCCTGTTATGTTGTAGGAGATGGTTTGTCTGAATATTTAACAACGACTGTAACTTTTCAAAAACCTTTCAGAAAAATATTGGAATGTTTTCCTGTTATTAAATCAACAACTTCTACGGGAACGTCTAAGTTAGTGACTGAAGTCACGGAACTTACCACTTCATCTGTAACTATAGCTATTGGTATGAAAGATGCTGGAAATGTTTTAGCTTCAGGTATTCAACATTATGCTTATTGGCTCGCAATAGGAGTTGACTAAACCAAAACAAAGGAGGTATAAGTTATGAGAATACAGGTTATAGAACAACAGATAGTGGACTTTCTTAGTTTCCAGGGCACTGTATCTTATGATGAAACAACTGGAGAAATAGTCATACATCCAGCCAAATTCAAGTTGTTTGAACATGAAATTAAGTGGACTGAAGAAGAAAGATTCATGCCACAAGCTGAAGATAGACTTTATATTACAGATAAAGGACTTGTGCTTGTAAGAGATAATGTAGAGATAGACTTTTCTCAATTTAAAAGATATGATTTATTTGGATTTGTGGAGAAAGATGAAAAAGGAGAATTAGTGTTTAAGTATTTGGTCCACCCTGCCCCAAAAACTGAAGAAGAAGGAGGAAAATAATGCTTGTATTTGAAAAAAATCTTGATGAGTTAAAAAAAGAACTTTTATCTAAGTTAAGAGATATAACACATAATACACTATCTAAAACAGACTGGGTCATTGTTAAGTGCAATGAATTAAATATGAACCCAGCAGATAAATATGGCCCAATTGTGGGCTATAGGCAAAAAGTAAGAGATTGGTGCAATGAAATGGAATCTAAAATTAATAACTCTAAAACTAAAGAAGAATTATATTCTTTAGACATAACTCCACCAAAGGAGGAATCGTATGCTACCAACTCAAAAACTCAAACTTAAAAGGACAATTAATAGTATATTTGGTTATGTAAAAATAAAGTATAGTGATAAAATGGATTCATGGGTTGGGGGTCTGTGCACAAATATATTATTTTTCCCAATTTCTTTTATTAAGATAAGACCAAAGTATAAGAATGACTTAGGGTTGCACATACATGAGCTAACTCACGCAAAACAGCATAGAAGATATTTTTGTCTCCAGCCACTTTTATATACCTTCTCAAAAAAATATAGGCTTAAATTTGAAACAGAAGCCTATATTGAACAATTAAAATGCTACGATAATCCTGAATCTTGTATGTCATGGTTACCAGATTCATTGTATCTTAAATATGCCTTATTTGAAACAAAGAAAGAAGCTGTAGAGTATGTTAGGTCTAAAATTTTGCCTAAAGTCTTAAAAAAGAAGTAGTTAAGATGATGGTAAAGGTAATAAGATTATACTCTTCTGACCAGGGGACACAAGGAGTATTATATATAAAAGATACTCCATTTTGCCTTACACTAGAATTGCCTTGGAATGATAATATTAAAAAATTTTCTTGCATACCTATTGGTTATTATAAGTGTGTCCCCTGGAGATTTCATGGAATAAGAAAGGCATTTCATTTACTAAATGTTCCACACAGAAATAGTGTATTAATTCATAGTGGTAACTTTGCAGGAGATGTTAGAAAAGGATATAAGAGTAATGTTGAAGGGTGTATCTTGGTTGGTTCTAAAATAGGATATTTAGGAAACCAATTGGCAGTTTTATGTTCAAGACCCACGCTACATAAATTAGTTAATATCTTAGAATGGAACCCATTCTATTTGTTCATAGATGATGTAAATAGGGATAAATATGATAGTTGGTTAGAATGGTTTGATAAGTCTAAAAAGGAGGTATTAAATGTTTGACCCAATAACAGGAATAATGTCAATACTTACTGGAATTGGTGGCTCAATTGTTACTTCAGTAGTTAATTATAAAATGAAAAAGCTAGATATTGAGCTACAAAAAGAAAAATTTAAACATGAAGAAAATATGATTGATAAACAAACAGAAGCTATGATAAAGGAAGCCGAAGCAAATATAAAAGTAACCCAAACTATTACTGAAGGACAAATAGAATTAGCTGAAACTAAGGCATTTTCTGACTCTATTAAACAACAGACACAAACATTATTCCAAAAAGACTATATGCAGTTTTTGTTCAATTCTAATAGCAAGTTCTTACAGTGGTTGGGTGGAATTATAATGATATTCTTTGCTTTCATTGATATGGTAAAAGCCTCTATACGGCCTGGAATAGCCATTTATCTTGGTGGTATTGCTACTTATTTTACATTAAAAGCCTATGAAATATGTGGTAGCTTACAAAATGCCTTTCCTCCAGATAAGGCCGCTCAGTTACTATTGCTTATAGTTACTACCTTACTACAAATGCTATTAGTTGCCTGGGGCTGGTATTTTGCAGATAGGAGAATCTCTAAAGATTTTGCTAAGAGATTAATTGATAAAAAGATTATTTAGGGGCATGTAATGAGAAGAGTTTTAGTATTATTACTTCTATTTTTACTAATAGGTGCCAAACTTGATTCTAAAAATACAACAATAAAAATTGGAATTATTAATTCCTATGATTTTAGATACCCATGTGGAAGGCTACAATTGCTTGGATTTTTAGATGCACTTAAAACTGATTATAAATACCATAATTATCTAATAGAAGCCTACTATATGAGGGCCAAAACAACCAACATTACTCAAGCTCAATTATTGGAGCAACAAAATTATGCACTCAAGTTCATAAAAAATATAAACCCAACAATAATATACTGTGTTGATGACCCTGCTTTTTATTATGTTGGTTGCAAACTAAAAACAAATAAACAAATAATATTTTCTGGCATAAACCAACCATACTCTTACTATAAATGTAATTCTAAGAATATATCTGGAGTAGAAGAATTTATTGATTATTCTAAACTTAAAAAATTACTAAGACAAACTAATATTAACACTATAATCATATTTTCTTCAAAGTCTCAATCATTAACTGAAAAGGGATATATTTTAGAAACTACTACTCAATTAAAAGATTATAAAATTATAAAAGTTTATAATGATTCAGATAAAGATATTATAAATAATATTAAAAAATATTGTAATGATAAAAGTAATTTGGCTATTATTGCCGCACAAAGAGTATATTCATTTGATAAAAGAAAATACTTAAATTTAGCTGAAATATGTAGGCTTTTTGTAGAATATAATCGCACTTGCTTAGAGGTAAGTGGCAATCCTTTCTTCACTAAAAGGCCAGGAATTGCTTTAACCATCTCACCTGATTTTTATAGAATGGGATTTGAAGCTGGAATTTTAGCCATTAAAAGCCAGACAAATTATACGCACAAAATAATCAAGCCTAAAAATATTTTAACCTGTAATTATAAAAGATTACAAGAGCTTGGCTTTGAAGAGTTATATTTAAATAATCCTCAATTATTTGATAAGGTTAGGTGATTATGTTTAAGTTTTTGCCTAATTTTGGAGATTTTAAGATAGTTATAAAAAGCCTTTGCATTTTACTGGTCTTTTTATTTCTATCTGTAAAAGTAATAAAATCAATAAATAAAGATATAGAAATATATAAAAATATAGATAAAAAACAATCACTAGTTTTTAATAATGTAATAGAAATAAGTATAAAAAATAAAAATAAAACATTAAAGACAGTTATTTTACCTTATTCAAGTGTAGTTAGATTAGTAGTTATAAGTGATTATTATAAATACGATACCAAAATTATCAGTATAGACATTTTAGGTCGGTCAAAATAAAGGAGCCTTT
>Ga0256914_1001953_pt1 | contig 17669 bp, 22 predicted proteins | sample HulkmetaG_FD_191571 | JGI IMG/M metagenome (GOLD analysis project Ga0256914, IMG submission 191571) | Hydrothermal chimney microbial communities from Main Endeavour vent field at the Juan de Fuca Ridge, Pacific Ocean - Hulk | ecosystem: Environmental > Aquatic > Marine > Hydrothermal vents ... | reverse complement strand
GCGATGCTTACAGAGTTCCTTATGTTCACTGGATAAAATACTTTTCTACTACTAATTCTATTTGTGATGTCTTCCTTGATTTTTACTTTAATGATTTTATTGCTATGCGAGGCATGCAGTTAGCCTGCGATGTTACTTCTATTCTTGTTGCTGGAATGAAGCTTCAAACTAAAGGCTTCTCTGTAAACGTAATGATTAAAGATGATATTACTCTTGAACAATTATTGGCATTAGCCAATAATCAATATCCTGTAATGTTTTATAGAGAAGCTGGACTTTTAAAGGCTAGATTTTTAGATGAAAATGATTTTGACGGTGTTATTTATGATGTACAAGATTATCCTGTAGATATCATATATGATTCTGCTCAAAACGCTTGCTGGATTGCTCAGCCTTTTGAAAGAATTGTTTATGATGGTAAAATGTACTATATTCAAAATTCTGATTTGTATCCTAGATGGATTAGCAATTGGTTAATTGGCGGTGGTACTTTTAATATTACAGCATCTAATATTATTGCTGATAGCTTAGAATTTGATGACGTTACTCCATTTAATATAAGCGTTTCTGTTAATTTCTTTGATATTAATAGCAAACGGTCTACTTCTGCTTACTATGAATTTAAAATCCAAGATGATTTATTATGGAATAACGTAGCTGATGTTGAAGTCTTTGCTCCTAATGCTCAAGTTGCTCAAATGCAATGCAGATACTTAGCTGCTAGAGCTCTTTATGTAAACAATACTTGCTCTTTTGCTACATATAAAGATTTTCATATTGGTGATAGAATTAGAGTTATTACTAATGATAGAGATACTTTCTATAGAATTATAGAAAAATCTATTGATAATGATGGAATATTTCACTATAAGGCTTATCATGAGCCTCAAATGTTTCATAATATGATTTATGAAAGCTCTACTATTGATGTTCCTCAACTTCCATCTCCTAGACTTCCTGAATTACTTGATATGGTGGTTGGAATAGGTGCTGGTAAATTAGTTTTTGCTGGTCAAGCCGATCCTAATAGTGCTACTCCTGCTCTTATTGTTGATTATCCTGATGGCACCGAAGAGAGTGTTGATGCTACAGAAAATGCTCTAATTGCTAAAAGAGACTTAGCTCCTAATATTCAATATAGACAGCCGTTTGTTTCAGGTGACTATTACGGTATTACTGATGGATTTGAAATAATATTAATTAAAGAAGGAGTCTATGGCTCTTATATTATACGTAATTATGACGGCTCTAAACCTGCTTCTGCTACTGAAATATACATGACAATTGATTCCTTCTCTGAATATATTCCTACTAAATTTGACATTCCTCTTGATTTGTCTGGGTTTGCTTATAGTGCTGGCAATGATAGTGCTGAAACCTCTTTAGGTACTCATTGGGTATTTGAGATCGGTGGTAAAATCTATAAACGTGGTGATAGCTGGGTTGTTACTGCTGTTATTAAATCTATAGGTGCTGGCGGCTATGCCGCTGGTCAATTACCTAACATTGACTGGGCTAATTTTAGGTTTATAATAGATGGAACAACATATACAAATGTTAAAGAAGTAACACTAACTTCTGAACCTACAGACATTGCAATTTGGTACTATGATAAAGTATGGAGAAATAAGTAATGGCAACTGAAAACTACGGATTTCTTACGATTGATAGTGGTCAGTTAAATTGGGATACTGATTTAAATGTTACTATAGGTGATATAGATGCATTATTTCACCTTAGAATGCTTCCTGTTGTTGGTAAACTAGACCTTTTTAACCGTACTTCTACTTCATGGCTCGGACAATTTCCTATTGAGCTTATAGACAACAACCTATATGGCATGCCAATTTTTGAACCTACTCTTAACCTCGTTCCAACTGCTCTTGATTTCTCATCTTGGACTAAAACCGCTGGTGTTACTATTGAGCCATTTGACTTAATAATGAACAGCAAAAAAGCCGTGCTTGCGGGTACTGCTGATTACTTAGATGTTAATATTACTACTGGCGGTACTGGTACTACTCCTGTTAATGTTACTTTCTCATATTTTGGGGATTGCACAATTGACATAATGCAAGGAACTGTAAAAGTAGATAGCATTACTGCATCTCCAACAACCGTATCTTTAACTCCTGCTACTACTTATACTCTTCATATTACTGGTAACTGGATTGCTCATCTACAAGCTGAAATGCTAGATCATGCAACTGCATTTTCTACTGCTGAAGTTAGCCGTGCTGGTGGTAGCACTAATATTACATGGGATTTATTTAAACCTTCTTATGGTTGTTTCTCTTATGTTTTCTACTATTATTCAGGTAAAAGCTCTGAATGGGGCAGACTCTTTTATTCTGATACTTGTGAAGTGTTTTTAAATGATGTTCAAGATACTATTTATTTACAAATTGGTACTGTAACAACTAATAGTGCCATTTCTATCACTAAAGGGCTTCATTTATTCTCTGTTAATATTACTCCTGCTGGTGTTGAAGTATATCTAGATCAAAATAAAATATTATCTATGTCTACTCCTGTTGCTGTTTCTAAAGTTGGGTTCTATAACGGCGCTCCTAATATTTATGTATGCGGGTGTTTTTGGAATAATCAAAACGATGTCTTAAAAGCTACTGCTTTTCATAATCCTATTTTAGCAAGACAGCCTTCTTTTGTTGTTGATCTTCCTGCTTCTATAGATGTTTCTACTACTGGTGTTAAATGGACTTCTAAATACAGATTTAAGATAGATCCTTATTCCATTTATGATCTTAAACTTAGAGCTACTTGGACAAATACAACAACTGATGCTATCATAAAAATAGCAATTAAAGATGTAAACTCAGGCAATGATATTGTTTCCATCTCAGGAAATACAGCAACAGATTTTGAATCTTGGAACTTTAATAAATTTGATATTTCTCAAGATGGTTTATTAGAAATATATGCAGAAGTTGTTACAGCTACAGCTAATACTGCTGGTGGTACTGCTGATATAGCTTATATTACTTTTGAACCAATTTATTTAGTGAGGTAAGTCATGCATATGCATGATAGCATACATAATTATGATATTTGTTTTTTGGAACACTTTAAGGTACAATTAAGACAAATTTTTGACGGTTTTCACTATAAAGCCTTTGGAGCACTTATGTATGCTTGGCTTGCTAATTGGTTAATTGGTGGGATTACTGATGATGTAAAAGCCTTATTTTTCCTTATTGTCTTAGATTTTGCTCTAGGCTTTGGCTATGCCCTTAAAAACAAATGTATTTCTAAATTAGCACTTAGACGTGGTGCTATTAAAATGCTTATTTATTTCTCCCTTGTTATTGCTGCTAATCTTTTAGATAAACCTTTAGGCTCTCTTCATCAAGTTATTCATTATATACCACTTAATAATATTAGAACATTCGTTGTTCTTTATTTGTGTATTACTGAAATGATTTCAATCCTAGAAAAAGCTGAAAAATTTGGGATTGAAATCCCTACTAGACTTCTTAACAGTCTTAAAAAATGGCTGAAAAATGAGTCGAGAAATAAATAACTTTTTTCACATTGTTAGACATGGCTTAATTAAAATTTGGATAAAAACTAACAAACAAAAGGCTATTAAAAATGAACTTGAAAAAATAGAAGATCAACTAAAATGGCTTGAGAAAAAGGTTCAAGATGAAAGAAGTTAAATTTATTTTTTTCGAAGGTAGATCTTTTGGCTCTAAACTTATTAAATGGTTTACTCGCTCTAAATTTTCTCATGTTGGACTCTATATTAATCCTCATGAGATATATGAAGTCTATCATTTAAAACACCATCTTTTAAAAATGACTTGGCATCAATCTAATTTGTTAGCCCATACTCCTTTTACTAAATATGTTGTTTTGTCTCTTTGTGTTTCTGATGAACAGTATGATACTATTATGAGATTTATTAAAAACCTCTGTAAACATAATGTTAATTATGATTGGAAAAGTATTATTTACTTTGTTATAAAAAAGAAGACTAAACATAATAATAAATACTTCTGCTCTGAAGGCTGTATGGAAGCAATTAAAAAAGCCTTTCCTGCTAGATTTAATGATATAAACTCAGGTGAAATATCACCTGCTGTATTTTACATTATCTTAAAAGCAATGGGTGCTAAAGTTTTTAAAATAGGTAGAACTTGAGGAGTACTTAAAATGATAGTTTGTTTAGAAAATCAATCTTATTCATATCATAGAAATACTATTACAGTTTCTGCAGATGTTGCTATTTATGCAGATACTGCTAAAACTATTGAATTACACCGCTACCCTGTTAGCGCTACTACCAATCTTGATCTTACATTAAATAGTGCAGGTGTTCCAAGGTTTAAGGCTATTCTTTTAGCTGATTTAAAAAATAAAGCACAAACAATTATAGATGAATTTGTAAATGTTATGAATGCTATTCATGCTGCTTATCCTACTGCTAATACTCCTACAGATGCACTTAATGCATTTTGTGCTGATGTAGAATCACAATTAACAATTCCTACTACTTAATAGGAGATTATTATGGCTGGTCCTTTACCTCAAACACCAACTAATATATTAGGAACTTCTACTCTACAAGTAGATTCAGGAGCTACTGTTACTCAAGAGTTTGATTCGGGACAATGTTATTTCTTTGAAGTATGGGTCGATATTACAACTAATGCTAGTGCTACTGCTGGTACTACTGTTAGTGCTAGACGTAAAACTGCTTCTGGAACTGCATCTCCTTATGCTACAAATGGACTTACCATTGAAGTTGCTCCTAATACTCATTCTATAGTTTATCTTGGCTCTTTTGAGGCTGGTACTGTTGAATTAGTCATAACCAACAATGATACTAATACTGCTAACTATTATGCTACTGTAAATGCTATTTGGATAAGGACGGCAATTTAATATGGGCTTTAATCCTAATCCAACAATTAAACCGCCAATTGGCAGTTATATAGACTGGTCTAATCCAATCACTCAAAAAATGGTCGGGTGCTGGATTTTTAATGAACAAATAGGAACTTATCTAAATGATTTAAGTTTACATGCTAATACAAATGATGCATTAACTGCTGCTTGGTGTGCTCAAGGATTATTGTTTAATGGCAAGCAATATGTTACTGTCCCTAATTCTGATTCTCTTAATATATCTGATCAAATTACAGTTAGAGTTAAAGGTCTTTTCACTCAAAAAATAGCAGGTGATTATCCAACTTTTGCATCTAAATATGTTGGTGGAACTATTGGAACTTCATCATGGTCTATGGTATGGCATGATACTGCAAACGTTTTACGATTTCAGGCTGATGTTAATAATACTTTGATTAACTGTGATAGTTTATTTACTCCTTCTATTAATGTCTGGTATGATTGGATAGCTATTTTTGATGGATCTTTTGTTAAATCTTATATTAATAACGAATTACAAAATGCGATAGCTGCAAGCGGTACATTAGTTACTAATACTTATCCTGTTACGTTTGGAGCGGCTTTAACTAGTACTGGATTTTATTCTATTTGTTATCTATATGGTATTTTGCAATTTGCTCAAATATGGAATCGTGCTTTATCAGCAGATGAAATAGCACAACTTTATTCTGAACCTTATTGTTTTGTTAATTGGCCTGTTAATAGAAAACACTTTTATGTCTCTACTACCACTGTTATTAACCTTATCCTTTCTGCTATTCAAGAATCTCAGGCTCTTGCAGATTTATCCTTAACTCAAGCTCAAAACTCTATTACTGCTAATATCTTAGAAAACCAATCCTTAAATACTATACCTTTAACTCAAATTCAATCTGTTTTATTATCAACTATTAAAGAAAATGAAACTATAAGCTCTTTATTCAACACTCAATCTCAATTTGTTTCTAATGACAGTATTTCACAAAATCAGTCTTTAAATTCTTTGCTTTTAACACAAATTCAATCCGTTATTTTAGCTAATCTTCTGCAGAATCAATCTTTAACACCATTAACTCTTAATACTGCTATTGCTCTTGCGTTAGCTAATATAGCACAATCTCAAAACTTATCTTTGCTTAAAATTATACAAATTCAAAATGTAGTTCTTTCTATATTGTCTCAAGATCAATTGTTATCACCTGAACAAATTACTCAAATTCAAGATATTCTCTTAACTTCTGTTCAGGAAACTCAGTCTTTATCTTCTATTGCTCTTAATACTGCTCTTATACTTGTTCTTAATAATATTCTTGAATCTCAATTCCTTAATTCTCCTGCAGTTTCACAAGATCAAAACATCTTAATTCAAGCACTTAATAATCAGCAGACATTAAATAAACTTTTGTTAACTCAGCTTCAAAATATTCTTACACAAGATATTCAGCAAACTCAATCTATTTCATCTCTTGCTGTAACCCTTGCTCTATTACTCGTTCTTTCAACTATTACTCAAACTCAAACACTCTCAAGCACTCTTATATCTCAAGTTCAAAACGTAATTATTGAGCTTTTAGATCAATCTCAAAACTTACAAGATTTGACAATAACACAGCTTTTAAATATAGTATTACAAAATATAACTCAGAATCAGGAGCTTATTGATTTGCTCATATCTCAATATGAGACTGCTCCTGAACCCATTAAGACAGTAGTTGCTCAATTTACTGAGTTTATTATTAAATTCTTTACATAGGAGGCAATAAAATGGCTTTTGTTTCAGATACAGTACTTGATGGCGCTTTAACTGTTGCTCAAAATTCAGATCAAATAATTGTTTGCTCTGCTCTTCCTGCTGATTACTATGAGGCTTGTGATCCCCCTGTTTGGGCATCAGGAACTTACGCAGTCGGTGATGTAGTTAAACCTTCTACCTTTAACGGCTTAGTTGCTAAATGTACTACTGCTGGTACTACTGGCACTGTTGAGCCTACATGGCCTACTGCTGCTGGTGCTACTGTTACTGATGGGACTGCTGTTTGGACTATGGTTTCTAATTATGGACTTGCTTCTGCAACTCTCGGTACTGCTGATTTTACTATATCAACAGATACTTCTATTCCCGGTCGTAAGCTTACAATAGCCGCTAAAAATGCAATCCCTATCTATTACACTGGAGCAAGCGCTTATGTGGCTGTTGTATCTAATGCAAATAAAGCTCTTAGATTAGTCTTTAACGAAACCTCTGGGCAAACTCTTTATAGCGGTAATACTGTCAATATTCCAAGTGCTTATTACGCACTTGTATATGTAAGTTAAGCTATTAGCTTAGCTACAGGCAACCTCCTGCTCCTTCAACCCTCAACGGTCATTCCTTCATGGAGTGACCGTTTTTCTATTTCAATAATATCTTTACTGGTTTATAATCATACGGACTGCCTTTTACTTCCCATATTGTTCTTGGAATATATTCATATGGACTTTTTCTATAGTAACGTCCTAACCAATGCGATACCCTTGAATTTTTACTGCGCTCTAAGAAATATCTTTGATCTGCTGTCATGTTTTGAGGTGTTATATACCAATCTAAATGAAGTGCATTAAATGGATAATAACACCTGATAGACATATCCTCTAACCTCTCCCATTCCTCTTCTGTTCTATATACTGCTAAAGTAGTATCTATCTTAGCTACTCGATAATAAATGTTGTCGTATTTATATGGCTTAGTGTTATAAAAATAATAATGATATGCTAATACACTATTCTTAGCAGGATAATCATCTGGAATGTTGTCTATCTTTAACTGCGCACCTACACAATTAATCCGTTCAAACTTTTTTAGAACTTTTACATATGCCTTAATTGCTAGCTCTGGATACAATAACTCTATATCAGAATCTGTCACCAGATAATAATCTCCATACTTGTACTTTTCTATGTAATATCTTAGAACTTCTAAATGATGTGGCTCTTTAATCGGTGAATTGTGTATGATTTGAATTTTATAAGATTTAATCTTTCCGTAATATTCTAATAGAGGTTTATAATCTGAGGCGTTATCTACGATATAAATCTTTTCTAATATTGGTTCTAAACTCTTAAGACACCGCTTAAATACTTCCAGCTTGTTGTAATTAATAATAAACCCTACCACTATATGCCTAACAGTTCCTTAACTTTTTCTATAGGCCATTTTTTCCTAAACAGTTTATAATTTTCTTTAATCTGCTCTTCTCTATTTTTTATGTGCTTAAGTGTTGTATGCTCATAATGAATTATTATATCGTCTTTTTCTCCATATATCCCAATCCTACCCCTCATTTGTCTGCATTTAAGACACAAATCTATATCCTCAAACCCATTCTTAAATTGTGGATCAAATGCTCCTAACATAAAAAACGTATTAAACTCAACAAGCATGCATGCACCTATTACAGCATGCGGCTCTTTTTTTGGATAATTTGTTCCTGTTAGACTTGTATATCTAATGCTTGGATTTGCGTTCTTATCAAACCATACCCCTACATGATGCCAGCTTTGGTCAGGATTTAAAAGCCTGCATCCTACTATATTATATTGATGCTCATCTGCGTATTTAACTATTCTTTCTAAAAAATTAGGTGCTCTTACAAAAATTATATCATCGTTTAAAAACAAAAAATACTTTGCATATCCATTAAGTGCTAATGAATTGCACGCTTCTCCAAAATTGCCTCTATTGACCCCTATATTAACTGTATAACTTGCTGTCATATTGTTATAAAATAAACTATCTAAACAATCCTTTAATAAATCTTTATTAGCAATTAAAGTAGGTATTATGACACTAACCAACGGAACTCTTCTAAGTTTTGGTCTTTCACCCATATTATTTCTCCGTTTCTATCTATATGTCCACATTGACATTTTGATACTAACCCTAATGAAAAATTGTTTTTTTCTAATTCCATACAATAATTGCCATCCATTGAAAATGGTAGTTTTTCTAATATATTTCTCCTTATTAACGTGCATCCAAAAGCAACTAAAGAACATTCTATGTATTCATTCTTGTTTAAATCATCTAATGTAACCCATCTAGTGCTCTTCTTAGGTCGTCCACAGATTGGAGTATTTATGTATTTACTTTTCCTTAATCTGTAAACAGCACCTGCCATATCAAATGGTGCATTCCATAATTCTTTTAATACATTTCGAGGCACTATTGTATCGTCTTCTATATTCAGAATGGCATCATAATTGCCTTCAAGAGCTACTTTCCTTGCTCTGTTCATTTTAGCAGGCAGGTTAATATTTAATGGGCTTGGATTGTAATCACCATCAGGATTTTGTTTTGGCTCTACTTCATGCCATTCTGTGAAATAATAATCTACGTTAAATCCTCTTATATCTATACTAAAAATTGACTTAAGACTTAATTGCTCTTTGTTGAAAAGTGCAGAATGAATTAGTACACGAACAGCCATAACTTTTTGCCTAAACTCTTATTTGCGTTTATATATGCTGTTATGTTTAATTCAAATATAGTGCCCATAGATAAGTCATTTTTCTTAAGAATAAACAATAACTGTTTTCCTGTTGCATCTGTTGTAAGACTTGCTGTATCTACAAGCAAATCTGTAACATCGTTCTTATCTAAATCTAATACTTTAATGCTTGAATTAGATGCATCTATTAATTCTCCTGCTACTAGTCCTGCTGAAAAATCTACTCCATAATATGCCTGTGTATTAGAATCTTTATTTAAGCTGTTGCTGTATAAATTAGATACATTTATTACTGGCATTTTTTAGCTCCTAATACTTCTATAAATGCATTTAAGATGTCTTCTATTGTCTTTGCCTGTTTTACTTTTTGCCTTATCTCTTCTTTTTCATCTTCTGTTATTTTAGCAATTATGCTTTTTATTTCTTTTATTGGTAAGCTATCCATTGATACCTTTTCTATTAACGGCTCTAACTTTAACGTTGTCATTTTTTGCTCCTAAAAAAAGAAGTGGCATGGAGTGCTAGGATGGGTATCCTGTGGGCTTGTTCTTGATGAAGGGAGGTAAGAACATAGATATGACTCCATGCCACTAAAATTTATTGCAAATATTTCGATATCTCTTCTGCTATCCATTTAATTGGAGCTTGTACTCCTTCACCTGTTCTGGTTTTTACAAACTCTTTTAACCATTTTTTAGTACCGCTTACATATAACCTAGTCGCCTGCTGTTTTGGAAGCACCTGTCTTGCTTGCTGTTTCTCACATCCTTCTTTTATTAACTGCTCATATAAATTTGCACAATTAATGCAGTGCTCTTTTACTTTCTCTATAATATCATCATCTTGATTAAAGTAAAGTTCGTTTGGTTCTATAAAATCCATGCCTTTCTTAAGATAATTCGTGTATCTTGTAGATTCTACAGTAAAAGATAATGTCCTATGTCGGGTTATCTGCAGTAATGTGCCTATATCTGTGGTTATAAAAAATAAAAGCCTTGTTCCATCACTGTTAAGAGGAGTATTTGCAAAAATTGAAGGGCTAAACATTTTTTCTCTTAAACTCTCCCACAACGTCCTTCCATTAAGAAATCTTCCTTCAAACATCACCTCATCATAATCTATAAATTTATGATTCTTAACTGGAAGCTCGTTGTATTTATCAAATACTGAAACATGTTCTAAAAAACTTGTATGCCCCTTCTTTGCTATTGCCTTTACAAACTTTAATGCATCTTCAAAACTTCTTTCTTTCTCATTCCTGTAACAAATATTTAAAATTTGTGCTAATAATTTAACTGCCTTCTCTAATGAGAGATTTGTAGTGCTTTTTAAAAACTTTACTGACGGCTTTATAAATCTTACTTCCATCCTTTACTCCTTCACTAAGCTTGTACTTTCAAATCCATTTTTATTTCTTAAGGTTTTATTGAGCTTGTTAACCCTAACAAACTCTACATTATACCTTTTAACAAATACTAATTGTGCTATCTTTGTATATTTTGTTATATCTATAGGTGCATTATAGGTAATTAATTTTACCTTTATTTCTCCTCTGTAATCTGGATCTATTACTTTTGGTATTAAAAAAATACCATATTTCGCATCTAATCCAGATCTTGGCATTAACAATGCCCCATAATCTTTGTCAAACTCTACTGCAAGTTTAGTGTTAATGTTTATGCAGTAATAGTGTCCACAGTCCTTCCAATCCCATTTCTTAACATCATACGGACACTTAATATCATATCCCATTGCCCATTCATAGGCTTTTTCTGGAAGTAACTTCTCTTCTGGAACCTTACATCCCAAAATCATCATCTACCCCTAAAAAATTTAATGTTTTAACTGCTCGGTTAATCCAACCCTTGTAAAACTTCTTTTGAACTGGATTCTTGGCAACAACTGCTGTTATATTAGCCTCATATAAATTTATAAAAAGCTTCAAAATTGGCTTAGAATCCATTTTATAACAACTTATAATCTCATTATACGTATGTGTTCCTAAAATGCCGTCACAGCTCAATTTGAGCGCAACCTGAATATATTTTATCGCTGTTCCATATCCACACAGCCAGCCCCATTGAGCTAAAAATAACCCAATATCATATGGCAGTTTGTGAATGTTAAAATGCTTTATCTTTTGCTCATATATCTTAACTGCATCTTCGTATGTTAAACTATGAACATCTACATCAGGATTCCATTTTTGACTTATTCCATATTTTGTAACTCCGCCTGTATCTTCAGGAATGCTTGTCTCTGTATAACCCTCTAATTCCTTCATTATGAAATTTATCACTTTGTTTAGCTCTTGATCAGTCATTTGCTTCTCCTGTTTTTATACTACTACCTCTTCTATAAATTTCTTTATTACCTTTCCTTCAATAATATCTTTAGTATTAATATTATGATACTCAAGCAATCTACAAAATTGAATTAATAAATCCTCTGGAATGCCTTCTCTTTTAACTTTTAATATTTTATCTTTAAAATTATCAAACCACAAAACAGGAACAGATATGTTGTCTTTTATATATTGAAAAACTTTATCATATTCATCTACCATTTCCTTAATTATATCTTTTGAGAGTGTGGGATATTCTCTTTCAAGACTAGCTATAATGTCTTCTTTTTTTCTTGTTGGAATTGCTACAGTTACTACTAAGGAAGGAAATTCTTGCTCTAATGCTTCTATAATATATTTTAGAACAAATCCAAATCTAGGATCTTTTATAACTACATTATCTGCATCTAAAGTTTTTATTAATTTTAACAATAATTGTAAATGTTGTGAGGAAGGATATTGTTTTAAAAACTCATCATTAAGTCTTACTTCATACCAACTCTTTTTATGCTTCCAAAAAAATTTTGCTAACTCTGTTGTCAAATTAGCATTTTCAAAATATCCCCTTGGGTGCGATTTAGTCGCACTAAAATCCTTACCAGTTAACTCAAATCCACAACAATTTAAAAACGCAGTCAATAAACTAGTTCCTGAATGATGACATCCCGCAACAAAGCATATCCCTCTTCTTACCAAGTTCTTACCTCCTGTGTTTTATATTTCTTATCATTTATTAATTATTCTGTCAAGAATTTTAAGTTGTATGGTTAGCATACGTTAACCACTATATCTAGTGGCTTAACATTTGTCTATCTTTATGTTATCCTATCTTTTACCATCACAGGAGGAGATTTATGGAATTTATAAAAAATGATAAATTAACAGACCTTGTCGTTGAATTAGAACCCGTCGTTGATTTAAATATACTCCTTGATGAATTTAATATCCCTAGAAGATGTTGTCCTAACGAAATCTTATATACCTCTGACAGCCTTTTCCTTATATGGCACTTAAAAGAACCTATAGATATAAACTTCCCTTACATTAGAAGCTTCTTGTCTAACCTCATTGAAGCACTTATCTCTTTCAATGAAATTGATATCACATTCTTTAGAAAAAATGACTTTATACCCCTAACAAAAATCCTTTATTCTACTAAAACCTTCCGTACCTTCTCATCTTCTCCTTATGCTATAGATGAATTCTTAAGTATGTTTAAAAATTCACCTCATACATCTTCTTTTTATGTGTTTTTAAAAGAGTTCTGGAAACATTATCAGTTTCACACTAAATTTAAAGAACACTGTCAACAAATTCCAACCCCACAAATTAAACAAAACATATGGAAAGTCTTAAAAGGCTATAAAGAAAAAGAATTTATTGACTGGCTCAACGGTAAAACTCGTCCTAACTTTGATAAATCTTTTACTAAGTTCCATTATAAACTCATTAAACTTCTCTATTTCGAAAATTTTAAACCCGAAGATATTGTCTCTTTTATGTATCATCATGAAAAACAATTCTTTAGCATAGACTATTATATAAATATTCTCTTAGATCTTGGAATTATAGAAAGACCTATTAAATATAACCTCGATAAAGTAAAACAAGCCCGTAAACAGTTAAAAAATATCTTAGGTGTTGATATCGTTAGAATAGAGTTTACTCCTCCAATGTATACAAGTAAAGTTAAAGAAAGTGGAATGGTCTATTACGCAAATGGAAGAGTCTATCCATTTGCTAGCTTAGAAAAATTCTCACAAATTAACTTCTATAAAGCTCTTATTATGAACGCTGGAGCAGATGACACTGCTATTGAACCTATTAAAACCTCTACTATTAGAGATAACATTGAAACTATTATGGGTAGCATAAAAGCTCTTATTGTTGCTCCTGCTTATAATATACTTCACAACGAAATAATTATTTTATTATACAGATATCTTAATTTACACCTTCATAGATGCGTTGATCCTAACAATATTTATCGCATTAAAAGAACTAATGAACCTCTTATAATCTCAAAAGAATTAACAAAATTATTCAAGAAAAAAGATCCTTCAGATACAAATATAGATTTTATCTTAAAAGCAAAAGTTAAACTCGCACTAACGGCTAAAGTTGTAATAAACGTCGTACACTTCTCTAACTATCTTAAAACTGCATTCAGCAAAAATTACAACTTAACTACTATTAGACAAGTCTTGCTGGAAACTCCTCAATCTTTATATAAATTTAATGATATTGATCACTGTGAATTAGTCTTTTTGGATTCTTTATTTTCTAGAGAAATGTTTGAGGCATGCTTTAATGACAATAAATTAAAATCAATAAAACCAATAACAAGGTGACTTATCGAGGGGCATAATGCCCCTCTTATCTCTAAAATGGCACGTCATCATCTTCTATATCATCTTCAACCTCTTCATTCTCATTTACATCTTTTCTCACTTTAGCTGTAATCTTGCCATCTACAGCAATAACAACTAACCTGCTCCGATTTTCTCCTTCCTTTGTTTGCCATTTTTCCTGAACAAGTTTTCCTTCTAACAAAATTAAATCTCCTTTCTGCATGCTTTCTGCAAACCGTTGGGCTAAAAAACCAAATGCTTTAAAATCTATCCAATTAGTCGACTCTTCCCATCCTGCTTCTGCTTTGCGTGCTTGTGTATTTCCTATTGTTCCTTTTGCTATAGCTATGCCTTCTCTGTTATATATAACCTCTAAATCTCTTGCTAGCCTGCCTTCAATAAAAACCTTGTTTAAGTGTTTCATAATGCCTCCTCTATGTCTTTTATATCTTTTGCTATTATTACCTTTACTCCTGCTTTTTTGAGCTTATAATGCACATATTTCTGTGTGCCTCTAAGCCTGCCTGCAGGAGCTTTAGTCTCTATTAATAAAAATCTTTCACCTTTAAGTGCTATTAAATCAGGAAACCCACTACTCTTTTCATCTTGATATATCTTATGAACATACCAGCCTCTATCTTCTAAATATCTTCTTATTTTTCTCTCTATATTCTTTTCTCTCATAATGAAAAGTATTTTCCACTACTTGGTTGACATAAAAACAGCCTTTTCTTTGCCCGTGTCATTCCTACATAAAACATCATTGCAACCGCCTGAATTCCATAAAACCCTTCCTGCATTGTCTGCATGAATCCTGCCATTGATAAATCTGGAAATAAAAATACGTTGTCTGCTTCTCCACCCTTAACGCTATGAATCGTTCCTATAATTACCTTTGGTGTAAGAGATATTCTCTCTGTAAACGCCTTCTTAACTATCTCTAATGCATCTTTATTGCCCCCATGTTCTATAAACCACTCCTCATCTAACTTCATAAATGCTTTATAATCTTCTTTTCTTTTAAAAGATTTCTTAATAAATTCTTTTAAATCCTCTATCTGCTCTAACTCTTTTACTTCTTTCTTGACTCCTCTTTTTAAGCAGTTCCTTAACCCAGCAAAAATATATTTAATATTAGATAAACTAAAATCTTTCTTTAGATATTTTGGCATTAAAAAATTCAAGTGGAATGCTAACGATTTTTGAGATAAACTATTCCATCTATGTGTATATGGGTTATGATATAAAATATTTTTGCTCTTAAGCCATGTTGCTATTTCATTTACCATATAGCTACATGGCGCTAACAACATTATTGTTTCGTTACTCTTTATTAATTTCATTAGAATGTCATAGATAGGCTCTAAATAATTGTACGTAACATTTATCTTATACACATTCCCCTCTTTACCTGAGCCCATATATTCTAATATCTCATCAAAATATTTGTTTATGAAATTGAGAGAGTACTTCTTAATCTTATCTGGAAGCCTATAACTCTTATCCAACAGCTTATATGTGCTGTATTTGCTCCATTCAACTGCATCAGGCACTGCTCCTCTCCATGTGAATAAACTCTGGAGCTTGTCTCCAACAAAATATATATCTGATCCCCATACTGCCCAGCTAAGCAGTAATTTGTACTCTAACCTCGATATATCTTGAGCCTCATCTACGAAAATAATTGTTGCCTGATTTGGCGGATAAACTACTTCTTTTATTGCTGTCTCTATTAAATCAGTAAAATCTAAAAGATTATACTCCTCCTTAAATGCTATCCACTCCTCATAAAACCTCTTCTCTTCTATATCTTCAGTCTTAGCAGGATCTTGATGTTTAGCTCTTCGTATGTTGATTCTATTTAACAGCTCATCTCCTTTTGATGTAACTCCAACATCTACAAATCCATTAATCGAAGATGGAGACAGCTTCCATTCTGGATTGAATTCCTTAACATATGCATTCCATTCTTTTATCCATTTATAGCTTTCAGCTATCTCTGGTCGTTTAAGAGCATGATAACAAAAAGAATGGATTGTTCCTATATTATCTGAAGGGATTAATCCATGACGCCCTGTTGCTTCCTTGGCCGCTGCTTTTGTTAAAGAAGCTACTAAAATGCGTCTTGGATCAATCCCCTTCTCCTCGACTAATTCCTTTATCTTGTTTGAGATCCACCAAGTTTTACCCGTTCCTGGCGGCCCCACTACAAGTCTCTTCATATGATGACCCACAACCCAAATAATACAGCTATGACGACAATAAATTCCATATCTTTACTCCTCTTCTATCTCTTCAAGTTCATATTTTTTGAGCTCTTTTTCCAGTTTTGCTTTAATTTTATCAAATTTTCTATCATCGAGGATAGTCATAATATCATCCTCGTGTTCATTTACTGTTGGCGGCAGATTCTCCTTCAAATATTCTACATCTTCTTTTTTTTCTGGATCGTCTTCTAACCCAGGAGTAGATAAAAGGGATTTATTCCTTGGCAGGCTAGCTTTTTCTTTTAGTTTTTCCTGCTTTATTCTATTCCTAACTAAATCTATTATGCTACGCTTATAATTTTCTGTAACACAACCCCTTAAATTAACCGTTAATGTCTTTAATTTGCCCTTAGCATAAAAGGGTTTTAGGTTAGAGCTTATGTTCTTAGGCACAATTCTAAACCTAACCATCTTTGCTAAGTTAATTAATTTACTCTCTTCTGTAGCTTTCGCTAATACCAGCATTGAATAATACTGCAGCACTGCAACAAGCTCTGTCTTGGCATGTTTTGTCTTTAAAAAAACTGATAAGTCATATCCCTCTTTTTTGGCTGCTAAGTCTAGCTCGTCGAGCAATTCTACTATCATCTTTTCCCATATTATTTTCTTTTGACTTAAAACTGTGTCTAAAAATCTATCTTTATTAAAACGATCTCTTGCTATTTTATCCAACTTTTTTGCTCTTAACTGTCTTAGTGCGTACATATTTACCTCCCTTTTCTTATTAAAGCATCATAACACTTCTTTACGAGCTTTGCGTATTTTAATGCATGATATAAATCACGCTCACTGTCAGCCATTTCTTTAAAGAACCTTAACGGTTCTTTATTTGCTACTCTGCAAAAAGTAGCTAACTCCTGTACTATTGGATAAACAAAGTCTAACCCATGTGATACTTTAGTCAAAAGCTGTGTCAAAAGAAACGCCTGATTGCGTTCACCTATATTAAATCCCCAAAATTCTATGTCCATCGATGGATAATACTTCGCTGGACTTACATTAAAAATGTCTACCTCGTTAAGATTGTTAAGGAATAACCGCTCTATTATTTGTAGCATCCAGTTATAAAGATACACCGCTACTGTTTTTCTATCTGATGCTATTTCTACAAATAGAATCGGTTTATCTGAAGTTAGCTCATAATTGAATTTCTTATATATATCTTTTGAGGCTAGATCCCTGATTTTTAACTGAGGCAGTGTGTTTTTCTCTATCAAAAATTCACACTCCTGCCTAGAAAAATCTGTAAATTCAGCATAGAATATATCTCCATGATCTGAAATACATCCCATGCTAATAGGATCGCTAT
>Ga0256914_1001952_pt1 | contig 17670 bp, 14 predicted proteins | sample HulkmetaG_FD_191571 | JGI IMG/M metagenome (GOLD analysis project Ga0256914, IMG submission 191571) | Hydrothermal chimney microbial communities from Main Endeavour vent field at the Juan de Fuca Ridge, Pacific Ocean - Hulk | ecosystem: Environmental > Aquatic > Marine > Hydrothermal vents ... | reverse complement strand
TAATCAACTTTTCGAAGAGGTTTTAGATAATCCTGATCTTAATACTAAAGACAAACTTCTTGCTCGCGCTGCCCAACTCCTCATTACTTATTCCAAATCAAACTCTAACAATAGATAAGTCTACATTTATTAATACAATAATACGCACGAACAAAATCTACTCCACAACCCGCTATTCCAACTACTTACCACTGTCCGTGGTGTATTTCTTATTAATTTTTGGGAAAGTATAATGAATCAGGTGCATGAGGTATTTGAAATTCTCGTCGAAGAGAGTTAGACCATTGCCTCCAAAATTTTTCTATTTCCTCACTTCCCACTCCTCCATGATCACTTTGTCTAATTATCATTTCCATTTTTGGTGATCCAGGAACATGAATATATAACCCACTTCTTCTATTTTCACCATTCCATTCAGGATTACGTCTTTTAATATCACTTATTGTTTTAAGGGCTACAACTATACCGTTTCGTTTTCTGCCCCAAGTTATTACTAAACCTAACCATTTTTCTAATTCCGTAGGTGGCAAATAAGCCATAATTCGTCGCATCCAATTTTGTCGTTTGTTACCGAAAAATATTATTCCTTCTGGCTCACTTAAACTATCTGGTTTTATCATCATTGGACGCCTAGTTTGCTCAAACCAATCGCTATATAAATGAGCAATAATGGTTGTTAAATAAAGGTAATCTTGTCTTGCTTGTCCTCTTCTTTCTTTAGGAACAAGTTCCGGTAATCTTAAAGGCCAATTAATTCTTAAATCACCTTGAGGCATATAACCTTGCATTATTTCCGGTCTTAATCCAGTTGCATTTTCAACATTTCTTTGCCATCTTGTTAATAATGTTTTCTTTTTATTTAGCCACGAACGGACTAATTCAAATACTTCTTCTCGATCAGGTTTTCCTATCGTGTATGGACCTACTGTACCAAACTTATGTTGTACTCTTCCCGCTACACTTTCCCAATCAGGTGGTGTTCCTAGCCATAATTTAAAAAACACATCTGGTCGTAAATCTCTTACTTTTGGGTCAGCAAAAATAGGAGTTGGTGGTATTCTCTTTTCCCATATACTATCAATAACTAATTGTGTTCTATATTCACCAATTATTGATGTTAAAATTTGCTTCCATCTCTCCTTTTCTTTTTTTATTTCTTCTGCTAACTTCTCAACAGATGTTTTCAAACGACAACTTGCTGGCAATATCTTTTCTCTCTCTTGAAAATTTAGATTGACTTCTCCCATACATTATATTATGACATAGATAAAACTTAATTTTGTTTAAAGCCCAGCTTTGACAAGAAATAGGATTCAAAACGCCTTGGTGGGTAGTAAGCCAGATTCTGTTTCTCGGTGATCATTTCTCTAATGCCCGCAAACTTTGGGACTTGGGAGAGCATCCTACAAGCGTCCCGGTCGGCGGTTGCAGCGGGGAGGATTGCCCTTTTCACCCTCTACCCCTCTAGATGAGGGGGGAGTCGTAGTCTCTGTTGCTCTAACTGGCGGTTACCCGCTCCAGCTTGCGCTGGACACCCTGCTCTCAGCTGTCTGGACTTTCCTCTCCGATAAATTAACTTTATCGGAGCGATCACCCTCCCACCAAGGCAACTATATTATACCTTAGTTTTCCTAGTATAATGAGTTTATGCCTCTTAAACCACAATCACGAATTCAATTTAGTCCTCAAGATGGTCCTCAAGAAATTTTTGCTAAAATTCTTCAGAGTCGTGATTCTATCTCTCTTAATCCTTCCCCACCAACCAAACAATCTCTAGCCTCGGCACTCGGGATTTCTTTGTCCCAACTCTCTCAATTTAAACATTTTATTATTCAGGCCAAGAAATCTAACACTTCAGTTTGTATTTTTGGAGATTATGATGTTGATGGTTTAACTTCCACTGCTATTCTTTGGCAATCTTTAACCAATTTAGGTCTTGATGTTCTTCCTTTTATTCCTCATCGCCAAAAACATGGTTATGGTTTAACTAAAACAGCTCTCGAAGAAATTATTTCTGGTCAAGCTTTTTCTCGTCCTTTTCATCCTAAGCTTATCATTACTACAGACACTGGTATAGTTGCTCATCAAGAGATTGATTTTTTGCGTAGTCAAGGTTATCAAGTTATTCTCACCGATCATCATCAAGCAAGTGCTACCTTACCTTCTGCCGATCTTGTAATTCACACCCAAAAAACTGCTGCTGCAGGTATTGCTTTTTTATTGGCTCAAGAACTTTTAGATCAATCATCTGCTTGGCCTTTATTAGAACTAGCAACTTTAGGTATAGTAGCTGATCAAATTCCCCTTACTGGTATTAATCGTGATTTAGTTTTTCATGGTTTAAAATTACTTCAACACCCATCAAATCCTGGTTTACAAGCTCTTTATCGTCAATCGGGCTTGCGTTCTAATCAGGAAATCAATGTCTATACTTTAGGTTTTATAATTGCACCTCGTTTAAATGCCATGGGTCGGTTGGCTCACGGTCTCGATGCCTTACGTTTACTTTGTAGTTCTGATCCTGTTATTAATCAACGTCTTGCTAAAACTCTTGAAATTACTAATCGCCGACGTCAAGATTTAACTACCGAAGCTTATCAACAAGCACTTACTCAACTTGATGATTCACCTCTTAATATCATTACCTCTTCTTCTTTTCATGAAGGTATTATTGGTTTAGTAGCTGGAAAATTAGTCGAGCTTACTCACAAGCCAACTCTCGTTCTTAGTTATAATTCAGATTTAGTTAAAGGGTCAGCAAGATCCGTTCCTGGATTTGATATTACTCAATTCTTACGTCAATACCAAGACTTGTTTTTAAGTGTTGGTGGTCATCCTCTTGCTGCTGGTTTTTCTTTATTGCCTTCAAATTTAGATACTTTTATTAATAAAATTAAAACTGATATTAAACATCTTTCTTTGTCTAATTTACCATCTACCTATTATGTAGATGGTAAATTAGAATTATCTCAGCTTAATTTGGAGCTTTATCACCTTCTCAGTCAACTTCGACCTTTTGGCTTAGGCAATCCAACTCCTAAATTTATTATTCAAGCTGATATCATCAATCCTCGATTTATTGGTCAAAAAAATCAACATTTTCGTTTCCAACTTACTAATGGTGTTGCTACTTTACCAGCTATTTGGTTCAATTTTCCTTCTCACTTAGATTTTTCTAAATTGTCTCAATTTGTTGTTAGTCTTAATCTTAATGTTTGGAATAATCAAACTTTACTTCAATTAATTATTCATGATGGATTTTAAATTTTCTTTTCCACCATTATCTATTCTAGGGCGTTATTTTATTGCCCTTGTTTTTTTAATTTCGCTTTTGTTTTACCCTGGTCAAAATTTTTATCAGACCTTTTATATACCTTCTAATTCTCAGAATTCTTTTTACTTACCTCAACTTAAACCAACTTCATCACGACCTATCAGTCGTCATTTACCTAAACCTAAATTTACAGCTAAAGCTATTGTTGTCCAAGATATCAATTCTAAAGCTATGCTTTTCTTAAAAAATCCCAACACTCGTCTTTATCCAGCTTCTACTACTAAAATTATGACAGCTCTAGTTAGTCTTGACGCTTATTCAAATTTAAATCAGGTTGTTACCATTACCAATGAATATCTTGCTCGGGGCCATAAAATTGGACTTCAACCTAATGAGCGGATTACTATTAAAGCTTTATTGCAAGGTTTACTAATTAGTTCTGGTAATGATGCTGCTTTAGCTTTGGCTCAGAATTATCCTTCTGGTTATGCCGGTTTTGTTCAAGCTATGAATCAAAAAGCTATTGCTTTAGGCTTAACTCGTACTCATTTTACTAATCCTTCTGGAGTTGAAGAAAAAGATCATTATACATCGGCACGTGATTTAGCAGTTTTAGCTACTATAGCTCTTTCTAATGATTTCATTCGTCAAACTGTTCAAACTCAAACTTTAACCATTACTGATATTAGTGGTCATATCAAACATGTTTTAATCAACACAAATAAATTATTGGGTAAAGTTTCTGGAGTTCAAGGTTTGAAAACTGGTTGGACTCCTCAGGCAGGGGAGTGTTTAGTTACCTATGTTAACCGCTATAATCATCCTCTCATCATAGTTTTACTTGGATCCCAAGATCGTTTTGGAGAAACTACAACTTTAATCAACTGGATTTACCAAAATTATTACTGGTATAATTAACTTCATGATTAAACGTATACCCTTAAAAAATCTTAAATCACATTTAGATCAAGAAGTCTCTGTTGCCGGTTTTGTTCATGCTTTTCGCGATCAAGGTAAAATTAAATTTATCCAATTAAGAGATCGAACCGGTTTTGTTCAGTTAGTTGTTTTAAATCAACATGAACAAGCTTTTCAAGCGAGTCAAGATCTTCACCTAGAATCAGTTATTGCTGTTACTGGCATCCTTAAATCTACTTCTCAAACTCCTCAAGGTTTTGAAATTGAAGTTACTCAACTTCATCTTTTATCTAGAGCTAATCCTGAATTGCCTATTCCTGTAGCTGAAACTAAAGGTGCCGATAAAACTGATGTTACTAAACGTTTCAACTGGCGGTGGTTAGATCTTCGCCGTCCTAGCCAATTACACATTTTTCAAGTTTGGACAGTTTTAGAAAAGGGTTTTCGTAAAGCTCTTCTAGATGCGGGGTTTTTACAGATTTATGCTCCTTCACTTATGAACACTGCTAGTGAATCTGGAGCAGAAGTTTTTTCAGTTCAATATTTTGATCGCCAAGCTTTTTTAGCTCAATCTCCCCAATTTTATAAACAAATGGCAATGGCAGCTGGTTTCGAGCGTGTTTTTCTAGTTGGTCCTGTTTATCGAGCTGAACCGTCGTTTACCACTCGCCATATGACTGAATTTACTGGTTGGGATTTTGAGATGAGTTATATTGATTCTCATCATGATGTTATGGACATGGAAGAGAAAGCTTTAGTTGCTGGTTTTGCTCAACTCAAAAAAGAATTAAACTTAGATCTTGATTTACCTAAAACTCCCTTCCCTAGATTAACTCTCAAAGAAGTTAAGTCTAAATTAGCAAAAGTTAATGTTCCTTCAGACAAGTCAGATGATCTTTCTCCTTTAGAAGAGCGGGAAATTTCTCGATTAATTAAAGCAGAAACTGGTAGCGATTTCCTTTTTGTTATTGACTATCCCATTACTTCTCGACCCTTCTATCATATGAGACATGAAACTAATTCTCAGCTTACTAAATCATTCGATCTTTTATACAAAGGAGTTGAAGTTACTACCGGAGCTCAACGAGAGCATCGTTATGATATTCTCCTTGATCAGGCTAAAGAAAAAAATATGCCTTTAAAATCATTGGAAAATTACTTAAACTTTTTCAAGTACGGTTGTCCTCCTCATGGAGGAGTTGGTTTAGGTCCAGGTAGATTAGTTATGAAATTACTTGATTTACCTAGTGTCAAAGAAGCTACTTTCTTACCTAGAGATGTTCGCCGTCTTACACCATAATTTTTATTTCATTCACTAACCCATTCGTCAGCTATAGCCGGAACATAAGCTCTAAAACTTTCCCCTTCAAAGACATATATAGGCTGCAAGAATTCCTGAGGTTCTTCAGCGTCATAATAAGCTAGATAGATATTAGAAATAGCAATTTCCTTTTTCGATGATTGAGGCTTTTGAGCAACATAAGCTTTACCAGCTTGAAGCCTTTGCCAAGCTTGACTTACTCCAATTAAAGGATAGATAGCTTTTTGAGATTTATCAACTGGAAAATACTTAAATTCTAAATCAACAATTTGTTTCTTTTCACTTTTCTGTAAACCGATTAAAGCTCTTACCAATCCCTTATCAGGACTAATTGTTAATACAGGTATTTGCTGGATTGCCGCTCTAAATAAATTAACTTTTACAAATTGAGCTTTAGATAAAGCTATTGCTGGTACTAATTGGTTATTTTTTACTTTCCAAAAACTAACTTTGCTTTCTCCTTTATCAAGATCATCAACCAGTAAATTTAATCTTGAAAGTTGATTTTTAAGAATTTGAACAGCTTTATCTTGAGAAATGATCATGCTTGGGGTTAAAAAACTATTATCAACTTGCCATTTTTTTTCTAATTTAAATGCTCCAGTAATAATGTCTATTGTTAATTTACTTGGCAATCCATCAACTTGACCAGTCCATTGATATTTACTTTCTGAGAGCTTTAAAGGTTCGTTAATAAAATTCAACTGTCTAGCTAAATTCTTTGCTTCATCATAAGCTAATAAGTTAGGTTTTTTAACAGGCATAAAATAGACTGCTATCTGTTTATCAAGATTTGTTGGTAATGCTCCTGTAGGAGTTTCTAGTTGATAGCTGTAGTCACTACTTTTAACTTGAGTTTTTGGAAATTGTAGTTTTGGTAACTTTCCAAAACCAACGTCTGGAGGGGGAGGAGGGTCGGGATGGGTTATCTTCCACCATTTATAAGCTACTCCAAACATTCCTCTCATTATCATCATCATCACTAAAGTTAAACTTCCATATTTAATTACTTTTCTGGAAATGGATGCGACCTGACTTAATTGATTCATACCTATCTTTCAATATACCATGTTAAAATAAACTCATGTCAGTTAGAACCCGAATTGCTCCATCTCCTACAGGTTACCCTCACATTGGCACTATTTTCCAAGCTTTAGTTAACTATCTTTATGCTCGTCGTTATGGAGGAAAATTTATTGTTAGAATTGAAGATACCGATCGTCAACGCTTTGTGGCTGATGCTGAAGATAAACTTTTTCAAGCTTTAACTTGGTTTAATTTAGAACCTGATGAAAGTCCTCGTCACGGAGGTTCTTATGGACCTTACCGTCAATCTGAACGTCTTGAAATCTATCGTCATTACGCTCAACAATTAGTTGATCAAGGTTATGCTTATTATTGTTTTTGTTCTCGAGAACGTCTAGATAAAGTTCGAAAAAATTTTCAAAAACAAGGTAAACCGCCAATGTACGATCGTCATTGTCGTCGTTTGAATCCTCAAGAAGCTAAAGAACGTGCTTCAACTGAACCTCATGTTATTCGCCTTAAAGTTCCTTCTAATCAAAAAATTGTTGTTCATGATGAGATCCGAGGCGACATTGAATTTGATAGCAATCTTGTTGATGATCAAGTTCTGATTAAGTCTGATGGTTTTCCTACTTATCATCTTGCTGTAGTTGTTGATGATCATTTAATGGAAATTACTCATGTCGTAAGAGGAGAAGAGTGGTTAAGTTCTGCTCCTAAGCATGTGTTACTTTATCAATATTTTGGTTGGTCAATGCCTAAATTTATTCATACTCCTACTCTTCGCAATCCTGACAAATCAAAATTAAGTAAACGTCATGGTCATGCTTCTGTTTCTTGGTATCAGGAGCGTGGTTATTTACCAGAAGCAATTCTTAATTTTCTTCTTACCCGTGCTTGGACCCATCCTCAGGGTCAAGAGGTTTTTTCTTTATCTGATATTATTCCTTTATTCGATTTAAAAGACCTTCATATCCAAGGTCCTATTGTTGATCTTGATAAATTAAATTGGTATAACGGGCTTTATATTCGTCGACTTGATAATCAATCTCTATATCAACGTTTAGATCAAGCTGGTTTTATTCCTTCAGATTGTTCTTCAGATCTTGCTCTTAAAATTATTCCTTTAGTTCATGAACGTCTGGTTACTTTATCTGATTTTGAATCTTTAACTGATTTTTTCTATAGATCTATTAAGTACGATCCCAAACTTTTATTAAAGAAACAAGCATCTCCCCAACTTGTTAATGAACAAATTAAGACTACATTAACAAATCTTCAATCTATTGATCAAAAAAATTGGTCGCGTGAAAATATAGAACAAAAAATTAGAACAATTGCTACTCAAAAACAATGGAAACCTTCACAATATTTTATGATGCTTAGAATTGCAGTTACTGGCCGTAAAGCTACCCCACCTTTATTTGAAACCATGGAAGTCTTGGGTCGTCAATTAACTTTATCTCGACTTCAACAAGTACCTAAGCTATTAGAGGAAATTAAAACTTAATAGGCTTGGGCAAAATACCATCGATATTTTGCTGGTTTACCGCAGTAAATACACTTACCCTTTTCTTCCTTAGCTTCAAGCGGTAAACATCTAGTAGTTGCTTTAGTCTCTGCTTTTATCTTAGCTTCACATTCTGGATTTCCGCACCAAAACGCTCGAATAAAACCTTTATTAGTAGCCATAATTTCTTTGAATTGACTATATTGGTCTACTGTGTAAGTTTTTTCTAATGTCAACTTTTTTGATTTTTCAAGAGCTTCTTTTTGTTGAATTTTTAAAATTTCTTTCAAATGTTGTTTTAACTCAGCTTGTTTAATAGTTTCTTTCTCAAACGTATCTCGCCTTACTACCACCACTTCTTGATTTTCGATATCTCTTGGTCCTAACTCAATCCTAATCGGTACGCCTCTTACTTCCCAATAATTAAATTTCCATCCTGGAGAATAGGTTTCTCGATCATCTAATTCAACCCTAAATTCAACTTCTAATTCTTTTTCTAAAGCTTTAGCTGTTTTTAAAACTTCACTTTTAGTTTTATCCTGATAAATTGGTACAATTACTATTTGTAAAGGCGCAATTTTAGGCGGTAAAAATAAGCCTTGATCATCTCCATGAACCATAATCAATCCTCCTAGAGCTCGAGTAGATAGACCCCAACTTGTTTGCCAAACATACTTGATTTTTCCATCTTTATCTTGAAACTTTACTTCAAAAGCTTTAGCAAAATTTTGACCCAAGTCATGACTTGTAGCTGCCTGCAAAGCTTTACCATCAGGCATCAAAGCCTCAAAGGTTGTTGTTTTTAATCCGCCAGCAAATTTTTCTGTTTCACTTTTCCAGCCTACAACACCCCAGATGGCTAATTGTTCAAAAAATTCTTGTTTATACATCTCTAATGCTTTTAAAACTTGCTGTTGAGCTTCTTCATGACTAACATGAGCTGTATGTCCTTCTTGCCATAAAAACTCAGCCGTTCTCAAAAAAGGAAAAGTTCTTTTTTCCCATCGAACTACATTGCTCCACTGGTTAATTTTAAAAGGTAAATCTCGCCAACTTTTAATCCACTTCGCAAACATGGTATACATAATAGTTTCTGAAGTCGGTCTAATTACAAGAGGTTCGGTAAGTTTTTCACCTCCACCATAAGTTACTACTGCTAGTTCTGGAGAAAAACCTTCAACATGACCTTTCTCTTTTTCCAATAGATTCATGGGAATAAATAAAGGAAAGTATGCATTTTTTACTCCCATTTGTTTAATCATTCTGTCTAAATTTTGCTGAAGACTTTCCCATAAAGCGTATCCCCAAGGTCTAAAAACCATTGTTCCTCGCACAGGCGCATAATCAGCTAATTCAGCTTCTCTAACCACTGCTAAATACCATTCAGACAAATTTTTATTTTTAGAGGGAATCTGTCTTTTCTTTATCTTATCTGCCATACTCAAGATTGTAACATACTCCTTTTCTAAGTGTGTTACAATAAGCTCATGTTCGATAATCTTGTCGTTTCATTTTTAGCAGATGAGGTGGTGGGAGGATTCTTTGTTTCGGTTCCTCCAGGACATATTGCTTGTATCTACGATCGGGGTAGGGGGGTTCTAAAACATGTTTATGGACCTGGTTTACATCTTAAAATCCCTTTTTGGCAAATTGCTAAACTTTTTAATGCTCAAATTTTAGAATATACTATCCAAAAAGATTTTGATCTGACTTCTAACAAAGAAGCTTTAGGTGATAAACCAGTTCCTGCTGTAACTCGAGATGGTAAAGAAATTTTAGTCGAAGGCTCAATTCTCTTTAGAATTGATAAATCCAATGCTCCTGAATTATGGGAAAATATCGGCGAAAATTTTGTTTCTAAAGTTGTTCGTCCTTTCTCTCGTTCTAAAATTGCTTCTGTGTTTGCTCAACTTGACTCGACAGATTTAACAGCTCATCGTCCTGAAATCGAAAAACGGCTTCAACAAGAATTAAATCAAGAATTTCATAATCGAGGTTTAATTTGTGAAGGTGTTCTTTTATCTTCTATTTCTAACCTACAATCTTCATCTCAACCTCATTTAGCTCAATCAGCCCCTGCAACAACTGCTCAAGCTAATTAGCATGAATTTATACGAATTCGAAGCCAAACAACTGCTTGCACGTTATGGTTTTGATTTGTTGCCTTCAAAGCTTATTCAATCTCCTCATTTAGATTTTAATTTGCCTTTTTCTGGACCTTATGTTTTAAAAGCTCAACTTTTGAGTGGTAATCGGGCTAAAAGAGGAGGAATTTTATTTGCCTCTTCCTTATCAGAACTTCAATTCAAGCTTAAACAACTTTTTCAAACTTCGTTTACCAATGAACGTTTAGATTCAGTTTTAATTGAACCTAAAATTACCTTTCAGCAAGAATATTTTCTATCTCTAACTTATTCAACAGATTATAGAGGTCCTGTTTTACTTTTTTCTCAATTTGGGGGTAGTGGTATCGAAACTCGTTCATCTCAAGTTCAAACTTTTCCCTTATCTCTTCGTCAACCTAACTTTCCTTCTTTACCTATTCCCAAAACTTATCTTAATAAGCTTTACCAGCTTTTTCTTAAAGAAGATGTTCGTTTACTAGAAATTAATCCTTTAGTGAAAACTTCTTCCTCTCAATGGATACCTCTCGATGCTAAAATCATTCTTGACGAGGCAGCTTTTTTTCGTCATCCTCAACGCCATTTCCCACCAAGAAGTTTGTTAGGCCGACCTCCAACTCCACGCGAAATTAAAGCTAAACAAGTTGACCGTCTTGATCATCGAGGTTCAGCTGGAGCTAGTTATTTTGATTTTGGTTCTGGAGTAGGTGTTTTAGCTTCTGGAGGAGGGGCTTCTATTATTATTATGGATACACTTTTGGCTAATCATCTTCATCCTGCCAATTACACTGAATATTCTGGAAATCCGACTCGTCAAAAAGTAAAAGCTTTAACTCAAATTGTTTTATCGCATAAGCTTAATTCTCTTTTAGTAGTTGGAGGTAACGCTAACTTCACCGATATTTACGAAACTCTTATGGGGGTTATGGATGCAATTCTAGAACTCAATCCCTTACCTAAATTCCCTATCGTCATCCGTCGGGGTGGTCCTCGTTGGCAAGAAGCTTTTTCTGCCTTAGAACAATTAAAACATCAATATCATCTTAATCTTCACTTATTCGGTCCGGATGTTCCTATGAGTTTTGCTGTTGATTATTTAGTTAAGTTACTTCAATCATCGAGGTAAACCATGTTTATTCCAAATAAACCTAAAGTTTTGATTCAAGGTATAACTGGGAAAGAAGGCCGTCGAGCTTTAACTTTTATGCAAGCTTCTCATACTTCTGTTGTTGCTGGAGTCACTCCTGGAAAAGGAGGTCAATCTGTTAATGGAGTTCCGGTTTATAATTCAGTAGCTGAAGCTTTTGCTCATCATCCAGATATCAACCTTTCTACTTTATATGTTCCACCTCGATTTGTTCTTGGTGCTTTCAAAGAACTAGTTGATACTCTTCGTCAACGTCAGCTCTCTTCTTTCTTTGTCCATATCATTTCCGAAGGTATTCCTTTAAAAGATACTGCACTTATTCTTGAATTAGGTCGCCAACTTAACATTACTATTTTAGGTCCTTCTTCCATTGGCTTGATTAAACCTGGTGAGTTTAAAATTGGATCTATTGGGGGAGTTGATAATAACTCTTTTGCTCCTGGATCTATTGCTATTTTGTCAAAATCAGGAGGTTTAGCTTCAGAAGTTGCCTTAATCGTTAAATCTCATGGTTTTGGCCAATCTTTGGTAGCAGGTTTGGGTGGTGATATTCTCATAGGCTCCAGTTTCCATGACTTTTTTTCTTATCTCGAAAAAGATACTCAAACTAAACTTGTTATCCTTGTTGGTGAAGTTGGTGGTACCTATGAACAACAAGCTGCTAAAGCTATTCAACTTGGTCAATTAACTAAACCAACCATTGCTTTTGTTTCAGGTTTATTTACTGAGACTTTACCAAAAGGAGTCGCTTTAGGTCATGCGGGAGCCTTAATTGAAGGTCAACAATCAACTCGTCAGGCCAAATTAAACGCTTTTCAAGAAGCAGGGGTTCATCTAGCTCCAACTTTACACGACATTGGTCTTTTGGTTGTTGATTTACTAAAATAAAATCTATGTCTAAATCATCTTCTCAAGCACCTGCTTTATTGCCTAAGCCACCATCGCTATCTAAAACATTAGGCCCATCTTTCGTTCTTTTAGGTTTAGCTCTTGGTAGTGGTGAATTAATTCTTTGGCCTTATCTTTCTGCTAATTATGGTCTAGGTTTATTGTGGGGTGGGTTATTAGGAATTACTTTTCAATATTTTCTTAACACTGAAATTATTCGTTACAGTTTAGCTAGAGGCGAAAGTGTTTTTGTTGGTTTTCGTCAGTTTAGCCGTTTCTGGCCTTTTTGGTTTGTGTTTTCCACTTTTATTCCTTGGTCTTTACCCGGTTTTTCTTCTGCTGCTGCTCAAATCTTTAGTTATTTGTTTCACTTCCAATCTTCTTTATGGTTAGCCATTTTTCTCTTGATTATCACAGGTTTAATTTTAACTTTAGGTAAAACCCTTTATCGCACCATGGAATTTTTTCAACGAACTGTTATTTTGCTTAGTTTTCCTTTAATTGTTTATCTAGTTATTCGTTTAACTCATTTTTCCGATTGGCAAGATTTACTTAAGGGATTAGTTGGTCGAGGTGATTCTTGGTGGTTTTTTCCTTCAGGTTTAGCTCTTGGTAGCTTTCTTAGCGCTTTTGCTTATTCTGGAGCGGGTGGTAACCTCAATCTTACTCAATCATATAATGTCAAAGAGAAAGGTTTGGGAATGGGAGCCTACGCCGACAAAATTACTTCTTTATTTTCTTCTCAAAAGGCTAAATTAGAAGGTCATTTATTGGCTGATAATCCATCTAATCGATCTCGCTGGCGATCTTGGTGGCGTTTAGTTACCCAAGAGCATTTTCTTGTGTTTTGGCTTTTAGGTTTCTTGACAATTATTTTTCTAGCTTTATTAGCCAAAGTTTTAGTTTATGGTCATGCTTCTCAATCTGGCCTTAACTTTCTCTATCAAGAAGCTCAAGCTATTTCTTTTTCTTTAGGTAATTTTTGGGCTAAAGCTTTTTTATTTATGGCTGGAAGTATGTTATTTTCTACTCAGGTTGGTATTTTAGAGTCTGCCTCTCGTATTATCTCTGAAAATCTTTACTTATTACGTTCTCAATCTTGGCATCAGCCAGTTAATTTATCTTTGTGGTTTTATATAGCTCTCTGGAGTCAAATTGGACTAGGTATTCTTTTGTTACTTTTAGGTATTGAGGAACCTCGGACTTTACTAACTCTTGGAGCTATCCTTAATGCTGTGGCTATGATGATTGCTTTTCCCTTGATTCTTTTTCTTAATCATCGTCGCTTACCGAAATTTGTTCAACCTCGTCGATATCGACGAGTTATTTTATTGATAGCTTTTTCCTTTTTCTTTTTCTTTGTTATCTTCACATTTAAACAGAACTTGTTAGACTAAAAATAGATATGCAATATCAAGTTACCAAATTCGATGGTCGTCATGAACCTTTTTCAGTTCAAAAAATTCTTCATTCTGCTGAAAGAGTAGGGGTTCCTTCTAAACTTCAGCCTCAATTAATTAAATATGTTGAATCCCATCTTTATCCCAATATTTCTACTCGAGAAATTTTTAAATTAATCAAACAATTTCTTCACACCCACCATCGTGCTTCGAGTACTAAATATAATCTTAAAAAAGCCTTAGCCGATCTTGGTCCTTCTGGCTATCCTTTTGAAAAATATCTTGCTGAACTTTTGAAATATGATCATTTTCAAGTTAAGACTAATCAAATTTTGTCTGGAAAATGTGTTTCTCATGAAATTGATGTTCTTGCTACTAAAAACAATATTACTTATGCTATCGAAGCCAAGTTTCATAACCGTAAACATTTAAGGTCAGATGTAAAAGTTTCGCTTTATGTTCATTCGCGTTATCAAGATTTATTAGCTAATTGGCATCAATCTACTCAACTTCTACCGTGGTTAATAACTAATACTCGTTTTACTCAAGATGCTCGTGTTTATGCCCAATGTGTCAATATGAAAATTATGAGTTGGGATTTTCCTCATCAAAACAATCTCAGATCAAAAATTGAAAAAGCTCAACTGTACCCTATTACTATTCTTGATAGCCTAAGCCAACATTCTAAAGAACTTCTTCTTAATCAAGGCTTTGTTGTTTGTAAACAAATTTTACCTAATCGTCACAAAATTAAATCTTTAATACCTACTAACGAATATCAACGTTTAATTCATGAAGTTAGTTTACTTTATAATTCTTAGTTTGCCATGAAATCTAAATCATCTTCACATTTACTGACTCATTTTTTATTTGCTTTTGTTATTGTTTTTCTAGTTCCATTTTTATTCTTAAGCTTTCGTCAATTTAAACTTTTTCTTGGTTTAACTAAAATTCCAGTTCCTGTTGTTGGTACAGGATCTATGTATCCATCTCTTTTTTGGGCAAAATCAGAAGGTGGTCCTGAAGACCCTCAATCTTCAAACCTTTATCCTTTTAGGACGGAACCTTTAATGTATCGTTATGTTCCTTATTTAGAACTTTTTCATCATCGTTTCTCTTTACGCCAACTTAATCGTGGAGACATTGTTTCTTTTCACAATCAAAAAACAGCTCAAATTTTAGCCAACGAGCAACATGATGCCCAAGCTGGTTTTATTAAACGAATTATTGCTTTACCAGGAGACAAAATTCTTTTAAAAGATGGATATGTTTATCTTAATGGTCATCAATTGGTCGAACCTTATATTTATAAACCTCGTAGTACTTACGGTGGTAGTTTTTTACCTGATTGTCAGGAAATCACTATTCCTCCTCATAAATTATTTGTTATGGGTGATAATCGTAAAATTTCTCTCGATTCCAGAAGTGATCTTGGTTTAATCGACTTTAAAGATGTTGTTTTTGTCTTACCTTATGACGAACAAGAACTTTACCACGAGTTTTGGCGCGACCCTTCGCATGATGCTGATCTTGCTAACCAACCAACTTTAAACGTTGATCAATTTTATCAACTACTTAATCAATTGCGACATCAATCTAAACTTAATCCCCTTAAGCCAAATTCAAGTCTAGAATATTCAGCTCGTTTAAGAGCTAATCAAACTTTTAAATCTCATCAGTCTTTATCTTTTTCTCAAGCAATCCAAAAAGCTGGTTATCATAATCCTCTTACTGGCGAATTTATTATTAGAGGTTATTATGATGCTCAAGAATTGATTAGTAGTTTATCTTACTCACCATCATTTAAAAAACAACTTCTTGATGCCCGTTATCAAGATATTGGAGTTGCTGTTGTCAATGATGAGATTAATCATTGTCCAACCCAAGTCATCGTTGGTCATCTAGGAGGCTATGTTCCTGCTAATTATGATCAGACTACTCTTCAAAGTTGGTCTCAACTTCTTAAGAATCTTAATGAAATTATTCCTTCTTGGGAAAAAGCTCGTGATTATTCTGAAGTTGATCAAGCAAAACTTGATCGCTTACTTCAGATTCTTTATCAACGTCGCCAACTAGCTCAAGATATTGTTCAAACTATGCAAGCTAAACGTTGGCTTACTCCTCAACAAGAAACTGCCATCAACCAAGATCAACAACTTGCTCAAGAGGCTGAACAATTAATTAAAGAGCTTAATGGAGTTAATCAATGATCAAAAAATATTGTGGTTATCTTGTTCTTATTTATTTACGTTTTTGGGCAAAATTAAAGCTCAAGAGAGTGAATCCTCTCATTGTTGGGGTTACTGGTTCAGTTGGCAAAACCTCAACCCGTCGAGCCATTGCTACTATTCTCCAGTCGCTGGGTCGTTTGAAAGAGGCTAAACATGCTAATTCTGAATCAGGTATTCCTCTTAATATTCTTAATCTTGAACTTAAAGATTATTCTTTACTTAGTTGGTTGAAGGTTTTAATTTTAGCTCCTTTTGCTTATTTATTTAAACATGAAGTCTACGATTATTATTTAGTTGAAATGGGGATTGATTCTCCTTATCCTCCTAAAAATATGGGCTATCTTCTTACTATCGTTAAACCTCAAGTTGGGGTAGTTCTTAACGCTCGTCTAGTTCATACCAGTCAGTTTGATGCTTTAGTTAAAGATAGGCACACTCGACGTCGTCAACAAAAACTTATTAACTTAATTGCTCAAGAAAAAGGCAAGTTAGTAACTACCATGGATCAGACTGGTTTAGCTATTTTAAATGCTGATCAACCAGAAATTTTAGCTTTAAGTCAACAAACTAAAGCTCGCACTTTGACTTTTGGTTATAGTAACCAAGCTGATGTTAAAATTGTCTCAGTTCGCAAAACTCGACACTCATTTCAAGTTAAGTTAGCTTATTTAGCTCAAGAAGCTGTCTTAGAATTTACTAATTTTCCTTTTGAAAATAACTATGCTTACACTTTTGCCGCTGCTGTTACTGTCGGAATTGGTTTAGGGGTTCCTTTTCAGCAAACTATTCAATTACTTCAACAAAAATACGATGCCCCCCCAGGAAGGTGGCGTTTATTCAAAGGGATTAAGCAAACCACTCTTATTGATAGTAGCTATAACGCTTCGCCTACTACTATGGAATCAGCTCTCATCAATTTTCGTCAATTAGCTCGTCGAGCTTACAAATTAGGTGTTCTTGGTGATATGCGAGAACTTGGTCAAGAGGCTAAAATTGCTCACCAAAACTTGGCTACTTGGATCATGAATAACCTTGATGAGGTGGTTCTTTTTGGTTCTTTAACCAAGCAATATACTTTACCTATTCTTAAACAAGATAATTTTCCAGTTCACCATTTTGATCGTATGTCTGATCTTATTACTTACCTTAAGACTCATCTTAAACCTAAATCTTGGATTTTATTTAAAGGTTCTCAAAATACTATTTTTCTAGAACGAGCTATTGTTCCACTTTTATTAAACAAATCAGATAGTCAATTTCTATGTCGGCGAGGTTCTTATTGGGATAGAATTCGTCATTCAACTCCCTAGTTTTTTTGACAATCTAGATTAAACAAGAGATAATGGATATATATGGTTAAACAAAAACGGATTGAGTTAATGACTCTACCTTATGCTTACGATGCTTTAGAGCCTGTTATTTCTAAAGAAACTCTTCAACTTCATCACACCCGCCATCATCTTAGTTATGTAACAGGCGCTAATGCTGCTATTAACAGGCTTGAAAAAGCTAGATCTGGAGAAGGACCAGATATAGATATTAAAGCTACTTTAAGAAATCTTTCTTTTTACCTTAATGGAGTTAAACTCCACAATCTTTTTTGGCTTAATCTTCGTAAGCCTAAGTCCAATAATCAACCTTCAGGAACTATTGCTGACTTAATCAATGAAAATTTTGGTAGTTTTGAAGCTTTTCAGACAGAATTCTCTCAAGCAGCTAAATTTGTTGAAGGATCTGGATGGGCTATCTTAGTTTTTGATCCTGAAACTCAAGATCTTCATGTTCTACAAGTTCAAAATCACAATCTTTTAGGCCTTTTCAACATGAAAGTT